>Ga0068859_100002100_pt1 | contig 20294 bp, 17 predicted proteins | sample KBSSwiS22_FD_66585 | JGI IMG/M metagenome (GOLD analysis project Ga0068859, IMG submission 66585) | Switchgrass rhizosphere microbial communities from Kellogg Biological Station, Michigan, USA - KBS Switchgrass S2-2 | ecosystem: Host-associated > Plants > Roots > Rhizosphere > Soil ...
ACCGGCGATGTCGTAGGTGAGAGTGCCGACGCCGCCTGAGCCGCTGAGGGTCAACGGCGTAATGGCCCTGTCGACGATGGCGGACTGGTCGAGCGGCTTGCCGAGTTTGAGCTCTGGCTGCGTCTCGCCGGCGGAGTTGGTCGGGGAGAGAGCGGCCGACTTGAAGTCGGCGGCGTTGTTGTCGGTGTCGAAGTTGACCGGGACCCGGTTCACGCTGTTGACCAGCGCGAAGGCTGACGTCGGGACCGAGGTGGACTGCTGGGCGCCCTCGAAGGTGTTGGCCGGGCCGTAGCCGACCGCGTCGACAATGTGTGCGGCCCCCGCGACGTTGCCTGAGGCTGGGGAGATCGCGCCGACCTGGTCGACGAGCGCGACGAAGCCGTCGCGGTAGTCCAGGTGGAAGGCGCTCGTGCCGAGCGTGCTTGCGTCGGGCTTGGGTAGGTTGGCGCCGGCGCCGATCGTGTTGCCGTCGGCCTGGATCAGATAGCTGCCGTGCGCGGGGATGCTGCCCGTCAGCGGCACCGTGACCAGGGCGGAGCCCGCAGCCCGGTTGTAGGCGCCTTCCTGGATCGAGTAGCCGGTCAGGCTGAGGTCGGACGCCGTCGGGTTGTAGAGCTCGATGTAGCTGTTCTTCCACGCGGCGCCGGTGAAGCCGCCGTCGCCCCACACCTCGCTGATCACAGGGTGCGTGGCGGAGGTCGGTTCGGTGACGGTCATGTTGAAGTCGACGCTCGCGGCCGCACCAATGTTGTCGGTGACGGTCGCGTGGACGGCGAAGGTGCCGGCGACCGTCGGCGTGCCCGAGACCGCGCCCGCGCTGGTGACGGACACGCCGCCGGGTAGCCCGGTGGCGACGTACGTGTAGGGAGCGGTGCCACCGGTGGCGCTCAGCGAGAACCCGCTGATCGCCGTACCGACCACGCCGGTCTTGTCCTGGACCGGAGCCAGCGTCAACGGGGTCGGGTTGACTACGCCTCCGTCCGCGGTGATGTTGATGTTGTCGACTCCGACGTGTTCGTTGGAGCCGGAAGCGTTGTCGAGCGTGATCACGCGCACGAACACGTCGGGCTGGTTCTCCACGGTGGGAGGCAACGCGGCCGACACGTGCGTCGACACCACTGCGGTGTTGCTGATGACGGTGGCGTCGGCGACGTATCCAGCGGGAACGTTCGTGTAAGCACCCGAGGTGCCGACGCGGTACTGCAGAGCAACCCGGGTCGGCTGGTCGTCCGCGCTGCTGTCGAGATCCTTCAGATCGTAGGCAACGCCGAGGCCGGTCTTGCCCGTGGTGTCCAGGTGGAAGGCGAGCAGCGGCGTAGTGAGGGTGCCCGTCGCGCTGAGGGCGATCGTCTTGTCGCCGACGGCGGGGAATCCGAGGACGCCGCCGGTCGATACGGAGTTCGGGACGGCGGTGCTGGTCTGGAGCAGCAGGCTGGAGGTGAGGGTTCCCTCCGCCGTCAGTGTGCCGACGTCCGTCGTGTTCGGCAGGTTCGACGTAGCGATCGTCGTGCCGGTGGTGAAGCCCTCCACGCCCGGGAAGTCGACCCAGGTGCTGGTCGCGGTCAGCGACGACCAGTCCTGCGTGTACGGGAACGTCGAGATCTTCGCACTCACGCTGGCACTGGCCACGGGGGCGGTCAGCAGTTGGGCTCCGGCGACCGCGAGGGCTACTGCAGCGGTCGCGGACACGGCACGGCGGAACGAGAGCATCAAGATCTCTTTCGAGTCGACTCACAGGCAACCGGCGGCAAGCCGACTCTCGAGTCGGTCCCACCAGGAGCGCCGTTGGCTAGCTGCCGTAGCGCACCCGGGGACGGTAATCGCGAAAGACCGCAAGTAGGTAAACGTTAAGTAACGACCGGGGTGGACGGGAAAAGTTACATGTGAACCCGCTCGGGAACGCGACACACCTGTCGATCTACGACTGATTTGCCGGGTTTGCCGTGGGCGAATGGGATTCTTGCCGGCGGCAAAGCCGTTGGGTTCATACGGGAGACTCGACCCTCGTGGGCTACGTCGATGTCAACGGTCTGTCGCATTCGCTGCCGGATGGCCGGGTGCTGCTGCACAGCGTCAACTTCCGCATCGGTGACGGCGCGAAGGCGGCGCTGGTCGGCGCGAACGGCGCGGGCAAGACGACCATGCTGCGGCTGATCTCCGGCGACCTCGCGCCGCAGGAGGGCGCGGTGTCCCGCAGCGGGGGCCTCGGGGTCATGCGGCAGTTCATCGGGTCCGTCCGCGACAGCACGACAGTCCAGCAGTTCCTGGTCGGGCTCGCGCCGCAGGAGGCGAAGCAGGCGTGGAACGCCGTCGAGGCCACCGAGCTGGCGCTGATGGAGGACGACAGCGAGAAGAACCAGCTGGACTACGCGCACGCCTTGGCCCACTGGGGCGACGCCGGTGGCTATGACCTCGAAGTCCTGTGGGACACGGTCACGGTCGCGGCCCTGGGCGTCCCGTACGACCGCTGCAAGTACCGCGAGCTCACCACCCTGTCCGGCGGAGAGCAGAAACGCCTCGCGCTCGAACTGCTGCTGCGCGGACCGGACGAGGTGCTGCTGCTGGACGAGCCGGACAACTACCTGGACGTGCCCGGTAAACGCTGGCTGGAACAGCGCCTGCGCGAGACCCCGAAGACCGTCCTGTTCGTCAGCCACGACCGCGAGCTGCTCGCCGCCGTCGCCGACCGCATCGTCACCCTCGAGGGGCAGACGGCCTGGGTGCACGGCGGTGGCTTCGCCAGCTATCACCAGGCACGCAACGACAAACACGAGCGTATGGCCGAGCTGCGCCGTCGCTGGGACGAGGAGCATGCCCGGCTCAAGGATCTGGTCAACACCCTGAAGATCCAGGCGCGGATCTCCGAGGCGCAGGCGCAGAAGTACCGCGTGCAGGCCCGGCGGCTCGAGCGGTTCGAAGAGGCAGGGCCGCCGCCGGACAAGCCGGAGGACCAGAACGTCACCATGCGCCTGCGTGGTGGCCGGACGGGCGTCCGAGCGATCGTCGCGAAGCAGGTGGAACTGACCGGGTTGATGCAGCCGTTCGATGTCGAGATCTTCTACGGCGAGCGTGTCGGCGTCCTCGGCGCGAACGGCGCCGGCAAGTCGCACTTCCTGCGCATGCTCGGCGGGGATTCCGTTGCGCACACAGGGGATTGGAAGCTCGGCGCACGCGTCGTCCCGGGCCTGTTCGCTCAGACGCATGCCCACCCCGGATGGACGGACCGGACCCTCGTCGACCTGCTCTGGGAGGGCGAGGACGGACGCTCCGGAGTCGACCGCGGACGCGCCATGGGTGCCCTGCGCCGGTACGCACTGAACCAGCAGGGGGATCAGCGGTTCGGGTCGCTGTCGGGCGGGCAGCAGGCGCGGTTCCAGATCCTGCTGCTCGAACTCACCGGCGCGACCCTGCTACTGCTGGACGAGCCGACCGACAACCTGGACGTGCTCAGTGCCGAGGCGCTGGAGGATGCTCTGGAGCAGTTCGAGGGAACCGTCCTGGCCGTCACGCACGACCGCTGGTTCGCGCGTTCCTTCGACCGCTTCCTGGTCTTCGGGTCGGACGGCGTGGTCTACGAGTCCGACCAGCCCGTCTTCGACGAAGGCCGAGTGGATCGCAGCCGCTGAGGTGACCTCCCCGGCGGAGCGCAAGGTGACCGACGGCCCTTAAGAGGGAGAGCCCGGCTTTACGGGGATCGCGTAGGCGACGATGTTGTCCAGGTAGTTGCCGGTGGTGGCGTCGAACGGGCCGCCGCAGGTGATCAACGCCAGCCGTCCGACGACCCTCTGGTCGAAGATCTCGGCATAGGGCAGCTTCGTCTTGTGGTACGTCCGCACACCGGTGATCTTGAATTTCATCGAGGCCTTCTTGCCGTCGTGCTTGCCGTGGATGATCACCAGGTCGCCGGGGTCGAGCGTGCCGATACGGGCGAGCGCGCCCTCGACGCCGCCGTAGTTGATGTGGCCGGTGATCACCGCGGTACCCCTGGCGGCGCCGGGCTTCGCGCCGCCGTTCCACCATCCGGTCTCCTTCGGGTTCACAGGCGGCTCGAGCACTCCGTCCTGCGTGGAGATCGGCAGGATCGGCGCCCTCACCTTCAGCGTCGGGATCTCGATGCCCTCGGCGTTCATCACGTACGCGAGGGGCGCCTGGTGGGCGGCGTTGGACGGCGGGGCGATCGAGGGGACCGTCCCGACTGCGCGTGCGTCCGCGATGGGGTTGTGCTTGCCCCAGCTGGGGGACAGGACCCAGCTGATCGCCGACCCGGCCACCAGACCGATCGCGATCAGGATGCACACGAACGGCAGCCATCCGCTGTAGGCGGACTGCTTGTGCGGTTGCGTCGCAGCAATCATGGTCACTCAACCGTAACGAGTGAGGGCGGCCCGAGGATTTGGTCGGCTCCGGGGAACTCGCGTACAGTGGAGCCTTGTGCCCGGCGACTGCCGGGCGCGCAGGCCATGCCCCGGAGTCAGATAGTGACTGCGGGGGCGCTCATTGAATCGCCGGTCGCTCCGCGAGCGTCGCTCTATGAGCGTGAAGACCAGATTGGTAGGACTGTGGGTACGTACACCCCGAAGCCCGGCGAGATCGATCGCCAGTGGCACATCATCGACGCTAGCGACATCGTCCTCGGCCGGCTCGCCAGCCAGGTCGCGACGCTGCTGCGCGGCAAGCACAAGCCGACGTTCGCGAACCACATCGACACGGGTGATTTCGTTGTCATCATCAACGCCGAGAAGGTCGCCGTCGCCGCCCAGAAACTGGGCGAGTTCCGCTACCGCCACTCCGGCTACCCCGGTGGTTTGAGCAAGCGCACCGTCGGCGAGCTGCTCGACACCAAGCCGACCCGCCTGGTCGAGCTGGCCGTCAAGGGCATGCTCCCCAAGAACACCCTAGGCCGCCAGCAGCTCAAGAAGCTCAAGGTCTACGCGGGCGCCGAGCACCCGCACACCGCCCAGAAGCCCCAGCCGTTCGAGATCAAGCAGGTCGCCCAGTGAGCACGCCTACCGCCCCCGTCGTCGGTCGCCGCAAGGAAGCGGTCGTCCGCGTCCGCCTCATCCCGGGAACCGGTGAGTTCAAGCTCAACGGCCGCACCCTGGAGAACTACTTCCCCAACAAGGTCCACCAGCAGCTCATCCGCGAGCCGTTCGTGACCCTCGAGAAGGACGGTCAGTACGACGTCCTCGCCACCCTCGTCGGCGGCGGCATCACCGGTCAGGCCGGTGCGTTGCGCCTGGGCATCGCCCGCGCGCTCATCGCGCTGGAGCCCGAGGACCGTCCGGCCCTGAAGAAGGCCGGCTTCCTCACCCGCGACCCGCGGATCAAGGAGCGGAAGAAGTACGGCCTGAAGAAGGCCCGTAAGGCTCCGCAGTACAGCAAGCGCTAAGCGCACTGCATGCACGTCCGTCCAGCGGCGCCCGCACCTCGGTGCGCGGCGCCGCTGCGCTTCATCCGCTGGAGCTGAGTTGTCCAAGTTGTTCGGGACCGATGGTGTGCGCGGTCGGGCCAACGACGACCTGACCCCGGAACTGGCGTTGGCGGTCGCCAGCGCCAGCGCCCGCGTCCTGGTCGCGCATGACGCGACGCACCGTCCGGTGGCCGTCGTCGGGCGCGACCCGCGCGCCTCGGGCGAGATGCTCGAAGCGGCCGTCGTCGCCGGGCTCACCGCCGCGGGGGCGGACGTGCTGCGCGTCGGGGTCCTGCCCACTCCCGCGATCGCCTTCCTGACCGAGGCGTATGGGGCTGACCTCGGCGTGATGCTCTCGGCGTCGCACAATCCCATGCCCGACAACGGGATCAAGCTGTTCGCCCGCGGCGGCAACAAGCTGCCCGACGACATCGAGGCCGAGATCGAGGCCTCGGTCGAAGCAGGGACGGACACCCGTCCGATCGGCGCGGCGGTCGGACGCGTCCGGGAGGCACCCGAGGCTGCTGAGCGGTACCTCGCGCACCTGCTGGCCGCGGTTCCGGTCCGGCTGGACGGGCTGCACGTGGTCGTCGACTGCGCGAACGGATCGGCCTCCTCTGTCGCTCCAGAGTTGTATCGCCGGGCAGGTGCGACGGTCACCGCGATCCACGCCGACCCGGACGGCTTGAACATCAATGCGGACTGTGGTTCGACGCACCTCCGGGATGTCACCGCCGCGGTGCTGGCCGCCGGTGCCGACCTCGGCGTCGCCCACGACGGCGACGCCGACCGGTGCCTGGCGGTAGCGACGGACGGCTCGTTCGTCGACGGCGACCAGATCCTTGCCCTCTGCGCCCTCGAGCTTCGTGAGGCGGGCCGGCTGGTCGGTGACACCGTGGTCGCCACGGTGATGAGCAACCTCGGCTTCCATCACGCGATGCGCGACGCGGGCATCTCGGTGCTGACCACGGCGGTCGGCGACCGCTACGTGCTGGAGGAGCTCCGTGCCCGCGGACTGAACCTCGGCGGCGAGCAGAGCGGGCACGTCGTCTTCACCGACGCCGCCACGACGGGGGACGGACTCCTGACGGCCCTGCACCTGATGGCGGCCGTCGTGCGTACGGGCAAGCCTCTCGGCGAGCTGGCCGCGATCGTCCAGCGCCTCCCGCAGACCTTGATCAACGTTCCGGTCAGCGACAAGCCCCTTGTGGCAGCGGATGATTCGGTCGCGTCGGCTGTGGCTGAGGCTCAAGCCGAACTGGGCGATGAGGGCCGGATCCTGCTCCGCCCGTCGGGCACCGAGAACCTCGTGCGGGTCATGGTCGAGGCCGCGACGCAGGCCGATGCCGATCGCATCGCCGAATCAGTCGCCAAGGTCGTCCGCTCGGTCTGAGCGCGGTCGCGCGCGATCAAGGGACGGCGGGGGGGACCAGGCCGTGTTGGTGGGCGAAGACGACGATCTGGACGCGGTCGCGCAGGGCGAGTTTGCGCAGGATCGCGCCGACGTGGGTCTTCACCGTCGATTCCGAGGCGAAGATCAACTCGCCGATCTCGGCGTTCGAGAGACCACGTGCCACCGCGGCGAACACCTCGCGCTCCTTGTCGGTCAGCGTGAGGAACGGCGCGGGCGGTGCGACGGCGGTACGGAATTGCTGGTCCAGCAGCACGGTCAGATCCCCGGGTGACAGCACGGCATTGCCGGCGTACACGGTCCGGATCGCCTCCGCCAACTGTGCCGGGGTCGTGTCCTTGAGCAGGAATCCGCTTGCGCCGTAACGGATTGCGGTCGCGGCACGGTCATCCAAGTTGAACGTCGTCAGGACGATCACGCGCACAGGACTCTCACGCGCGACGGCGAAGATCTGCCGCGTCGCCTCGACGCCGTCCAGTTCCGGCATCCGGATGTCCATCAGCACGACGTCGGGGGACAGCTCGTCCACCAACCGGACCGCCTCGAAGCCGTCCGCCGCCGATCCGACCACGGTCAGCCCGGGTTGTGCGTCGACGATGCGCTGGACGCCCTCGCGGAACAACTCCTGGTCATCGACCAGCAGTACGCGAATCTCTTGACTCATAAGGGGAATCCTTCCCCAGATGCCGGCCGGACGGGAATCCAGGCGGTCGCGGTGAAGGTGTCGTCGGACCGACCGGCCTGTAGGTGACCGCCTACCGATTCGAGCCGTCGACGCATACCGTCCAGGCCGCTGCCCGGTGGCAGGTCCGACGGCGGCCCCACCGTGTTGACCACCTTGAGACGCAGGTAGAACGCCGGATGCGAAGGCTCGGGCCAGGCCTGCAGCACCTCGACCGGGCGGTCCCGGCGCCCGTGCTTGATCGCGTTCGTCAGCATCTCCTGCAGGACGCGGTAGGCGACCGCGGCCAGTTCGGGCGGCAGCGGCTGAACCCGTCCCGCGGCCGTCGCCGCCACCTCGTACCCGCCCTGCCGCACGCCGTCGACGAGCGAGTCGAGCCCGCCCAGCGGGGCGGCCGCGGATGTCGATGTCAGCACCGCACGCACGTCCTGCAGCGAGGCGCGGGCCGAATCGGCGATGTTCCGCATGGTCTTCTGCATCGCCTCGGGATCGTCGTCCGCCACGTACTGCGCCGACTCGGCCTGGGCGAGGATCACCGCGAGCGAGTGGCCGACCACGTCGTGCACGTCCCGCGCGAGGCGCGTCTGCTCCTCCTGCAAGCGGGCGATCTCCTGCGCCACCTCGGCTGCGGCCTGTGCGGCCGAGGTGGCCTGCTGTGCCGCGTCCGCCCGCGCCAGCAGGCGCAGTACGAGGCCGCCGAACCAGGGCAGGCCGAGCAGGGCGAGGCCGACGATCGCCAGCGAGGTCTGGTGGATGTCCGAGCCGGTGAAGTTGATCAGGTCGGAGATGATCAGTCCGCCGGGGCTCCGGTAGTACAGCCCGCTGCCGCGCAGCCAGATCAGTCCGAGGACGGGCGCGATCGCCACCGACAGCCCGCCGAGGGTGGCCGTGGCCCGCGATCCCCAGCGGGCGGTGGCGAACAGGACGATCGGCATCGTCACGTCGCTGAGCAGAACTGGGACGTTGCCCGGTACGTGCACCAGCGCGGCCGTCCAGGCCAGCGCGAGCGCCGCGGCCGGACGCTCGCGGCACAGCGTCACAGCAGCCGCGTCGAGCAGGGCCAGGATCGCGAGTGCGGCGTAGTTCGCGTCGACGAAGTCGACCCGGCTCACCTCCACCAGGCAGAGCACGAGGACGGCTAGGCCCCCGAGGCCGCTCACCGCCCAGCGCAGGTTCACGCCGGTCATGCTGCCCTACCGGTGGCGCTCGAGGGTGTCCCGGACGAGCAGGTCGAGCAGGTCGGGGTAGGACGTGCCGGCGGCGGCGAACATCCGCGGTACCTGGGAGTGCTCGGTGAACCCGGGCATCGTGTTGACCTCGTTCAGGACGGGCCCGTCCTGCGTCCAGAAGAAGTCGATGCGGGCCACGCAGGCGCAGCCGAGGGCGTCGTAGATCGCCACCGCGGCACCCTCCAGTTCCTTGCGCTGCGCATCCTCCAGCGGGGCGGGGACGAGGAAGCGGGCAGACCCGTCGTACTTGGACGCGAGGTCGAAGATGTCCCGTTCGTTCTTGACGATCTGCAGCGCGGGGGCGACGTAGCGGGTTCCGTCCGCGCGGCCGAGCACCGCCAGGTCGATCTCGCGGCCGAGCACGAAGTCCTCGACGAGCACGCGGGAATCGAGCGAGAACGCGGCGTCCAGGGCGATGCGCAGGGCCCGGTCGGACGAGACCCGCGAGACACCGTGACTCGACCCTGCGGCGACCGGCTTGACCACAACGGGACCCGCGAACGGTTCCGCCTCGATCGCCGCCCGCGTGCGTGCCGTGACCACACGGCCAGGTGCCGTGCGGATCCCGACCGCCTCGGCGACGAGTTTGGTCGCCCACTTGTCCATCGCCAGCGCGCCAGCGCTCAGTGGCGACCCGACGCACGGGACGCCGGCCAGGTCCAGCAGCGCCGCGAGGGTCCCGTCCTCGCCGTGCGGCCCGTGCAGGACGGGCACCGCGGCCGCGCAGGACTGCAGCACCTCGACCGAGCGGGCCAGCCCGATCGGCGTCCGCCCGGCGTACCGCCACGTCCCGTCCCGCCCGATCGTCAGGGGCACGACGGCGTACCCGGCGGTGGTCAGCGCCGCGATCACCGCCGCGGCCGACGCCAGCGAGACGTCATGCTCGCAGTTCGCCCCGCCGCCGATGACGGCCACCCGCGTGGCGCTCATGCGCGGGCCAGGCGGGTGCCGAGGCCGGTGACGAACTCGTGCTCGAGGGTGTCGGACCAGGCGGCCCACTCCGCGGCGGTCGGCTCGCCGCCGTCGCCCGGCCCGAACACCACCACCGGATCGCCCGGACCGACGTCGCAGGACGGGCCGAGGTCGACGACGGTCATGTCCATCGAGATCCGCCCGACGACCGGCCGGCGCACACGGCCCACCAGCACCGTGGCGCGCCCGGCCGCCGCGCGCGGCAGTCCGTCCGCGTACCCGACCGGCAGCAGACCGAGCCGGGTCGCCGACGGCGCCCTCCAGGCGTGCCCGTACCCGACGCCCGTACCCGCCCGCACCTCGCGCACCGCGACCAGCGGCGCCACCAGGGTCAGCGCCGGACGCAACCGCACGGTGCCGGACTCGTCGATGCCGACCAGCCCGGCACCGATCCGGCTCATCGTGTGATGCGAGGCAGGCGAGCTGAGCGTCGCGGCGGTGGCCGCCAGGTGCCGGTCGGACGGACGCAGCCCGGCGTCCTCGGCCACCGACAGGCCGATCTGGAACAGCGCCCGTCCGGCCGTGTTCGCGGGGTGGTCCGGTTCGGCCGCGCATGCCAGGTGCCCCATCATCCCGACGACGCGCACCAGCCCGTCCCGCTCGGCGTTGCGCGCGGCGCGGCAGAGCGCGAGCCACTCGCCGGGGGAGGCGCCGTCACGGGCCATGCCGGTGTCCAGGTGCAGGTGCACGCGGGCGCCGGGAGCACGCGCGACCACCGCGGCGAGGTGGTCCAGGGACGGGACGGCGAGGTCGACGCGATGAGCCAGCGCCAGCCCGAAGTCGGCGCCGACCGGGTTCAGCCAGCTCAGGACGGGCTGATCGAAGCCGGCAGCTCGCACCGCCACCGCCTCGGCCAGGCTCGTCACGCCGAATCGGATGGCGCCCCCGGCGAGTGCCGCGCGGGCGACCGTGCTCAGGCCGTGGCCGAAGCCGTCGGCCTTGACCACCGCCATCACCTCGCCGCGCGTGACGGCCCGGATCGTCCGGACGTTGGTGGTGATCGCGGCGGAGTCCACCAGCAGCATCGGTTCCGTCAGCGCGGTCGTCGCCGCGAGCAGTGTCGTCATGCTGCTCACGCTGCCGAGCCCGCGGGTCATCCGCGTCCACCGCAGGTACCGCCCGTCCGGCCCTGGGTACCGATCTCGTGGGCTTGACGAGTTAACAAGTTGCAAAAGTATGCAATTACAGACATGATGAGGCCGTGACGATCCCGCTGTACCAGGCGAAGGCCGAGCTGTTCCGCACGCTCGGTCATCCGGTGCGCATCCGGGTGCTCGAACTGCTGCAGGACGGGCCGAAGCAGGTCCGTGAGCTGCTGGCCGACGTCGACATCGAGGCCAGCGCCATGTCACAGCAGCTGGCCGTGCTGCGTCGCGCGGGCATCGTGACCGCGTCCCGCTCCGGCTCCGTCGTCACCTACTCACTGGCCGCCGACGACGTGTCCGCGCTGATGACCGCGGCGCGCCGCTTCCTCACCGAGATCCTGGCCGGACGCAGCGAGCTGCTCGCCGAGCTGGAGCACGTCCCGGCGCCGTAGGCAGTCCATGAGCCTCACCCTCCCGCCCGTCCGCTCCCTGCTTCCCGGCCTGTCCGACTGGAAGGCCGTGCGGCACGCGCCACGACGGAACCTGGTGGCCGGTCTGACGGTCGCGCTGGTGGCCCTGCCGCTTGCCCTCGCGTTCGGTGTCGCCTCGGGCGCCGGGGCCGAGGCCGGCATGGTGACCGCGATCATCGCCGGGGCGCTGGCGGCCGTGTTCGGCGGATCGAACCTGCAGGTCTCCGGTCCGACGGGCGCGATGACGGTCGTCCTGATCCCGGTCGTGCACAAGCACGGGCTGGACGGGGTACTGACAGTCGGGCTGATGGCCGGTGTCGTGCTGGTCCTGGCCGCGGGACTGCGGCTGGGGCGGGTGGCGCGCTACCTGCCGGCCCCCGTGATCGAGGGCTTCACCGCGGGCATCGCCGTCGTGATCATGCTGCAGCAGGTGCCGAACCTGCTCGGCACCCCGGGTTCGGGGGAGAAGGCCTGGGCCGCCGCCTGGGACGCGCTGCGCGGCTGGTTCGAGCACCCGCACTGGTGGCCGCTCGGTATGGCGCTGCTGGTCGCCGCGGTCATGCTGGTGGGGGCGCGTGTCCGTCCGGGTCTGCCGTTCTCGCTACTGGCCGTGGGTGTGGCGACCGTCGTCGCCCAGGCGGCCGACCTGCCCGTGGCGCGGATCGGTTCGCTGCCATCGGGCCTGCCCGGTCCGTCCGCCGCCTTCCTGCACTGGGACACCGTCTCGTCCCTGATCCCGTCCGCGCTTGCGGTGGCCGCGCTGGGTGCGCTGGAGTCGCTGCTGTCGGCGACCGTCGCGGACGCGATGACGGTCGGACAGCGGCACGACCCGGACCGTGAGCTGTTCGGGCAGGGTCTGGCGAACCTCGTGGTGCCGTTCTTCGGCGGCGTCCCGGCAACGGCGGCGATCGCGCGGACGGCGGTGAACGTCCGTGCGGGTGCGTCGTCGCGGCTCGCGGCCTTCACCCATGCCTTCGCGCTGGCGGCCATCGTCTACTTCGCGGCGACGCTGGTCGGTCACATCCCGCTCGCCGCGCTCGCCGGCGTCCTGGTCGCGACGTGCGTGCAGATGGTGGAGGTCGGCTCGCTGCGGGCCGTCGCCGCGTCCACCCGAGGGGACGCGCTGGTGCTGGCCGCGACCTTCCTCGTCACCGTCTGGATCGACCTGGTGACCGCCGTGGCGATCGGCTGCGGCGTCGCGGTCGTCCTGGCGCTGCGTTCCGTGGCCCGCTCGGCCCGGCTCGAGCAGGTGCCGCTGGACCTGTCCGACCACTCGGACGAGGAGCACGACCTGCTGCGCCGGCACATCGTCGCGTACCGGCTGGACGGGCCGCTGTTCTTCGCCGCGGCACACCGGTTCCTTCTCGAACTGACCGAGGTCGCCGACGTGAAGGTCGTGATACTGCGACTGTCCCGGCTGACGGCGATCGACGCGACGGGAGCGCACGTGCTGGGCGATGCGGTCACCCGGCTGGAGCGGCGCGGCATCGTGGTGCTGCTCTCCGGCGCCCGTCCCGCCCACGACGAGGTCCTGCAGGCGCTGGGCGTGGCGGAACACCTGCGCTCGTCCGGCAGGATCTTCGCGGACACTCCCGAGGCGATCGCGTACGCCCGGGACCTGCTTCACACGTAGGCTGTTCTGCGAGCGAAACTCGCAGGGCGCCCAGCGCCCGAGGATTGGAGCGAGCACCGATGAGCGCTTGCGCGAAGAGGGACTGAACAGAGTGTGTGGGATCGTCGGGTATGTAGGTCCGCGTCCGGCCCTGGACGTCGTCGTCGAGGGGCTGCGCCGACTGGAGTACCGCGGTTACGACTCCGCCGGGGTCGCGGTCATCGGCCCGTCCGGTGAATTGCAGACTGCCAAGAAGGCCGGCCGCATCGAGAACCTGGACGCACTGCTCGAGTCCCGCCCGATCGCCGGGACGACCGGCATGGGCCACACCCGCTGGGCGACGCACGGCGGCCCGAACGACCGTAACGCCCACCCGCACGCCGACGAGTCCGGCCGCATCGCCGTGGTGCACAACGGCATCATCGAGAACTACGCGGACCTGCGCGCCGAACTCGAGAAGGCCGGCGTCGACTACGTCTCCGAGACCGATACCGAGACGGTCGCCCACCTGGTCGCGCTGCACATCCGGCAGCACGGCGGGACGCTTGTTTCCGCCGCGCGGGCGGTGTGCCGGCGACTGCAAGGAGCGTTCACGCTTGTCCTGCTCGACACCGCCGAGCCCGACGTGGTGGTCGCTGCGCGGCGCAACTCCCCGCTGATCCTCGGCGTCGGCGAAGGCGAGATGTTCCTGGGCAGCGGGGTCGAGGCCTTCATCGAGTTCACCCGCGAGGCGGTCGAGATCGGCCAGGACCAGGTCGTCGAACTTCGTTCGTCCGGCTACACGGTCACCGACTTCGACGGCAACGTCGTCGATGGCAAGCACTTCCACATCGACTGGGACCTCGCCGCCGCCGAGAAGGGCGGCTACGACTACTTCATGCTCAAGGAGATCGCCGAGCAACCCAGCGCGGTCCGTGACACGCTGAGCGGCCACCTGGTCGGCGGACAGATCATCCTGGACGAGCAGCGCCTGGACGCGCAGGACCTGCGTGACATCGACAAGGTCTTCATCGTCGCCTGCGGCACGGCGTACCACTCCGGCCTGATCGGCAAGCAGGCGATCGAGCACTGGACGCGCATCCCGGTCGAGGTCGAGATGGCGTCCGAATTCCGCTACCGCGACCCCGTCCTGGACCGGCAGACGCTCGTCGTCGCCATCTCGCAGTCCGGCGAGACCGCCGACACGCTCGAGGCCGTCCGGCACGCCCGCGAGCAGGGCGCCCGGGTGCTGGCCATCTGCAACACCAACGGCGCGCAGATCCCGCGCGAGTCGGACGCCGTGCTCTATACGCACGCGGGTCCGGAGATCGGCGTGGCCGCCACCAAGACGTTCGTCGCCCAGGTGGCCGCCGTGTCGCTGGTCGGGCTGGCGCTGGCGCAGGCGCGCGGGACGAAGTACGCCGACGAGGTCATTCGCGAGTACGACGCCCTGGCGGCGATGCCCGAGGCGATCGTGCGAACCTTGTTGTGCGCGGAACACGTGCGGTCCATCGCGCGGGAGATCGCCGCCGCCAAGGCCGTGCTGTTCCTGGGCCGGCACCTCGGCTACCCGGTGGCGCTCGAGGGTGCACTGAAGCTGAAGGAACTTGCGTACATGCACGCGGAGGGGTTCCCGGCCGGCGAGCTCAAGCACGGCCCGATCGCGCTGATCGAGGAGGGACTGCCGGTCGTCGTCGTCATGCCGTCGCCGGTCGGACGCGCGGTGCTGCACCAGAAGATGCTGTCCAACGTCTCGGAGATCCAGGCCCGCGGAGCGCGCACGATCGTGATCGCCGAGGAGGGGGACACCGCCGCCGCCGCCCTCGCCTCGCACCTGATCAGCGTGCCGGTCGTCCCGACGCTGCTGGCCCCGTTCGTGACGACGATCCCGCTGCAGATCCTGGCCGCCGAGATCGCCGAGTCCCGCGGCTACGACATCGACAAGCCGCGTAACCTCGCCAAGAGCGTCACCGTCGAATGACTCGGGTCGAGAGCGCATCGACAAGCCGCGCTGTGTTTTCTGGCCAAGAGCGTCACCGTCGAATGACTCGGGTTGAGAGCGCATCGACAAGCCGCGCTGTGTTTTCTGGCCAAGACCGTCACCGTCGAATAGCCTCCGAGACGTGTCCACCACCAAGTCAATAGATCTGTTGATTGTCGGCGCCGGGCCCGTCGGGCTGTTCGGCGCCTACTACGCAGGCGTCCGGCAACTGTCCACGATGGTGATCGACTCGCTCGAGGAGCCGGGCGGGCAGATCACCGCGATGTACCCGGAGAAGTCGATCGTCGACGTCGCCGGGTTCGTCTCGATCCGCGGACGGGACCTGGTGGAGGCCCTGCTGGAACAGGCCGACCAGCACAAGCCCGAGTACCTGCTCGGCGAGCAGGCATCCGGCCTGACGAAGACCGACTCCGGCTTCACCATCACGACCGACAAGGGCACTGTCATCCAGACGCGCGCGATCGTGATCACCGGCGGGATCGGGACGTTCACCCCGCGGCCGTTGCCCGCAGGGGGCGAGTTCCTCGGGCGCGGGCTCGTGCACTTCGTCCGCGACCCCGCGACCTGCGCCGGCGAGGACATCGTGATCGTCGGCGGCGGCGACTCCGCGGTCGACTGGGCGCTGCTGCTGGAGCCGTTGGCACGCTCGGTGACGCTGGTGCACCGCCGGGCCGAGTTCCGCGCGCACCCGCACTCGGTCGAGTTGCTCAAAGGCTCGTCCGTCCGCCTGGTCACCGAGGCCCAGGTCGCGGCGATGCGCGGCGCGGACGGGGTGGAGGAGGTCGACGTGACGACGCCTTCGGGGACGGTGACGCTCCCGGCCACGAAGGTCGTCGCCGCACTCGGCTTCACCGCGAACCTCGGGCCCCTGCAGCAGTGGGGGCTCGAACTGTCGAAGCGGTCGATCTCGGTCAACTCGGCGGGTGCGACGAACGTGCCGGGCATCTACGCGGCGGGCGACATCGTCGACTACCCGGGCAAGGTGAAGCTGATCGTCTCGGGCTTCGGCGAGGTCGCAACCGCGGTCAACAACATCGCGGCGTACCTGAACCCGAACGTCTCCGCCTTCCCCGGCCACCTCTCCGACTACGCCCCGGCCCCCGCTGCTTCCTGATGGTTGGCGTATCGGCGCTTGTCGTCCGAGTGCACGAGTTGGACGGGTTCGCGAGCACTGGGTCTGTGCATTTCGTGCACTCGGACGAGCAGTGATCGTCGGAATCGGGACGGACGTCGTCGACGTGCAGCGTTTCGTGCGGACGATCGAGCGGACCCCCTCCGTGGCGGAGACACTCTTCACCGCTGCCGAGCGGAAGAACTCCTCGGGCGGGGATCGGTCGGTCGAGTCGTTGGCGGCGCGGTTCGCGGCGAAGGAGGCGCTCGCCAAGGCGCTGGGTGGCGGTGGCGGGATGTCGTGGCTCGACGCCGAGGTCGTAGTGGATGAGGTCGGCCGTCCGTCCCTGGTCGTGACGGGGACGGTCGCGGCCCGGGCCGTGACGCTGGGCGTCGCCCGCTTCCACGTCTCGCTGTCGCACGACAGCGGAGTCGCCACTGCCTTCGTCATCGCCGAGGCATGACCGGTGGCGCGTCTCGTACGGTCAATTTGACCGGCGAAAATTGACCCTACGAGACGCGCGAGCGGGAAGCGGTGGACGGGATGAAGGGTGTCTATACGGCCGCGGAGGTGCGGGCGGCGGAGGACGCCGCGATGCGCACCGTCCCGCCCCGCGCACTGATGCAGCGCGCCGCATTCGCCCTCGCGACGGAGTGCACCCGGCTGCTCGGCCGTGTCTACGGTGCGCGGGTCGTGCTGCTGGTGGGTGGTGGCAACAACGGCGGGGACGCGCTGTACGCCGGCGCCGGGCTCGCGCGGCGCGGAGCGAAGGTCGTGGCCCTTCTTGCCGCAGGCAGTCATCACGAGGAGGGACTGGCTGCCCTCAGGGCCGCCGGCGGACGGGCGGCAGGGCCTGACCCGGCACTGATCAACGGCGCCGATCTGGTGGTGGACGGTCTGCTGGGCATCGGCGGAGCGGGTGCGCTGCGGAGCCCCGCGGCCGAACTCGCGGCCGCGGCGGCCGACCACCTCACGGTCGCGGTCGACCTGCCGTCCGGCGTCGATGCCGACACGGGGGCAGTCGCCGGCAATGCCGTCCGGGCCGATGTCACCGTGACGTTCGGCTGTCTGAAGCCCGGCACCGTCCTTGCCTCCAGTGCCGACTGCGGCGACGTGCATCTGGCCGACATCGGGCTCGTCCTGCCCGAGGCAAGGACGCGTGTGCTGGAGGCCACCGACGTGCAGGCCGTCCTGCCCGTGCCGGGAGCGCAGGACGACAAGTTCACCCGCGGAGTCGTCGGGGTCGTGGCCGGGTCGCCGCTGTACCCGGGCGCAGGGGTGCTCGCCACCGGGTCTGCGCTGCACGGCGGTGCCGGATTCGTGCGGTATCTGGGGCGCGCGCCCGAGGCCGTTCTGGCGCGCTATCCCGAGGTCGTCGTGCACCGCGACAAGCGACCGCTCGAAGTCCGGGTACAGGCCTGGGTGGTGGGACCGGGCCTTGGCACCGACCAGGCCGGGACAGATCTGCTCACCGACGTCCTGGCCAGCGACGTCCCGGTCCTTGTCGATGCGGATGGCATCACCCAGCTGGCGGCCCGTCCGTATCTGCTGGACGGGCGCACCGCCCCGACCGTGGTCACGCCGCACGACCGCGAGTTCGCGCGGCTGTTCCCGTCCGCGGCCGACCTGCTCGCCACCGACCGTCTCGCCGCGGCCCGGAAGGCGGCCGCGCGGCGTGGGGTCACCGTCCTGCTCAAAGGAAACGCCACGATCGTCGCGACGCCGGAAGGGGCGGTCTACGTCAATCCGACCGGCACCCCCTGGTTGGGGACGGCCGGCAGCGGAGACGTCCTGTCCGGCCTGATCGGTTCGCTGCTGGCGAGTGGGCTGCCTGTGGAACTGGCGGCGGCGGCCGGCGCGTACGTGCACGGCGTGGCCGGGCAGATCGCCGCTGCCGACGGGCCGCCGAGCGCGTCGGATGTCCTGGGCGCCCTACGTCCCGCGTTGAGCCGAATCCTGATGTGAGCGCTCGAGGAACGGCTCGGTGGCGCCGGATTGCGGCGGCTACCGGAATGGACGAACACAGGCGCCCTTTCCAGGACTGTCATTGGTTGTCTCACACTCGATACACGCACTCGCCGCGCTCGGGTTCCATCTTGCGGGAGACTGGTTCCATGCGTGCGGAAGCCATCGTCGATCTGAGCGCGATCACCGACAACGTCGCCCTGCTCAAGGGGCGGACGAGCGCCGAGGTGATGACGGTCGTGAAGGCGGACGGGTACGGGCACGGCATGGTGCCGGCCGCCCGGGCCGCCCTTGCCGGTGGCGCCACCTGGCTCGGGGCGGCCACGCCGGACGAGGCGCTGGCGCTGCGCGCCGCCGGCATCGAGGCGCCCGTCCTGACCTGGCTCTGGACCCCGGCCGAGAGCGGCGCCGTGGCGGCCGCGATCCTGGCCGGGGTCGACGTGTCGGTCTCGAGCGGCTGGCAGTTGGACGTCGTGCGCTCCGTCGCGATCTCCGAGGCGGTCACCGCTCGTGTGCATCTGAAGATCGACACGGGTCTGTCCCGCAACGGTGCGGTGGCGAGCGAGTGGCCCGACCTCGTCGCTGCCGCGGCGAAGGCGGCTGCGGCCGGCGAGATCGAAGCCGTCGGCATCTGGAGCCACTTCGCGTGCGCGGACGAGCCGGGGCACCCGAGCATCCAGCACCAGCTGGACGCCTTCGACTCGGCACTGTCGGTCGCCGCGCGGGCCGGTGTCGAGCCGCAGTACCGGCACATCGCGAACTCGGCGGCGACGCTGAACCTGCCGTCGTCGCACTTCGATCTCGTCCGTCCGGGCATCGCCTCCTACGGGCTGTCGCCGCTGACCGACCAGTACGGGCTACGTCCCGCGATGACGCTGCGGGCCGAGGTGGCGAACGTGAAGCGGGTCGCGGCCGGCACCGGGGTGTCCTACGGGCACCGGTACGTCACCGCTGCCGACACGACTCTGGTGCTCGTCCCGCTGGGGTATGCCGACGGTATCCCGCGGGCGGCGACCAACCGCGCGCCCGTCGCGGTGAACGGGGGACGGTTCACGATCGCCGGGACGGTCTGCATGGACCAGTTCGTCCTGGACGTCGGTGACCTGCCTGTGGCGCCAGGCGATCTCGCCGTGTTGTTCGGCCCCGGCAGCGACGGCGAGCCGACCGTGCAGGAGTGGGCGGACGCGCTCGACACCATCCATTACGAACTCATCACCCGGATCGGTCCGCGGGTGGAACGGGTCTACGTGTGAGCGAGCGCAGCGAGGGAACGGCGGCAGCTCCACGGCTTCCGCAGCGGAGCAAGGAAGGCGCATGAAGCACTTCGAACCGCAATTGACCGACGAGCAGCGGGCCGCGCTGTTGGGGCCGCAGGTGGTGCTGCCGACGCTGGAGGACACGCATGCGTTCGGGACGCGGCTGGCGGCGATTCTGCGCCCGGGTGACCTGCTCGTCCTGATCGGTCCGCTCGGTGCGGGCAAGACCGCGCTGGTGCAGGGCATCGGTGCGGGCCTGGGAGTGTCCGGCCCGATCACCTCGCCGACCTTCGTGATCGCGCGGGTCCACCGGGGACGGATTCCGCTGGTGCACGTCGACGCCTACCGGCTCGGATCGCTGGCCGAGGTGGACGACTTGGACCTGGACGTCGACCTGGAGGACTCGGTCACCTGCGTCGAGTGGGGCGCCGGCCTGGTCGAGCAGCTGGCCGAATCGCGCCTGGAGATCGCGCTCGCCCGTGCCGAGGACAGCGAGGAGCGGACGGTGCGGCTGATGCCGCGATGCGCCGACTGGCCCGAGCGTGTCGCCGCCTTGGATATTTCGGCGCGGTAGAACGTTCGGTCCGTTTCCGGCGCGGCAACTGTTCCGGGCAAGCGAGCGAGGCCGGCCTGCCGCAACTCGACACGATCTTTGCCACGGCGCGCCATCGTCGCCACGGCTACCGCGGAGTTCTACGCGACGCTGTAGGACGGCGCTGGCGCTGGCCGTGAGTTGTCCGCAGGCAGGACGGTCGCGTTCCAGATCGGGTCCGACGCTCGGCCGGTACCAATTGGTGGTCGAACGCTGGGACCGCGTTCGGGTCCAGGAGTTTCTTGACCTCAGCGGTCGAATCGCTGGAAGCCCCAACCTGGGTCGAGCTTGCCGAAGCGATCGGCCGGATAGGCAAGTTGGGGGAGCGCCTGCTGTCCATGTTGGGCGACGGGTGACTGGGTCAGAACCACGCACGTGCGCGATCCTGACCGCAAAATCGGCTCGGCGATGCCATCTCGCAGGACATCGGTGACAGTTCTGTGTCAGGACATCGGTGACAGAACTGGTGTTGTTGGTGGTGACACTTCTGGTGCGGGGTTGTGGCTTGTTAGGGCGTG
>Ga0068859_100002101_pt1 | contig 20288 bp, 11 predicted proteins | sample KBSSwiS22_FD_66585 | JGI IMG/M metagenome (GOLD analysis project Ga0068859, IMG submission 66585) | Switchgrass rhizosphere microbial communities from Kellogg Biological Station, Michigan, USA - KBS Switchgrass S2-2 | ecosystem: Host-associated > Plants > Roots > Rhizosphere > Soil ...
GTATCAATTGCCGGTACCAGGTTCTTGCTGCTGGCAGACGAGGTGATCGTATATTGGCTACCCGTAATCCTTTCCAGCGTACCCCCCTTGGTACAGCCGATAATTGAAAAAACTGTTATCACTATCAGTGCAGTTAAAATGTGTTTCATAACTTATACATTAATTGTATTTTAATAACCGGGATTTTGTTTTAAGACTGGCGACTTTGTGAGTTCACTTTGTGGTATCGGCCAGAAGTACATCGCATCGGTGAAAACATGCTTTCGTATAACGATCACACGGTAGGAGAAACTTCCATTTGCGGCTCTTGTAATCTCCATTCCGTGAGTTTCAGCATTCTCTGTTTGCGGAGCAATCTTCCAGCGGCGAACATCCCAGAAACGGTGTTCTTCAAAGGCCAGCTCCACGCGGCGCTCATGCCAAATAGCTTCCCGCATTTCATCTTTAGTCATTCCTGTCTTCAATCCATACAATCCATTTGTACCGGGACTGATACCTGCACGGCTGCGTATTTGTTTTAACCAGTCATATACTTCCGTAGTTGGACCATAATACTCATTTGTTGCTTCGACTGCATTTAATAATACTTCCGCGAAACGCATCACCACCCAGGGGCGATATAATTCTCCGGTGGCGCCATTACACATCTTATATCTGAAATAGCCTGTTAATGTGCCTGTTGGCGTATAGATGCCGTCAACACTTGCGCTTGTTGCCGCTGCATTGCCTGCTGGAATTACGCCTGTATAGGTGTTGACAGGCTGGCCGCCGAATGTGCCCAAAGTGCGAATAGAACCATTATAATTCACCGTATACGTGAGGCGGGGATCCCTGTTCTTGTACATATCATCGCCTATTCCCGGATAGCCGGAAGCAGGGTCTTTTATCCGTAACCCGTTGTTCATATCAAATTCATCTACTAATTCCTGCGTCGGGAAATACTTTGTACCTACCCATCCATTCATACCCCCTCTTGAAGTAGGATTAGCGCTGGCTTCAATATAAAAGTTGTTCGCCGTTGATACTGGTTGCCAATAAACGAGCACATGCTCAGGTTGAGGTGTATTTTGCAAAAAGAGGGTGTATAACGGAGTGGCTGAAGAACTATATAAACTATAAACACCCAGGTTAATTACAGCCTTAGCAGCATCTGATGCCTGCTTCCAACGTTCCGGATCTGCACTCGGAAAAGTAAGTAAATGTTCAGGATCGTCAGCCCTCGGCCCACTATTGAACAGAGGACTTGCTGCATATAAGAGCATCCGTGCTTTTACTGCTAATGCCGATCCCTTTGTCACTTTTAACTGGTTTACATCTCCCGGAAGGTAAGATGGCGGCAATGCCACAGCGGCAGCATCAAATTCAGCAGTGAGATATTTTATACAGTCTTCAAATGAACTGCGTGGAACAACTATTGTTTCGTCATCCCCAAAAATCTTGTCTCCAATTAATGGTATGCCGCCATAGTGTTTTAAAAGTGTGAAGAGATACCATGCTCTTAAAAACCTTACCTGTCCAACCCAGTAGTCTTTTGTTGAAGCCGCCACCGGTATACTGTCTTTGTTTTTCAGGAAAATATTAGCCGCCCGAACCATCTGGAAAGTGGTCGTCCAAAGACCTTTGTCAGCGTTATTTGGATTGATACCACCGTTCGAAATTTTATATGTAAAAATAGTAGGATCCGGGAGCGGTTCCGATTCATCGCAGGCAGCATCCAATCCGGTGTTACTGAATCTTCTTGGATTAAATGATATTCCCAGGTTTGAATAAAGGTTGTTAATCATCCCCAGCGACCTGGTACTGTCGTGGAAGACTGCGGATTCATCAATCGCTGATAAAGTCTTTTGGTCAAGAAAATCTTTTTTACAAGCTGTGAAAAAACAAGTAGCTGCAAACAGACCAGCATATAAAATTCTCCGATATATTTTATGCCTGCTCATAAGTTATTTTTTTTTGAGTTAAAAACCTAGTTGAAATCCAAAGTTGAAATTTGCGGTATTGGGATAGGCACCACCAGTACCATTCGCAATCTCAGCGTCCTGCTGGAATTTTCCCAAGTCCTGAATATTTACAAGGTTATACCCTGAAACATGAACCCTCGCATTCCGAATTACCCTGGTGCCCTTTAACCATCTGTCCGGAATTTGATAGGCCAGCTCTAATGATTTTAACCTGGCGTACCAGGTATCGACAAACCAAAAGTCAGAGATCGTTTGCCAGGATATATTGTTTATGTTGGTGTTCAGCCCAAGGCGTGGGTAGGTAGCGGCGGCTGCTGTTGCCGGTGTCCAACGCTCCAGGTTCCATGGTCGCAGGTTGCTATTGAAGGCATCGCCGGCACCTTCCGCTATTACCTGCACGGCATAACCATAAGCGCCCTGAAGAAGAGCTCTTAATGTCAACCCTTTGTAGCCAATTGTAAATTCAGCACCCAGATTGGTGTTAGGTAAATTAGGTTTTGACAACCAGGTTTTATCGGCATCGGTGATGATGCCATCCCCGTTCATATCAGCATATTTGAGATCTCCTGGCTGTATAACACTCCATAACGGGGCAGCTACGCCTTTCTTTACTTTTCCGTTCGCTTCGAAATCATCGGGCTGGTAGAATCCAAGGTTATGATATCCCAAGGTCAAACCCAACCTGGTTCCTGTTCTGGCCTGGTAAGGATAATCTGGCGCCTCACTTATATAAATTATACGGTTTACGGCATAAGAAGCATTTGCACTGATCGAATAATTAATCTTACCGCTATTATTCTTGTAGGTAATAATTCCATCAAAGCCTCTGTTTTCTGATTTACCAATATTTTTTTTGGGAAGAGCCTGTCCAATTAACAGGGGAACACCTCCCTGGTCGATCAATTGATCATAACGATAATTATAGAAATAGCTTCCGCTAAATGTGACTTTTCCCTGGAACATATTTACTTCCACCCCGAGATCGGTTTTCCTTTCTTTTTCCCAGGTAACATCTGGATTTACTAAAGCCCCTTCTACCGTGGTATTACCGTAGTAATTTGAGCCTGTTGTGGAATACTGAATAACAGATGTGACAGTGGTTGGATAACTGGCATCTGAGCCAACGAGACCATAAGAGCCTCTGATTTTAAAGAGATCGAAGAATGGAAACAGATTTTTGAAAAACTTCTCTTCTGCAAGGTTGTATCCCCATGAAACAGCCGGAAATATTCCATACCGGTTCTCTTCACGGAACAAGTCATTACCGTTACGGGCAACCGTAATACCCAAAAGGTATTTACGCTTAAAATCATAATCGAACCTTGCAGTTGTACCCCGGTAGTTAACAGGAATATTTACGGCATTCACATAATTGCGTTGATTTAACAACAAGAGTCCCGTGAAATGATGAAGGCCAAATGTGCGGTCATAATTAAGCGACGCCTGAACAATAGCTGTAGAATTGAAGGTGTAATTTTTAGCTGCAACTGAATAAGGCAGCATACGGTATTGATTCGGATCCCTGATTGAATAAGCGTTCGTAACAGGGTTATACTTATAAGCGGGTAAGCCACTACGGTTTAAGTTGCGGCCCTCGTTATTATTACCGGCGTAAGAAACGTTTATTTTAGCAGACAGACCGGCAGTAATGAAATCAAGTTTTTGGTCGGCCCCTACAATAATATTATAGTTGTTATTGAAATTCCTTATGTACCCTCCATTAGCCAATCGGAAAACCGGGTTGATGGCGCCATTATTAGTTACTGCACCTAAATGAGATGCGTAACCATAAGTGCCGTTTGGATTTATTAGCGGCATAGCATACGGAGCCGTGTAACGAAATGCGCTCAATTCATAAAAAAGACCAGCTCCTTCCACAGTTCCGCTGGGATTGTTGATCGTTTCGAACCTGCCATTGACATCAAACCGGATCGTTAAGGTTTTTGTTGGCGAAATATCAAGGTTAGAGCGGTAATTAAAACGCCGGTAAAAATAATTGGTATTAACATAGTCTCCAACTGGCTTGAAGTCTTTTAAAATACCATTCTGAGAATAATAACCCAATGACGTAAAATATTTCACGATAGAATTTCCGCCACTTATATCTATATTATAACGGGATTGAGAAGACGTTTTATTTAATAAGACATCCGTCCAGTTAACATTCGGATGACCATAAGGGTCAGAGCCGTCTTTGAACTTTTGCAGATCGTCTGCACCAAAAGGAAGTACAGGCGTTTGAGACTGACCGTATGCATCATTTATCGTTGCCTCATTTCGAAGCAGGGCAGTAGTGTACGCATCGAGGAAGGTTGGCATCCTGATCACACTGTTGATACCATTTTCAGCCGTGAAGTTAATCCGTGGCTTTCCGATACGCCCCCTGGTAGTAGTAATAACCAGCACCCCATTGGCCCCTTTTAATCCATAAATGGACGTAGTAGCAGCATCTTTTAGAATTGAAACGGACTCAACTTCGTTTACGTTTAACTGTGAAAGCTGGGTGTAATCGTATTCAATATCATCCACAATGATCAGAGGTCGGTTATCCCCATTGATAGAATTAACACCTCTGATAACGAAGTCGGCAGCATCAGCACCCGGCTGGCCACTTCTTTGCTGGCTGAAAAAACCAGGTAACCGGCCGACGAGCGTATTTTGAATATTTGCCGTAGGAACCAATTTAATGTCTTCACCCTTTACCGAGCTGACAGCCCCTGTACTTGTGATTCTTTTTTGGCGACCATAACCAATCACTACCACGTCTTCCAGTCCTTTTACGTCTGATTTAAGATGAATCAGCATTAACGTTCCTGAAACAACGGCAATGGTTTGACGCTGGTAACCTACATTTGTGATCACCAGCTTACTTCCATTTGCATCCTTTAATGAGATGATAAAATTACCCTGCTCATCAGAAACGACCGAATTCCTTTCGTTGCTCAATTCTAAAATCGTGGCTCCGCTTACTGCTTCATTTTTATCGTTTAATATACGGCCTCTAATAGCGATACTTTGAGACCATACTACGGTTGAAATCGACGAAAACCACATCAGTATGAATAGCTTTATTTTCATTTTATGTTGTTTTTGATATCAAAAAATGTTTAATACCCTGGGTTTTGTTCGATTCCGGGGTTTACCTGTGTTTCTTTAATTGCAATAGGAAATAGATACATGGCATCAATGAAATACGGAGTGGTAACATTCTTTGGAGAATAGTTGAATGTGCCGTTTCCATTTTTTGTGATGGTTACTCCATGAAGCGTGGTCCCGTAAACCGATTTCGCAATTTTCCACCGGCGTATGTCCCAAAATCTCTGTTCCTCAAATGCTAATTCTACCCGGCGTTCATTCCGCACAACATCACGCATTTGAACTTGCGACAATCCGGCGGGCAACGTAAAAGGAGAAAGACCAGCTCTCTTGCGAATTTTCTCAACTGCCGCATATATGGAAGCATCAGGCCCTGAATATTCATTGGCTGCCTCAGCATACATCAGCAGAATATCAGCATACCTGATGATGCTCCATGGCGGAATAAAGCCGCCGTCCCGGTAAAAGGTGGATGTATAATTGGCACTGCCGGTATCATTTGCGCAAAACTTTCTGGCATAATAGCCTGTTTGGGTCTGCACCGGGGCAAGGTTAGCATCGTTTGGTTTGTCTTTGCCTCCTTCAAAAATTTCTATTGGCCTTTGCAGCCATTTAGCACCATTATAAAATACGGTTTGCTCCAGGCGGGGATCACGTCCGGCGTAAGGGTTAGATGGATTATATCCCGAAGTCAGGTCAGTGATTGCTTTCCCGTTTTTCATGGTGAAGGCATCAACAAATTCCTGTGTCGGGCTTACACGTCCTTCACTATTACGGTTTCCCGGCTTGAATCCGGGTGGAGACATATAATAGGAATAGTCATTGGAGATACGTGAGTCGCTCATCCGGAAGAAAATGTGTTCCTTATTTGCCCTCTGAAAAATCAGGGTGTAACGATCCGGCTCCAGATCATAAAGACCCAGATCCATCACAGCTTTCGCAGCATCGGCAGCCGCTTTCCATCTTTCTGCATTGTAAGCAGGGTAACCTGTATAAAGTTTACCAGGTGTTGATGAAGGATTAAACAGGGGACTTGCCGCCAGGAGCAATACCTTAGCCTTGATTGCCATTACAATGCTTTTACGCATTCTTCCGAAAAGGGGATCGGTTGTTCTGTTGGCAAGGGTAGCGTCGGGACGCAGGCTGTCCTTAACATTATCAAGCTCCGACACTATGTAATTGATGCATTCTTCAAAGCTGTTACGTTTTAAGTTCAATAATGCAGGATCATTGGGCTCGAAAACTTTATCACCCACTAAAGGCACACCTCCATACCTCCTCACCAACTCGTAATAAAAATAGGCTCTAAGTGCACGGCACTCATTCGGAAGCCATACTTTTAGTGATGAATCTGCCCACGGAACCGTCAGATAATTATTTAAAAAAATGTTCACCGCCCTTATAGCGCTATAGCTATTGCCCCAACTGTCATCAAATGTAGAAACAGGATTGAATCCGCCGCGAATGATATTCCATCCGTCATTTGCGTCGGCACTTGGAACGGCATCGTCCGAAAAACATTCCAATGGTACCAGGGATATGTTGCTAGTCCTTGGTGTGCTATTAGTGCCCCAACTGGTACCGCCCAACATCCGGTTATACCCGGTAGGAATTTTAAGATAGATGTTTGTTACCCACCAGCTTGCCTGCGCTCCTGTCGGGTCACTCGCATCGAATGTAAAATCCAGGGTTTGCAGTTCAAGGGGTTTGTCCTCAAAAGCTTTTTTACACGATGATGCCGTAAAAATGATTAAGGAGAGAATAAGGCTGATCCAGCCATAATATTTTTTCATACAACAATGCATTAGATGTTAGAATTTTATGTTGATACCGAAATTGAAAATCTTCATGATTGGATATGCAGCGCCCCACGCCTCCGGATCTAAATCTTTCCTCACGTCATAAATTTCCGCCCATGTCAGCAGGTTCAGGCCATTTGAAAAAACACGTACCGAAGGAAGCCCAATTTTGCGGGTTAACTTTTCGGGGACTGTATAGCCCAGTTCCAGGTTTTTGAGGCGAACGAAGTCATTGTTCTTTAACCAAAAGGAAGAGACTTGTGTATTATTAGTGTTGCTTCCCAACCATAATCTTGGTTGTTTTGCAGTTTCGGCCGTTGCTGCGGTAAACCGGCCAAGGTTATACTCGTAAGCGTTATTTTGTCCACTATTTCCAAAACCATTCATGAAATCACCGCTTAAATAGCTCTCACGATTAAACGTGCCCTGAACAAGGACTGAGAGATCAAAACCTTTAAAGCTGAAACCGGTATACAGTCCATAGTATATTGTGGGTTTCCCATTGCCAATAGGGCCCTGGTCGTCAACAGTAATCTGGCCGTCATTATTGCGGTCAAGGTACCGGATGTCCCCGGGTCTCAAAGAAGACTTTGGAGCGGAAGACAGAACTGCAGTAGCAGGATTATTAATTTCATCATATGATTTAAACAAGCCGATTGCTGTATAACCATATTGCAGCCCGACAGGCCTGCCAGTGGTGACCTGGTAGTCGTAATTTTTTGGTAGTTCTGCGTTGTACACAACTTTTGACTGAACCAGCGAGAAATTACCGGAAACAACATAGTTAAATGCTTTTATGTTTTGTTGCCAGGTTGCAGAAATATCAGTGCCCCAATACGTAAACCGCTGATAGTTTGCAAGCGGGTACCCTGCCCCAAATACAGCAGTTGTTAAATTGGGTGTAGCAACCAGATCGTAGAATTTATTGAGAAAATAGTCGGCAGTTATTGTAAGCTTATTGTGCCAAAGACCAAGGTCAATTCCCGCATTGAGTTTTTTTGCTTTTTCGGGGTCAAGACCCACGTTAGCAATAGCATTTTCTCCCGAGCCTCTCTCAAGTGAAGAGCCTGAACCAAACCAATAGCCGTTGCCGTTAAAATAGGTTTGTATATACGAGAAATATCCTGCATTTGCCTGGCCCGTCAATCCATAATTTGCTCTCAGCTTCAGATTGCTAATGAAGGGCAGGTTATTGCTGATGAAAGCTTCTTTATGCAAGTTCCAGCCAAGTCCCCCAGCCCAGTATAATGCCCAACGCTTTGATGGCATGAGCCAGTTATAGCCACCGTAACTAACAGCTGCTTCGGCTATGTATTTTTCATTAAATGAATAATTCAACTTACCGGAGCCAGCCGAATATTTTTCCGGAAGATTTGAGGAATTGTATGAGAACCTGTTTTGCTGATTTATGACACCAAGTGCAGATATTGCATGTTTGCCAAAGGTTCTGTCGTAACCAAGCGATCCTTCCAAATAAACGACGCGATATCGATCATTCACTCCTCCGGAAGATGTTTGCTCTGTAGTGGAGCCATACTTAGCATAAGTGTTATTCAAGTACTGATATACCTCGAAATTCTTAGCCCGTGTTGTTGTAAAATAAGCCGTATTGTTGTTAGACGCTTTAGCTTTTAACACAAGGCCTTTTGCAAGCATATCCAGTTTTTGAGTAACCTCCAGATCTACCGCAATATCTCTGACATCCTGAAACTGGTATCCCCGGGCGATAGCCTGTCCCCATATATTTGCGTTGCCCTGGTATTTATCGTTGCCGCCAAAACTCCCATTGGGATTGAAGACCGGGTAGGCAAGTTGCGGAGTATTAAGTAAGGATGAAAGAATACCTGAAACCCCTCCGCCTGGTTGATTATAACGTTGCAAACGACCGAACAGGTTCAATTGCACAAAAGTGACAGGTGTTACGTCAACCCCTACATTGGAACGCAAAGCGTAGCGATCTGATTGAGAATTTGTATTATATTTATTGATGTCACTGGTTCTAAAAAGCCCCTTTTCCTTCATATTATCCATGTCAACAAAATACCTGAAACCTTTTCCACTACCCTGTATATTCAAATTATAACGGCTTACACCTGCCCTTTTACTCAAAACTGTATTGTACCAGTCAACATCAGGATAAGTATATGGATCTGTATGGTTTTGGTACGCATCAATTTGAGTCTGTGTATATTGCGGCATAACAGGCATAGTTCCTGCATCGTTTTGTTTGGCTTCATTATACAACGTTGCATATTGCCAGGCTGATAAAGGTTTAGGTAGCGCTGTTGGCGTTTCAAAACCTGATTGAGCAGTAAATGAAATGCGGGGCTTACCAACATCGCCTTTTTTTGTTCTGATGGAGATGATTCCATAAGAAGAGCGCTGACCAAGCAAAACCGTGGAAAGCGCATCTTTTAATACGCTTATGGATTCAATCTGTTCCGGATCAATGGACTGATATCCTCTTTCAACACCATCAATCAAAATGATCTGTGCTCTTGCCCCACGGATATTGAAACTCATTCCGTTTCCGTCAAGACCTGGTCCGCCACTACTGAATGTAATATTTAAACCGGGAATACGGCCGGGTAACGCCTGCAAAAATTGAGGACTTGGTGTAGTTGTTAACTGGTTTGTATATACTGTGGCAACCGACTGAAGCATCCTGATTTTGGATTGTTCTCCATAAAGAATCGGAACAGTTGTAGTGGTTTTCGATATCGTGACAACCGAGTCCGATTTTGGACTAGCTTTATTGGTGTCGGCAATCTGTCCCTTAGCAGAAGAAAATAAAAGCAGAATAGCACTAAGGAAGAGCAAATTAACCTTATAATGCACTTGCTTCCAAAAACCAGAAGGAGACAGAACAAATGTGGTTCGATTTTTTTTCATATTGCAATTTTTATTGGGCAAAAACTCTTGTTCGGGGTAAATCGTTTTTTTTACCAGTTCAGTTTTAAAATAATTATGTTGATTAATTAGTTTACTTTTCTCTTTTCATATTTCAATTTTTTCATAACAGCCATGGCTTTTGATTTTGGCATGGATGAATTTCTTCCAATCAGTTCCACAGGAAAGGTTACTGTTCTCCTTTTTTTATTTTCCTTTTCGTCGGATAATGCATCGAGTAACTGCTTTACTACTTCTTTAGATATTTCCTCAACCGGTTGCGCCACTGCAGTAATGGAAGGAGTAAACAAATAGAAATGGGTGTTATCATCAAAGCCTACAACGGCAACATCATCGGGTATGGATAAGCCAAGGTTGCGAATAGCTTTCAGTCCGTTTATGGCGAGATAGTTTGTTGCGAAGATGATCGCATCAGGCCTGTCATGTTTTGCAATAAAGTCTTCCACCATCTTTTCAGCCCTCAGGTCATGACTTAATTTGTAGGGAAGTTTTTTAATGATCGGATCTTTCAGGCTTTCTTCCATTGCTCTTATATAGCCCTGCAAACGTGCCTGCATTTGCGTTTGATCGGATTCAAGGGTGATGAAGGCAATATTTGAAAAACCATTTTCTTCAAGGTGTCTTACTGCCATGTAAGAACCTGAGAAATTGTCGATGATCACCGTGCTGGTAGTTAAAGAAGGCAGGTAGCGGTCGAAAAGAATCACCGGAACATTATCATCCATTAAAGCCTTTATTTCAGCTTCCACACCGGCTGGCGGTGCAATTATATATCCATCTACCTGGCGTTCTCTGAATACTTTTATTAACGCCTTGGTTTTTTCTGTATCGTTTTCTGTGCTTGCAAAAAATATCTTATAATTATGATCATAAGCAATGGCTTCAACGCCACGTGAAATGCTGGAGAAGAAGGGATCCGAAATATCTTCTACCAGCATTCCTATAATATTGGTTTTTCCTGTTCTGAGACTTTTAGCCACCATATTTGGACGGAAGCCTACCTGCTTCACATAATCCAGCACCTTCTTTTTTACATTTTCACTGATCCTTTTTTCCTCCGCCTTGCCATTTAATACAAATGATATGGTAGTAGATGAAACCTTAAGCTCTTTTGCAATATCGTGTATGGAAATTTTCTTTTTCATTTAGCAAGCTCCCAGCTTCTTATTAAAATTTTAAGTTAATCGATTTAGTATGACTGGATAAAAAAGAAGCGCTGGAAGATCAGCATTCAACTTCAGCGTAGCGGCTCTATGCTTAGTCCAATCGTTTAAAATCGTACAGAAATTTTTTGTGACTGCGATGATGTAAAACTACAAGTGTAAAACAAATTTTTTCGGAAATTCAGGAGGGGGGTAAACTCCCAAAAGGGGGGGTGTAGACGCCAAATAGACGTTGGGATAGCATTAAAAACTTATATGGGGTTGCTTACGCCGGGAAAAAATAACCCCGATGATGCTTCCGGCTTACAATTTTTCACCAGATCCTGGTAAATCAATTTAGTTATTGGGATCGATCGATTCCTTGTCAACCGTATACTGCTTTCCATGAACCTTGCGGTACTTCTTTATATAATCAGAAGGGTTCATCCCGAAAAGTTTGTTGAATTGTTCCCGGAAGTATTTAATATCTCTTATGCCAACGGTGTAAGCTGTTTCCTTGATACTATAGTCTGTATTAATAAAAAGCTCAGCAGCCTTCCTGAGGCGAATGGAGCGGATAAAAACATTTACCGGCTGACCGGAGACTGATTTTACTTTACGCAAAAGATTGGAATGGCTCATGCTCATTTCGCTGAGTAAAGTTTGAACAGTAAAGTTTTTATCCTTCAAATGGCTTTCAATGATGGAAATGCATTTGTCCAAAAACTCCTTATATTCGGCAGAAATCCTGGAATCGTTTTTGTGCAGGGTTATCTCGTTGTAAAAATATTTTTGAAGTGTATTGCGATTCTTTAAAAGGGTGGTGACCCGTGCCGCCAGTAGTTTGCTGTCAAACGGCTTTACAATATAATCATCAGCACCGTCTTCCACTCCCTGTAGCCTGAGTTCATCGGACGTAGCACCGGTGAGTAAGATAAAAGGGATATGGTTTAACTGCTCGTTTTCTTTAACAACCTTGCAAAGCTCAATCCCGTTCATCTCCTTCATGTGAATATCGGAAACAATTAAATCGGGTAAATACTTTTGAGCCATGGCAAAACCGGCTTCGCCGTTTTCTGCCTGGTATATTATATATGTGTCTTTAAACAAGCGGACAAGGTATTGCCTGATGGATTCATCATCATCTATAATCAAGATGGATTGTTTTTCGGAAACCAGTTCCGTTAAGGGCTCCCCGCCTGCATTATCTTCTTCAATCAGGGCTTCATCTTTCAGTACTTCGAGCAATTGGGGTGCAGCTTCCCTTTCTGAAATAATAACGTCCGCATTGAAATGATCTTTGCCTTTTTGAAGCTTTAATGTAAAAGTTGTCCCCTGCCCTTCTTCGCTTTGGTAAGAAATGGTACCCTGGTGTTGTTCGGTAAATTGTTTTACCAGGAAAAGCCCGATGCCAAAACCTGCCTTTGAACTTGTTTTCGCTCTTTCCGCTTTATAAAATTTATCAAAAAGCTTATCGCCTGTTTCGGAGGGGATGCCAGCACCGTCGTCTTCTACTTTGATTGCAACATCTGCTGTTCCTTCTACAATTGAAAGCTTAATGCTGCCTTCAGCAGATGTATATTTTAATGCATTGGAAAGAAGGTTATATAAAATGATCTCCAGCTTTTCCCGGTCTGCATAGATTTCTAAATTCTTATTGGCACAATCAAAAACATAATTGATGCGCTGCGTTTTTGCCTGTTGAATAAAACATAGATACACTTCGTATGCCAGATCGTGAAGATTAAGTTTGGATGGTTTTATTTTATCCAATCCACTCTCGGTCTTTCTGAATAAAAGCAACTGATCGACAAGGCTGAGCATTCGCCTTGCATTACGGTAAACAATGCTCAACTCACCTTTGTCTTTCTGTTCACTGAAATTCTTCTCCAGCAGTTCTTTAACCGGATTAATAATTAAAGTAAGCGGTGTTCTGAACTCATGGGAGATATTGGTGAAGAAAGAAATTTTCTTTTCATTGATATCTCTTTCTTTTTCATTCAGTATCCTTTCTTTTTCATGTTCTGCTTCGGCTTTTTCTCTTTCAGCCCTCTCCTTTTCCAGTTCTGCTTTCTCTACAGCCAGTTCTGCAAGACTTTTTTCTTTTGCTGAACGTTCGTTTTCTTCATTAAGCTTTGCAATCTTTACTTCGTATTGAAGCCTGGTTTGTTTTGCACGGTATTGCAAATAAAAATAAATCGCTGCGCCAATCAACATGGCATAAATCAAATAAGCCCACCAGCTTCTGTACCATGGCGGGAGCACAATGATTTTAATTTGCACCTCTTCTTTACTCCATTGTCCTTCGGAATTTGTGTTTTTCACTCTAAAGGTATAAGTGCCTTCCGAAAGACGGCTATAAGTTACTTTCCTTGTATTACCGGAATAGTTCCAATCTCTATCCCAACCCTGCAGGTAATATGCATATTGAATTTTATCAGGTGCGGAATATTCTAACGCTGCAAACCCAAATGAAAGAATGGCTTTGTTGTAAGGGATTTTAAAGAGCTCAATACGATTAGAGTTGGTTTTGATTTCAAGCGAAGAATCTTCTTCAAGAGCAGTATTGGCAACGTTTACTTCTGTTAAAAAAATTTTCGGATTGCTGTTGGCTGCGATGATGTTTTCGGGGCGGAACAAAGAAAACCCCTTAATACCACCAAAAGCAAATTCGCCGGATCGTAATTTCAACGCAGCATGATAATTAAACTGGTTGCTTTGCAATCCATCGGCTTGATAATAGTTCTTGAATGTTTTGTTTTTAGGATTGAATTTGGCAATACCATTAAAAGTGCTCATCCACAAATTACCTTCTGTATCTTCAAGAATCGTTAATATAGAATTGCTGCAAAGACCTTCATCTGTAGTATAACGGGCAATGATCTTTCCTTGCTTTCTATCAAAAAGAATTAAACCGCCTCCCTCTGTACCAATCCAAAAATTACCAAAGCGGTCTTCCATTATAGTACTAACCGGTTTACCAATGAAATAAGAAACATGTTTTTTGCCGGCCTTATCAATTCGAACCAGGTGGTTTATGCCACCTCCCCAAAAAACATTGTTCCTGTCTTCCTTCAGCACATACAAATCCTTAAGCCTGTCATCAAACAATTCAAAAATCTTTTTCTGCCTGTTCAATTTGAACAGGCCGTATTGTTGGGTGCTTAGCCAGAAGATTTTTTCACGATCTTCAAGAAGATTCGGCCCTATAGGACGTAAAGAAAGCGTGCTGTCATTTGGGTCAACACAGTTATATCGTTCAAACTTCCCATTGCTAAACCGGTTTACTCCCCCACGATAAGTCGTAATCCATACATTGTTTTCAAAATCGGATTGGATGTCGGTAACAAAATTGTCACTTAATGAATAGGGGTTACCGCTGTTGTGCTGGTAATTGGTAAACGAATTCAGTCTTCTGTTCCATATACTTAGGCCACCCCCATCGGTGCCAATCCATAAATCATTGTTGGATGCTTCATAAAACGATAAAATATAATTGCTGACAAGAGTGTTGGCTGTGGCAGGACTTGAAACAATATTTTGAAAACGCTCTTTACTGGGATCAATGACATTGATACCGCCTCTCAAAGTGCCAATCCATTTTCTTGACTGTTTGTCAATCCAAATAGAAATAACAGCATTGCTCGATAAAGAATTAGACTCCTTTGTATTCGATAAAAATTCCGCCTCACTGGTTTCGGTATTTAAGATAACAACACCACCGCCATTTGTTGCAATCCACAATTCGTTGTTTTTACCTGCTGTGATTCCCGCAACAGTATTGTAGTTTAATTTTTTATTCGCTTCATTATAAACTCTGTCGTAGGAATTGGACGCAATGTTGTATCGGAACAATCCATCATTCGTTCCTATCCATAAATAACCATTTGCCGCTTCAATACAATTGGCGGATTTGATAGTTGCATTCACAAGTCTGGCTTTATTGGTTTTATCCTCATAGACATACAAGCCTTTATTAGAAACAAAGAACCAAATTTTTTTGTCATTACCTGCTATAACTGATTTAACATCATAAGGAGAATAAGCATCCTTCTCCAATGGTATTTTATAGGCAATGCGTTCACCTTTTGAAAAAAAAAGTAATCCCTCACCTGCCGCAGCAACAAACATATTGCCTTGTCCGTCTGCTTCAATATCGCTGATGACTGAATTAAGCTGCTCCTTTTTTTTAGCCGAAGTATAGAAATAAAGTGGAGAAAAACTATTGGACAAGCCTTGGTAGACACAGGCTCCCTGTCTTGTGCCTATCCACAAATTTCCTTTTGCATCTTCACTAACAGCATTGATCCAGTTGTTAATGAGCGATCGATTGTTTTTGAAATTATTTCTGAAGATTTTGAATTCATATCCGTCATAGCGGTTTAGTCCATCATAGGTGCCAAACCACATAAAACCATTTTTGTCCTGGTAGATACATCTTACGAAATTATTCGATAAGCCCTGCTCAATCCCGAGATAAGCACTCACCGGATAGCCTGATGCAAAGGACGTATACCACGCAAGAAACTGAAAGAACACCACAAAGCAAACAAGTTTTCCAAAAAACGATTTCATATCACACATCTATTAGCAAAAAAGTCTTGTAATTTAATACACTTTGTTTAATCGGCGTACTTGTATTGCCAACAATTAAAATATAGGCAGTCGTAAAGCTCTAAAGGCTTTAGAACATCATCATATCGCCAGTTATATAAGGTACGGAGGAAAATATTGTAATCTTTATAGACGCCATTGATATTTAAAACGCTTTTATTGTATCCAGGCCCATTAGCATTATATAAAGAATTATGACTGGGGCAACAATATTTTGAAGTAGAACGATTAGCTTGATATATCTCTCCACAATAATAACAAATGCAGGTGTAATTTAAGTTCATGAGTATAATTTTTGAAAGTTTTATATGGTGCTATAAAATGCTATCTAACGCTATATAACAATCACCACTACCCTATTGCTTCATTGTACTTTACATCGTTAAAGCCATTGTCCATTGGGCGTTTCCTTGATTACCTATTTCAAATCTATTACAATAACATCAATAAAAAAACAGCATTTTTGAAATAAATTTCAAAATGTTTCACCAATTTTTATTTTGAAAATGAAGTGTTTGATTTTGATGAAGAAACGAAAGAAAGTCAGGATTCTGCTTATTTTGTATTCATACTCCGTCTCGAACCTGTGATCCCAAGTTCTTGTTTTTCCATGCGTTAATACTTGAAAAAGTATTTGACTCAAGAGGATGCTCAATATAAATTTAGCAGTCATTCATTTCGAGATCAGAGATTAATTGCAGCCACTTTTCTGATCGGTTTTTAAGCATTCACACTTCCTACCTGGTAATTGAGATAATGTTATAAATTAAAAAGGTAAAAGCTGTAGCTCTTTTCTTATAACCACAATTTTGGGTATTAAGCCCTTCTTTATCTGCCGGTAGGAATATCTTTTAGATTCACCCCTTGCCCTATAAACGAGGTCTCCTCTGTAAAATTCTGGATTTAATTGAGTGGGGTTATTGGCCTTTGTTGGAAAATAATACACCTCTCTCCAATCCCTTAAAGCTATTTGTAATAATGGATTATAATATTTTAACTTTATCTCAACTTGCATGAAGTCGAAATTAATAAACAATTTGAAAAACCTGCGTTTACAGGTAAAAAATTGTTCAAATAATTGTTGATTATCAGTGCTATTTTGTCCAGGTAGTTGCGTATATTTATGAGTTGTACAAAATTGAGGCAACGGCTCAAAATTCGCCGCCTGTTTTGCTGTTGAGTTATTTGAACTTTATTGTATCGTAGCTCTTGTAGTCTTAAAATTTAATATTTCCGGCTGTCGATTTTTTTGAGAGAGAGGGTATAAAAGATGGGCTCCGAAAAGTTTCGACGTTGTCGATGAAAGCTTGCTTTCAATCGCAAAGGCGATTAACTTTTCGAAGTTCGGGTTGAAAAACTATAAAGTCAAGTTTTTAGTAATAAACTTTTCCTGGCTTCAAAAAAATCGACATTCGTCAATATAATCAGATTCGCCTACACGAACGACGATTGACATTTTTTCAAATACCTCAACATACATTTCAGCTACTTCGTCAATGAGGCATTGACGCAATAGCTTTCATTCAAAACGAGTGCTGCGAATAAAGGCCCGAGAAGCCTCAACTTCGCACAACAAGCGTATTGGCAAAATTGCTGGTTTCAGATAACTAAAAGATTCCTTAAATTCGACCGCAACTTCGCCAATACGCAAACGTTAGCGGTCATTGTAAGACACCCCACGACTATTAAGACACGAACAATAAGAAATGATAATAGACAGAAAACATTTTGACATCAATAATAAATGTGCAATTGAAAAATTAATAATCAAGCCACCATTAAGACTTGGCTCAGTTTTTCAAGACGAAGCCTGTTTTACTTATCTTAAAGAAGGGGCAATGTCCATCACTTCCCCTACTGACAACTTATCTATTCAAACAGAAGAAAGTGTTTTACTTAGATGTGGTAACTACTTCTCAAATGTTATTCGTAAACATCCTGCCAAGTCTTGTGAAGTTTATGCTGTCCATTTATATCCCGACATTTTGAAAGAATTATACAAAAATGAATTTCCAAATTTCATAAAAAGCGATGCTCAGAAACCATATATCAAGAAAATGGAAAAACAAGGGGTGATGACCCATTTCATCCAAAGCCTTGATTTTTATTTTGAGAACCCAAACTTAGTTACAGACGATTTGCTTAAATTAAAAATTAAAGAACTCATTTTATTACTTCTGCAAACAGACAATGCAGAAAATATTATTACTTTAATCTCTCATTTATTTAATCCAAGACAAGCAGGTTTATTTGAGGTAGTAGAGTCACATTTATACTCATCTATTTCTATTGTTGATTTAGCCCGTTTGACGGGGAGAAGTCTCTCAACTTTTAAAAGAGATTTTGAAACACAATTTTGTGACACGCCAGCTAATTATATTAAAGAAAAGAAATTGGAAAAGGCTCTTGAGCTCCTCCAATCAACCGATTTATCTGTATCAGAAATTTGTTACGAAGTTGGGTTTCAAGATACTTCCCATTTCACAAAGTCCTTCAAACTAAAGTATCATCAATCCCCTTCTGAGTATCGTAAGAAGTAGTTGAACTGAATTTACCAGTTTTTGAACTTTACTGCCAAGTTAAAACTTGTTTTAAGTTTCATTTTTGCGTCCTGATTTTACATTTTAAAATAAACGGTGAAAAAATGAAAGCAATAATTATGTCGATGGCATTACTAATGTTAACGTTAGGCTATCAAAGCGTAAAAGCGCAATCTTCAAAGTATAATAACGAACTCAAAACAGATAATAAAATGACAGTAGAACAAAACAAACAAATAGTGATTAAATTCAATCATGAATTTTTTGAAAAAGGAAATACGGACATTGTAAAAGAGTTGTTCGCAGAAAACTTTGTCAATCATTCAGCACCACCTAATTCACCCACAGATGTAGGTCCAATGGTAAAATTTGTAATGGGTTTGCATCATGGCTTTTCAGATATTTCAGTACAAATTCTCGATATTTTCGGTGAAGGCAATAAGATATGTGTGAGAAAAACTATAACCGCAACTCATACAGGTGAGTTTATGGGAAAAGCTGCGACGGGTAAAAAAATAGTAATAAATATATTTGACATTGAGGTCTTGAAAGACGGGAAAATTACCGAACGCTGGAACAGTACCGATTTTCCACAGGTATTACAAAGCCTATAGTTTCCGAATAGTTTACCGAATTTAATAGAGCGACGTAAAATGATTGTGCTGACATTTCAAGACAATGCCAACGAGGTAATTAACCACTTCATAAAATAGAATTAAGGAGTTCATTGCTGGAAAGTAGTTGATGTCCGAATAACACGAACAATTTAATTTGAAATTTCCGCCGCTCTTGATGATAAATAATCAAAGCATGAAAATTAAAAGAATAATTACAGCAGAAGGCAAAAATGGCGTAGCTACCAGAACAGAGATCTTCGACACATCTACAATTGATTTCCTTACCAATATTTGGGGATTCGACAAGGTTCCCAACCTGCCATTAAAGCCGGAACAAGTGCTCGGCGAATACCAGAAGATGGGAATATTTGGTCCGCTCGGCGGCATTAGGGTCGATCTGTTCACGCTGGCTCCTGAGACGGATAAAGTACCAGCAGCGCTTGAACGTGCCGCCTCAATTGATATGGGTACCCCAGGAATGATACCGGGCAAAGAAGGTGACGGGATGCACCGTACCGACAGCATCGATTTTGCCGTCATACTCGGAGGAGAAGTAAACACCGGATACCCAGGTGAAGACGGTCAGGTACATGAAGTGACTATGAATACCGGGGATCTGATTATAACAAACGGAACCTTCCATAGCTGGCACAACCGTTCTGGCAAGGATTGCACCATTCTCTTTGTCGTTCTCGCCGCTGAACGTTCAGCGCCGTGATAAAACTTTGTATATAAATTTCTTTTAATCAAATAACAAGTTAGTAACTGCAAACATTAATAGTATTCTAACTATTATTTTAAAAAAATGAATAAACACGAAAATAAGGTTGCAGTCATCACAGGCGGAAATAGTGGCATTGGCTATGGAATAGCTGACGAGTTAGTCGCCCAAGGTGCTAAAGTTGTCATTACGGGCAGAAGCCAAAATGCTCTTGAAGAAGCTGAAAGCACATTAGGTAATAATGCTACTGGGTTTGTTGCTAATCAAGCCCGCCTTTCTGATTTAGACGAATTAGTAAAAAATGTAGGACGGAAATTTGGAAGTATCGACACCCTCGTTATCAATGCAGGTATTTTTCATCTATTGCCGATTGAAGCGGTAAGCGAAGAAAAATTTGATGAAACAATGAATATAAACTTTAAAGGTGCATTTTTCACGTTACAAAAATTTTTGCCACTTTTAAAAAACGGCTCCTCGGTAGTTTTTATTCTGGCATTAAGTGCGACACAAGGCACACAAAACAGGTCTGTATATAGTGCCAGTAAAGCAGCTTTAAAATCATTAGCAAGGGTTGCCGCAATTGAATTAGCACCTAAAGGTATTCGTGTAAATTCCGTTACACCAGGTCCATTCGATACTCCAATATTTAGTAAAAGTGGTGCGCCTAAAGAAAAGCTCGACCAGTTTGCTGAAGCTATAAAACAAAAGGTATTAGTAAAAAGATATGGAGCCCCTAATGAAGTTGGTAAACTTGTATCCTTTCTTACCTCTGATGATGCATCCTTCATTACTGGAAGTGACTATATAATAGATGGTGGCATGTCAATAAATATGATGTAGGAAACAAACAAAAAATAACTCAACAAATGAACGAAAGCATATTGATAA
>Ga0068859_100002106_pt1 | contig 20262 bp, 16 predicted proteins | sample KBSSwiS22_FD_66585 | JGI IMG/M metagenome (GOLD analysis project Ga0068859, IMG submission 66585) | Switchgrass rhizosphere microbial communities from Kellogg Biological Station, Michigan, USA - KBS Switchgrass S2-2 | ecosystem: Host-associated > Plants > Roots > Rhizosphere > Soil ...
CAATTTTTCCTGCAAGCTCTTCGGTGATCTCATAGTAAGGATGCCCGTCTTTAAATCTTGCGGATCCAAAAACAGTAACACAGGGCCCCACAAAATGTAATGCCCTGAAACCTTTAATAAATTCAAACAAAACTTTAATAGCAAATTTAAATTCCAGCCAGCGGTTTTGGGGGCCTTCTAAGAATTTTATTTCCGATTTTACCTGTTCGTCCATCCTGCAAGTTTAATTAACCCAAACTTACTGGATTTTAATGTAATGTAGTTGGGTATGGTGTTTTATTCGTCTACATTACTTTACTCAAAAAATGTTCAAACTCCTGTTTAAGTTCGGTAAATATTTTTTGCTCGTTCCCGAAGCGGTCTTTTAAAAGAAAATGAATGGGTATTTCGTCTTTATCAATATGCCCTGCCTGAAGTTGTACTTCTTTTGCCATTCGTTGTAAATGCTGGTCGATGTCGTGACTCAGTATATCGATATTTTCTCCCTGGATCAAAAACTGGTTTTGAAAATGTTCCACCATTTGCATCGTTTCTTTTGCAGTATTTTTTGCAGTTACTTCTTCAAGGCGGTTTTTAAAAATTTTCAATTCATCTTTATAAAATCCAAGCGCTTTTTTCCATTCGTTGTGATTGCCGTTGATGTTTTTTATACTTGTGGTTTGCATATGGTTTATGGTTTGAGTTTTATTAATTAGTATGGGTTATTGCATGTATATCTACACGATGCCTGTTCAGCAACACCTGGCCATGATGGATCAGGTTCGGTTTGATAGAGTTGGCGATGATGCAATGTTTGTAAGTTTTTGTGAGCACTTCATTGGCAATAATAATTTCCTCCTGTGTTTCCACATAAATTTTAGGATACAAATTGATGGTGGTAAATTCCAAATGCCCATCTACCAATGTAATTTGTCCAATAGCACTGCATTCAAAATGCACGATCGCTAATTTTCTTTTTTCAGCAATGGCTACATAAGTCGTCATAAAACTACTGCTGAGTGAACTCAAGAATAAATGTTCAGGGCTCCACATATCCGGTACTCCACCTGAGAATTCCGGTGGTGTTGCCACCCTGATAACATCTTTTACATCATTGGCAGTAAGTATGCCCTTACGGCCCTCCTGCCAGTTAAGTTGCACCTGGAAATAATATTGGTGCTTATCTGTTTTAGCTACCATAAAATTTTATTTGTGTGATATAAAAATGGGCATTTTTATATCACGGATGATGTCTTTGGCAAAACTTTTTTTGAATAATTCAGAGAACATATTTCTTGCAAAAGCGCCCATAACAATATAACTGGCGGGCTGGTTGGCCAGCCATTCCACAAATAATTTTTTGTTAGGCAGTTTTACATTTTGCAATTGCAGGTTGCTGTAATGGCCTGCCAGCAATTCGGTTACCATATTGTATTCAGGTAATTCCACAAGGCTCTCATCACTTACAGAAAGCAGTACGGTTTCCATGTTAATCAATTCAGGAAAAAGATAAGCAAACTGTTTAATGGCATACATACAGGATTCGCTGCCATCATAATTCAGCAATACCTGTGAGGGTGCTTTAAAGTTTTCCGGTACCAGCATCACAGGGCATTCGGTTCTTTTTAATAATTCTTCCAGGTAATAATTGGGTTGTGTGTCTCTTACATTTTTATAAAACAGTTCGCTGCTCACTAATAAAAGATCGGCAAAACGTGTCTCTTCAACTAATGATGAAAGTGCAGTAATATCATTCTCTTTATGTATCCTGTAATGCAATCCATCTGTAACACAAGCCTCTTCAAACAAATGGATATTCCGGTTCACTATTTCATCGTCATCATTTTTCATCATCCAGTCCGGCATAATGGCTACTCCTTCAACAATTGAAGTGTAAGACATTAATTTAGAATAATCAACAGGCGTTAAAAAGATACCCGCTAATAAAATTTCATTTTGCTTGTTGATGAATTTGGCAAATTCGAATGCGCCTTTGGGGAAATGATTACCATCTAACGCAATGATTATTTTTTTCATGATTGACAAATTTTATTCTTTAACAAAGGAATTACCATTGCGGGCTATTATAAATGACCTGCAACAGCCAGTAAAGTGACAGATATCACCTTATTAAAATTGTCAAAAACAATGCCACTGCGTAAATATTAACAGGGCAATTAGTGAAGAAGGATTGAAAGTTTTAACAGTCTGTTATTGTTTTGCTTTTTCATAAGCGGTTTGCACGGCATCCAGTTTAGCAATATAAATACTGCGGCCATGTGTGCCCACCACCATTTCATTATCTCTTTGCTGTATGGCAATATCATGCACCGGCACACGGGGCAAATTACTGCCAATGGTCATAAATGATTTACCCATATCAAAGGAAACATACAAACCATTATCACTACCTACATAAATAATATTTTCTTTTTTAGGATCTTCTTTGATCACATTTAAAGGTTCAGCGGGCAAGTCGTTACCCAATTGTGTCCATGTGGTGCCATAATCTTCGCTTACAAACAGGTATGCCGTAAAATTATCGTTGCGGTAGCCGTTTAATGTTGCATACACTCTCGATTCTTTGTATAAAGATGGTGTGACACGGGTTACATACAATCCCTGCGGAACACCTTTAACGGCAACATTTATTTTCGTCCAGTTATAGCCCCCATCTTTTGTAACCTGTATATTGCCATCATCGGTACCCACATAGATCAGTCCAAATTTCATTGGAGATTCCACAATAGTAGTTAACGTACCAAAGGGCACTTTACCCTCGTGTTTGCCATTGGTGAGATCGCCGCTCAATGTTTCCATTTTTTCTCCTTTGTTTAAACTACGATGAAATTTATTAGAGCCATAATAAAAAACATCCTGGCCATGTTTGCTTAACCAGATAGGTGTTTGCCAGTTGTACCGCAATTTAGGTTCACCCAGGTCATTCATCGGGTGGATAGTCATACCTCTTCCACCGTCGGTGCTTCTCCTGCTGTAAAAACCAAACTGAGAGCCTGCATACACTGTTTTATTATCTCTTGTATCCACTTGCGCCTGCATACCATCGCCACCGCCAATGCTCTTCCATGTGTACGCATCCGGGCCATCTTCTTTATCTGATTCATCGTCGTCGTCATCTCCTGCGGAGCCATTGCTTAACCTGCTGCTGCCATACCAGGTACCATTATCCTGCAGGCCGCCATAAACATTGTATGGCTTGGCATCATCAACAGCAATACCATAAAACTGCCCTACCGGAATACTGGTTACTTTAAACCAGTGTTTACCAAAATCATAAGTGATATTGCAACCACCGTCGTTGCCGGCAATCCAGTGCCCGTCACGATTGGGGTTTATCCAGCAAGTATGCCAGTCGGGATGCGTGGCATTTTTATCTGTTGATCTAAATGTTTTACCACCATCGCTGCTGTAGATGCAGTTAAAACCCATCACCACCACTTTGTTCTCATCGGTAGCGGATACACTAAGTTTGGCAAAATAATAACCATAGGTGCTGAATGCAGTTAATTCTTTAGTGTTTGTTTTCTTCCACGTAATACCAGCATCATCGCTGCGGTACACTTCGCAACCAATGATGCCTGCATTTTGAAAACCATCATCGGCCACCAGCCATTCATATACAGCAGTTGGTTTTACTTTATCGTTCTTCACCAATTCTTTTACTGATGCTGAGCGGTATTTGGCATCAAAATTATTCCTGATCAAAAAGCTGTCTAATTTTTTATTATCCAGCGCTGCAAAATTTTCTTTGCTGATATTTTTAAAATCATCCAGGTTATATCTTGTACTGTCAATTTTTTTCTTTGCAGTGTCTGGTTTCAAATTATTGTTATCAATTACTGCGTAAACGATCTTTGGATTTTTTTGAAAGACGGTGACACCAATGCGGCCTAATTTTTCACCTGTTGCAAAACCACTGCCGGCAAGTGTTATTGGTTTCCAGGTATCGCCGCCATCGGTACTTTTGTAAATGGCAGATGTTTTACCACTTTCTTTCCAATCATAGGCTCTTCTTTCACGATACCATGTAGTGGCATAGAGCTCATTGGGGTTTTGATTGTTGATATCCATTTCCACAGCGCCGGTATTATCATCTACATACAAAGTTTGTTTCCATGTTTTACCACCATCAGTGGTTTTATACACACCGCGTTCTTTATTGGCAGAATACAAATGCCCTAATACCGCTACCCAGGCAATATTATCATTGGTAGGATGCAACACGATCTTGCCAATATGATGACTTTCGGGCAAGCCAAGGTACTGCCATGTTTTGCCATTATTGGTACTTTTGTAAACGCCAACACCGCTGTAAGAAGAACGGCTGCTGTTTACCTCGCCGGTGCCCACCCAAATGGTTTTGGTTTGCCAGTTTACGGCTACATCGCCAATGGAGATGGCATCTTCCTTATCAAAAACCGGGATGAAACTCAGGCCATTAGTATTAGTGTACCATAATCCGCCACTGGCGTATGCTACATAAAATTCTGTGGGGTCGTTAGGATTGGCTTCAATATCCACCACACGGCCATTCATTTGTACCGGGCCAATATTGCGAAAAGAAATATTTTTAAGTACCGACTTGTCTTCCAGCAATTTTCTTTTTTGTAAACCGTTTAATCTTTCAGCAGCCGGTGTTGGCTTGATTTGTGCACACAACTGGTTTGCGGAGACAGCAACCAGGGTAATATTAACACTTACGAGAAAAAGTAAAATTGTAAATTTGTTGTAAAGCGATTTTAACTTACCGGGAAGGTTTGGTAACATAAGTAAAAATTAAATTTTTCAAAATGAGAGTATTAAAAATACGGCAATTGTATTTACTTATCGTCATTCAGTTTTTGTTTTTGATGAATGGCGTGGCACAATACAAAACTTATAAGCTTACCGAAAAAGGCGACACTATTAATGCCATTGACAATAAGGACCGGAAACAGGGCAAATGGGTAGTACATATTGATGAAATACGCGGTGAACCCGGTTATGAAGAGGAAGGCATTTATAAGAATGATAAGAAAGAAGGCATCTGGCGCCTGTATAATTTAACCGGCGACCTGATTGGTGTTGAAAATTATAAACTGGGTGGTAAAGATGGGATTCAACAATATTACACTTACCTGGGCGACTTGTACCGTGAGGAAAGCTGGAAAGGATATGACCCCGATGCGCCTTATGATACCATACCCGTGTATGGCTCCGGCAACGGCGAAATTGTAGATTATAAAATTGTAAAAGCAGAACAATACAGTGTTAAGCACGGCGAATGGAAATATTATGATCCTTCTACCGGCAGGTTAACGAAAATGGAAAAATACGACCGCGGTTTATTGGAAAAACCGAATGCCCCAGCAGTAACCACCACCACTGCTGATAAAAATAAAAAAGTAGAAAAGACTCCTGAGATGCTGGAATGGGAAAAGAAAAATAAGGGGAAGAAGAAAGTGCTGAGGGATGGAAGGACGGGGATGTAGATTATTTTTGCATCCCATCAAAAAACTTCCTGAAAAAATACAACTCATACCCTACCGCATTTTTCCAGTAATCCCAATTGTGTTCTCCAGGCCTTTCAATATACTCGTGTGGTATTTTTAACTCCAGCATTTTTTGGTTGAGCAAACGATTGCCGTTGATGAAAATATCTTTAATGCCGCAATCGAAAATAATTTTTACCGGTGTGGTGGTATAATTTTCTATTACATTCACTACAGAGTAATCGTGCCAGTTATTTGCATAGATGGTAGTATCGCCAATACGTTTCATTACATCAAAACGGTTCCTGCTTTCGCTAAGGTCCACTCCCCCGCTCATGGAACCTGCTGCACCAAAAATATCAGGATGGCGCAGGGCTAAAAATAATGCACCATGACCTCCCATGCTTAAGCCTGTTATAGCACGATGGTTTTTATTGGCAATAGTGCGGTAATTTTTATCAATGTAGTTTACTACTTCTGTGGCAACATAAGTTTCAAATTTAAATGTGCTGTCCACCGGACTATCAAAATACCAACTGCTGAAACCACCATCAGGACAAACGATGAGCATTTTGTTAGTAGTGGCCAGCTCAACAAGCTCAGGCATTTTTCTTATCCAGTCGCTGTATTTGCCGCTGTAGCCATGCAATAAATACACCACGGGAAAATGCGTGGTATCTTTTTTATAGTTATCCGGTATTATCACCACACATTTAATGGCTTTATGCATGCCACTATTGTAAATGCTTACAGTATCCACTGTACCCGCAATTGCTGCAAATGCAATGGATTGTACAAGTAAAAGCGCAATAATTTTTTTCATACTACTATTCTTAAAAACTCTAAGCTACGAATAAGCTAAATAAAAAAGCTGCTTCTTGCGAAGCAGCCTCTTTATTTTTCACCCGTTTTAGTTTAGTTTTTCATTTCTTTTTGCATCGGGTTGCCTGCACCACTTGCGCCACCTCTTGGTCCGCCGCCACCACGGCCTGCATTGCCTTTAAACAATTGGAACTTGCTGGGGGTTGTTACTGCCGGCCAGCTGTTATTGCTTTCATCAATGTCGGCCGTTTCTCTCAACGGATCAATCTTAATGGATGCCACTTCTTTATCTTTCATAAATGTTTTAACTACTTTGTTTTCATTCTTGCGCCATATCTGTACCGGTATCCTGTCAATTTCTTTAGTGCCATCTTTATAAGTCCATTCAATGATGATGGGCATTACCAAACCACCTTTATTGCTAAACGTTAGTTCATACATATTTTTCTTTCCTGCAATGGCAAAACGTTCTGCTTCTGTAAAGGTATCTATGGAAACCTGTTGCCTTGTTATAGTAAATGGAGTGGTATCCACTTTTGCCATTCCCCTGTCGTACCTCCAGTAAAAATCCCTTAAAGATTCATCTGCATCCGTTGCAAATACAATGTTCTTATCTTCCCTGTTTCTTCTTTTAGAAATATCGTCAAATGTATTTAATACAGGTTTTGCTACAGGAAATGTGTTACCGTTATCCCTGCCAAAACCACCTCCGCCACCTTGCTGCGAAGACTCTGTGCTTAACACTGACCATTTAACTGTATCCAAAGAAATATCACATGGGTCAGTACCATAGAACCATCCTCTCCAGTACCAGTCTAAATCTTCACCGCTTGCATCTTCCATGGTACGGAATAAGTCTGCCGGTGTGGGATGTTTAAATGCCCAGCGCCTTGCATATTCCTTAAACGCATAGTCAAACAATTCTCTGCCCATAATGGTTTCCCTTAAAATATTTAAACCGGTAGCAGGTTTGCTGTAAGCATTAGGGCCAAACTGGATGATATTTTCACTGTTGGTCATAATTGGCTCCAGTTGGTCCTTCGGCAGTTTCATGTAATCCACAATTTTATAAGCAGGCCCTTTGCCTACGGGATATTTATTGTCAAACAATTCTTCTGTTAAGTATTCAACAAAAGAATTCAAGCCTTCGTCCATCCATGTCCATTGTCTTTCATCGCTGTTGATGATCATCGGGAAAAAATTATGGCCCACTTCATGTATCACCACACCCAGCATACCGTTTTTGGTACCTTCGCTGTAGGTGCCGTCTTTTTCGCAGCGGCCAAAGTTGAAACAGATCATCGGGTATTCCATTCCGTTAGCGGCTTCAATACTTTGTGCAACCGGGTAAGGAAAGGGAATGGTAAATTTGGAATAAGACTTAATAGTATGTGCAACCGTTTTAGTACTGTATTTCCGGTATAAGTTATATGCTTCTTTTCCGTAAGCACTCATGCACATTACTTTTTTGCCTTCCACTACTGTTGGCATTGCATCCCAGATGAATTTGCGTGAAGAGCCCCAGGCAAAATCACGAACCATATCTGCTTTGAATAACCAGGTTTTTGTAGCTTTTGATTTTGTTTTTTCTTTTGCAGTAGCTTCAGCAAGGTTTACAATTTCTGTAACATCAGTTGCTGTTTGTGCACTGGTCCATCTTTTTAATTCTGTTGCAGAAAGTACTGCAGCATAATTCTGGCACTGCCCTGTTCCCATCACCACATGATCTGCAGGAACCGTCATCGCTACTTTAAAATTGCCAAAGGTCAGTGCAAATTCGCCGGTGCCGGTAAACTGGTGGTTCTGCCATCCCTGGAAATCGCTGTACACACAAAGGCGTGGGTACCACTGCGTCATCGTGTACAGATCATTACCATCTTCCGGAAAATTTTCAAAGCCACCGCGGCCACCATATTTAGTACGTTCAATGATATTATAGTTCCAGTCTACTTTAAAAATAAATTGCTGCCCCGGTTTTAATGGTTGTGGTAATTCCACCCTCATCATGGTTTTATTAACGGTGTACTTCAGCAGTTTACCAACGGCATCGGATACACGAGTAATGTTATCACCATATTCCCTGTCTTTATCTACCTTACCGGTAAAAGCCTGTATAGTAGCTTCGTTTATCCTTGTGGGCATAAAACTGCTGTTATCGTAACCAGCATTATTTACTGAGCTGTGAGAGTTCTCATCCAATTGCAACCACAAATAAGTTAACACATCGGGTGAGTTGTTGTAATAAGTGATGGTTTCTTTACCGGTTAAGCGGCGGTTGGGTTCATCCAGCTCACAGGTAATATCGTAATCGCAACGTTGTTGCCAGTATTTAGGGCCGGGGGCACCGCTGGCTGTACGATACTCGTTTGGTGTTGGCAAGATGGTTCCCAGTTGTTCAAACCTGTTTCCATGATTACTGCCGGGATTATTTTTAATATCCTGCGCACTAACTGAAAACACAATTGAACAGAGAAAGGCTAAGGTTGTTAAATGTTTCATGCTTTATTGTGTTGTTATAGTTTAATACCCCTAAATCCTCCGCCAGTTGGCGGAGACTTTTGCAGTTCAAAAATTTGAACTGCTTTTCAATTTTATTAAAGACCACTGCTCAAAAAAAGCAGAAGGCAAAAAAGGTTCAGTCTCTAAAGTCCCCTTCAGGGGATTTAGGGGCTGACCTTAAAATGCCCATCGCTTGATGATCATGTTTAAAGCGATGCAAAAAGCTGTTGCCGATAATCCCCAAACCCACCATTTTCTTTTTGCATGTAATTGATTTACCACTAAAAAACTGCATATTAAAATTGCTGTTACCACTATCACCTGCCCCACTTCCAATCCAATATTAAATGCAAATAAACTCCAGCCAATACTTTGGTCTTTGGCCAGCATAAAGCGGATGGTGTTGGCAAATCCAAGTCCGTGTATCAAACCAAAAAACAAAGCCAAAAAATAATTTAAGCGTAAAGATCCTGGCGTGAAATCTTTTTGAAAAAAATTAAAGATTGCTGTGGCAACAATGGTACATGGAATTAAGAACTCTACCAGGCTATCGTTTACTTTTACAATGTTATAAACACTTAAAGCCAACGTAAGTGAATGGCCAATGGTAAATGCCGTTACAAGCACTAATACTTGTTTCCAGTTACTGAGCAAATAAATGGCACTTAAAGCCAGCACAAACAAGATATGGTCCAGCGCATCCCAGCTAATAATATGCTGCCAGCCCAGTTTAAAATAAAATGTAAAATCCTGCATTAAGAGCTTGTGGCTTGAATGTTTGTGTTAGTTTTGTTGTTCAAATATCTTTAAACTGGTTTTTACTACCTAATATCTTTGCTAAATGGTATCAATTTTATTTAAATGGTCGCTTTTTTTAAGCCTGGTGAATATCCCCGTATTTTCAACTGTCATAGATGGTAAAACTACGAGCCACCCCATTTTTATGAGTGTTACCGAAATTGAGCACAATGCCAAAGACAAAACCCTGGAGATAAGCTGCAAGATATTTACCGATGATTTTGAAAAGGCATTGCGTGATACTTATAAAACTACCGTTGACCTTATCAATCCAAAAGATAAAGCAGCTATGAATAAATTAGTGAGTGATTATGTACAAAAGCATTTACAACTTAGTGTGGATGGGAAAAAACTTGCCTTACAATTTATAGGTTACGAACAACAGGAAGAAGGGATATTGAGTTACTACCAGGTAAATAATATTGCTGCTGTAAAAAAAATTGATATCACCGATAACATTTTGTACGAATACAAAAAAGAACAGATGGAAATCATACACATGACTGTTGATGGCAACAGGAAAAGTACCAAACTTAATAATCCGGATGATAAGGCAAGTTTTGAGTTTTGAAATTACTCTTCCATTTCTTCTTTAATCTCTTCGGAAATTTTTACTAATAGTTTGTCAATCCTTTGCCCATCCATATCGATAATTTCAAAATCAAATCCACGCCAGTCAAATACTTCACCCGTTTTAGGTATGTGCTCCAGCTCGTGTAACACAAAACCTGCCAGCGTATCAAAATCATGTTCCGCCTCATTCATCCAGTCGGTTTTTTCAAAGTGTGCTAAAAAATTATAAAATGGAATTTGAGCATCCACTAAAAATGTGCCATCAGCCCTTTCAATAATTTCATATTCATCCTGTCCGGTTTGCGGCACATCACCTACTATCGCTTCCAGTATATCATTCAGCGTTATCATGCCTTCCAGCGTACCGTATTCATTTACAATAAAGCAACTGTGAATTTTTGTTTCTTTAAATTTTTCCAGCAATTGATAAGCAGTATTGTTTTCAGGTACAAACAACGCCGGTTTTGCAATATCTTTTAATAATTTATCAGGTCCGGCTTTCAGCAAATCTTTTACACTGATAATACCTTTTATATTATCAACCGTTTCTTCGCAAACGGGGTAACTGGAATAAATAACGGTATCCATTTTATCTTTTACCTGCTGTACTGTTTCGCTGCCATCAAACCAGGCAATATCGGTGCGGTGTGTCATTAGTGAAGTAATATTCCTGTCGCCCAAATGAAATACCCTTTCAATGATCTCTTTTTCTTCTTCTTCAATAGTACCATGTTCACTGCCTTCGGTTATCATTGCTTTAATTTCTTCTTCAGTAACTGCATTGTCATTAGAAGTTTTAACGTTGAGCAATTTAAAGAACAGGTAAGAAATTTTAGACAATATCCAAACAATCGGGTAAGTGACCGTAGATAGAAAATTCATAGGTGCCGCTACCTGCCGGGCAATCTTTTCTGCCTGCAGCATACCCAGTCTTTTAGGTATCAGCTCGCCAAAAATAATTGACAAAAAGGTAACAATAATAACAATGATAACCGTTGATATTGTTGGCGCATATACTTTAAGGAATGCGATCTTTTCAATATAAGGTTCCAGGTAGTGGCCAAATTTTTCACCTGAATACACACCGGTTAAAATTGCGATCAGCGTGATAAATATTTGAGCCGTAGATAAAAATTTCTCCGGGTCTTCGGCCAATGTCAGCGCCACTTTTGCTTTGGCATCGCCTTTATTAGCCATACTTTCCAGCCTTCCTTTACGAGCACTTACCAGCGCAATTTCGCTCATCACAAAAAGCCCGTTCACAATTATTAAAAGTGCTAAAATGATAATTTCTGCCATAGTATTTATAGTAGACCGTAGTTTCGGTTAAACGATTTTCCGCACAAATATCCGATAAGTATTCCAATAAGGGCACCGCAGGTTACATCCAGCGGGTAATGTACCCCCACATATACCTGTGCAAGACTAATACCGAAGGCCCATAAAAAGAACAGGATGGTCCATTTGCCCAGCACATTTTTCAGGGTAAGATACCAGAACATGGCAAAAGCAAAATGGTTAGCTGCATGAGAAGAGGTAAAGCTGCTGCTTTGAGGCCGGTATCCTACTAAAACCCTTACCCATCCTGCAATTGAAGGATCGTTGCAGGGGCGTAACCTTATGATATTCTCCTTAATTAAATCGCTGCTTACCATATTGCTTAAAAAAACGGCCCCTGCGCAAAACAACACCCACCACCAGCCAGTTTTTCTATAATTAATTACAATAACAAGTAATAAGAAAAAATATAAAGGGTACCATAAGTTAGCATTACGCAACCAGGGCATCAGCCAGTCGAAAAAGCTATTATGCCATTTATAATTGATCAGTTTGAATAAATCTTTATCGTAGGTCAATAATTGCTTCATTAAATCTAAGATGAATTTTTGTTCCGGGGTTGTCAACCTTTGAAAGATTGACAACCCTATATAATCCGTTAAAATACAATCACCCAAAAATAATTAAACTAATTTAGCATCCTGATAAAATAAAAAGAATGCTTTTTTTACAACGGGTTCCCAAACTATTACGCTGGATATTTTCTGTAGTACTTATACTGCTGGTTACCATGACCGTTTTCCGTTTTATATTTTACTGGAGATATAATCCACCGGGAAAATCTTTTTCAGGATCTGCATTTATCATGGGCCTGCGCTTTGATGCCAGGATTGCCTGTATAGTTGGATTAGCTATGATGCTGCTAACTTTTATCCCCTTTTTAAATCCTTTTAAAAATACCAGCGCTAAAAAGTTCTGGAATTTTTTATTGCCGCTTGCTTTTGCCATACTGGTATTATTTTACTTTATCGACTTTTATCATTTTGATTATTTACACCAGCGTTTAAATGCCAGCGTATTGAATTATTTGCAGGATGCAGGCATTTCATTTAACATGATGTGGCAGACTTACCCGTTAGTAAAAGCCGCATTGCTTTTGATTATACTTTTAGTTGCAGCAAGGTTTATTTTTGGAAGATTATTGGCTAATTATTTACAACAAGATAGTTTTTATAAGCGAAAAGGTACCTGGCTCTATGTGATCAGTTTTATTCTTTTAGCACAAATTATTATTGGTAAAATAGTGGTAATGCCGGGGCAATTTCCTTTACGCTGGAGCGATGCCTTTACTTTAACCGATGATTTTAAAGCTAACCTTGCACTTAATCCTTTTCAGAGTTTTTTCAGTACGCTGAGTTTTAGAAATTCAACTTTCGACATTAAAAAAGTAAAAGCTGATTATGCATTAATGGCGGACTACTTAGACGTACAACAATCCGACAGTACGCAATTGAATTACGAGAGAAAATATAGTGCTGCCGATACCGCCAGTAACAGACCGAATATTGTTTTGGTGATCTGCGAAAGTTTTAGTGCGTACAAAAGCAGCATGTATGGCAACCCTTTAAACACCACACCATTCTTTAACAGCCTTTGTGAGGAAGGTGTTTTCTTCGACCGCTGCTTTACACCTGCTTATGGCACTGCCCGTGGCGTGTGGGCAACCATTACGGGTATCCCCGATGTGGAAAGTCCCAGCACCGCCAGCCGTAACCCCAATGCAGTTAACCAGCATACCATCATCAACAATTTTACCGGTTATAACAATTATTATTTTTTAGGCGGCAGCGCTACCTGGGCAAACATTCGTGGCTTGTTAACCAATAATATCAACGGGTTACATTTGTATGAAGGAGATGATTACAATGTTGATAAAATTGATGTTTGGGGTATCAGCGATAAAAATCTTTTCCTCCAGGCTAATAAAGTTTTGAAAGATCAAAGCAAACCCTTCTTTGCTGTTATTCAAACGGCAGATAACCACCGGCCTTACACTATTCCAAAAGAAGATGAAGCCAGCTTTAAAAAAGTTTCTTTTTCAACTGATTCTTTAAAACGTTTTGGTTTTGAAAGCAACGAAGAAATGAATGCCTTCCGCTATACCGATTTCGGCTACCAGCAGTTTATAAATGCGGCCAAAAAAGAAAAATATTTTGATAATACTATTTTTGTTTTTGTTGGCGACCATGGTATAAGAGGTAGTGCTGGTGATATGTTTCCAAAATGCTGGACCGAACAGGGACTAACCTGTGAGCATGTACCCTTATTATTTTACGCTCCCAAACTATTGCAGCCCAAACGGGTACACGAGGTTTGCAGCCAGGTAGATATTTTGCCAACAGTTGCAACACTTGCAAAAACAAATTACCTTAACAATACTTTTGGAAGAAATTTGTTTGATACACTTCCAGCTTTGCACCAAAAAACTATTTTTAAAGGGGAAAAATATGCCTTCATCATCGACCATGATGTAAAAACAATTGGACTGATCTCTAACCAATATTATTTTCTTAAAAACATAAAAACGGGTAAAGAAGATTTTGTGTCGGTGCTCAACAATAACCCGGTGGAAAAAACCCCGGCAACTGATAGTGTTAGAAATTATTTATCGCAGTTAACTGATGCCTATTATGAAACCGCTAAGTACCTGATGCTGAATAACAAGAAGAAGTGAGAGAGCGTTACGGGTTAAAAAGGTTACGAGTTACGGGTTAGAAGAGTTGCGGGTTAATTATTGTGTGCGAAGTTTTATCCGCAAACAATAATTAACAAAACCAACCCGTAACCCAACCACCTACCCTTTGTAATTATAAAGCTGCATTTTTCCTTATTGATCATTATATTCGCACTCGTTTAAATCCGGATTTACTTACAAGATGAGAAAATGGAAAGTTTCAAAAACCATTCAGTGGATAGTAAAGTTATTTATTATCTACCTGTGTATGTTTACCGCATTCCGCATTGCCACAGCTATTCTTTTTAAACCAAATACCATTGGTGTGCTGGAATTAGCGCCTTCTTTCTGGCTCGGGCTTAAGTATGATCTGCGCTGGATAGCAATCGTACTATCCCCCATTATTGTACTTTCTATCTTTAAAAGATTTTCACCTTTTCATTCTGCCTTTAACAAAAAATGGTGGACCATTTACCTGGCTATCGTTACATTGGTCATCATGTTTTTTTATGGTGCCGACTTTGGTAATTTCAGTTATAACCATACAAGAATTGGCGCCAGCGCTTTAAACTTTAAAGATGATCCTTACGAAATGTTCCGCATGGTATGGCAATCGTACCCCATTGTCTGGATACTGATCGGCCTTGGCATTGCCGTTTTCTTTACAGCAAAATTATTTCGTCGTACACACGGTACAGTGGATGCCAATAATTACTGGCACAAATTTGAATATAAGCGCCGCTGGTACCTGCTGGCACTTTTAATTATGTTTTGGTTTGTGTATGGTTTCCTGCAATTAAAACCTCTTACCAGGCAGGATGCTTACAAACTAAATGATAATTTTAAAAGCTACTTGGCATTAAATCCTTTTCAAAATTTTATTACCTCATTAAAGCAACGCAAACCTGATTTTAATACCAGCGGCGCTGCAAAATATTATACCACCATTGCTAATTATCTTCAGTTGGATTCCTTAACCGAATCCAAATTCAATTATGAAAGAACCGTACTGCCCAACAGTCACGGGCTGGAAAGCAAACCCAACGTGGTATTGGTGCTTTGCGAAAGTTTCAGCATGTATAAAAGCAGCATGAGTGGTAACAAACTCAACAGTACGCCTTACTTTAATGAATTGTGTAAGAATGGTATCTTCTTCGACCATTGCTTTACGCCCACTTTTGGTACTGCAAGAGGTATTTTTGCAACCATCACCGGCATACCTGATGTGCAGCTTGCAAAATTCTCCACTCAAAATCCTGAAGCGGTTAACCAGCAAACCATCATTAATAATTTTGATGGGTACAATAAATTTTATTTTATCGGCGGCAGAAGCCAGTTCAATAATTTCCGTGGTTTAATGAGCAATGTAGATGGCATTGATATTTATGAAAAAGGAAAATATAAATCGCCTGAAATAAATGTATGGGGCATCAGCGACCGTGACCTGTTTAAAGAAGCAGGCGATGTATTAACGCAACAGAACAAACCTTTTTTTGCAGTCATTCAAACTGCACACAATCACCGGCCCTTTATGTTGCCCCCCGATGAAAAAGAATTTACCTGCGAAAAAGTGGATAAAGAAATCTTAGCAAAGAACGGCTTTGAATCACAGGACGAATACCAGGCTTTTTGTTATACCGATTTTTGTTTTAAGAAATTTATTGAAGCGGCAAAAAAACAACCTTATTTCAGCAATACTATTTTTGTTTTTATTGGTGATCATGGTGTGGAAGGAGAATCCGGTGCCGTGTACCCGAAGGCATGGAACTCTCATCGCCTGAGTGATGAGCATGTGCCGTTGCTATATTATGCACCTTCGCTATTGCAACCACAAACTTATCGCTATACCGTTTCGCAAGTGGATGTATTGCCCACACTTGCCGGAATGATACACCAACCCTACATCAACAATACTTTAGGAAGAGATGTGATCAATCAACCTGATATTTTTCATGCGGCATTTATCATCCATCACGATGAAGGTAATATCGGTATTGTAACTGATGATTATTATTTTGTAAAGAATATCAACATTACCCAGCAGGAACTGGTGCCTGTAAAAGATGGCCTTCCCCCGTTAACCACACACCAATCAGACTCCATAAAAAATCAATTATCACAACTTACCTCCGCAATTTTTGAAACCAGTAAATGGATGCTGGTGAATAACCGGAAGAAATGAGAACGTGAGTGGTGAGACGTGAGTCGTGAGTGACACTCTGAATTTCTAAACGGCATTCAGTTTACGAAGTGCTATTTCTCCCAAAAAAGAATTTGTTTCTTATTTGTTTTTGCAACAATAGGAGCAGAGTGGTAAAATTATGATGCTGCCACTCACGACTCACGCCTCACCACTCACGATGCTTTCTTCGCAATCATGATCAATCGCGGCATTTTTCTAACATCGTAATTAGCAAAATTATAGTCGCCAAAAACCTCCTGTATCTGTAAACCCTGGTAGGCAAACATCTCGGTAAAATCGCCTAAAGAAAATTTAGCCACTTTTTCGGTATAGATCATTGGTTCGTGGTGCATGGCTTCATCTTCAATAATTATTTTTTTATAAAAATGTGTTTCATCATACCACTTGGTAATCACAAAATTTACACCATCAATATCTTTTTCCGATTGATGCACCAGGTGATCTTCGGCATAATGCACATTTAAATAATCCATTACAAAAGTGCCACCGGGTTTTATGGCCTGTGCAATAGTACGTATGGCATTATCATGTTCCCGCCGGGTTTTAAAATAGCCAAAACTGGTAAAAAAATTAAACGCATAATTAAAATAATTGATCCAGAAAGGCAGGCGCATATCGTGCCGGTAAAAATGCAGGTTTTCTGTTTCATGGCGCAGGGCTTCATTAATGCTGTCTTCACTTAAATCAATACCTGTAACATCAAAACCTTTGTTGGCCAGTTGAATAGAATGCCGACCCTTACCACAAGCTACGTCAAGCATCGTAGCACCCTGCGCAGGTTTAAGGTATTCAATCAATTTATCAACAAACGCTGCTGCTTCGTTTACATCCCGCTTAAAATAAAGTTGATGATAATAAGGTGAATTGAACCAGTCTTTAAACCAGGGCTGTTGCATGCGGACAAAGTTACGGGTTAAAAGGGTTACGAGTGAATCAGTTACGAGTAAAAAGAGTCAGAAGTTAAAAAAGTTACGGGTTGCGGGTTACTAGTTAATTGCTGCGGAGATGATCTATTTTACAACAAACTTAACCCGTAACTTTTTTAACCCGTAACCCTTTTAACCCGTAACCTAAAACTGGAAACTTCCTTATCTTTGCCTTCCCTAAAACAGAAGTGTATGGCACTGATTAAAAGCATATCCGGAATACGAGGCACCATCGGCGGAAAAACAAATGACAACCTTACTCCGCTTGACATAGTTAAGTTTGCCGCTGCTTATGGTACCTGGCTGATGCAGCAAAGCAATAATCATACAATTGTTATTGGAAGAGATGGCAGGATAAGCGGCGAAATGGTAAACAACCTGGTGGTAAATACATTGCTGGGGCTGGGTTTAAATGTTATTGACCTTGGCTTAAGCACCACACCCACTGTTGAGATGGCCGTAAAATTTGAAACAGCAGCCGGCGGCATTATACTAACAGCCAGCCATAACCCAAAAGAATGGAATGCTTTAAAATTATTGAACAGCAAAGGCGAATTCATCAGCGGTGATGAAGGAAAATTAATTTTAGAACTGGCAGCGAAAGAAGATTTTAATTTTGCGCCTGTTGATAAACTGGGTACTTATACAAAAGATGAAAGCTGTTTGCAAAAACATATTGATGCTGTAATAAATTATGAACTGGTAGATGTTGCAGCTATTAAAAAAAGTAAATTCAAAATTGTAATTGATGCGGTAAACAGTACAGGAGCGATTGCAGTACCGGCATTACTAAAAGCATTGGGTGTAAAAGATATCACTGTTATCAATGAAGAAGTGAATGGCAAATTTGCACACAACCCTGAACCTTTGCCGGAACATTTAACCGAATTGAGTGCGGAAGTGGTAAAACAAAATGCTTCATTGGGCATTGCTGTTGATCCTGATGTGGACCGCCTTTGTTTTGTATGTGAAGATGGCAGCATGTTTGGCGAAGAATATACCCTGGTTGCTGTTGCTGATTATGTTTTAAGTATGAGAAACGGCAACACCGTAAGTAACATGTCATCCACAAGAGCGTTAAAAGACGTTACCATAAAACATAATGGCGAATACTTTCCCAGCGCAGTGGGTGAAGTGAATGTGGTAAATAAAATGAAAGCGGTGAACGCAGTTATTGGTGGTGAAGGTAATGGTGGTATCATTGTTCCTGATCTTCATTATGGAAGGGATGCATTAATTGGTATCGCTTTATTTTTAACACACCTGGCCAATAGCAAAAAAAGCATTAAGCAATTGCGCAATACTTATCCTGATTATTTCATGAGCAAAAATAAAATTGCTTTGGAAAATGGTATTGATGTAAAAGATATTTTTGAAAAGATAAAAGCGAAATATAAAAACCAGCCCATCAATACTGAGGATGGTTTAAAGATTGAGTTTGATACTGACTGGGTGCATTTACGTACCAGCAATACCGAGCCTATCGTTCGTATTTATGCAGAAAGTAATTTTGAAACCACTGCTGATAATATTGCAAAAAGATTGATGCAGGATATTGGGCAACTGATGTAAGGATAAGGCACAAGAATCAAGATACAAGGCACAAGTACGGAAACACTAATACCTTGAACCTTGCGCTTTGAATCTTGTGCCTTGTACCTTGTGCCTTGAACCTTGAACCTCGAATTTATGAACAGAATTTATTTCGACAACGCAGCTACCACTTCACTGGATCCACAAGTACTGGAAACCATGATGCCTTACTTAACTGAAAAGTTTGGCAACCCATCCTCTATTTATTCTTATGGAAGGGAAACAAGGATGGCCATTGAATCTGCAAGAAAATCAGTAGCAAAAATTTTAAATGCACACCCTGCTGAAATATTTTTTACCAGTGGTGGTACCGAAAGCAGTAATACCGCTATCACTGCTGCGGTAAGAGATCTGGGTTGCAAACATATCATCACTTCGCCAATTGAACATCATGCCGTATCGCATTCGGTAGAGCACATCGATAATTTAGATGTTGCTAAAGTGAGTTATGTAAAACTATTACCCAATGGTCATGTGGATATTGATGATCTTGAAAGATTGCTGGCTGCGAGTGAACAAAAAACTTTGGTTACTTTAATGCACGCCAATAACGAAATTGGAAATATTTTAGATATTCATGCCGTAGGTAATTTGTGCAAATTATACAATGCCATTTTTCATAGCGACACCGTGCAAACCGTTGGCCACTTTCCATTCGACTTAAGAAATACACCTGTACATTTTATAACCGGTGCTGCACATAAATTTCATGGTCCTAAAGGCGTGGGCATTTTATACATCAACGAAAACGTAAAAATAAAGCCCTTTGTGCATGGCGGCGGACAGGAACGTAATATGCGTGCAGGTACAGAAAACATTTATGGCATTGTTGGTTTTGCCAAAGCATTGGAAATGGCTACTGCAGGTTACGAAGAGGACAGCGCTTTCATCGGCACGTTGAAATATTACATGATGGATGAATTGAAAAAAAATATTCCAGGTGTGTCGTTCAATGGTGATGCATTGGGCAGCAGTTTGTATACCGTCCTCAGTGTAAGTTTTCCCAAGACAGAAAAATCAGAGATGATCTTATTTAATCTCGACATTAATAATATTTGCGCCAGTGGCGGTAGCGCCTGCACCAGTGGCGCCGACCAGGGCAGTCATGTTATCCGTGCCATCAACAATAATCCTAACCAGGTTACAGTACGTTTTAGTTTTAGTAAGCATAATACTAAAGCGGAAGTGGATGCGGTGGTGGAGAAGTTGAAGGGGTTGGTGTGATTTTTCATTTCGATATGGAATACTCAAGACAAAAAAGAGCCATTAAGATACTGTACATTACAGCAGGTATTTTTTTTCTTATTGGATTTTACATGTACACATTTGGAATTGTAGCTACAAAGGGCCCCATTACAGCCGGTG
>Ga0068859_100002108_pt1 | contig 20252 bp, 14 predicted proteins | sample KBSSwiS22_FD_66585 | JGI IMG/M metagenome (GOLD analysis project Ga0068859, IMG submission 66585) | Switchgrass rhizosphere microbial communities from Kellogg Biological Station, Michigan, USA - KBS Switchgrass S2-2 | ecosystem: Host-associated > Plants > Roots > Rhizosphere > Soil ...
CCGGAACGGGGAGGGGGACCGCCGAAGGCGGTGGAGGGGGAGTTCGGCTGGGCGATTCCCTCGTGGAGGGCCCCCTCCACCATGCTTCGCATGGTCCCCCTCCCCGTTCCGGGGAGGATCATGGCCCCATATCCGACACCCACCCCCCATCGCATCCCCCGCTTCCCCGTCGCCGCTCCCGGCCCTATGCTGGCCCCCCAATTTTCGAGGATCCGATGTTCGAACGTCTGTTCGGCCGTAAACAGGCACTTGCGGCCAATGCGCTACCCGTCATCCGCAACGTCACCATCGGGCGCACCGTCGTGCTCGATCCGCTGGCGTGGCGGCGGTTCGGAAGCGAGCCGAAGTTCCCGTTCGACGGCGACACGCTGCAGATCGTCGCGCAGGGGCTGGTCAAGCTCGACGATGGCGGCTTCGTCCACCGCTTCTATACCGACGACGATGTGATGTTCCAGGCGGTGTCGAGCGACGCGGCCGGAAACGAAGTGACCGACGTCACCTTGTTCGCGCCGTGGCGGAGCCTCTATCCGGGGTCGCCGGCCGAACGCCCGGCATGGCGCGAGCGGCTGATGGCGCGGACCTTCACCGACGCCGGGCTGCCCGAATATCGCCGCTTCTGGTTCGGCGACGAAGCCCCGCGCCAGGAGCCGGTGACCTTTTGGGAAGATCTCCACGACGATCGCGACGGCGTCGTCGACCGGCGCATCTTCCAGACCTCCATGCTGTTTGCACGCGAGCTGGCGGGTGACGGGATCGAACTGCTGCTCGCGATCGACCAGGAAAGCCAAGGCGGTGACGTGTCGTTCGAGATCATGCTAGGCGTGGTGCTGGAGCTCGGCGAGTTCCGGGCCTGAGAGGATGATGCGATGATCGATGCCGGCAGCTTCGGGGCGAGTGCGCTCGCCTTTCTGATCGCCTTCGTGGCGGCGGGCGCGTTCACGCTCCTGTTCAAGATCATCTACCAATTGGCGACACCCTATAACGAGCGCAGGCTGATCCGCGACGGCAATGTCGCGGCCGCGGTCACGCTGGGCGCGGCGTTGCTTGGCTATATCCTGCCGCTGGCCTCGGCGCTCGCGCATACCGTCAGCCTCGCCGAGTTCGCGGCATGGGCGGTGCTGGCGGGGGTGATCCAGATCGTGACCTTCACGATCGTCCGCCAGGTCGTGATGCGCGACCTCAGCGATCGGGTCGAGCGCGGCGAACTCGCCGCGGCGATCTATATGGCGAGCATCTCGATCGGCGTGGGGCTGCTCAACGCCGCCTGCATGACCGCTTGAAGGGACCGGTCATGAAGCGATCCAGATCCGTTGTCCTGACCAGCCTGATGGCGGGCACAGGCTTTTCGCTCAGTGCCTGCGACATGGCGGATACCGGCAAGCAGGTCGACGCGCTGAGCTATACGACCGTGGCGGAATGCCGCGCTGCCGGCGCCGTCCCCGCCGCGCAGTGCGACACGGCCTTTGCCGAAGCGCAAAAGGCCGACGACAAGACCGCGCCGCGCTTCGAGGACCGCCAGACCTGCGAGGAGCAATATGGCGTTGCGCAATGCGTTCCGCGCAACAATGGCAGCTTCTTCACGCCGCTGTTGACCGGCTTCATCATCGGACAGGCGCTCAACGGCGGCGGCTTTCGCGGCGCCCCCATGTATCGCGATCGCGACGGTGCCTATTATGGCGGCTACGGTGGCCGAGTCAGCCGCGACTATGTGACGGGCCGAACCCGGGTGGGATCGGAAGCGTTCAACTCGGTGGCGCGCGCGCCGGCACGCGTGCAGTCGCGCAGCTCGATCATCTCCCGCGGCGGGTTCGGCGGCGGCGGGCACGGGTTCGGGGGATAAGGTTCGGCCAGCGCTTCCACGAACGCGAACCCTAGCTCCCCCCGCTGGCGCGAGAGCCGCGAGTCGTGCGGCGCAGGCCGCACCCGTCGAAGCCGAATACCGGAAAAAAATCCTCCCCGGCACGGGGCTACCGCATTCACACATCTGCTGGCGAACCCAACTCCACACCCGTCATCCCCGCGAAAGCGGGGACCCAGGGCCAAAAAGGACGTCGCTCGCTGGGATGACGATGGTGGACTAGCCTTGCGCGGGTTGACCACCAGCTCGAATTGGCGCCGATGTAGATGTGTGAATCCGCTAGGGAACGGAGAGGGGACCGCCGAAGGCGGCGGCGGGGGCCCTTGGCAAGGGAAACCCTCGTGGTGGGCCGGCTGACCCTCCGCGATTATGCCTATCTCGAACAGCGCGGCATCCTCGTCGTCTGCGACTTCCGTGACACCAACGAGCGCGCCAACGAACCCGTCAACTGGCCCAAGGCCAAGGCGCCGCGCGTGCTGAGCGACGATTACACGCTCGACATGGCCGGCTTCATGCCGGCCGGCGATCCCAACGCCTGGACCGCCGAACAGGCGCGCACCGCCATGACCCAAAGCTATCCGCGCCTGCTCGGCACCTTCCACGACCAGTAACGCCGGATGTTCGCGGAGCTGCTGGCGGGGCACGCGCCGCTCGCATTCAATTGCTCGGCGGGCAAGGATCGCACCGGCGTCGCCGCGGCACTGCTACTCACCGCGCTCGGCGTGCCGCGCGAAACGGTCATCGCGGATTATCTGCTGACCAACACCTATCTCGACGCCAGCAAGCTGACTCGCAACGCCCAGACCGGCCCCGCGCGCGCCTTGTTACAGGCTTCGCCCGGCGTCGCCCAGGCGATGGTGGCCGCCGATCGGCGGTATATCGAGGCGGCGCTGGCCGTGCTGGACGCGCATCCGGGCGGGGCGACGGGGTGGCTGCGCGATGAGATGGGGCTGTCGGGGGCGGATCTTGTGAGGCTGCGGGGGATGTACTTGGCGTAGGGGTTTCGGCTCTGCTCGCGGCGGGAGCGGGGCGTCTGCGGGTCGCGCGTCCGGCGTGCTGGCGCCGGGCGTCGCGTCGCCGACGGCGGCACGACGTTCGGCCTCCTCGACCGCCGCGTGATGCGCGGGGAGGGGATATCCACCGACTTGGGGAATGAGACGTTTGTCTGAATTGGCGGCAAGCGAAAAAGGGGTTCGAGTTTCCCGGTCATTCGTGGCATGGCAGTGACATGTCCAAAGCAAGAACATCCCATAACGTTACCGCGCTTTTCGGCGGTATCGGAGGCCTCGAACTCGGCCTCGGGCGGGCCGGCCATCGGACGACCTCATTCTGCGAATGCGACGCGGAGGCCGTTTCGGTCCTCCGGAAAAGATTTCCGGAAGTGCCAATCGCGCTCGACGTGAGAAACACTGACGATCTCCTAGCGATCATATCGGCCGATTCCGATTTCCTCACCGCGGGTTTCCCATGCACCGATTTCAGTCAGGCAGGAACCACCAAAGGTTTTGAAGGAGGGCGATCGAGCCTGATCCTCGACACGCTGCAATTGCTCAAGCGCCGACGTTTCGCAAACGTCCTTCTTGAGAACGTCCCCAACTGGCGGCAACTCCACAGGGGTGCCTATATCCGACACGTCGTCGAGGAGCTTGCGGCGATGGGCTATCGCTGGGCCTATCGGACTATCGACGCGCGCGCGTTCGGTCTCCCGCAGCGTCGGCTCCGGCTTTTTCTGTTCGCTACGCTCGACGGCGATCCGCGCGAAGCACTGTGTCACGGTAACGAGCTTACCGACGAGCGCACCTTCCCGCTTCACGAGGGCGCACACGGCTTTTACTGGACAGAGGGCAAGACGGGGATCGGGTGGGGCGAAAACTGCGTTCCCACGCTGAAAGGTGGATCCGCCGTCTCCATCCCTTCACCGCCGGCGATTCTCATGACGGATGGTCGGGTCGTCACACCGGATATTCGAGACTGCGAACGTCTTCAGGGCTTCCCGCGGAACTGGACCGACCTCGACGAGCGTTGCGAAATTGTGGGTGGCGGTGCCTTCAAACAGCGGCGGCGTTGGCTTCTCGTCGGCAATGCAATCAACGTCGAAGTCGCCCACTGGATTGGCGAGCAGCTGGCCGATCGCAGGCCGGTCGAGCTCGAACCGGGTACGTTGATCGAAACGGACGCCCCATGGCCGGCTGCGGCTTGGTTCGACGGGACCAAGCGCCGCGCTCTGCCGCTCGGCACTTGGCCGGTCGCGCGCGTTTCGAAACCGCTCGCGGATTTCCTCGAATTTCCGGGGCAACCGTTGTCGTTGCGCGCCACCAAGGGGTTCCAGAAGCGGATCTCGGCCAGCAGCTTACGGTTCAAGCCCGGCTTCGTGAACGCGATCGGCCTGCATCTGGCGCGTATGGACGGCAGTGCTATCGGGATGACGTCCGGAGAGCTGCTTTCCGACGCCGCCTGAATATTGAAACCGCCTGCCGCATCTGACGAAATTACCCGACGCCGGATGCAGCGCGTCCGTCGTCGCGATACCATACCGGAACGCACGCTACGGCGATGGCTCTGGCAACGCGGGCATCGGTTCGTCACGCATTCGACGAAACTTCCCGGTAGTCCCGATCTGTCGAACACCAAGCGGAAGTGGGCAATCTTCGTCCACGGGTGCTTCTGGCATGGTCACGAAGGCTGTCGGAAATCCCGCCTGCCGAAGCAAAACGAAGCGTTCTGGAACGAGAAGATCGCCGCCAACGTCGCGCGCGACGCGCGCAAGGAGCAGGCGCTGCGAGACCTCGGCTACGACGTGTACGTCGTCTGGGAATGTGAGCTCGGCGAGCTCACTCGCACTAACGATCTACACGAACTCAGATTTCGTCTTCCTCCCCTTCCGCGTCGGGATCCGTGAGCGGGGTGGAAAGAACTTCCTCGCGTGCGTCTGCCCATTCGAACACCGGACTGTTACGACGATCGTAGGTCCGCCGGATCTCGTCCACGAGCTCGTGAAACCCCATCGCATCGCCAGGCCGCCCGGACCTGGGGGGCGCATTCTTCACGTCGAAGAAGATCACTTCCCCGAAGTGCTGCGGATCGGTGTCGTACAAGCCGACGAACACCGCCTCGAACAGGTTCGGATCGTCCGTCGGCTCGTCTCGACCACCTCGGAATCGAAAAATCCGAACCGCCTGTCCGAAGCTGGAGGGATCGCGTTTGGCATCGTCGCATGCGTCGAGAGGGACGAATACCACCGCGACCATGACGGCATAAGGCTGCCGTACGTGATAGTCCGAAGCCTCGGCGCGAAGCTCGCTGTCGGCGCGCGTGTAGTTCTTAGTATAGCGGTTGGATGCGCTATCGCGAAAGTTGATCGTCTTTATCGACAGGCCGAGCCCCAGACCGAGCTCCGCCGTCGAATAATTCACGTCGAGTTTCTTGACACCTTTGGCAGTGCGCGCTTTCGATTCTTGGCCTCTGCCGTGCTCGTCCGGCAGAACACCCGGAAATTGTGGCCGGAGGGCATTCGCGAAGCGCGTCGCCAAGGCGCGGGATAGTGCCTCGGCATAATTCTTCTTCGATGTCGTCGTGATCATCGCGGCCCGGTCGCCCGCGATCTCCAGCTCGGCCCGAATGGAGTTGGCACTGGTCGTAACAGGCTTCGTCATCTTCACCTCTGGCTCGCATATCGCCCGGTCGGACATCGACTGCAACGGACGCCTCAATGGAGAACGACGTCATCCCGCGAGTGCCGTCAGTCGAGTCGGATTGCGAAAAAGGTACCATCGGCACCGTTCGCGATGGTGAACGGTTTCTCGATGGTCACCAACTGATCGGTGAGACTGACACGCGGATCGAATCCATCGTTGCCATCCACCGACCACGATCCGACGCCCTGATCGAAGAAGATCGTACCGGCGCCGCGCGGTGTCTCGAAATCGAGGCGACGGCGATGGGGAACGCCTTGCGACGGCTTCAGGTTTGCGGTTGGTGAGACGGTCGCGAGGAGGTGCCGGAAGACGAAGTCCCGATCCGTTTCACTCTGCCAATCGTCCTTGAGCTTTCCGCGGCCGGGGCGATAATTGCTCTTCCGCTGCGCGTAGGTCTCGACTTCGATCCGGGTGTTCAAATCGCCGAGGCCTCGCAGGATCTCGATAACCAGCCGAACGGCGAGGGGGCTGAACAGATAGCGGTCGGAATAGCGGATTTGCGTGCAGGGCTCCGAAAAGACGTCGGCCAGCGTCGGATTGCTGGCGGCGAGCGTAGCCTTGAAGCGGCTGCCGAATCCGCCGACCGGACCATCGAGTTCGGAGCCGATCTCGAAAATCGTCTCCCGTATACGCTCGGTCAGCAGCGACGCCAGATCGACCACGTCGCGTTCGTATGGGCGGGGCGCACCGGGTCCCCGAACCACCGGCGCCGTTGACGTTCCGCCCCATCCGGCACCGATCGCGCCGGCCCGCTGATCCGATGATTTCCACGCTTCGACTTCGCGCGTGACGACTACCGCAAGAAGATCGGCATCGGCGGAGGGCATGATCGCAAGGGTGGCTCGAGCCCGCTGGACCCAGAGCGCGACACGACGACGAGTCACGGCATCCGCGCGTTCAAGCGCGCCCCGCTCGATTTCGATCACGACGTCCCGACCGCGCGCGCCCCACCGCTCCACCACCGACGTCATAGGCCATACATCGAAGTCCCATTCGACGGGATCACGCCGCAGGACGACGATCAACGAAGCATCGGGGTCGGCCGCCAAGCGCGTATCGAGGGCATGCGCGAGCGGCGCTGCCTCGTAGCGCGTGGCGCTTCCGAACGATCGGTGCTCAAGGGGAAGTTCGAGCCGAAGCGAGACGGCGACGAGCAATGCGTGAGCTGCAGCCCGATCAGTGTCCTCGGCGACGTGCTGTGCGTCGGGCGCAAGCACGCATCGCGGACAGGCGCGCACGGTATCTGGTTCGCCGCAGCGGCCGACGCGATCACAATTGAGGAAATCGCGCGCGGCACGCAGCAAATCGACCGGATCGCGCGCGATCGTCGACGAAAATCCCGCGCCACCGCTCGCCCGGTCGAACACCACCGCGCTCCAGTTTGGCTTTCCCCAGGGATGCGGGACGGGCGGCGCTGCGAAACCCATCTCGTCGGCGTCGATGCCGAGGCGATCGGCGACTGCTTCACGCAAAGCGAGTGCGATCGTGAGCGCCGTCTCGCGCGACGTACAATCGTAGAGCTGAACCTCGCATAGATCTGTCCGGATCTCGTGCCCCAGCCTGACGTTGTGCGTCACCGCGTAAGGAGCGTACTCAGGCGCGCCGGTGCAAGTCTGGCCGTCGATGGCCACCGGTGCGCCTCGCAATGGCCGGTGGCCGGCGAGCGTTGCCCCGCCCTGGGCGTCAGGTTCGGACTCAGCGCGACCGCAATGGAGGCACAAGGCATAGCCGTGTTTGTGTTCCCCCGGGTTGAACCAGAAGACGGTTCCGTCCGCGCTCGCACGAATGCGCCCCACCGCGGGATCGGGCAACGCACGCCACGGCGCGTCGCGCGGCGCGACCCACGGGTCGACGACCTTGGCAGCTCCAACGTTCGACGGGTCGTCATGAAGTTCGAAACGGACGTCGACGGCGAAGCCGCCGGGCGCGAGATAGCGAACGAACTCCTGTTTGTCCGAGCCGCACTCCGCACACGGCGCGCGTTCGAGCGCCGAGGGCTTTGAGGCCAAGGCGCCGCACGTCTGACACGACCACATCGTCCGAAGGCTCTGGACCTCGCGAAGCCCCTCGATCGATGCGGGACGCTGCCAGTTGAGGGTGACCCCCGCGGACTCGCGCACGATACCGTCGACGACGATCCCACGCCCCGGTGCGTATTCGTAGATACCGACCTCCCGAGACCGCGAGGGATAGCCGCGACCGAAGCTTTTTTCGGCCGGCTCGGCGTCTCCCGAATCCGCTGCGCGCTGGCGCGCGAAGCGCTCTCCCGCCGTCTCAGTCACAAATTGCACGACGTCGGTCGGGAAGCCGTAAGACGGGAGAAAACCGCGCCCCGCTAATTCTCCTAGAAGATAGCCGCGTTCGAGCCTGCTGCGCTGGCGCTCCCGGGCCTTGTTGGCAGCTGCGAGTTCAACGTCGCCGACACCTTCCGCCGGATCAGTCGACGCCAAAGCGTCCCACTCTGCCCTGATTTGTGACGCGACGTGCTCCATGCGGCTGCGCAGACTTTCGATGAGATCCAGACCGGGCGATATGGGTGTTCCGGCGAGTAGAGTGCCGAGCGCGGCCGTGAGGGCCGCGTCGTCTGCGCTACGATCGAGCCACGCCAGAAAATCGGCGGCCGGAGAAGTACCCTCACCGTCCGACTGCGTATCGACAAGCCCGAAGAACGCGCCGTTGGTCAGCTTGTGAAGTTCCACGCCGGAATCCGAGAGGAAGCGGGCCAGCAGCAGGGCAGCGGCGTGTCGCCGCGCGATCGTCGGACTTTCGAGACTCACCCGCGGGGTGCGCGCCTTCCGAGCCAGATACGCGAGCGGGTCCGCGATCGTCAGACGATCGAGCGGCTTGTCCTTGCAGAGCGTCAAGCCGACCGCGATGGGCTGACGTTGGCGACCGGCGCGGCCGACGCGTTGCCGGTAATTGGCGATATCGGGTGGCGTGTTGGTGTTGAGGACGGCTTCGACGCTGCCGATATCGACGCCCATTTCCATTGTCGTCGAGCAGCCCAGCACGTTGATCTTACCCTGCTTGAACTCACTCTCGTAGCGCCGCAGCAATGAACTTGGCTGCTGGGCGGAATGCTCCGCGGCGCGAAGCCATGGCTGGAGTTTGGCGGCCCGATCGTTCTGATCGTTCCAGCGTCCGGCGCCGCGCAAGGTCGCGACACGCTGGTCCTCGCGAAGCCAGGCGTCAATCCGGTCTTCCGGCACCGCGCGCCCGTTTTCATCGCGACGCCACGGATAAGCCAATCGGGGCATCAAGATCTCTTCGGCCGCAGGGTACACGCCGTCCGCGCCATAGGGGCTCAGGCCTCTGAAGGTGGTGTCGAGCACGCGGCGGGTGGTAGGGCACCAGAAGGCATGTTCCACACGCGCGACGGACAAGTCGCTCAGCCGCATGCGAAAACCGTTGTCGGTGACCTCCATGTAGCGCTTGAGCGCGATCCAGGCGTCGTCGAAGAGCGCGCCGACTTTATCGCGATCGGTGCTGACGTCCGGGTCGAGTTTCAGCGCCTGAAAGACGAGGTGGACGATGCGGGTGAGACGAACACCGTACGGGTTGGGCCAAAGACGAACGTATCGGCTCGATCGTTGACCGGGTGAGTATGGTAGGATTTCAATGTGGCTCTGCCGACGGTCGATCCAGTTCAGCCACCAATGGTCGAAGCGCAGTGCGACGTTGGTACGGACGAAGTGGGTGACGATCAGCCGCAGTAGGTCGCGCCATTCCGAATCCGTCAATCCGAGACCTCGTGCCGACGAGGGCAGCAGCGTCGTCGCGTCGTCGATGCCGGGGAGTTCGTATCGAAACAGGCCGAGCGTTTCGGCCGAGTTGGCGCGGTTCGGTCGGCGCATCGCTTCCCGATAGAGCAGGAACTCAGCGAGAACTTTCGGGTCATCGAAGCGAGGGTCGCGGTTGGTAGCTTTCCAGAGATGTCTGAGAAAGACCTCGACAGTCGTGTGATCCGCGAGTTTCGTGACGAGATCGGGCCATCGCCTCGCGCCGTTTCCGGCGAGCACTGCTCGTTGATTTTTGAAGTCCGCTAGAATCTGGTCGTAAGGTGACTTTCCGGCGAGTTCGCGCATTGCGTCGATCTTACGGTCGAGCTTGGCGATCTCGGTTGAGTCTGCACCGCCTTTTTCCTGAACGAAATGGTAAACGAACCCGCGTACGAATCCGCGTTCGGACGCGATTTGGACGTTGGCGGCGTGTCGCGCGGTGCCTTGGCGGGCGTCGGTGAAAGTGATGAGACGACGGCCCTCGTCGGGTAGCGGCTCGTCGGCCGGAGGTTCCGGCGAAAGATCCGCGAGGAATCCGGGGGTGATTTGCGCGGTTAAGAACGGCGCGCCCGCGTTCGCGGGGCGCAGCGCGCCACGCGCGGGATCCACGGTCGGGGGCGCCTTGTCGCATCCAGGGCAGGCCGAAAGGTCGCCCGACGCACCGAAGACTATCGTTTGACCTTCGCCGTCGAGGACACCCGTTTCACGCTCGATCTCAAGCCGATGCGAACGGGCACGAAGTGGCAAGTGGAGGTATCGGCGTGAGAGGCGCGTCGGCGCTATCGGCGTCGACCGGGCCCGATCGGTATCGTCACTCTCTTCGTCCACCGGTGTTTCGCGCTCGAGGGTCTGCTCGAATTCGTCGAGTTCCCCGGCATCACTCCACCCGGTGATACGTGAGCCTCCGTCCACTTCCTCGGCGCGCAACGCGCCGTCACCACAAAGCGTGCACAGTGTCCATTCGAGGACGATCGATTTACAATTCGGACACCGCTCGCGACTTTCCGAGAAGACCGCGCCATAAGGCCAGTCCGGGATTTCGCCGGCAACTGGCCGTCCCGAACAATCCGGATTGATGCAGGACCAAATTCCGGGAAGCGTCCGATGGAAGAGATGCACGCGGGTCGGAAGGATCGAATCGTTCCCGGCCGCGACCATCGCCGGGCTGGCATTGGGATCGCGCGCGTTCGCAGCCTGAACGAGAAGGCTCGATGGCCTTGCACCGCCAGCGATCGTGCGAGTGGTCTCGCACCAGCGACGCCAGCCGAACACCTCCCCCTCTCGAAGTTTTTCGCGCGCCGCACGTAAGGCTGGAGAAGCGGCGAACGCCGCACCCTTAGCGACCGCATCGAGATCGGTGAGCGTATCGATCTCGATCGACGCTTCGCGAAGCGCTGGTGGCGGTGGGAGCGGCGCGCGCTTCCCTTCGACGACGTGAATCTGGCTTTCCGGCGCGCCCGACAAATCGCGTAGGAAGCGCCGAAGCTCTAGCCCTGCGTCAGTGCCACCGATGGTCGCGGACGTCGCGACGTAACGGAGGTCTTTCGGATCACGGCCGAAGGCCAGTGCTACACGTCTAAGCAGTAGGGCGATTTCCGCCGCTTGCGCGCCCATGTAGGAATGCGCTTCATCGAGGACCACGAAATCCAGCGTGCCTTGCGACGCCGCGAGTATCGGCGCGTCGTTGCGCCGGATTAGCATATACTCGAGCATCGTCGCGTTGGTTACGAGAACGGGAGGAGGGGAAGCGCGAAGGTTGGAGCGGTCTCCGACGCGCCAAGGCTTCTGCTTGCGTGTCACCGCACTGGCGGTCTCGGGTGTTTCGCCGTTGTAGAGCGCATACCGCAGCGCGCCACCGAACGGCGAGAACCATCGCTCAAGGCGCTCCTCTTGACTGCTAATCAATGCGTTCAGCGGATAGAGCATCAGCGCGCGCACGCCCACGAGCGGTCGACGGCCGCCATCGGAGATGCGGACGAGGCGATCGAGAATGGGCACCAGGAAGCATTCGGTCTTGCCCGAGCCAGTGCCACTGGACACGATGACGGACGCGGGGTCGGGAGCGGTCAGCAACTCCCATGCCGCTGCCTGATGTGCGTAGGGAGGAAATGAGACAGACTTCAGCGTCTCGATTGTCCGTTGATCGAGTATCGAACCGCGTAGTCCGTTCCAACCGCCGTCGAGGGGAAGCCAGGGAAAGGCGCCTTCGACGAGCGGCTCGGCGAGCAACGATCCGGGCGTACCCGCAGGCGCACCCCAGATTTCGCGGAGATGGGACACGAGCGTTCGCGATTTGGGGCGCAGCATCCCGAGAATTGCATCGGCCGCCTGTTCCGGCAATCGCGTCATCATGCGCTCTAAATCGATCATGCCGACAACTCGCTCGTCTGAGCCCATGCGTTGAACAACTCGTTGATCCTCATCGGAACGATAACCTCGAAATATTCCGGGTCGTAGAGCGCTGCGTCCCGGCAGCGCGCGAGTTCCTGCGCCGGCATGAGACGCATCCCGACCGCATGCTCGGCAACCGCGAACGGTGCTGCGATCAGGTCGGCGAATGCCGGAAGATAGGGCTCCCACCGTGCCCGGTGCGCGGCCGACGTCCTATCCGACAGAAACGAATAGGGAGGCGCGTCACCTTCCTGATGGCGCGTGATCAAGCGATCGATCTCCGCGCGTGCCTTGACGAGACGGGCGCTGCGTAGGAACGCGCCGCTCGTCCCGTCGATCGGCTTGCCGCCGCTCACGCTCGATGCCGCCATCGAGAGGAAGACGGCGCGAGCGTGCCCGGCGAGTTCCGGGCGCATGTCCGTGATTTCTTGCAGGGGTTTGGTCGCCAGACGGCTCGCATCGAGGTCGATTCCCACCGCCAGCAGTTCGGAGCGGACGTATTTGAACCTTGCCCCGAACGCGTCACGCCAGGATTCGATCGACGTCGCAGACCAAAGGAGCGGCAAGTCGCGCTGAAGATCGAGCAGCGCTGCACGCTCCTCGATGTCCTCGCAGTTCGCGAGAACGTGGACCGCGGCTGATGGCGCTCTTTCCAATGCCCGCAGGGCATCAATACCAGACGCGGGGATATGCTCGCGCCTCGCGAGAGCTGCCAGGTCGATTAACCTGCGTACGTCTTCGCGCGGGAGGAGGGAAGGCTGGGCGAAGGCGTCGTCGAACGCGCGCGCCCGGCGGTCGAAGGAATCGGTGACGATCGCGCGAACCAAGGGCGTCCCCGCACCGCTCAGTGCGCGCGCCGCGGGGAGGATTCGAGGTCGAAGGATCTCGCCGGACTGTCGGTTGCCGAACAACAGCCAAGGGCCATTCGGTAGCAACGGCCCTAGTTCGTGGGACATCGCGGCTTCGGTCGCGGGAGCAGTGACGCAACACGTACCCGCCCCGGGGTCGAGCAACGAAACGGCACGAAGATCGAGCGCCTGGATCGCGGCGAGGGCGGCGAACGGCCCATTGCGTTCGGAGAGGACGAAAGGGTTCACGTCATCGGAATACCAACGCACCTCCGCGACATGTTCGCTCGCGCCCAAGGCATAGAGCAGGACGCTCGAATCTAGGCGAGCGGATCGGCCGAGTAACTGACGGATCGTATCGCGCAACGCCGAGAGCGGCACGTCACCAGTGACCGGGCGCGAAATCACCAGTCGAGGCGCATCGACCGCCCTCAGTTCCATACAGAGCGAGACTTCGCGAGTGGCGAGAATTCGACGTCCGCTCAACCCATCGAGCGCGAAAACGGCACGCGTGCCGACGAGTTTGTCTTTCTCGTCGATCAGCCGAAGTTCGTAACTAGGGTCTGCGAGCGTAAGGGCGACTTCGGTCTCCCATCTTGCCCGAATGGTGACCATGGGTGTTCCCGAGGGCGGCCCGAGATCGATCACTTGCGTGTCGCCCTCCCGCCGAACCGCGAGGGGTCGCGCGGCGGACGCGCCGACCATCGAAGCGTTCAACCCGGAGATCCTAAGTTCACGCCGGGTTCGGTTGAACTCGATCTTCATGTCGGACGGGACGACGTGTGTGGATATCGAATGACGAAGTTCGCCGTCTTCGATCACGGCGAGATCGATCGCCCCGCGAGGACCGGCCCCTTGAAGTGGTCGCCACGGTCCCCGCCCCGTCGGACGCCAATGAAGCGCAGCGAGACGCGGCGCCACGACGTGGCCATCCTTCTCCACCCAGAGCCGCGGAGTGCCCAAATAGGCTGTCTCGCGTACGTTCGGAACCAGATCCCCGACGAGAATGGGGCGCGTGTCGAGATCGCGCTCCGCCGAGGTGCGCCAACGCCAGCGGATGCCCTCGTGATCGAGGGTAGCCGCGCCGGAAAAAAGCAGAAGGGACCGGCCAGACGATCGACACGTCCCGACGACCTGCGCCGGTTCGCTGAACTGAAGGGAAGCGGACAGCTCAGGCCGTACCGCCAGCACCAGCGCCGGTTTGCTCGTCTGACCGGACGAGCAGCCGATCGCACGTAGACGAGTCGGTTGCTGGGCGTCGTCAATCTCGACCAGTTCCATTGCCACGACGGGACCGGCGAGCGGCTGACCGCCCGCGGGAACGAATTCAGCGACGGTCGTTTGACCGGACTGCGCGAACAGTCGCGCTTCCATTTCGAGTGCGAGCTCCGCGTCGAACCTCGTAACGAACGCGCGCACTTCGTGAACCGGCCCCTCGTCTTCTTCAAAGGTCTCGATCGCGGCGACGGCGACGAGCTCTTCCGAAAAAGGTGGGCGGGGAAAGATGCGCAGACGACGAGCCTCGGCGAGTGCTTGGACGATTCCGGTGGGGACGCGCCTGACGTCGAGCCGGCCTTCCAATACCAACGAAGCGCGCGGTACCCATTCGCCGTCCTTCGAACGGACGAGGAAGCGCTCGACATCGAGCGCGGCGCCGCCCGCCTCCCTGAGCCGGACCATGCGTTCGACGAGCGAACGAACGTCCTCCTGTTCGACGTCGAACGGCAACGCCTCGCGCCAGTCCGGCTGATACGCGTCGAGATGGGCAACGGGATCCTTCTCACGCACCTCGGCAGGAATGCTCAGGCGCAGATCGACGATGGCACGGCACAAGTCGATCGCCGGCTCGAACAGCGCTTGAGCGATGCGATCGGAGACCCGCCACGCTTCGCTCACGACGGCTTGATCAATCTGAAAGCCTCGTTCGGCGCATAGAATCGAATGTTTGAGCCACGACGAGATACGGGGATCTTCGCGAACGGCGGCGACAGGAAAGCCGCTCTCGCGAACCACCGCGAGAAGTCGTTCGCCACCCTGTGGCAAGGGGCGTCGCCAGGACGAGAGGCCCCGTCGGACCGCGTTCTCCACTTCTGCGTAGGACACTGTCCGTCCCGCGCCATAGTCGAGGCCGATGCTCCCGAGCGGCCTGATCCAATCCCAATGGCCTCCGGCCCGCTCTCGCCGGAACCATTCGGCAACGTGCATCAGGATGAGCGACGAGCCATTCCAGTCGGAAAGCGCTCGGCGACCATGTCGGCGCAAGAGTTCCGCGTTCCGCTCATATTCTTCTTTGGTGAAGCGATAGGCGTAAAGCGGTCGGCCGTCGGCGACCGTCAGGTCGCGCGCGGCGAGCAGCGCACGAAAACCAGCGCCGAGCTCTGAGCTCCCCTCCAAAATAGTCCCACCCCCGCGTCACTCTGAGTATGCCCGATCGTTCGCGGAAGAAAAGGTGTGTAATGAACTGCGCTGTGGAACAGCTTCGTAGCGTGCTCGAAAACCGCTCGACTTCGTATCTCCACGCTTGTGAAACGGGTGTTCCAGAGCCGCCGACCGATCAAGTTCAAAATGGTTCTATTCACGACTGTATCGAATCGAGTTGCTCGATCGGCCGACGGGCCCGATTTCCAGTACGTCAATATCCGCATCCAAATCGCGTGCTTCGCGGACTGGTGCGCCATCACCGGGCTCAAGTTCGTCAACGGCGGCGGCCGCGCGGAGGTGCAGGCGGCGCACATCAAGCCGGTCGAGCATGACGGCCCCGACATCATCACCAACGGCCTCGCCCTCAGCGGCACAGCGCATTGGATGTTCGATCGCGGCCTGATCAGCCTGTCGGACGATCTGGATGTCTTGGTCTCAAGGCACGTCAACGATGTCGACAGCGTGTGGGGACTGGTCAACAAGACCAGACGCGCGGCGGCACCGAGCAGCCCCACGCATCGGCCGCACCCGAGCTATTTGGCGTGGCACCGGGCGAACTGTTTCAAGCATTAGCCGGGGGACATCCGCCGCCCCCGGGGTTGGCCAAATGTGCGCGTCGCTCAACACCGTCGGGGTCCGACACCAGACGCAGCCTATGGCTTCCCCGCCGCAGCCACCAAACCCAAACCGCGATCTTTCAATATCTTGCCCGCCACCGGAAATTCCCGCCGTTCAGTGCGTTACCTCCTTCCGATCCACGCTAACCACCGGCGACAAGGGAATTTTCATTGGCCAGCAACGATACGCGCAACGCCGGCAACGGCGGCGAAACCCATCAGCGCGCCCAGGGTGACGCGCCCGTCCTGACGACCAACCACGGCACCCCCGTCAGCGACAACCAGAACAGCCTGAAGGCCGGCGCGCGCGGCCCCACCTTGCTCGAGGACTTCATCCTCCGCGAAAAGATCTTCCACTTCGATCACGAGCGCATTCCCGAACGCATCGTCCACGCCCGCGGCTCCGGCGCGCACGGCGTGTTCGAGGCGACCGCCGACATCTCCGATCTGTCGAAGGCGGCGGTGTTCACCAAGGGCGAGCAGACCGAAGTGTTCGTGCGCTTTTCCACGGTCGCCGGCGGCGCGGGCTCGGTCGATACGCCGCGCGACGTGCGCGGGTTCGCCGCCAAATTCTATACCCGTGAGGGCAATTGGGACCTCGTGGGCAACAACATCCCGGTGTTCTTCATCCAGGATGCGATCAAATTCCCCGATCTCGTCCATGCCGTGAAGATGGAGGCCGATCGCGCCTATCCCCAGGCCGGCAGCGCGCACGATACTTTCTGGGACTGGGCGTCGCTGATGCCCGAAAGCACGCATATGCTGATGTGGGCGATGTCCGATCGCACGCTGCCGCGCTCGCTGCGCATGATCGAGGGGTTCGGCGTCCACACCTTCAAGCTGGTCAACGCCGCCGGCAAGGCGAGCTTCGTCAAATTCCACTGGAAGCCGCGGCTGGGGCTTCAGTCGACGATCTGGGACGAGGCGCTGAAGCTCCAGGCTGCCGACAATGATTATCATCGCCGCGACTTGTTCGAGGCGATCGATATTGGCGCGTTTCCTGAGTGGGATCTCGGCATCCAGGTCTTCGACCAGGCGTTCGCCGATGCCCAGCCCTATGACGTGCTCGATGCCACCAAGCTTATCCCTGAGGAGGACGTGCCGGTCCGCCTGATCGGCACGCTCACGCTCAACCGCAACGTCGACAATTTCTTCGCCGAAACCGAGCAGGTCGCCTTCCTGCCCAGCAACATCGTCCCCGGCATCGATTTCTCGAACGATCCGCTGCTTCAGGGGCGGCTGTTCAGCTATCTCGACACGCAGAAGTCGCGCCTCGGCACCACCAACTTCCATCAGATCCCGATCAACACCCCGCGCTGCCCGTTCGGCAATTTCCAGCGCGACGGGATGATGCAGACGATGGTCCCCAAGGGCCGCGCCAATTACGAGCCCAACAGCCTCGCCGCGCATGGCGAGGAGGGCGGCCCGCGCGAGAGCCCGGCCGGCTTTGCCACCGCCAACGCCGCCTCCGGCCCCGACGAGAGCGGCGACAAGCTGCGCATCCGGCCCGAGAGTTTCGCCGATCATTACAGCCAGGCGCGGCTGTTCTATCGTTCGCAGACCGAAAGCGAACAGGCGCACATCGCCTCGTCGTTCGTGTTCGAGCTGTCGAAGGTCGGCCTGCTCGATCAGGTCCCGCCGCGCATGGTCGCGAACCTGCGCAACGTCGACGAGGATCTCGCCGCGCGCGTCGCCGCCGGCCTCGGCATCCCGCTGCCGAACAAGGCGCCCGCGGCGAAGGAGCCGGTCGATATGGCGCCCTCGGACGCGCTGTCGATCCACAAGAACATGAAGGTCACGCTCGAGGGGCGCGCGGTCGGCATCCTCATCGCCGACGGCACCGATGCCGCCGCGCTGTCGGCGCTGCTCGCGGCGGTGAAAAAGGCCAAGGGCAAGGCCGTGATCGTCGCGCCGAAGGTCGGTGGCGCCAAGTTGTCGGACGGCTCACAGCAAAAGGCCGACGGCCAGCTCGCCGGCATGCCCAGCCAGATCTTCGACGCCGTCGCGATCGCGCTGTCGGACCAGGGCTGCGCCGCCCTGCTCAAGGAGGCCGCCGCCGTCGAGTTCGTCATGAACGCCTTCGCCCATCTGAAGGCGATCGGCGCCAGCGAAGCGTCGCAGCCGCTGCTCGACAAGGCGGGCGTCGTCCCCGACGCTGGCATCACCGGCCTCGACGCCGCCTTCGTCAAGGCCGCCAGCCAACGCTACTACGAACGCGAACCCTCGCTGCGCACGCTGGCGTGAGGGGGGCGGTAGGTCGTTCCATCCGATACCCGTCATCCCCGCGAAGGCGGAGATCCAGGGCAGCAAGCGATGTCCTTCCTTGCCCTGGATCCCCGCCTGCGCGGGGATGACGAGTTAATGTGCTATGCCTTGTTCCCCGGCACAGGCCGGGGCCCAGTTGCACCGAATTGTTGGCGACAGGCCGCCACCGCATCCATCCCGATCCTTGGCCCCGGCCTGCGCCGGGGAACTATTGTCTGGCAAACCCGAACCAGAAAGCACCACCCGGATGACCCTCCAGATCCACGCCCACCTCGATTACTGGTTCGAACACCCCACCGACGTCCTCCTCCAAATCGAAGCCGCGGCGATTCCCGAACAGACCATCGAAGCGACCACCTTCGACATCACCCCCACCGAGCATTTCGCGCGCGTTCCCGCGCAGGACATGATCGGCGAGCGCATCTGGCTGCGCACCCAGGGCCAGCTACTGGTCGACTATCGCGCGACCGTCCGCGTCGAACGCATCCTCGGCGATTGCGAGAACCTGGCCATGGTCCCTCCGCACCGGCTCCCTGGCGAGACGGTGCAATATCTGATGGCGTCGCGCTATTGCCCGTCCGATCAGTTCCTGCCGTTCGTCGAGGCCGAATTCGGCCATGTCGAAGGCGGCGCCAAGATCATCGCGATGCGCGACTGGATCGCGGGCCATTTCGCCTATGTCTCCGGAGTCAGCGACGTCGACACCACCGCGCTCGACACGTTCGTCCGGCGCCAGGGGATCTGCCGCGACTATGCCCATGTCATGATCGTCTTCGCCCGCGCGGCAGGCTTCCCCGCGCGCATCGCCAGCGTCTATGCCCTCGGCGTCGACCCGCCCGATTTCCACGCCGTCGCCGAAGTGTTCCTCGGCGGCGCCTGGCACCTGATCGACGCGACCGGCATGGCCAAGGAGCGCGACATGGCCAAGATCGGCGTCGGCCGCGACGCCGCCGACGTCGCCTTCCTCACCGCCTTCGGCACCGCCGTGATGAACAGCCAGTCGGTCGAGGTGCAACCGGGCGGGTGACGCTCCACGCGATCCTCCCGGGGTTTCGCAATAAAGATCCTCCCCGGAACGGGGAGGGGGACCGCCGAAGGCGGTGGAGGGGGCTCTCCACAAGGGATTCCCGTGGGGAGGGCCCCCTCCACCATGCTTCGCATGGTCCCCCTCCCCGTGCCGGCAGGGCTATCGCACATGAGTCATGAGGCGCAGGAGGTCCTGGTCGTTCCATCGCGCTTTGAGTCGTTTGTGGTTGAGCGGGATTTTTTGCGGTTCCGCGCGGAGGACATTGAGGACGAGCCTGCGAAGAATGGCAAGATTGGCTGGGGCATTGTTCTTGCGGTTTCGCGAGAGATCTTCGGCGAGCAGCACGTCGAGTTGCCAATGCAGCTGATTTTCGATGGTCCAGTGGAGACGGACGGTTTCGAGCAGATGCTCGGGCGACATTTTGCGCGACAAGGCATAGCAGCGGGTCTGATGGCTGGTCTTGTCGCCGATGGTGCGCCAGCTCTCGACGCGGGCGACGGCAACCAAGTCGACGAGCGCATTCTTGCCGGGAGTCTGAGCGAAGGGAGTAACGAAGGCACGACGGACCTCGTGTCGGCCGTGTGCCGTCTCTTCGGTCTGATGGAAGCGGGTCGCCTTGCGCCCTGCGGCTGCATCGAGCGCGGCATTGGCCTCGGCTGCCAGCTTCGACTGATTGCCCTTGATGGCGATCACATAGTCGCCCCCACCGTCGCGTACGGCCTTGGTCATGCGGCGATGACAGTGCAGCGCATCGGCCGTGACGGTACAGCCTTTGAGCGACAACAGCTTGAGCGCCTCGATCGCGGCCTCGGCTTCGCCGCCCTCGTTCGCCACGGTCTGGGCCAGGCTCATGAAGGTCTCGCAGGCAAAGACGCCGACCATCATCGGCGGGATATGGGCGCAGCCCTTGGCATAAGCGCGCCGCAAGCTCTTGCCGTCGACCGCCAGCTGGCCGCGGGGCTGATCGCGCCGCGCCTGCTCGCCGAATGCCGCCATGAAGCGCATGAAGGCAGCGTTGAACGCCGTCGGATCGAGCGCCCCGAGAACCCGGCTGAAGGTGTCGTGGCTGGGAATGCCGCGCTTGAGCGGGATAAATTGCCGCAGCAACTCGATCCGCGCCTCGCCAAACAACACCATTTCCGTGCAGTTGTCCGCCCCGCACAGCACCGCCGCCAGCGCGATGAACAAAATCTCCGGCAACGGATGCTGCGCCGTGAAGTCCCGCGGATCCGGGACCTCCCCAAATATCTCCAAAAATTCCATCTCGCCCTCCCGAACTCGGGAGAACCTCAAGAATCACTTTCCCCATATCGCGCAAGGGCAACGCTTCACTCATGTGCGATTCCCCTGC
>Ga0068859_100002111_pt1 | contig 20248 bp, 21 predicted proteins | sample KBSSwiS22_FD_66585 | JGI IMG/M metagenome (GOLD analysis project Ga0068859, IMG submission 66585) | Switchgrass rhizosphere microbial communities from Kellogg Biological Station, Michigan, USA - KBS Switchgrass S2-2 | ecosystem: Host-associated > Plants > Roots > Rhizosphere > Soil ...
CTCCACTGTGGACACGGGGGTGACGTTATGGCTGGTCACGGCCCTGCACCGAAGGATCCGGCCACCCGGCGCAGGCGCAACGTCGTGCCACCGCCCACAGTGATCGAGGCTGACGACGAGCTGCGCGGCCCGGACCTACCCATCGACGTACTGCCCAACCATGAGCAATGGCATCAGCGCACCCGCGACTGGTGGCGGACCTGGCGGACGTCGGCGCAGGCGCAGACGTTCACGGCGACGGACTGGGACTTTCTGCTCGACACCGCGTTGATGCATCACACGATGTGGTCGCAGGGTCGGTGGGAGTTCGCGAGCGAGCTGCGGCTGCGGGCGGCGAAGTTCGGCGCGACGCCGGAGGACCGGATGCGGCTGCGGCTGCAGGTGACCGCGCCGGCGTCGAAAGCCGAGGAACCGAAGCCGGCGGGTCGCTACCAGCACCTGCGGGCCGTCGAGTCGGCGTAGCCCCCATGCCCTGGCGCGGGGCCGCGTACGAGGGTGAGCTTCCGTCGCTGGGCTGGGGCCTGCTCGACTGGTGGGCGGAGACGTTGCCCTCACCGCGGGACCACACCGAGCCGCTGATCTTCACCGACGAGCAGGCCCGGATCCTCGTCGACTGGTTCACGTTCGACCCGGTGACGCTCAAGTTCCTGTTCCGGCGCGGTTGTTCGCGCCGGTCGAAGGGCTGGGGCAAGTCGCCGGTGGAGGCGGCGAAGGCGATCGCCGCGCTGGCCGGCGACGTCCGTCCGGATGGATTCGACGCTTCCGGTGAGCCGGTCGGGCGGCCGTGGGGACGCAAGGGCGACCCGAACCCGTGGGTGCAGATCGCCGCGGTGTCCGAGGATCAGACCGACAACACGTATTCGGTGGTGCACGAGCTGCTCACGGCCAACGATGGGGCCGCGGCGGACGCCCTCCGCATCGATGTGGGTCTGACTCGGTGCTATCTGCGGGACCGGCCGGGCAAGTTGGAGCCGGTGACGGCGTCGGCCGGGTCGCGGCAGGGTCAGCCGATCACCGACGCGACGCTGGACGAGACGCACCTGTGGTTGCCGTCCAATGGCGGTGTGCGTCTGGCCCGGACGCTGCGTCAGAACATCGCGAAGATGGGCGGCCGGTCGTACGAGACCACGAATTCGTTCGCTCCGGGCGAGAGTTCGGTGGCTGAGGGCACCCACAAGGCCGTCATGGAGGGCCAGCAGGGCATCTACTACAACGCGGTCGAGGCGCCGGAGGTCAAGCCCGAGGACTCCGACGACGTGCTCCGCGCCGCGCTGCGGGTGGCCTATGGCGGGGCCTACTGGGTCGACGTGAACCGGCTGGTGCAGGAGATCCGGGACCCGGAAACGCCCTGGGAAGACGCTGAACGGTACTTCTTCAACCACAACATCGACGATCGTCGCAGGGCGGTCGAGACGAAACGGTGGAACGACCCGAAGGTCGCCCGGCCGGACATCGTGGTGCCGGCTGGTGCCTACATCGGGGTCGGGTTCGATGGTTCGATTTCGGACGACTGCACCGCGCTTGTCGGGTGCTGGATCAACGACGGCGTGCCGCACACCTTCGAGATCGAGGTGTGGCAGAAGCCGGCGTCGGAATCCCGCCGCCACGTGCATTCCACGAACGCGTGGCGGGTCCCGCGGGCCGACGTGCGGGCCAAGGTGGCCTGGGTCTTCCGGTACTACGACGTGGGTCTGATGTTGTGCGACCCGGCGAAGTGGCAGACCGAGATCGAGTTGTGGGCCGAAGAGGCCACCGAGCGGCGCCGGGCGGCCGGGTTGGCCAACGCCGAGGATCAGGTCGCGTTCTTCGATACGAACCAGCCGACGCGGATGTGGAAGGCGTGCGACCGGTTCTCGACCGCGCTGACGGAGGGCCTGTACACCCACGACGGTTCGGCGGTGCTGTCGGCGCAGGTGCTGGCCATGCACAAGCGCAAGATCCGGGTCCGCGACGAGGACGACGACGGACGGACCAAGTTCGTGTTCGTCAAAGGCCCGAACCACGACAAGATCGACGCCGGGATTGGTGCCGTCCTGGCGCTCGAGGCGGCCCGGACGATGCCGCCGCGCCGCGTCGTCGCGGCACCACTGATGGACACCGAGCCGAGCGGAATCTACCGCCGGGGTGGCGTTGACGACCTCATGAGCATCGGGTTCTAAGGAATCGGGGTGGGTACATGACCACCTCGCAGACCAAGCCCGCGGCGCCGCTGACCGAGATCGGCTACGCCCAGGCGCCCAACTACAACTGGTGGCAGTACCAGGACGAGACCACCCCGGAGCTCCAGTGGCCGCAGTCCATCAGCGTCTACGACGCGATGCGCCGCACCGACGCCCAGGTGACCTCCGTCCTGCGGGCGATGACGTTGCCGGTGCGTTCCACCCCCTGGCGGATCGACCCGAACGGGGCGAGCGACGAGGTTACCGAGTTCGTCGCGGATAACCTCGGTCTGCCGATTGTCGGCCAGGAGCCGAAGTCCCCGCTGCGCCAGCAGGACCGCTTCAGTTGGGATGAGCACCTGCGGCAGGCGTTGCTGATGCTGCCGTTCGGGCACATGTACTTCGAGCAGACCTACCGCATCGACCCGGACGGTAAGGCGCGGCTGCGCAAGCTCGGCCCCCGCATGCCGAAGACGATCAGCCAGATCGACGTCGCCGAGGACGGCGGACTGATCTCGATCACCCAGTACTGGACCGCCGTCGACCGCAAACCGCAGCCGATCCCGGTCAACCGTCTCGTGGCCTACATCCACGAGAAGGAGGGCGGGAACTGGCTCGGCTCGTCGATCCTTCGTCCCGGATACAAGAACTGGCTGCTGAAAGACCGTTTGCTTCGCGTCTGGGCGCAGACGATCGAACGTAACGGCATGGGTGTGCCCCGCTACACCGGTGCCGAGGGCGAGGCGTCGCTGGCCCAGGGCTTGGCTATGGCGAGGGCGTGGCGGTCGGGTGAGTCGGCCGGCACGGCCATCCCGTTTGGGTCGATGCTGGACCTCGTCGGGGTCAACGGCACGCTGCCCGACGCCGAGCCAGCGGTCCGATATCACGATGAGCAACTTGGGCGGGCGGTCCTCGCCCACTTCCTGAACCTGGGCACGCAGACCGGCTCATGGGCGCTGGGAACGACGTTCGCGGACTTCTTCACGCTGTCCCTGCAGTCCCTGGCCCAGCAGGTGGAGCAGGTCGGCTCGCTGTACATCATCGAGGATCTCGTCGACGTCAACTGGGGTCCGGACGAGCCGGCACCAAAGCTGGTCTGTGACGAGATCGGTTCCCGCCAGCCGGCCACGGCACAGTCGTTGGTGGCTCTGTTCGGCGCCGGTGCGCTCACCCCCGACGCCCGGCTCGAGGAGTCGCTGCGCCAGCAGTACGGTCTGCCGCCGAAGGAGCAGGCGCCCGACGCGACGGGGACGGCTGCGCCGTTGCTGCCGCCGGACCAGGCGCAGACGCAGCCCGAGCCGGTGCTGGCCGGTGGTGTCGGCCCAAAAGGCGAATGGGTTGAGGCGGGCCATCCGCATCCGGGCCAGAAGTACCGGCACGGCTGGATTCCCGTTGGTGGCAGCCCCTCAGCCTTGCTGAATGCCCTCTCTGACCTCAAGGAGGGCGACGAGAAGTACCTCGATGAGCTTCAACCGGAGGTCGGGGCCATCGTCCGGCAGGTGTTCAACGGTACGCACGGCGGAATTACCGCTGAGGTCGGTGACGAATCGCTGGCGTCGCCATCGCCCGCCGAGGAAGTACAACTCCGTGCCTGGCTGGCTGCGTTCGACAGTTCCGACCGGACGAAGTGGCCTACACCAAAGGAAATCGCTGACAGCGGAAAGCTGGGCGAGTCGATCCTTGATGGGTCTTCCTGGTCGGGCGAGCGAGTCCTCGGTTCGAGCAATCGGCCCGTTTCCGCGTCCATCGACGACGATGAAGATGACGAACCGGGGCAATTCGAGTCCACAGAGGACATCGACACCGCCGCCCTCGTTGCCGCGCTGGCCGCGTTCTGCGGCGAGGTCTACGCGGCGGCCGAGTTCAGCGACAAGCTCCACCCGCGCGGCGCCGGCGGCCGGTTCCGCAACACCTTCGCCCGGATCGTGCGTGCGTTGGAGGACTGGGGCAACGGCGACAGTCCGAGCAACGCCAACCCGTTCGAGGGTCATGGCTTCACCCGGGCGCAGCTGCGGGACGCGGCCAAGAAGCGCGGCGTGACACTGCGCCACGGCGCGTCTGAGCCGGAAATCGTCGAGGCGCTCAAGGCCGACGTGCGGGCCAAGCGTGGTGACGCCAAGGCCGCCAAGTCCCCCGACGCGGGTAAGCCGGTGCGGTTCACGCTGACCGGCGGCGGCGAACCAAGGAAAGCCGGCCAGGTCAAGGGTCGAAACATCGCCGACGATCACGCCCTCATCTCTGCCGCCTTCGAGGCGGGCAAGGAGGGCGGCGAGTGGCAAGGTGGCGGCCGGTTCGAACCTGACAAGGGCGGCTACCAGGCCCATCTGACCCTTGCCAAGCAGCAGGGTTTTGACGGCTTGCCGCAAGTGTTTCGTCGCGATCAGAACCTCGGCGCAAACGGCGAGCCGATCGGATGGAACAAACTCGAAAATGCCGGTTGGCGCCCACTGTATCGAGGCTGGGGTTGGGGCCAGGGCGAGAAGCCAGGCAAGACCGGCCAGGACATGGCTCACCAGTTCCTATACGGACCACTGCACGTCGGCGGCGGCGTAGGCCTCGGCACGAACATGTCCGACGACTTGGACAATGCCGATTACTACGCTCGCCAGGACCGTTTCACCCGGATCCACGGAAGCGCCACGGTTGCCTTCCTGCTTTCTCCTGACGCGAAGGTCATCAAGTACCCGGACGCGGTGAAGCAACGCGATGACTACCTGGCGAAGCTGCCCCCTGGGCCGAGGTACGAAGCCGAGCGCAAGGTGTTCGACGACCCGGGAACGTTTGCTATGGCGCGTGGGTATGACGCCATGGTCGCGACCCACGATGACCACAAGGTTGTCAAGCGTGGCACCGAAGAATGGGTCATCTTCAATCGCACTAAGGTCGCCGCATGGGAGGACAACCCTGAGGCGGCCAAGGCGTGGAAAGCAGCCCACAAACCAACCGTTGATTCCAAGCTCCGCAACCTCGACGTCGGTGTCTTCCACGAGAATGGCAAACTCGCCCTGTGGGAGGTGTCCGACTCGGGCGAGCGCCGCAAGCGGGTGGCGCTGGTCGACGACCTGGCCGGGTTGGAGTCGTGGGCGAACGAGCACGGCGAGTCGGAACTGGCGGGGTGGGCGCGCAAGGAGCGGGGTGGGGCTGAGGTTCCGAAGGCTCCGACCAAACGGGTAATCGGGCGTGATCTGACCGCCAACCTGGACTATGCATCGATTTCGCAAATTCCCTATGTGTCTGGTGAGGGCGACCCCGAGCTCTCGCATATCTGGGCGCAGCAAGGCTTCGACGGCCCGCCCCGAGTTGTCAATAATGCCGAATGGGATCGTCTGACGAAGGCTGGCGGCACACCCATCTACCGAGGTGTGCGTGGGCTGAAGGATGGCCTATCGGCCGACCAGATTGCGGAACGATACGCCACCGGAGACCATTACCCCGGCATCGGGGTCTTCGGCAACGGCGCGTACTTCGTCGACAGTCCTAAGACGGCAAACGACTACTCGGTCGGCAAGGCATATGGCCCACTGAACTTCAATCGCGGAAACCGCGCCCTCGAAGGCAGTGCGGTGATTGAGGCGATGCTCCTACCGGATGCGCGGGTGCTGGACTTCCAAGATGTCGAGCACATTCGTCAGTCGATGGGCCTTCCTGCCGAGTTTAGTTTCCACGGCGCCGACGGCGAGCCGCGTCAGCTCGTTCTCGGCGACCCTGGCAGGCTCGCCGCCGCCCTGGGGTATGACGCGGTCAGGGTCCGATCGGGGCTGGAGTACGGGGACGAACTGCTCGTCCTTAATCGGACGGCCACGGCGGTTAGGAGGCCAGATGGGTCCGGATCTATCGCGGCACCTCGCAGAGATCGTGAGCATGCGGCCGGTGTCGATGTCGGAGCGCCTCCGCGTGGTGACCGCGGCCCGGCGGGTGGAGACGTGGGAACAACTGCCAGCGGACGTAAAAGCTCTCCTGGCCGAGATCGAGGCGCGGTCGTAGCGCCAAAGAAAACCGCACCCACCGCCGCCCCCGTCGAGGTCGAGAACGCGATCCGGCCGCCGCGTAACAGCAGATGGGCCGGCGAGCACACGTCGGCGATAGCCCGGCTCACCTCAGAGAAGGACATCCGAGACTATCTCGGCGCACAGAAGCTGAGCACCGACCAACTGGCCGATGTTGCCGACAAGTTCGTGCCCCGCGACCGCACCTTGCCCAAGACGAGGACCGCGCTGATCAACGGCATCGTTGCCGGTCGGATGGCGGAGGTTGAGCGGCAGTCGGTTCCTCTCGGGACGGCCTCACCGCCGAACGCCGCCCCCGACGTCAACGCCCTGCGCACCCTGGACACCGAGTCCCGCCGCGACGCCCTGGACCTGCGCAAGGTCGATGAACTGAAGGCCATGCTGCGCGAGCAGGGACTGCCGGTGTCGGGCAAGAAGCGGGACCTGGTGGACCGGCTGGTGGGGCATCTGGACGGTGGTGCTGGGAAGCCGGCGGCACCGAATGTGCGACCGTCCGGGTTGCCGACCGACAGGAAGTTGGTATCGGGCGACTTCGACGACCTCGCTGGTCGGCTGATCGGCAAGAACGAGCAGCAGATCCTGGACCTTCTCGCGGACCTGAACGCCAGCGAGTTGGCACGGTTGGCCCGCAAATATGAGGGCGCCAGGAAGGCCAGATCGACGCTCAGTACTGCCAGGGGAGCAAAGTCGGGCCTGCGGTTCCCCGACGATGTGAAAGGCGCCGACGAGCGCCGACGGTGGCTTGCCCAGCAACTGACGAGCCGGCGGAACGAGTGGCGATGACCGTCGTCACTGCGGTGAACTACGACGACGCCAAGCATCCGCGTGTCCTCACCGGCCCCGAGGGCGGGCAGTTCTCCGCCACTTCGACCACCAAAACGACGACGACGAAGACCAAGACACCGGCGAGACCAGCCCGCCGGGCACCTGCCGCCGCGCCCTTGCCCGACGGCATGGCACGTGGCCGCGCCAACAGCCCGACCGCCGTGAAGCGTCTGCAGCGGCTCATCAAAGCCCTGGGTCTCGGCGACTTGGCGCCAGACGGCGTCTACGGCCCGGCCACCGAGGCGGCCGTGAAGGCGGTTCAGGCCAAGCTGGGCATGAAGCAGACCGGTGTGGCGTCGCCGGCGGTGGTGCAGCGGTTGAAGATCGCCAAGGCGTTGTCGCCATGCGTCGGTCGCACGGTGAAGGCGGCGGGTGGCCCGGACGACGAGGACCTGCCGGAGCAGGACGACACCGAAGAGTTCGACCTCGACGACGACGAGTCCGAAGTGGACGTCGGCATCGACCTGTTCGACGACGACGACTTCCCGGACGATGGCGAGCCGGTCCTCGCCACGCTGGGTCACGATGTCACGCCCGGCCACGACCAGTTGCACCACTGGTGGGTCTACGGAAAAGGTCGAGCCCGCTGGCGGACCTGGACTGAGCTATACGACCAACTGGCGACGATCCCCGAAGTCGGTCCGGTCAAGGCCGCCGTGTATGCCTCCGCCTGGTTCCACGACAGGTACGGCTATTGGAGCGGAAGCGATCTCAATCGCGTCAGGAACGGTAAGCCCCCAAGAGGATCCAAGATAGGGCCAGGCTGATCTGATCACGGTCGCCAGCCCACGTACCGAAAGGTAGGTGGGCTGATGACGCATGCCCTCGAACAGCCCAGCGGCCAGGAAACGCGCGATGCCCTGGTGTCCGCTGCCGCCGAATATGCACACACCGAAGCGAAGCATTACGCCGATCCTGGCTACCAAAGCGACGGCAAGAAACGGTACGCACTCGATTCGGAAAGTCAGTGCAGGGCCGCCTGGAGCTACATAAACCAGGAAGACAACGCGGCCAAGTACTCGCCCGAGGAACTCAAGCGGATCAAGGGACGCATCAAGGCCGCCGGCAAGAAGTACGGCATCGACTTCGCCGAGGACAACAAGGTCACCGCCGCCGCCGAACTGCGCGACATCGAGTTGGCCCGCGCCGGTTCTTGGAAGCTCGCCAGCGGTCCGCTCGAGGTGACCGACGAGATGCTGGCCGACGCCGCCCGCTTCGCCAACCGTGATGGTGCCCGCCCCGGCTACCTGAAGATCGGCCACACCGATACCCGCTTCATGGCCGGCGACGGCGAACCCGCACTGGGGTGGCTGCACAACATCCGCCTCGAAGAGGACGACCAAGGCCACGTCCTGAAGGGCGACCTGCACGACGTCCCCGACTGGCTCGCCGAGGCCATCCCGAGGCATTGGCCGGATCGAAGCATCGAGGGCTATGCCGACTACACCCACGACGGCCAGCAGTACGGGCTGGTCGTGGACGGCCTAGCCCTGCTCGGTGTGACCCCGCCAGGTATGCCGTCGATCCGGTCGCTGCGCGATCTGCCCGCCGCTCTCGGTGTGGCCGCGGCCGGCGCGCTGGAACCCAACGGCACCCGCATCGTCGCCTCCTTCGGCGACGTCCCAGACCCCGCCCCGGAGGCGGTCGCACCACCCACCAACACCAGAAAAGGAGCCGGCATGTCTGCCGATCCGACCGAGATCCGAGAGGTGCTCGGGCTCGGCCCGGACTCCTCCGACGAAGAGGTGAGGTCGTCGTTCGACGAGGCGTTCCCACCACCCGCAGTACCTGTGACGGCCAGCGCGGCACCGGGCACGATCGTGCTCGCCGCCTCGACGTACGAGGCGATGCAGCGCGACATGAAGGTCCTCACCGAGCACATCGCGAAGACCAAGCGCGACGAACGCGACGAGGTGATCGCGGGTGCCGTGCGTGCCGGCAAGTTCACCCCGGCGCAGAAGCTGCACTTCACCCGACTGTGGGACGCCGACCCGGACGGCACCCGCAATCTGATCGACACCCTGACGCCCAACTCGGCGCTCGCGGTGATGGCGTCCGGCTATGCCGGTGAAGGCGTCGAAGCCGACGCCGACTATGCGGCACTCTACGGCGCGCCCGACGCGCGTAAGGCGGGCTGACCCGTGGCTGACTATGAACCGGTCTACTCCGCCGGCACCTTGCCGTTCACCGTCACCACTGGTGGTGCCGTCACCGGCGGCAACGTAGTGGTCTGGTCCGCGGCGAGCACGGTGACCGTCTCTGGTGCGGACTCCGCAGTCGTGGCCGGCGTGGCCGCCCACGACGCGGCGTCCGGCGCGAAGCTCACCGTGTGGCCGATGGACGGCTGCGTTCATGAGCTGGTCGCTTCCGGCGCCATCACCGTGCTCGCTGGTGTCGTCACTGACACGACCGGTCAGGTCAAGACCGCCACCATCGCCACCGCGGCCGCGGCCGGCACCCTCATCGGCACCGCCGTGACGACAGCTGCGGGTTCCCCGCTGAAGCTGCGCGTCCAGGGCCGCCGGTAACCACCCGAGAGGAGATAGCACATGCCTGGTACGTACCCGGCTGGCGCGCCCGTCCTCACGGGTGATTCGCTGGCCATCAGCCGGTTCCTGCAGTCGCCGACTGCGATCCAGCGCCGGTTGCGCGACTACAAGGACCTTCGCTTCGTCGCCGATCAGTTGCTGACGCAGCGTTTCCGGTCCTCCGGTGGCGCGGTGCTCTACGAGTTGACCGAGCCGTTCGTGACCGACCGCACGGTGGAAGCCGTGTCGGCCGGGTCGGAGTACCCGTTCGGCAACCTGCCCACAGGTACCGCGGCCCTGGCCGCGGTCTCCAAGTGGGGTCAGAAGGCGCGGCTGACCGACGAGGAGATCTCGCGCAACCAGTACGGCGGGGCCGCCGTGGACCGCACGATGCGCAAGGTGCTCAACAGCATCATCAGCCAGGTCGACTCGATCACCATGTCGGCGATCGGGTCGGGGTTGGCCGACACCGCGACGTTGGGCAAGTGGGACGCCGGCACACCGAAGATCCTCAACGACATCTTGAACGCCAAGAGGATCATCAACGCCCGCAATCTCGGCTACGACCCGGACACCATCGTGGTGTCCGACCTCGGCTACATGTCGATGATGGTCGACACCGTCATCTCCAACCTGTGGCGGCGGGAGACCACCGACAACCCGGTCTACACCGGTGTGCTGGAGTCGGTGGCCGGTATGAAGGTCATCGTCACACCCAACCTGCCGGTGCCCACGTCGTGCTTCGTGCTCGACTCCAAGGCGCTGGGCGGCATGGCGGACGAGGTGGACGGCGCACCCGGTTACGCCGTGTCCGACCTGGCGGTGCAGGTCAAGGCGATCCGACTCGATGAGATCGACGGGTGGGACCTTCAGGCCCGCCGCAAGACGGTGCCGGTCGTTCAGGAGCCCGGTGCGGGCCAGGAGATCACAGGGGTGACGTCATGACCGACATCTATCGCGTGACCGCGCCGTACATCACGCTCAAGTCGAAGGCGGAGACCGGCGGCGAGCAGGTGCTCAGTTACTTCGCCGGCGCGCTGGTGCCCGAGACGGTGGACCTCGAGGATCTGGCCCGCCACATCCGCAAGGGCATGGTGGAGAAGGTCGAGGGCGCCGATCTGAAGGCTGTGCAGACGCAGCAGGCCGAGGCGGACAAGGCCGAGAAGGCCGCCGAGGCACCGGAGGACAAGGCGGGTGCGGCGGCGGTCAAGTCGGCTCAGGCCGAGGTCGACCGGGCGGCTGCCGACAAGGCCGCGGCCGAGAAGGCGGAGGAGAAGGCGGAGCCCGAGGTGCGGGCGAAGCCGACGAAGGCGGGCGGTAGCTGATGGCCGCTGTCGTCGCGACGTCCGGCTGGGTCGCCAAGCACTCCAACCATCTGCATGAGGGTCCGGTGACGGTGTACGAGGGCTGTACGGCCTCGGCCACCGTGACCGGTGGGCAGGTGTTGGCCGTGACCGCCAGCGGCACGGTCGGTCCGGCCGCCGCGAACTCGGCGGCGGTGGTCGGTATCGCTCTGGCCGACGCCGCGTCGGGTGCGACGGTGCGGATGTTCGTGCCCAACGGGGTGTGGTCCACTGTCACCCCGACCGGTGTCACGGCCGGGGCGAAGCTGGTGACCGGTACGGCCGGCACGGTGGAGACGATCGCGGCCAACACGTTCGAGAAGATCATCGGTACGGCGTTGACCACGGCGACGGCGGGTAACCCGGTCATCTGGGTGCTCGGCATCAACGGCGGCTGAGCCATGACGTGGCCGAATCTGTTCGAACTCAGCGACCTGCCCTCGTGGCTGCAGGTGCCTTCGGTTGATACAGAGACGGCCACGAGGATCAGGCAGTACGTGAACGGGTGGCTGATGTCGGCCACCCGTCTCACGGTCTGGCCCAATCCGGTGCCGGACGATCTGTTCGCGTGGGCGATCGAGTTGGCCGGGATCGCGTTCCGCAACCCGTCCGGCGCGGCGTCGGAATCCATCGATGATTACAACGTCTCGTACAACGACGCGCGGCGTAAGGAGATCCTCGACGCCGCCCGTGTCGCGTACTCCGGTGCGGCCACGCCGAGCTACTTTTTCCCGGACTGGGACTGGCACTGGACGGTCACCGCGACTAGCACGAGTCCGCTGACGCAATGACGCTCCGGCCGTCTACGGGCAGTACCGCCAGGCCGACTACCACGAACACCGTGCGTCCATAAGGGAGGTTCGCCGTGGGTCGGGAGAACGTGCTCGCCGCCGGCCGGGCCTTCCTTTTCACGTCGGGTGCGTTGGTTGACACGTGCCGGATCCAGCGGCCTGCGAACGACTTCACTGATCCGACGACGGGTGTGGTGACCAAGACGTACACGCTGGTGTATCCGGACGGTCCGTGCCGGGTGCAGGCGGCTGCGGCGAACTGGGCCGGTCCGACCGACGTCGCTCAGGCGGCGTTGCGGCTGGCGAGCTTCGAGCTTCAGCTTCCGGTGGTCGGCACAGAGGGTTTGGAGATCGACGACCGGGTGACGATCCTGTCCTGCCTCAACGACGCTGATCTGGTCGGCCGGGTCTTCACGATCACGGGTGTGAGTCGCAAGAGCCACGCGACCACGCGGAAGCTGCCTCTACTTGAGGTGCTTAGCTGACCTTGGCGGGCATCTGGGCAAGGAAGTCGTAGAACTCCTCCTCGGTGAAGACGAACCGTTCCCCGGCCTGGACCACCTCGATCTCGCAGGTGTCGCCGTTGATGAAGACCGGTACGCCAGCCTCGCGAGCGAGCAGCGCGGTGGCGCCGTAGAAGATGATCAGCCCTCTCGTGTCCATGCCCCACACGGTACGCCGGGAGGTGTCATGGGCCTCTCGACGCGTGGCATGGACGAGTGGCTGGCCGACCTTGAGTCGCTGCCCGAGCGGGCAGTGAAGCCATTCACCCAGATCATGAAACGGGCCGGCGGCAACATCAAAGACGACTGGTCCGCCCGCTGGACAGCCATGCCACACGCCCACATCCCGCACCTGGTCCAGGTGAGAGCACTCAGCTACGACACCGACCAGAAGGGATGGACGTTCAGCGTCGAGGTGGGTGTCCGGGCTGAACGGCTACAGGCCCGACTCGCCTCCTTCATCGAGTACGGCACCTTGACCTCCGCACCGCACCCGGCCGGCATGCCGGCCCTCGAAGCTGAGGCGCCCCGGATGGCCCAGTGGGCGGCCAAGGTCGCCGAGGACCTGTTGAACGGAGCCAAGCCATGACGAAGAAGATCGAAGGCGCACCAGAGACCATCACGCAGGCACAGGTCGTCGCGGCGTGCGAAGTCCTCGGCCTCGACCCGGCGTGGACGCGCACCGTCAAGATGGGCGTCGGCTACATCGAGGTCACGTTGTTCGGATGCAGGCCCGTGAAGGTCCTGCGCGACAAGGACGAGGTAGCCGAGCACGTCGTCTACTACGACCTGCTCGCCGAGTCGTCGGCTGATGACTGACCAGCTGGATGAACTGCACGCGCAGGTCTTCCTCGCCGCACTCGCGTCCAACCCGAACCTGACTGTCAGCCGGGCCTTCGACGGTGTGGTGCCTAGTCCCACGCCCGATCCGCCGTGGGTGCTCGTCTACTTCCACCTCGCGTGGCCGCGCGACGGCATCGGCACAGCCCTGACCGCGCAGCAGGTCACCGCGACCGCCACGGCCACCTGCCATTGCGTCGGGCTCAACGCCGCCGCCGCCCGGGCGGTCGGCATGCAGGTCCGCTCATCGCTGCTCAACCTCAAGCCGGTCATTGCCGGGCGCAGCTGCTCGCCGGTCAAGCAGGACGACTCGCTGGCACCGGACCGGGACGAGTCCACCGGCCGCCTCGTCATGGACGCCGTGCAGGTTTTCAGCTTCCAATCCACCGGCTGAGTCCGGGCCAACCACCGTCCACATAGGAGGCGCGTCGGATGACGCTGCAAGCATCACAGACCGTCGCCGGGCCCGGCAGCGCCGCCCTGACGACACCGACCGCACTTACGCCCGCCGCGTCGGACACCATCGCCGCGACCAGTTTCGGACCCAACGGTCTGCTCATGTTCGTGGTCACCACCGGCACCCAGACCGACGTGACGGTGCTCGACCCCAATGTGGACGCTCTCGGGTATGCCGGCACGGTGCCGACGTTGACGGGTACGGCCACCGGGCATCGGATGCTGTTCATCCCGTTGTCCGCCATCGCGCCCTCGACGCAGCTGGCGACAGTCACGTTCTCCGGCGCCCGCACCGGCGTGACGTATTACCTGGTGAGGGTCTGACCATGGCCCGCTTCGCCGTGATCCGCCACCCGGACGTCACCGTAGCCGGCGTCTGCCCCGAGGGCGCCTTCGAGTTCCAGCACGCCCGCGGCTGGTACCGGGTCTCGGAATGGACCGAGACGCCGGGCGAGTACGAGCTTGACGATTTCGGGCCGGACCTGCCGGACCTGGACGCGCCACCGGAGAAGAAGACCACCAAAGCCCCGGCCAAGCCGGCAGCCGATGATGAGGAGCAAGAGGTATGAGCGTCGTCATCATGGACGGCCGGGTCCGGGTCTACTCGCTGACCGCGTGCGCGAACATCGCGCTGCCGACGGTGGCCGAGCTCAACGCCGGCACGGACCTGACCAGCTACATCACCCCGGACGGGTTGGACATCTCGATGGCCACCGGGAAGGTCAACGTTGGCAACGTCGGGTCCACGTTCACGCTGAACCGGGTCGGTCGGCGTGAGCCGACAATCTCGTTGACGCTCCACCATGACTCGCCGACCGACACCCCGTGGTCGCTGTTCGTGTACCGGGCCACCGGCTTCCTGGCCGTGCGCACCGGCATCGACAAGGTCACGGCGTGGACGATCGGCCAGGGTGCCGGCGGTTCCACCGGTGTCGTGCAGGTGTTCCCGTACGAGTGCGGCGAGTACAACCCGGTCAAGCCGGCGCCGGACACGTCGTGGGACTTCACGGTTGACCTGACCGTCTACCTCGACCCGAACGTGCGGTCAGTGGTGGCATGACCGATTTCGACGCGGTCAAGAAACGGGCCACGCTGCCCACGCGGACGGTGCCGTTGTGTCTGGACGCGGAGCTGGTCGACAAGATCGCCCAGTTGGAGGCGCAACTCGCCGACGCCAAACCGCCCACCAGCCTCGGCGACGCATCGCCGAGACGGGTCATCGCCGAGCAGATCGCCGAGCTACAGGACCGGATGCGCGAGTCCAAGGTGGACTTCAAACTGCGGGCTCTGCCAAGCCGGACGTGGGACAAGTTCTGGGCCGCCGCCCCGACCCGCAAGGACGGCGAGACCGACGACGAGTGGGAAGGCCGCGCCTTCCCGTTCTACGCCGAGATGCTGTCCCGGTCCTGTACTGACCCGGTGATGAGCGTCGAGCAGGTGACCGAACTGGTGGACCTGATCCACCACAAGGCGTGGTCGACGCTCGTGTCCGAGTGCATGGCGTTGAACATGCGCGAGGTCGACATCCCAAACTCCGACGCCGCCTCCGAACTGATCCGGGACTCCGAGCAGACGTAGAGGCGGCTACTTCCGTCGGCATCGCCTACAGCCGGTTCCGCCAGTGGTCCGATGTGGACCGTGGCCTGCTGTTGGCGCTGCTGGCCGAGCGGGCCGATATCTGTTCGCTCTGCGGGCATCCCATGTCGCAGTGCCGGGACCGGTCCACCGAAGGTTCATGGCAGGTGGTCGAGGACATCTGCCAGCCGTCGCGGATCGCACAGGCCGCGGCCGAGAACCTGGCTGAGCAAAAGCGGCGTGGCGTGGTGCTGCTGACGAAACGGAACTGACCGGGAGGTGCCGTGCCCGGTCGCCGCATCGCTGTCGGTCTGGATCTCGAAGCCGCCCCGTACATCAACGAGGCCGGCAAGGTCCTGACGACCACCAAGGCCATGAACGCCGAGATGGGCGCCCTGGACCGCGAGGTGGACAAGGTCGACCGGGACATGGCCGAGCTGGCCGCCACGACCGCCGCGGCCAAGCATGAGGTCGACGACCTGGGCGACAAGGCCCGTGGTTCGGCCGCTGATCTCTCGTTGCTGGACGCCCGGATCAAGGCCACGAAGGCGTCGGTGCGCGAGCTCGGGCTCGAGTTCGCCCGCACCGGCGACAAGGCCGCCGGCACGAACCTGAGCAAGGAACGTTCGTTGCTGGGCCGACTGGAGAAGCTGCGCAAGGAACTGTCCGATCTGGACGGTTCGGCGAGCGCCGTGAAACTGCCGACCGGCAGCGCCAGTGTCCGTTCCGGTGCGATCTCCGCGCCTGAAACCAGCGGCGCCATGCCGGCGCTCGTCGGTGGGCTGATCGTGGCCGTCATCGCTGCGGCCCCGACCATCGGTGCGGTCATCGGTGGTGCCATCGCTGGCGCGACCGGCACTGCCGCGATGGCCGCCGGTATCGCCGCGGCGAGCCGTGATCCGCGGGTGCGGGCGGCGGCCAGCGACGTCGGGGAGACGATCTTCACCGAGATCGACCGGGCCGGTGTCGCGTTCGTCGAGCCGACCATCAAGGCGCTGCACACGCTCGATTCGGCGCTGGTGGCCATGCACGTACCCGAGGCGTTGGCCAAGCTGGCGCCGACGGTGGAGGTCATCGCCAAGGGCTTCGCCGCGTTCGGCACCAGCATCATGCCCGGGGTGAACAAGGCCCTGGACCGGATGGGACCGTTCGCCGACGTGGCCGCGGTCGGTCTCGCCGACATGGGCGAGGCCTTCGGTGAGTTCATCGACGACGTCACCGCGTCCAAGGGCACGGTCGAGGGTCTGGCCACGCTGTTCGCTCTGGTCAACGGCACCGTCCGCCTGTTGGGCGACTCAATCCATTTCCTGTCCGACGCCTATCAGGAAGAGGTCAAGCTCCAGCGCATCCTGCTCGCCGAGTTGGAGGGCATCGCGATCGCCACCGGTCACTTCGACCTGGCGGCAAAGCTGCACGAGTACGGCGTCGGCATCGACAACATGGTGAAGGGACTCAAAGAGGGCTCCGATTCGCAGCAGAATTTCGTCAGCCACATCGACGTGACGAACCTCGCGATCAAGCGCCAGCACGACTACATCGAGGCGCTGCTGAGGATTTACGACCAATGGTTCGGCATCGCCATGAGCCTGGACCAGGCCCAACTGGCGGTGAAGCAGGGCATGCTCGATTTCCAGGAAACGCTGAAGAAGAACGGCCGGCACTGGGAGGACAACACCAGGGCCGGGCTGGACAACCAGGCGGGGCTACTCCGCATGATCCAGACGATTAACGACTTCCGACAGCGCGAGATCGAGGCCGGCCATGACGTGGCCGCCACCAACGCCAAGTACGACGCGCAGGTGCAGGCGCTACTTAACCTGGCCAAGCAGGCCGGGGCGACGAAGGAGCAACTCGACCACCTCAAGGGCGAGTACGAGATCCACATCGTCATGCCGGGGCTGATCGCCGCGACCAATGCGTTGGCGAACTTGGCCAAATCCGGGCTCGCCCAGTTCTTTGGCGGCCACCGCGCCGCCGGTGGTCCGGTCCTGGCCGGCGTGCCGTACACGATCAACGAGCATGGCAACGAGACGGTGACCTTCCCCGCCTCCGGCACGGTGCACCCGGCGTCGCTGTCACCCGCGCAGCCATGGTCGGGTGGGGCGTCAGGCGGTGCACGGTATGTGATCGAGAACAACATCACACTGATCGACCCGATGACTGGTCAGAAGACCCGCGGAATGCTCATCACCGACGCGCGCAATCGGGGTAAGCCAGCTGACGTCGTCGCGGCGGCGTATCCGTGACGTGGGAGAACCGGATCGTCTTCGAGGTGTCCTCGGCCGAACCGGACGCCGAAGTGCCGGTGTGGGTGGACCTTTCGCTGCGCATCCTCGACGACCTGCAGGCCGTGCGGTTGCAGATCGGCCGACAGAACGACCTGGACCAGTCCGAGCCGGCCCGCGTGGATCTGCTGCTCAACAACGCCGACGACGCGCTGACCTTCGGCAACCTGTCCTCGCCGTATGCGGCGTGGTGGGGGCCGGGCCGTAAATGCCGACTGCGCGACACGGTGTCCGGTGCCCGGCTGACCCTGTTCACCGGCTACATCGAAGTACCGGACGAGGCGGTCATCACCACCGGCATCGAGGCCCGGGTTGCCATCTCGGCCGTGGACCGGCTGGGGCGACTGGCGGACTCGCCGCAGTTCGTGTCGACGTTGACCGAGCACATCCGCTTCTCGGGTGGCACGGCGCTGAAGGCGTACTGGCCGCTCAACGACGCGAGTGGGGCGACCACGGGCGCCTCACTCGTGGCCGGTATCGGGCCGCTGCTTCAGGTCGTCAACTACAACGACACCCCGCGCCAGAACCAACTGCAGTGGGGGCAACGCACCGGTCCGATCGGTGACGACGCTTCCTACGTCCAGATGAACCCGACCGCTGCCGTCATCGCCGCCGGCACCGGCTTCCCGCGAATCGTGCGCCGCGACTTCAACGTGCCGCTCAACGCCGGCGAGGTCGTAGCCATCGCGGGCTGGGTCTACATGCCGGTGGGCAGCGTGAGCGCCCAGGTGCTCGTCGCGCACGCGAACGGTTCCGCCGACCCGACGTTCCAGTTCACCGCCAACGTCGCAACCGGCTGGACCCTGCTGGTCTCAACGTCCGCCGGCATCGTCTCGCCCACACTGCCAGCCACCAAGACCGACAGCTGGCAGATGTTCGGCGGGCTGCTGAACGTCACGTCGGGGGCCATCACCTTCTTCGTCGGCGACCAGACCACGACGGCCGCTCTCGGTGGCGCGAGTACCGGCACATTTCAAGAAGTGGCCCTCGACGGTGAGAACGGCTACTCGTTCGGCAGCGTCCAGTTCTACGCCGGCAACCCCGGAACGCTGACGCGGGCTTTCTTCACCGACCAGTACCAGATGGGGCTGCTCGGCCTGGACCGTCAGCCCACCGGCGACCGGATCCGCACCATCGCCCGCTACGCCGGTCTGCCCAATGTGGACGTCGCCAACACCATCGACACCGGCGCCAGCATCATGCAGCGCGCCGAACTGGCCGGCAAGGACCCGCTGACCGCGATGCGTGAGGCCGAGACCACCGAGCAGGGCCTGCTGAGTACCGACGGCGACGGACGCTTGGTCTTCCGCGACAGGCGAAGTTTGTACAACGTCTGATCGTGATCCCTTGCCAAGCCCTGCCGTACCTTGCCCAACCGAGCCCGGCCAAGCCACGCCCTGCCTAGCCAAACCGTGCCTGGACCGGCCCATCGTACTGCGCACCTAGGAGACGCCCCGTGCAGGGATACACCTACGCCGAGTGCCTGAAGGCCATGCAGGTCGCCGGCCCCAACCTGACCGCTTCCACAACGCCAACATCGTTGCTGGACGCCACCGGCAAGGTGACGCTTAAGCCGGACTTCTTCGACCGCCGAGGCAAGGGCGTACTGATCGAGTTCGCGGGCCAGCTCGGCAACATCGCCACAACACCGGGCACGCTGACCCTCGACGTCCGCATGGGCCCGACGTCCAACATCATCGTGTTCAACGGTGGGGCGATGCAGCTCAGCAGCACGGTGCACACAACGCTGCCGGTCGTCGGGCGAATTCTTCTGACCTGCCGCGCCGTGGGAAACGGCACCACGGCCAACCTGATCGGTCAGGGCACCATCACGTCGCAATGCTTGTCACTGACTGCGGTCGCGGACTCGGCAACGACGCCGGCGACCCTGCTCATGCCCAACACCGTGCCCACCGTCGGGACCGGCTTCGACTCCACCGTCGCGATGACCGTCGATCTGTTCGGCACGTTCAGTTTGAACAACGCCAACGCTGTCCAGATCCACCAGTACTGGCTGTACGAGGTCAACTAGGTGCCGGGGCCGCTGTACCGCCCGGGGCTGCCCAAGCGGTCCTGGGGCGGCCCGTGGACGAGCCAACCCGTCGGCGGTCGCGCACTGCCGCCGGTCGAGATCCCGTACGAGTGGATCGCCACGCCGGTGCTGCGGAGGCCGACCGCGGTCATCAACTCGACCGCCATCCAACAGGCGGGCGCAGCGACCGCGTACAGCAGCGACGCGGCGAGCATCAAGCGCTACGGCGTAGGCCCGGCGTCGGCCACGCTCACCACCCCGGTCGACGCGGATGCCAGCAACCTCGCCACCCACCTCACCACCTACTACGCCACACCACGGCCACGCCAGCCGGTGCTCGCGTTCCACCTGATGGCCCGCACCGAGGACGAATGCGCGCTGCTGCTCGGCGTCGGCCTGGGTCGGCGGGTGCGCATCATCCACACCCCGACCAACTGGCCGGTCGGTGCCGCCAACTTCGTCGTCGAAGGAATCCGGCACACTCTCGCCGTCGACGACCGGACCGTGGAGTGGTCTACCGCGGCGCTCATCGGGGCGAGCCCAACGTTCCTGGACACGTTCGACCGCAGCACCACCAACGGTTGGGGCAACACGTGGTCGGTGGTGTCCGGCGCCGCGTCGCAGTTCTCGACGAACGGCACATCGGCGCTGATGACCCACTCGGCGCCGGGCTTCTGCCAGATCTCACTGCCGTACACCTCGCTCAACGACGACATCACTGCGACGTTCTCGGTGTCGTCCATCGCCAACTACGGCGACGCCGCGGTGCAGTTGCGGTTCACCGACACGAACAACTACTACCGCGCGGTGCACCGGTTCGACACCAACGCGTTCGAGATCGACGTGCGCACCAACGGGGTCACCTCGACGATCGCCGGGCCGGTCAGCCCGCTCGCCGCGGCGA
>Ga0068859_100002114_pt1 | contig 20233 bp, 17 predicted proteins | sample KBSSwiS22_FD_66585 | JGI IMG/M metagenome (GOLD analysis project Ga0068859, IMG submission 66585) | Switchgrass rhizosphere microbial communities from Kellogg Biological Station, Michigan, USA - KBS Switchgrass S2-2 | ecosystem: Host-associated > Plants > Roots > Rhizosphere > Soil ...
TCGATGACGTCGATGAACGCCGCCTCGTCGCGCACCTTCTCGAAGTCCGGGTCGGACGCGGCCTGGAACCGGAGGTGCGGGTCCAGCGCGACCGCGCGCTTCAGCTCGCCGGCGGCCCCTTCCACGTTCCCCTGGAGCCCGCGCACCGAGGCGCGCGCGTAGAAGATCGTCGGGTCGCCCGGTCGCGCCGCCAGGGCCCTGTCGAGGAGCGAGATCGCGTCGTCGTACCGCCCGGAGTTGCTGGCGAACACCGCGCGGTGGAAGAGCTGGTCGGGATCGTTCGTCTCGGCGACGGGCGACGCGAGGCGCCGCGCGCAGATCGACGCGAAGGTCCGCGACCGGTCGGCGAGGATCGGCTCCTCCTCGGACATCCGGGATGCGATCGAGGCGAAGACCGGCATCGCCTCGGCGAAGCGTCCCTTCGAGACGTCGTCGGACGCGGCGGCGAATTCGGCAACCGCCGCCTCGTACTGGGCGACGTTGCGCGGCTTCTCGATGGGAACGCGGCTCGGGGGGGCGGGGGCGGGCTCGGCGCCCTCGGCTTGGCCTTCGGACGAAGTCTTCCTCTTGGTCGTCGCCATGTGTCGGTGCAACCTCCTGGAGGGTCGGGGATCGGGAGACCGCGCATGATACCGGCGGCGCGCCCTAGAATGCCAGCGTGGTCGGGTACATCGGCCTGGGGTCGAACGAGGGGGACCGTGAACGCCACTTGAGGGAGGGGCTCGCGGCGCTTTCGGCCGCCGGGGTTGCGATCGAGGCCGAATCGTCCCTCTGGGAGACCGAGCCGGTCGGGAACGCCGGCCCGGGGCTGTTCCTCAACATGGCGGCGCGGGTCCGCACGGACCGCACCCCCGAGGATCTCCTCGACCTGTGCCTCGCGGTCGAGCGCGACCACGGGCGCGTGAGGACCGTGCCGGGCGGTCCCCGGACCCTCGACATCGACCTGCTGGACTTCGAGGGGGTGACGCGCGCGACCGCGCGGCTGACCCTCCCGCATCCGCGCCTCGCCTCCCGCCGGTTCGTCCTCGCCCCGCTCGCCGAGCTGGACGCGCGGTTCCGCGCGGTGCTCGATGCGCTCCGGGATCCGCACGCGGTGCGGTTATACTCCGCGCCCCGATGAAATTCCGATCCATCGCCGTCGAAGGCCCGATCGGGGTCGGCAAGACCTCCTTCGTCGAGCTGCTCGCGAAGAAGTTCGACGCGCACCGCGTGCTCGAGCACGTGGACAACCCGTTCCTGCGCGACTTCTACAACGACAAGACGGGGACGGCCTTCCAGGCGCAGCTCTTCTTCCTGCTGTCGCGGCACCGCCAGCTCCTGGAGCTGTCCCAGCGCACGCTGTTCTCGCAGATCACGATCTGCGACTACATCTTCCCGAAGGACAAGATCTTCGCGTACCTGAACCTCGACGACTCGGAGCTGCTCATCTACGACAAGCTGTACGCGCTCCTCGAGCCGCAGACGCCGAAGCCCGACCTCGTCATCTTCCTCCAGGCGGACACCGAGCGTTTGATCGAGCGGATCAAGCGAAGGAAGCGCGACTACGAGTCCCAGATCTCCGAGGCGTACGTCGAGGAGGTCGCGAAGGCCTACAACTACTTCTTCTTCAACTACACGACGACGCCGCTGCTCGTGATCGACACGAACCAGATCGACTTCGTGAAGCGGGAGGAGGAGCTGGACGACCTGGTCGCCCAGATCCGGCGGATGGAGCGGGGCGTGCAGTACTATCGTCCCGCCAGCTCGGCTTAGATCGTTCGACTCCCCTCGGGGAGCGGGCAGATCAGGAGGCCACATGACCACCGTCCCCGCCTTCCGGGCCCGGAAGGGCGCCGGCCCCCCGCTCGTCGTCCTCACCGCCTACGACGCCGCCACCACCGCCTGGGGCGAAGCCGCCGGCGTGGACGCCCTGCTCGTGGGCGATTCCCTCGGCATGGTCGTCCTCGGCTACGCGTCCACGCTCCCGGTCACGATGGACGAGATGCTCCACCACGCGCGCGCGGTGGGGCGGCGGCGGAAAGACGCGCTGCTCGTCGCCGACCTGCCGTGGCTCTCGTACCACCTCGGCCCCCGCGACGCGATCGTCAACGCGGCGCGCTTCGTGCGCGAGGCCGGCGCGGACGCGGTGAAGCTCGAGGGGGGCGCCAAGCGGCTCGAGGTCGTACGGGCGCTCGTGGACGCCGAGATCCCCGTGATGGGTCACCTCGGCCTCACGCCGCAGTCGGTGCTCGCCATGGGCGGGTACAAGGTGCAGGGACGCGGCGGCGAGCAGGCCGACGCGCTCGCCGCCGACGCGCGCGCCCTCGCCGGGGCCGGCGTCTTCTCGCTCGTCCTCGAGGGCGTGCCCGCGGGGCTCGCGGCGCGCATCACGTCGGACGTTCCCGTCCCGACGATCGGCATCGGCGCGGGCGCGGGGTGCGACGGCCAGGTGCTCGTCGTGCACGACCTGCTCGGCATGCTCCCCGGCCCCGTGCCGAAATTCGTGCGGCGCTACACGGACCTGCACGGTACCGCGGCCGACGCGATCAAGCGCTGGGCGGACGACGTGCGCAAGGGCGCGTTCCCCGCGGCCGCCGAGACGTACGACTGATGGAGATCGTCCGCACCGTCGCGGCGATGCGCGCGGCCGTGGCCGGCCGGCGCGTCGCCTTCGTGCCGACGATGGGGTTCCTCCACCAGGGGCACCTCTCGCTGGTGCGGGAGGCGAAGAGGCGGGCCGGCGTGGTCGTGGTCTCGATCTTCGTCAATCCGACCCAGTTCGGACCGGACGAGGACCTCTCGAGCTACCCCCGCGACCTGGATCGGGACGTGGCGATGCTGGCGGCGGAGGGCGTCGATCTCGTCTTCGCGCCGGAGCCGGCGGAGATCTACCCGCCGGGCGCCCGCACCTTCGTCGAGGTCGAAGGGCTCTCCGGCCGGCTCGAGGGCGCCAGCCGGCCCGGGCACTTCCGCGGGGTCGCGACGGTCGTCACGAAGCTCTTCGAGATCGTCCGGCCGCACGTCGCGGTCTTCGGCCAGAAGGACGCCCAGCAGGCGCTCGTGATCCGGCGCATGGTCCGCGACCTGATGATCGACGTGGAGATCGTCGTGGCGCCGACCCAGCGCGACGAGGACGGCGTCGCGCTGTCGAGCCGCAACGTCTACCTCTCCGCGGAGGAGCGGAAGGCGGCCGGCGCGATTCCGCGGGCGCTGGCGGCGGCCCGGAAGACCCTGGAGCGAGGCGAGCGGGACGCCGGCAGGATCGTCGCCGCGGCGCGGGCCGTCCTCGACGCGGAATCCCTCCTCCGGGTCGACTACCTCACCCTGGTCGCGGCCGAGACGCTCGATCCCCTGGAGACCGCCGGGGGAGAAATGCTCCTGGCCGTCGCGGTTTTCGCCGGGAAGACCCGGCTGATCGACAACGAGCTCCTCGCATCCTAAAGTGATGCGTCGCATCGGGCGCCCACCCCAGCGGAGGCGACCCGAGGAGGAAAAAGACATGACTCGCGAGATGCTGCGCGCCAAGGTCCACAGGATCACGGTGACGGAGTGCGACGTCGCTTACGAAGGGTCCCTCACCATGGACCGCGACGTGATGGACGCCTGCGGGATGGTGCCGTTCGAGAAGATCGACGTCTACGACGTCGACAACGGCAACCGGTTCACCACCTACCTCATCGAGGGCCCGCGCGGGGCGGGCGACTGCTGCGTCAACGGCGCGGCCGCCCGGCTCGTCGAGCGCGGGCACAAGGTCATCGTGGCCTCGTACTGCGCGGTCCCGGAGAAGGACGTCGCCGGGCACGTGCCCCGGATCGTCCTGGTGGATGACGGGAACCGGATCACGGTCGTCAAGGACCACGAGGGTGCCGGCGTTCGCGTGTAAACTCCCGGCGAAGGGAGTGCGCATGGACGACCCCACGATCCTCCGAACCTTCACCGACCACACGGAGGCCGAGATCGTTCGCGCGATGCTCGAGGCCGAAGGGATCCCGGCGATGGTGGTCGCCGACGACCTCGGCGAGACCCTCCCGTCGCTCGACCTCGCGAAAGGGGTCCAGGTGGTCGTCCCAGGGGCCGATCTCGAGCGCGCCCAGGCGGTGCTGGCCGAGCCTCCCGCGGAGATCGAGGTCGAGGACCCGGAAGACTCCGAGGTCTAGGCCCGCTCCCTCAGCCGGTCCCACGCCGTCCGGACCTGGGCCTCGGTCTCCTCGAGCGTCCCGCCGTTGTCGATGACCACGTCGGCGACCGCGAGCTTCTCCTCGACCGGAGCCTGCGCCGCGATCCGTCGGCGCGCCTCGTCCTCCCGCATCCCGCGCGCGACCGCCCGCGCGACCTGCACCTCGGGGGGGCAGGTCACGACGACGATCGCATCGAGCTCGCGGTGCATGCCGGCCTCCACGAGCAGCGGCGCGTCCACGAGCGCGACCTCGGCGGGGGAGGCGGACGAGGCCTCGCGCGCGAGGCGGCGCGCGATCTCCTCACGCACCTTCGGGTGGACGATCGCGTTCAGGTCGGACAGCGCCGCCGGGTCGGAGAAGACGATCGCGCCGAGGGCCCCGCGATCGATCGCGCCGTCGGCGCCGAGGATCGAGGGGCCGAAGCGCTCGAGAACCGGGGCCTCCGCTCCGCCCCCCGGCGCCAAGAGCTCGTGCGCGATCGCGTCGGCGTCCAGGTGCAGCGCGCCCCGCCGCCGGAACATCGCGGCGACCGTGCTCTTTCCGGAGGCGAGGCCTCCGGTCAGGCCGGCGCGGACCAACGCCTTGCAGCCTCGAGCGTGTTCGAGAGGAGCATCGCGATCGTCATCGGCCCGACCCCCCCGGGGACGGGGGAGAGCCACGACGCCTTCCCGGCGACCTCGGGGTGGACGTCGCCGCAGAGCACGGTCCCGCGGTCGCGGAGGGCGGCCAGCCGCTTCGCGTCGTCGCCGAAGATCGCCCGCACCTCCGCTTCGGAGGACAGGGCGGTGATGCCGACGTCCACGACGACGGCGCCCGGCCGGACGAACTCTCCGCGCACGAAGGCGGCCTTGCCGATCGCCGCGACGAGCAGGTCCGCCTCGCGGCAAACGGCCGGGAGATCCACCGTCCTGCTGTGGGCGACGGTGACCGTGCAGTGCTCCCGCAGGAGGAGGACCGAGACCGGCTTTCCGACGATGTTGCTCCGGCCCAACACGACCGCGCGACGTCCCTCGAGCGGGATCCCATGGCGCTTCAAGAGCTCGACGATCCCCGCCGGGGTGCAGGGGACGAGGCCCGGGATGCCGACGAGGAGGCGCCCCGCGTTGACGGGGTGGAAGCCGTCCACGTCCTTTCCCGGATCGACGGCGTCGAGCACGCGCCGCTCGTCCACACCCTTCGGCAGCGGGAGCTGCACGAGGATGCCGTGCACGGTGGGATCGGCGTTCAGCCGGCGGACGACCCCGAGGATCTCGGCCTCGCCGGTCGTGGCCGGCAGACGCAGCACGGTCGAGACGAAGCCCGCCTCCTTCGCCGCCTTCTCCTTCCCGCGCACGTAGACGTGCGACGCGGGATCGTCGCCCACCAGGACGACCGCGAGTCCGGGCGCGATACCGTGCCGCGCGTGGAAGTCCGCCGCGCCGCGCGCGACCTCCTCGCGGATCGCCTTGGCCGTCGCCGACCCGTCGAGCTTCCTTGCCGTCTCCACGATCACGAGTCCTTTTCCTTCTTCCTCTTCTTGTAGAAAGCGCTGAACTTGAGGGCCTCCCCGCGCGTGAGGATCGCGCCGACGTCCACCTGGTAGCGCTTCGCTTTCTGGTCGAACTCCCGGAACACCATGAGCGCGTCCTTCGTCTCCCCGGGGCCCAGCACGACCTCGCCGTCGAAGATCGCCGCGCGGATCCGGTCGATGTGGTCGGGGATCGGCCGGTCGGCCATGTGGAACGCGGAGACGATCGAGGGGAGATCGAGCGGGCGCTGCATGTCGTACATGCTCGTGTGGAGCCAGCACGCCTGAGGCTGGAAGACCATCCGCTCCTCGGTCTTGTTCTCGAGGAGGATGTGGAACGCGACGAAGCCACCGGTCCTCCCCGGCGCGGTCGCGAACGGGTCGAAGTCGAGGCCGGTGCGCCGCGCGACGAAGCGGGCGCGCGTCGGCTCGTCGATGCGGGTCAGCCAGACCGATGCGGTGGGCGACTGCTTGCTCCACGTCTCGCGCTCGAGCGTGCCGGCCCCCTCCTGGGTGGGATCGGGGTCGTAGATCGCGGGCGGGGGAGGGACCGCGGCGGCCGCGGCGACGATGAGCGCTAGGAGAAGACGCACGCGCCGATTCTAACCGCCCCGTGATATGAGTAGGGGCATGAACATCAGGAAGATCCTCGGCATCGTGCTCATCGCCCTCGGCGTGTTGTTCCTCGCGGTCCGGGGCTTCAGTTACACGAAGGAGACGCACAAGGCCGACCTCGGCCCGCTCGGCAGCATCTCCGTGAAGGAGAAGGGGCGCGTCAACGTCCCGACGTGGGTCGGCGTGGTCGCCGCGGTCGCCGGCGTCGCGCTCCTCGTCCTCCCGTCGAAGAAATAGCCCCCTATTTAGAACCCGAACCGGACGCCGACGAACGGCCCCGCGACCGCGACGTCGTACCGGAAGTCCGACTTGTCGTAGTCCTGGTCGAGGATGCGGTACCCCGCTCCCACCGAGATCGTCTTGTTGAAGACGTACGCGGCGCCCGCGGCGAGCTGCCAGGACAGGTCCGATCCGCCGAAGCCCGCGTCCACGTACCCCGTGATCATCCAGTGCTCCGCCGGCGTGTAGCGGACGCGGGCGCCCCCGATCGCGTCCCACCAATCGGCGCCGCGCGACACCGCGCGCCCCGACGCGACACCCCCCGACAGCGCCAGGTCCGTGTCCAGGTCGGTGAACCGCGTCCCGCCGATCACGTCGAGCGCGACCTTCTCGTGCTCGATGACGCGGCACGTCGCGGCCGCGGTATACCACTGCTGGGTCAGCTCGGCGTTCACCGTGCCGAACGTCGGATCGGGGGCGGGGGCGTCGTCCTCGAACTTGAGGTAGATGCCGTCGAGGATGAACCCCCACGTGCCCTTGCGTCCCTCGAACGCGAGCATCCCGCCGATGTCGAGGACATCGAGGAGATCGGAGAAGCTCGCCTCGACGCCTTGCGCGGGGAGCCGGCCGATCTTGACGTCGCCGTCGATCCCGGCGCCCCACAGGTAGGGCGCGATGCCGAACTCCCAGTCGGGGCCCGCCGGCTGGGCGAGCGCGGGTAGAGCGGACACGACGGAGAGCACGAGACCGATCGTGCGAAGGGCGCGCATGGGGGGACCTCACCTGGAAAAAACGCTGTTTACTATCACAACTCCGGGCGGGCCGGGGCGGGTTTGTACAATCGGGACACCCCATGCAGACCGAGATCGTCATCCGCGGCGCCGCGGAGCACAACCTCAAGGGGATCGACCTCACGATCCCGCGCAACCGGCTCGTGGTCGTCACGGGCGTGTCGGGCTCGGGGAAGTCGTCGCTCGCCTTCGACACCCTCTATGCCGAGGGGCAGCGGCGGTACGTCGAGTCGCTCTCCGCCTACGCGCGGCAGTTCCTCGAGATGATGGAGAAGCCCAACGTCGAGTCGATCGAGGGGCTGTCGCCCGCGATCTCGATCGAGCAGAAGACGACGTCGCGGAACCCGCGCTCGACGGTCGGGACCGTCACCGAGATCTACGACTACCTGCGCCTGCTGTTCGCGCGGATCGGCAAGCCCCACTGCCCGAATTGCGGGAAGCCGATCGCATCGCAGACCGTGCAGCAGATCGTGGACGCGGTCCTCGAGCTGAAGGAGGGGACGAAGATCCAGGTCTTGGCGCCGGTCGTGCGGGGGCGCAAGGGGATCTACAAGAAGGAGCTGCGCGAAGCGGCGCGGAAGGGGTTCGTGCGGGCGCGCGTGGACGGCCAGCTCCGCGACCTCGCCGACGAGATCGACCTCGACAAGCAGAAGAAGCACACGATCGAGATCATCGTGGACCGCCTCGTCGTGAAGCCGGACGTGAAGGGACGTCTCACCGAGTCGGTCGAGACGGCGCTCGACGCGGCCGAGGGGCTCGTCGTCATCGACGTGGACGGGAAGAAGGACCTGCTCTTCTCGAGGAACCTCGCGTGCGTCGCGTGCGGGATCTCGATCGGGGACTTGGCCCCGCGCATGTTCTCGTTCAACTCGCCGTACGGGGCGTGCCCCGAGTGCGACGGGCTGGGTGTCCGGAAGTCGTTCGACCGCGACAAGCTCCTGCGCGACCCCGACGCGTCGATCCGCGACGGCGCGATCGCGTGGGGGGACGCGACGTGGCACCAGGTCTTCGAGTCGGGGGTGATGAAGGCGTACAAGATCCCGCCGACCACGCCGTACGCGAAGATGCCGCCGGCGTTCCGGAAGGTCCTCTGGGAGGGCGGGGGCGACCGCGAGTTCCACTTCCGCTGGGCGGGAAAGCGCAGCTCCTACGAGTGGAAGCGGACGTGGGACGGGATCCTCCCCTCGCTCGAGCGGAAGTACAAGGAGACCGAGTCGGAGTCCCGGCGCGAGGAGCTCGAGAAGTACATGTCGGTGCACCCGTGCCCGGCCTGCGGCGGCGCGCGCCTGAAGCCCGAGACGCTCGCGGTGAAGCTCCACGGGAAGACGATCGCGGACCACACGGCGCTGTCGGTCGCGCGGGCGCGCCGGCTGTACCACGAGCTCGACCTCAACGTGAAGGACACGCAGATCGCGGCGCCGATCCTCAAGGAGATCCAGGAGCGGCTCGGGTTCCTCGAGAACGTGGGGCTCGGATATCTCACGCTCGACCGCGGCGCGGCGACGCTCTCCGGCGGCGAGGGGCAGCGCATCCGGTTGGCGACCCAGATCGGATCGCGGCTCACCGGCGTCCTCTACATCCTCGACGAGCCGTCGATCGGCCTGCACCAGCGCGACAACAGGAAGCTCCTCGACACGCTCCTCGCGATGCGTGACCTGGGGAACACGGTCATCGTCGTCGAGCACGACGAGGAGACGATCCTCGCGGCGGACCACGTCGTCGATCTCGGCCCGGGGGCGGGGGAGCTGGGCGGAGAGATCGTCGCCGAAGGGCCGCCCGAGGCGATCGCGGCGCATCCGCGCTCGCTCACCGGAGCCTTCCTGTCCGGAAGGGAGACGATCCCGATCCCCGGGCGGCGCCGGCCCGGGAACGGCAAGGCGATCACGGTCCACGGCGCCACCGAGCACAATCTCAAGAACGTCACGGTGGCCTTCCCGCTCGCGAAGCTGGCGTGCGTGACCGGCGTGTCGGGCTCGGGGAAGTCCACGCTCGTGAACGAGATCCTCCACAAAGCGCTCGCGCGCAAGCTCCACGGCGCGGACGACCTTCCCGGGGCGCACGCGAAGATCACCGGGATCGATGCGATCGACAAGGTCATCGACATCGACCAGTCGCCGATCGGGCGGACCCCCCGGTCCAACCCGGCGACGTACGTCGGCCTCTTCACCCCGATCCGCGACCTCTTCGCGCTGGTCCCCGAGGCGCGGGCGCGCGGGTACCTGCCGGGACGGTTCTCGTTCAACGTCCGCGGCGGCCGCTGCGAGGCGTGCGAGGGGGACGGGGTCATCAAGATCGAGATGCACTTCCTCCCCGACGTCTACGTCACCTGCGACGTCTGCCGGGGGCGCCGGTACAACCGGGAAACGCTCGAGATCCACTACAAGGGGAAGTCGATCGCGGACGTCCTCGAGATGACCGTCCACCAGGCGCTCGCGTTCTACGAGCCGGTCCCCGCGATCCGGGAGAAGCTCCAGACGCTCCAGGACGTGGGACTCGGGTACATCCGCCTCGGCCAGGCCGCGACGACCCTGTCGGGAGGGGAGGCGCAGCGGATCAAGCTCTCGAAGGAGCTGTCGCGGCGGGCGACCGGGCGGACGCTCTACCTCCTGGACGAGCCGACGACGGGGCTTCACTTCGACGACGTGCGGAAGCTGCTGGGCGTCCTCCAGCGGCTCGTGGACGCCGGGAACACGGTCGTCGTCATCGAGCACAACCTCGACGTGATCAAGTCGTCCGACTGGCTGATCGACCTCGGTCCCGAAGGGGGGGACGAGGGCGGGCGCGTCGTCGCGGAGGGTCCGCCGGAGGCGGTCGCGAAGGTGGCCGCGTCGCGGACCGGCTCCTACGTCGCGCGGGCGTTGACAGGGGCCCCCCCGGCTTCTAACCTGCTCGTCGGCTCAACGCGCGAGGCGTCGCGTCGCCGTCGCGGCTGAGCCCCCCGGAGCGTCGAGATGTCCGACTCCCTCAAGGCCAAGCTCTCCTCCCGCTCCGCAGCGCTCAAGAAAGAGATCGAGGGGCTGCTCGCCGCCCACGGTGGCAAGGCGATCGGCGAGGTGACGCTGTCCCAAGCGTACGGTGGGATGCGCGACATCAAGTGCATGGTGACGGAGACCTCCTCGGTGGACCCGCAGGAGGGGATCCGGTACCGCGGGATGACGATCCCCGAGCTCCAGGAGAAGCTGCCCAAGGCGCCCGGCGGCGCGCAGCCCCTCCCGGAGGCGGTCTTCTACCTCCTGCTCACCGGGGACGTGCCCACGCCGGCCGAGACGGCCGAGATCACGAAGGCCTGGCGGTCGCACGAGACGCTTCCCGCGCACGTCGGGAAGACGCTCGACGCGCTCCCGCCCACGACGCACCCGATGACGCAGCTCTCGATCGGCATCACCGCCATGCAGACCGACTCGATCTTCGCCCGGCGCTACCGGGAGGGGATGCCGAAGTCGGCGCACTGGGAGGCGATGTTCGACGACGTGATGCTCCTGCTCGCGCGGATGCCGCCGCTCGCGGCGTACATCTACCGGCGCTCCTACAAGGAGGGGAAGCACGTTCCGCCGGCGGAGGCCTCGCTCGACTGGTCGGCGAACCTCGCCCACATGCTCGGGTTCGACTCCGCGGAGTTCCGCGAGCTGATGCGCCTGTACCTGTCGATCCACGCCGACCACGAGGGCGGGAACGTCAGCGCGCACGCGACGCACCTGGTGGGATCGGCGCTGTCGGACCCTTACCTGTGCCTCGCCGCGGGGATGAACGGTCTGGCCGGCCCGCTGCACGGCCTCGCGAACCAAGAGGTCATGCGCTGGCTGGTCGGCGTGAAGCAGAAGCTCGGAGGCGGTGTGCCGACGCGCGAGGCGCTCGCGCAGTTCGTCTGGGACACGCTGAACGCGGGCCAGGTCGTCCCGGGATACGGGCACGGCGTGCTGCGCGTGACCGACCCGCGCTACATGGCCCAGCGCGAGTTCGCGATGAGGCACCTCCCCGACGACGAGAACTTCCGCATCGTGAAGATGCTCTACGACATCGTGCCGGACATCCTCACCAAGCAGGGGAAGGCGAAGGACCCGTGGCCGAACGTGGACGCGCACTCGGGCGTCCTGCTCGTGCACTACGGGGTCGTCGAGTACGACTTCTACACGGTGCTGTTCGGCGTGTCGCGGGCGATCGGCGTGCTGGCGTCGCTGGTGCTGGACCGCGCGCTCGGCCTTCCGCTCGAGCGGCCGAAGAGCGTCACGACGGCGTGGGTGCGGCAGAAGTTCGCCTGACCGTCTCGACGTGCCCGGCGGCCGTCGTCCCGTAGCGGTCGATCAGCCCCTTCAGCTCCGAGATCCGCGCCGGCCGTGCGCCCCGAGCCCGGTTCTCCGCCCCGATCTCGAAGGCGAGCCGCCACTGCGCGAACAGGGTGCGGTAGGCGTCGAGGAGCCCTCCGCCGTAGATCGCCGTCGCTTCCGAGGTGACGCCGTTCAGCTCGATGACGCGGACCTCACCCCGCCGGAACGCCTCGATCGAGGCGGCGCGGACGTCGTAGCGGCCGAAGTAAAACCCCGGGAACGCGCGGCTGATCCGATCGATCGCGGAGGCGAGCTCCGGCGTCGCGAGGTGCGCGCCGTCACCGAAGATCGCGCCCCGGCAGTGGGTGCCCAGCTCGACGAGCGTCACGCGCTCGCCGGTGGGCGGGATCGTCCCGAGGCGCTCCGCGTTCCCGTCGAGGTAGACCCGCGCCATCGCGACCGCGCGCGCGTCGTCGAGGATCAGGTCCTCGAGCGTGCGATGCCCGTCCCCCACGACGGCCGGAAGGGTCTTCTCGGTGATCGAGAAGATCGAGCCCACCGCCTCCGACGGCCGGCGGACGTAGAACACGCCGAGCTCCACGCCCGGGACGAACTCCTGCGCGATCACGTCGTACGTCGCCTCGGCGAGGTACGCCTCCGCCTCCTCGCGCGTCCGCGCGATCGCGACGCCGGATCCGCGCTGCCCGGCATCGGGCTTGAGCACGACCGGCAAGCCGAGCTCGGCGACGTCTTCCCACCGGCCGGCGCCCGCGGGGAGCTTTCTCCAGCGGGCGACCGCGTCCCCCGCGCCGGCGAGGCCCGTCAGGATCGCCGCTTTCGACTCCGCGATGAACCCGCCCGCCTCGATCCCGGGATTCGCGGCGGTGAAGACGGTCAGGCCGCGGTGGCGCGCGCCGAGGCCCAGGATCCAGAGGACGACCGGCGGGTAGAAGATCCACGGCGGCCAGAACTCCCAGCGGGTCACCCGGAGCCAGCGCCCCGCGAGCAGGCGCCGTCCGCGGTGCGTCAGCGTCAGCGGAACGATCCGCACGAGGGCCCACACGAGCAGGAGCGCCGCGATCGCCACGGGGAGCGCCCAGGCTCGGGCGCGCGCCAGGAGGTCGAGCACCGGCAGGCCGGCGAGGGCGGAGACGCCGACGAGCAGCGGCGTCCAGAGCGCCGCGGCGAGCGCAAGCCACACGGCGATCGTGCCGGCGGGGACGTGGAGGATGCCGGCGGCGACGTACGTCGGAAGGCGCGATCCCGGCAGGAACCGGCTCGCGAGGATGACCGCCGGGCCGCGCTCGCGGAACCAGACCGAGCTGGCGCGGAGCTGCGCCTCGGTGACGAGCCAGCGGAACGGCGCGCGCCGCAGCAGCGCGCGGCCGAAGATCCGTCCCAGGAGGACGAGGCCCAGGTCGCCGACGAGGATCCCGGCGAGCGCGGCCCCGCTCGCCGTCACGAAGCTCAGGCGCCCGGCGGCGACGAGAAGCCCCGCGGCCACGCACGCCAGGTCCTCCGAGGCGAACGTGGACGCTGCGAGGAGGGTCACGGACAGGACCCGTGGGAACCCGCTCACGTGCGGCACCGACGCGGGGTCGAACGGCCGCCGCGACGCCGCGACCCGGCGCGGGTCGGCCAGAGCGCGCGTCGCCGCCTCGCCGCGGTCCACGCGGCCGAGGAAGGCCTCGATCGATCCGGCGATCCGTGACGCCTCCTGAAAGACCATGAAGTGGCTCTCGGGACCGATGAGGACCTCCGCCTGGGGCACGAGGCGCGCGTGCTCCCGCGCGGCGGCGACCGGCACGAGCGGGTCGTGCTCGCCGTGGAGGATCAGCATCGGGCCGGCCCAGCGCTCGAGGATCCCGCGCAGCGGGCGCTGGTCCGTGTCGTAGAAGTTCCGGGCGTACGGGACCCCGAGGATCGTGCGGTCGAGCAGCCCGAAGTGCGGGACGAGGTCCCGGAGCGCCCAGAAGCCCGCGAGCTGCACGCCGTGGAGCGCGTGGTTGATCGCGTAGTCGCCGAGGAGCTCGTACTCCTGGGCCCCGATCGACGAGAGCAGGGTGATCGAGCGCACGCGGCCGGGCGCGATGTCGGCCATGGAGAGCGCGACGCCGCCCCCCATGCTGAAGCCGACGACGTCGGCGCGCTCGACGCCGAGCGCGTCGAGCAGCTCGATCACGTAGCGGGCGTGGGCGCGGACCGAGTACTCCGCGACGTCGTGCTCGGAGGCGCCGAAGCCGGGGAGGTCGGGGACGATGACGCGACGGCCCGGGAGCTCCGGCACCACCCCGTGGAAGTCGTTCTTGCTCCCCGGGCTCCCGTGCAGGAGGACGACGGCGGGGGCGTCCGGCGGACCGTCGTCGATGTACGACAGCCGGATCGAGCGGCCCGTGGGCTCACCCTCGCGAACCTCCGGCAGGAGCGCGAGGCCGGGGCCGGGCACGACCGGGGCCGAGAAGACGGCCCGGTGCCTCACGACGCACGACGCGGCGAGCAGGACCAGATACGCGAGGGTGAGACGCCGGGCGAGGGAGCGCATCCAAGGGGGCATGGTAGAGAATCTCCGCGAGGGCGAAGACCATGACGCTTGATTTTTCGGGACGGGACGTCGTCGTGACAGGAGCGACCGGGGAGCTGGGGGCGGCGGTGGCCGGCCTCCTGCTCGAGGCGGGGGCGACCGTGCACGTGCCGGCTCGGGATGCAGGGAAAGCGAAGGGCCTCGGGAGCCGCGTGCACGTGACGGGAGGTATCGACCTCACCGACGAGGCGTCGGTCGCGAAGTTCTATGCCGGACTCCCGCCGCTCTGGGCCTCGATCCACGCCGCCGGCGGCTTCTTCGCGGCGCCGGTCGCCGCGACGGGGCTCGGCGATTTCCGGCGCATGCTCGACATGAACGCGGTGAGCGCGTTCCTCTGCTCACGCGAGGCGATCAAGAACATGCGCGGGCGGGGTGGGAGGATCGTCAACGTCGCGGCCCAACCGGGCGTCGAGCCGCGCCGCGGTGCGGGGATGGTCGCCTACACGGCGAGCAAGGCGGCGATCGCCGCGCTGACCCTCGCGGTCGCGGAGGAAGTCGCCCCGGACGGGATCTGGGTGAACGCGGTCGTGCCGTCGATCATGGACACCGAGGCGAACCGGAGGGCGATGCCGAAGGCCGACCACGGGACGTGGCCGAAGCTCGACGAGGTGGCGGCGACCGTCGCGTTCCTCGCGTCGCCGCAAAACGCGGTGACGCGGGCCGCGCTGGTGCCCGTCTACGGCCGCTCCTAGTCTCGGTTGGAATACTGTGTTTTTTGCTCCAGGAAATCGTTCCCAAATTGGGAAAGAGCCTGCCTTTCAGATCCGGACGGCCTTTCCCGATTTGGGAACGATTTCCTGGAGCAAAAACACAGTATTCCAACCGAGACCAGGAGCGCGACCCGTCACAGCTCCTTCACGAGGCCGGCGTAGCGCTTCTCGATCTTGAAGCCGTACGCGTAGAAGTACTCGGGGCGGAAGAAGCCGGTCGTGACCGCCGACGCGCCCGCGGCGCGCATGCGGTGAAAGAACTCACGCATGAGCCCGTCGGCGACGCCCTTCCGGCGGTACCGCTCCGCGACGACGATCTTCTCGAGGTGCGCCTGCCGCCCCTCGTCCTCCGTCTCGTAGTAGATGCCGCCGATGAGGACGCCGCGCTCGCTCACGGCGACGAGGTACTGGTGCTCGGGGCGGAAGCGCACGTCGAGCTTCGCCGCGAGGAACAGGCGGTGGAGGCGCGCGACCTCCTTCGGCGTGAGCGCGTGGCGCACGTGGAATGCGTCGCCGTCCTCGTCCTCGAGCGTGACCACCATCTCGCTCTGGGGGCGCCCTGCCGAGGCCGATTGCACGAATCCCGCCGCGTCCTCGGGGCGCAGGTGGGGGAACGAGAGGCGGGCCAGGAACGCGTCGTCGTCGGGACCGATGGTGAGGCGCGCGCGCAGATCGGCGATCGCTTCGACCAGGCCGTCGCCGTCGATCTCGCGCCGGCGGAGCTTCGCGACGATCTCCTCGAGCCCGGTCACGAGCGGCTCCGACGCGTCGCGGAACACGGTCTCCAGGAAGAACCGCGCCCGCGTCTCCGGATACGCCTGCGCGACGGTCGCGAGGCCGTAGGTGTCCCAGAACTCCTGCATCGTCCGGGCGCGCGCTTGCGGCGTCGCATCCGCCGACAGCGAAGCCCACCGCGTGTAGCGGCGGATCGCGAAGTAGAGGCGCATCGGCACGTAGCCGCGCACCTCGATCCCCGACACGAACGAGACGAGCGCGCCGCGGAACTCGGGGTCGTGGGTCTCGTCCGCGTCGCGATGCAGGATCTCACGGAGCATCCGCAGGCCTTCCTGCTCGCCGACGATCTCGAGGAGCGGCGCGAAGAGCGCGCCCCAGCCGAGCATCCCCGAAAGCTCGGGGTGCTCGCGCTCGACCGGCTCGACCAATCCCTCGCGGAAGAAGCGGAACATCGGGACGAGCCCCTCGTACGGCCGCACCGACGCGACCGACACGATGCGCGCGCCGGTGTGGTAGTCGTGCGGCGAGACGATGACGCTCGTCATGCCGGGATCGGCGATCTCCCGCGCGCGCCCGGTCCGGTTCCAGAAGTCCACGTGGGCGGCGAGCGTGCTCCAGGCGAGGAAGGGCCAGAGGTAGCGCATCCGCTCCGGATCGCCGGCCCGCGCCTGCCGCCGCAGCGCTCGGTCGAGCGACTCGCCCGGGATGAACTCCTCGCTCCAGAGATCCTGGATCGGCCAGTAGCCGCCGAAGTCCTCGACGAGGGGCGCCCGGTCCCCGGCGTCGCCGCACAGGATCAAGTAGCGGATCTCCTCGCGCACCTGCTCCCCCGTGCGCGCGTGGTTGACGTTGACCGCGAGGTCGTAGGCGCCCTGGAAGCGCGTCTGCACGGTGACGCGGTAGACCGCCTTGCCGTTGCGCGTCTCGAGGGCGCGGATCCACACGCCCCCCGGCGGGATGTCGGCGAGGCGGGGGAGCGCGCCGCCGGAGAAGAGGAAGACCGCCTCGCGGAGGAGCGCGGTCTCCTTGATCGCGGCGAGCAGGCGCTCGCGGTCCTTCGGGGGCACCGCGTCGTCGAAGGCGACGACCTGGTCCCACCGGTACTCCTGCCCCGTCTCGGGGTCCACGGCGATGCGCGCGGCGGGGCCGAGCCATCCGCGGAAGCCGCGGACGAGCTCGTCGAGCGCGCGCCGCGCCTCCTCACGGACGGACGGCCGCTCGCCGAACATCATCGTGCGCACGAGGAAGGCGCGGATCGGCCGGTAGCGGATCGGGTGGGACGCGCCGTACGCGGCGAGGAACTTGAGGAGCGAGGCGCCCCGCCGGTCGCGCGCGCGGCCCGCGTCGGCCCCCCCGCACGCCTCGCGCGTCGCGGCGACGAACGCCTCCAGGCGCGCCTCCGACAGCGTCCGCTCGCACAGGGCCTCGCGGGTCGAGGCGTCGAGGAGCACGCCGGGCGCCGCGAGGAAGCGCTCGAGGGTGGCGAGCGCCCGCCCCTCGCGCTCCACGGGCGCCAGCGTGGAGAAGGCGCGCCGCCGCACCTCCAGGAACGGCGCCGCGGCGGTCCGGCGGAGGAGCTCCCGGGCGGGCTCCGAGAGGGGGCCTTCCTCCTCCTCGGCGACGCGGCCGAGCAGCGCCACCGCGTTGAGCGCCCCGACCTCGTCGGACGACTCCAGCAGGCGGGCGGCTCGGTGCAGGTCCATCAAGTCGAGGTCGCGGAGCGAGAGCGCCGCCGCGACCGAGGACCGGACGCCGTCGTCCACCGTGCCCGGCGCGACGCGCGCCTGGCGCTCGATCGCATCCCCCGCGCGCCCCGGCCGCTCGCGCAGGTGCGTGTCGAGCGGCACGAAGGCGACGAGCTCCTCGTTCCCGAGCCAGAGGCGCGGCGTCGTGAGGAGCACCCCGAGCGGGAGCGGCTCCCCCGCGGGGTGGCGGTAGACGCACGATCCGACGAGCGCGACCCCGTCCTGGAGGCGCCGCAGCGGCAGCCACGAGCCGCGCGCCGGGATCCCGATCCGCTCGGCCTCGAGGCGCAGGTCCTGCGCGGTGACGCCGAGCGCCTGGAAGAGCCAGTTGGGGAAGATGATCTCCTGGCCGCCGACCTTCAGATGCGCCCGCCGGTAGAGGAGGCGGATCGTCTCCGCGAAGCTCGCCTCGACCGCCTTGCGGCGGGGCGTTCCCTTCGGCGTCAGCTCGCCGCGCTCGACGGAGAAGTCGCGGTCGATGAGCGCGAAGTCCACGATGCGCTCGAAGGGCGCCAAGAAGGCGTTCACCGACGCGACGATCGACCGGAAGTGCGCCTTGAGCTCCTCCGGCGTGATCGCGCGCAGGTCGATCTCGCCCGGCTCCGGGCTCGGCCAGATGAGCGCGGTGTTGTACGCGCGGTGGTCCCCCACGAGGAACACGCGGCCGACCGAGCCGAAGTCGCGGAAGAGGTTCTCCACGCGCGCCGGCGCGATCGTCTCGCCCTTGATGTTCTTGTAGATCTCCTTCTTGCGATCGACGAGGCGGAGGTGCCCGTCGCCGTCGAGCTCCATGAGGTCGCCGGTGGGGAACCAGCCGTCCGCGTCGAGCGTGCGCTCTCCCTCGGGCGGATCGACGTGCCCGATCATCACGTACGGCCCGCGGATCGAGAGCTCGCCGTCGCCGCCGATCGCCAGCTCGATCCCCGGGAGCGCGGTGCCGAGCGAGTCGTCGCGGTAGCGGCCGGGGCGGGTCATCGTGATGCCGCCCGTCGCCTCGGTCATCCCGAAGCCGCTCATCAGTTCGACCCCGTGCCGCTGGAAGAACCGGAACACGTCGGCGTCGAGGTGTCCCGCCGCCGAGAGGCCCCACCGGAGCCGGCCGCCGGTCAGGCGGCGCACCGCGTCGCCGACCTCGGCGTCGGGGCGCGCGTCGGGATCGGCCTCGCGCACGATCGTCTCGTGGAGCTGCATCCACTTCTTCGGCACCGAGATGAAGACGGTCGGGCGGTAGCGGCGCATGCCGGCGACGAGCGCTTCGACCGAGGGGTTGTCGAGGAAGCAGTACGTCGCCCCCCAGAACACGCACCCGTACATCTCGAGGAAGCGGCCGAAGGTATGGAACAGCGGCAGGTAGCAGAGCAGGACGTCGTCCTCGCCGATCGCGGGGAGCGCGAGCGCCCGCGCGAACCTCTTGAAGACGAGGTTGCGGTGGCTGAACTTCACCCCCTTCGGGCGGCCCGTCGTGCCGGACGTGTACATGATCGTCGCGAGGTCGGCCGCCCGCACGGCGAGACGCCGCGCGTCGAGGGTCTCGGTGCGCACCTCCGGCGCCCGCGCGACGACGTCGTCGAGCGTGAGCACCTGCGGCGCCCCGTCGTGCGACCCCATCGCGACGACGTGCGCCAGCGCCGAGCCCGGCGTGCCGCGCGCGCGCAGGGCGGCGAGGAGCGGCTCGCGCTCGGAGACGATCGCCACCGTGGCCCGCGCGAGCCCCAGGATCTCCGCGATGTCGGCCTCCGTCGCGGAGGTGGGGATGAGGATGGAGACGAGGCCGGCCGCGTGGCAGGCCAGATCGCACAGCGCCATCTCCAGCCGGTTCGCGGAGACGATCGCGACCCGCCCCTCACCGCCGGCGAGCGCCAGGAGGCCGCGCGCGAGGGCGTCCACCCGGAGCGCCGCCTGGCGCCACGACACGCTCGTGCCGCCCACCTCGAACAGGGTCTTCCCACCGTACTCCCGCGCGCGCCGGGCGAACAGCGTCGCCATCGTCAGGTCGGAGCGGTCCACGAGGCCGAGGATCGTCGCGGCCCAGGCGTCCACGGCCCCGGCCTCGTCGATGCGCCGGAGCGCGTCGGGCCGCCGGACCTCGTCGAGCACGTCCCACGCGGCCTCGCGCGTGACGGCCGCGGCGGCGCGCGCGGCGAGGGCGTCGAGGTCCAGCTCGGTCACGGGGTCCACGCGTCGATTATCATCCCCCCATGGACCTGCGCGTCGTCATTCTCCCCGTCGGCAAGATCGAGCCCGCGGAGATCGAGGCGGTCGGAGCGCGTGTCGCGAAGGTCGTGAACCATGCGGTCGAGGCCGGTGCTCCGGTCGCCGTGCCGAAGGCGGGGGACGACCCGGCGCGCGGCCAGCACCTGGCGGCCCCGTTCCTGGCGGCGCTGAAGGCGGCGCTTCCCAAGACGGGCCCGGCCCCCGACGCCGCGATCTTCGTCACCGACGTCGACCTCTACCGGCCGCAGACCGACGGCGTGTTCGGCGAGATCGACGCCCGCGGGAAGGCGGCGGTCCTCTCCGTGCGGCGGCTGCGCGAGGCGTTCTACAAGAGGAAGGCCGATCCCGCGAAGCAGCGCGCGCGGCTCGTCAAGATGACCCTCTTCGCCCTCGGCCGGATCCGGGGGCTCACCGATTGCCGCGATCCGCAGTGCGTGATGGCGGCGATGACCTCGCTCGCCGACGTGGACGGGCGGGGCGAAAGATACTGCGCGGCGTGCTGGAGATACTTTTCCACCGGCGCGTTCCGAGTCTAGGAGGCCCGCGTGGAAGAGGACGTCATCACCGTGATCCTGGGCGGAGGCCGCGGCAACCGCCTCGACCCGCTCACGCGCCTGCGCGCGAAGCCCGCCGTCCCGATCGCGGGGAAGTACCGGCTCATCGACATCCCCATCAGCAACGGGATCCACTCGGG
>Ga0068859_100002123_pt1 | contig 20177 bp, 15 predicted proteins | sample KBSSwiS22_FD_66585 | JGI IMG/M metagenome (GOLD analysis project Ga0068859, IMG submission 66585) | Switchgrass rhizosphere microbial communities from Kellogg Biological Station, Michigan, USA - KBS Switchgrass S2-2 | ecosystem: Host-associated > Plants > Roots > Rhizosphere > Soil ...
GAGAGCAGGCCGATGATCCCGAGGACCCCGGCCGAGGAGAGCCCGACCGCGGGGGACAGGGTCGGCTTACCCAGGAACTGGAGCGCTTCGTTCCCCTCGGTCGGGATGAAGCCCATGCCGATGATGAGCGAGGTCGCGATGACGAGCCCGAACAGGCCGCCGACGACCGTGTAGGCGAGCCCCTCGAGGATGAGGGGGCCGGTGATCCACGAGGGGCGCGCGCCGAGCGCCATCTTCACGCCGATCTCGCGCGTTCGCTCCTTCACGGTCGCGTACATGATGTTGGCGACGCCGACCCCGCCGATCATGAGCGTGAGCCCCCCGATGATCCCGAGGAAGAGCTGGATCCCGAGGAGGATGTTCGTCATGACCTTGGCGCCGGCGACCGTGTCCCAGTCCTGGATGACGCGCGTGTCCTCGGGGTCGAACTTGTACTTGCCGGCGAAGACCTTGCGGACCTCCGTGAGGGCCTGCTTCATCTGGTTCTTGTCCGCCGGGCGGATGACCATGTTCGCGAGCGGCCACTGGCCGAACTGCGCCCGGAACGTCGTGATCGGGACGACCGCATGGCTCTCGTCGGGGCCGCCGTACGTCCCCATCTGCATCCGGTGCTGCATGACGCCGACGACCGTGTAGGGCGTGTTGTTGATGCGGAGGACCGAGCCCACCGGGTCGGCCCCGTCGAAGAGATCCTTCGCGAGCTTGTCGCCCAGGAAGACGACGCGGCGCCGCAGCTCGATGTCCTGGTCGTTGATGAAGCGGCCGCCGGGGGCGGGGAGGTGGTTGCGCAGGCGCCCGTAGTCGGCGTGCACGCCGTTCAGCTGGGCGTTCATCGTTTTCTTGCCGACGACGAAGTTGGCGCTCCACGTGCGGTTCTCGCCGATGACCCCGTCGAGCATCGGCACGCGCGTCTTGATGAGCTCGACGTCCTCGATCGCGAAGTTGAGCTGGCGGCCGGCGGGGAGTCCCTGCCAGGGCTTGGTCGTCTGGCCGGCCCACAGGACGGCGATCCCGTCGCCCATGCCGCGTCGCGCGGTCGCCATCTGGTTCTTGAGCCCCTCGCCGAAGGCGAGCAGCAGCAGGAGCGAGACCGAGCCCCACGCGATCGCGGCGATCGTGAGGACCGCGCGCTTCTTCTGGAGCCGCGACGCGCTGAGGAACATGCTGAGGATGACCGGGAAGCTTCGCACGGCGCCTCCTAGAGCTTCATCGCCACGACGGGGTCGAGGCGCGCGGCGTCGCGCGCGGGGAAGTACCCGGCGAGCAGACCGATCGATCCGAGCAGCCCCGCCGTGACGCTCGCGACGAGCGGGGAGAGCGTCGGGTTCCCGACGTAGTCGGTGAGACCGAAGGCGGGGAAGGCGGCGCAGATCCCGTAGGTGATCCCGAAGCCGATGAGCCCGCCCACCGCGGTGAGCAGGAGCGTCTCGAGGAGGAACTGGAGCAGGATCGACCCCGGGCGGGCCCCGAGCGCCATCTTGATCCCGATCTCGCGCGTCCTCTCCTCGACGACGACGTTCATGATGTTCGACACGCCGATCCCGCCGACCACGAGGGTCAAAGAGCCGATGATCCCGAGGAAGAGGCGGAAGCCGAGCATGAACGCGTCGATGAACTTGAACTGGTCGGTCGTGTCCCAGATCGCGAGCGCTTCCTTGTCCTTCGGGTCGAACCGGTGGCGGCCCGCGACGATCTCGAGGACCTGCGCCTTCAGGCGCTCGGTGTCCTTGCTGTCGTTCGCCTTGAAGATGAACTCGTCCACGTACTTCTGGCCCGTGAGCGCACGGAAGGTCGAGCTGGGGATGAACGCGTTTCCCTTGTCGCGGCCGCTGTAGCTGCTGTCCTGCTCCTTGGTGACCATGACGCCGATCACCAGGAACGGGGAGCCCGACAGGCGGATCGTCTTTCCGACCGGATCGACGCTCTTGCCGAACACCGTTCCGGCCACCTCGTCGCCGAGGAAGACGACGCGCCGCCTCGTGTCCATGTCCAAGGGGTTGAACCAGCGGCCGCCGGGCATCGCGCGCATCGAGCGGAGGTCGGCCCACTGCGGGGTCACCCCGTGGACGTCCACGGAGACCGTCTTCTTCTCGTACTCGAGCTTGAACTGCTGCTCGTACTCGCCCGAGATCGCGGAGAGGTTGTCGGCCTTCGCCTCGATCAGGGACATGTCGTCCTCGTCGAGGCGGATGCGGCGGCCCTTCCCCAAGCCCTCGAACACCATGGAGGTCCGCGACGGCCACGCGATGCAGATGTTCTCGCCGAGGCCCGCGGAGCTCTTGTAGATCTGCTTGTGCATCCCCTGGCCGAACGCGAGGAGCAGGCTGACCGCGACCGTCCCCCAGACGATCCCGAAGGTCGTCATGAACGTGCGCAGCTTCTGCGACCTCAAGTCGCGCAGGAGCTGCTTGAGCTGGAGCAGGAACGCCATCAGAACGCCGAGGAGTCCTTGGGCGCCGGCGGGATGATCATGTCGCCCTTCTTCAGGCCGGTGAGCACCTCGCAGTTCAAGCCGTCGGAGAGGCCGGTCGTGATCTCGACCTTCTTCGGAGGCGCCTTGGGCGTGTCCCCGGGGAGCGAGACGAACGCCTTCTTCCCGCCGTCCTCGAAGGTGATCACGCGCTCGGGGATGAGGAGGATGTCCTTCTTCTCCTTGATGACGAGGTCGGCGTTCGCGGAGTAGCCCGCGCGCAGCACGGTCTTCTGACCGGGGTCGAGCTCGATCTCGACCTCGAAGAGCTTCGCGTTGTCCTTCTCGGTCGCCTGGGGCGCGATCTTCGCGAGCCTGCCGGTGACGGTCGCGTCGGGGAGGGCGCCGATGCGCAGGCGCGCGGGGAGGTTCTCGGCAAGCTTGCCCACGTCGATCTCGTCCACGGTCCCCTTGAAGATCAGGTCCTTCATCTCGGCGATCGTCGCGAGGTCGGTGCCCGCCTGGTACGAGGTGAGCGGGACGACCGGGTCGCCCGGGTTGACGAGCCGCTCGAGGAGCGTCCCGGCGGCCGAGGCGCGCACGATCGACTCCATGCCGGCGCCGCCTCCCTGGATGCGTCCCTTCTGGAGGAGCTCCAGGTTGTCCTTGGCCTGGGCGAGCTGGATGCGGGCCTGCTCGAACGCCTCGCGCTTGAGGTCGTGATCCCCCTTCGAGAGGATCCCGGAGACGGAAAGGGTGTTCGCGCGCTCCATTTCGGCGGCGGCCCGGTCGTACGTGTTCTGGGCCAGCTCGAGGCGGCGCTCGACCTCGACCCGCTCGGTGGGGGTGGGATCGGGGACGATGTCGAAGAGGGGGTCGCCGGTCTTGATCGTGTCGCCGACCTCGGCGTAGCAGCGCTTCACGATCCCCGATATCTTCGATTTAACCTTGAACTTCAAACGCGGCTCGATCTTCCCCACGGCGACGGCCTTATCGGTGATGGATCCGGTGACGACCTCGACCTTCTTGGGCCCGGTGTCCCCGTTGTCCCGGCTCTGGATGAATGCGTAGGCCCCCACCACGGCCGCCGCGACGATTCCGAGGCCGATGAGGATCTTGACGACCTTGCCCATGACTTTTGCTCCCTTCCCCTGGACGAACACAACCGCCGCATCGTATTACGCCTGGACGATGCGTTCGGTTCCGGTTTGACGCTCCAGTAACCCTTCGGGATACTGCTTCGATTGGGAGAACGCTCGATGGGGGTGGCGAGTTTCACGGGGAGGCGGGCGATGCTCGCCGCGGTTCTCCTGGTGAGCGTTCCGGCGTGCTCCTCGGGGCAGGCCACCCCGCCCTCCGTCCCCGGGGGGACGTCCGCCTCCGACCTGACCGTGCGGCGGGGCAGCTTTGCCGGCCGGTTCCTGCTGACCGGCGAGCTGGAGGCCATCCGGGCGGACAAGCTCACCGTCCCCCGCATCCCCAACTGGCAGACGACCATCCGCTGGATGGAGGCGGAGGGGGCCGTCGTCAAGGCGGGCCAGAAGCTGATCGAGTTCGACACGTCGTCGTTCGCGGCCGACTTCAAGGAGAAGGAGCTCCGGGTCGAGATCCTCGACGGCGAGCTCGAGCAGGCCGAGGCCCAGCGCGACGCCAACGAGAACGAGAAGAGCTTCCAGGTCGAGCAGCGCCGCATCGCGCTCGACAAGGCGAAGGTGAACGCGGAAGTCCCCGCGGAGTTCCTGCGGGGAAAGGAGTTTCAGGAGAACCAGCTCACCCAGCGCCGGGCCGAGATCGAGCTGGACAAGGCCCGCGAGGACCTGGAGGCCAGCCGCTCTTCCTCGGAGGAGACCGTCCTCCAGAAGCGCATCGAGCGCGACAAGGCGGCGCGCGAGCTGGAGGCGTCGCGGCAGGCGATGGAGGGCATGGTCCTCCTCGCCCCGCGCGACGGGATCTTCGTCGTCGGCGAGCACCCCTGGGAGGGACGGAAGTTCCAGATCGGCGACTCGGTCTGGGTCGGGCTCCCGGTGGCGAGCCTTCCCGACCTCACCGCGATGCGCGTGGCGGCGAAGCTGTCGGACGTGGACGACGGCCGCATCGACTCCGGCGCCCCGGTGACGTGCACGCTCGACGCCTTCCCCGAGAAGACGTACGCGGGGCACGTCTCCGAGATCATGCCGGTCGCGCAGGAGCAGGCGCGGCGGTCCCTCCGGCGCGCCTACGACGTGAAGGTCGAGCTCGAGGACGCCGACGTCGCGCGGATGCGACCGGGCATGTCGGTGAAGGTCGAGGTGACCCCGGCGCCGCGGGAGGGGGTCCTCCTCGTGCCGCGCGCCGGCCTCGACTGGTCCTCGGGCGCCCCGCGCGCCCTCCTCGCGTCGGGCGGCGACGCCGAGGTCAAGCTGGGCGCCTGCAACGCGGAGGTGTGCATCGTGGAGAGCGGTCTCGACGAAGGCGCCCGCTTGAGGCCCCGAGGATGAGACGCAGGATCGCCCTCGGAGCCGGAGCCGTCGTCGCCGTGGTCGCGGCCGTGTGGGCGTTCGGCCGGAGCGGCGTCCCCGACAACGTCTGGGCCAAGGTCGAGCGCGGCGATCTCGTCCTCGGCGTCGAGGTCACGGGGGCCCTGGCGGCGATCGGGAGCGACGCGATCGGGCCTCCGCCCGTCGGCGACGTCTGGGACTTCAAGATCTCGATGATGGCCCCCGAGGGGAAGGACGTGAGGTCGGGGGAGCCGGTCCTGGGGTTCGACACGAGCGAGCTGCAGCGGAAGCTCCTCGAGAAGAGCGCCGAGGCCGAGTCCGCCGCCAAGCGGATCGAGAAGGCGGAGAAGGACGCCGAGATCGCGCGCCGCAACGACGAGATGCGCCTGGCCGAGGCGGAGTCGCGCGCGAGCAAGACCCAGCTCGAGCTCGACGTCCCCAAGGACCTGGTCAAGGAGCGCGACCTCACCCAGTCGAAGCTCGACCTGGAGAACGCGAAGCGGGAGATCGAATACCTCAAGCGCAAGCTCGAGGCGAAGAAGCGCACCGACGACGTCAACGTCGCCGCGATGCGCACGCAGCGCGACGGGGCCGAGCGCCGCGTCCGCGAGATCCAGCAGTCGATCGACGCGATGACCGTGAAGGCGAGCCGCTCCGGGACCGTCGTCTACGCGACGAGCTGGCGCGACGAGAAGAAGAAGGTGGGCGACTCGGCGTGGCGCGGCGAGCGCATCCTCGAGATCCCCGACCTCACGAAGATGCAGGCGCGCGGCGAGGTGGACGAGGCCGACGCCGGCCGCATCGCGGTGGGGCAGACGGTCCGCTTCCGCCTCGAGGCGCACCCCGACGAGGAGATCGTCGGGACGGTCGCCTCGATCTGGAGCACCGTGCAACGCCAGTCGTGGCGCAATCCGACGAAGGTCATGAAGATCGACGTCGCCCTCGCCAAGACCGATCCCCGCACGATGCGCCCCGGCATGCGCTTCCGCGGCACCGTGGAGACCGGCCGCGTGAAGGAGGCCGTGCTCGTGCCGGCGGACGCCGTGTTCCCCACCGCCGAGGGACCGGTCGTCTACCGCGAGACGACGATGGGGCACGAGCGCCGGCGGGTCACGCTCGGCGGCCGCAACGACAAGTCGGTCGCGATCGCGACCGGCGTCGCGCCCGGCGACCGCGTCGCGCGGCGGAAGCTCGACGCCGACGCGGACGCCTCCGAATGACGAACGGCCGCCGCCGCACCGTTCTCGGGGGAGCCCTCGGCGTCTTCGTCCTGGGCGCGGCGTTCTGGTACCCGCGGTGGCGCGGCGGCTCGGACGTCCCGACGACGACGGTCCACTCCGCCGTCTTCGAGCGGAGGGTCGTCGCCGAGGGGAACCTCGAGGCCGCCGAGGCGACGCCGGTCACGGCCCCCGTGGACGCCCAGGGGCAGCTCAAGATCGCCTGGCTCGTTCCCGACGGATCGCGGGTCAAGAAGGGGGACGTCGTCGTCCGCTTCGACCCGACCGACATGCAGCGCGGGCTCGAGGACGGCGAGTCGGAGCGCGACGCCGCCGACAGCCGGATCGCGGGGACCAAGGCGTCCACGACGGGCGAGATCCGGAACCTCGCGCGCGACGGCAGCATGGCGCGCGAGGAGCTGGCCGCCGCCGACCGTTACAAGGTCGACGACCCGGACGTCTTCTCGCGGCAGGAGATCATCCGGTCGCAGATCGACCGCGGCGTCGCGAACAAGAAGATCGAAACGTCGGACTCCGTGCGGAGGGTCCGCGAGTCCGCCGCGAAGGTGGATCTCGACCTCCTCGGCATCGACCGGCGCAAGGCGGGGATCGCGATCGACCGTGCCAAGAAGGGCCTCGACGCGCTCGAGATCGAGGCCCCGCACGACGGCCTCCTCGTCTACCAGCGCGACTGGCGCGGGGAGATCAAGAAGATCGGCGACAGCGTGTGGCCCGGCGAGCCGGTCGCGCGCATCCCCAACCTCGCGACGATGGAGGCGCGGGTCTTCGTCCTCGAGGCGGACGCGGGCGGCCTCGTCCCCGGCATCAAGGCGAGGGTGACCGTCGAGGCGCACCCGGAGACGGTGTTCGAGGCGGCCATCAAGAAGGTGGACACCTTGGCCAAGCGCCGCGCGGGCTGGGTCCCGGTGCAGTACTTCGGCACCACGCTCGCCTTCGACAAGACCGACCCCGAGATCATGAAGCCGGGGCAGCGGGTGCGCGCCATCCTGGTGCTCGACGCGCGGAAGGACGCTCTGTCCGTGCCGCGCAACGCGGTCTTCGAGAAGGACGGGAAGAAGATCGTCTACCGCTGGAAGCGCGGCGGCTTCGACCCGATCGAGATCAAGCTCGGGCCGGCGGCGGTCGGCCGCGTCGTCGTCGAGTCGGGGATCAAGGACGGCGACGTCATCGCGCTGCGCGATCCGACCGCGCTCGAGGACGAAAAGAAGGAGCCGGGCGCCCCGGACTCGCCGGCCGGAGTCGGGGGCCGCACGTGAACGCGGGCGAGTCGGTCCAGTCGGCGGTCGAGAGCCTGACCGCGCACAAGCTCCGCTCGGCCCTCACCATGCTCGGGATGATCTTCGGCGTCGGCGCGGTCATCGCGATGCTGTCGATCGGCGCCGGGGCCGAGAGGCAGTCGCTCGAGATGATCGAGCGCCTGGGCCTCCACAACGTCCTCCTGCGCGCCAAGACGATGAAGGACGACGAGCTCGAGGAGATCCGCAAGAAATCCCAGGGCCTGTCGTGGCGCGACGCGCAGGCGATCGAGGACGCGGTCCCGGGCGTCGAGCTCGTCGCGCCCCGCATCGAGATCGAGCCGTACAAGATCCTGTCGGCGGGCGCGAAGACCAAGGCGAAGGTCTACGGCGTCGTGTGGCGCCAGCCGGAGCTGACGCGCCTCGCGGTCTCCGAGGGGCGCTTCCTCGACGCGCTCGACGAGACGCAGCACGCGCAGGTGTGCGTCATCGGCCCCGGCGTGCGGCGCGACCTGTTCGGGTACGACCCCGCGGTCGGCCGGGACCTGAAGGTGGACGACGTGTGGCTCACCGTGATCGGCGTGCTCCAGGAATCGTCGGGGGCGTCGTCGTTCGAGGGGGTCCAGGTCGGCTCGACCGCGCGCGAGATCTACATCCCGGTGACGACCGCGAGCCGGAAGTTCGACCGGCCGCCCCTGAAATCGCCGATCGACGAGCTGGTCGTGCGCCTGAAGACCGACGCCGACCCCGCCGAGGCGTCCTCGATCGTGCGCGAGCTCGTCGCCCGTATCCACGCGGGAGCGGAAGACGTCGACCTCGTCGTCCCCGAGGCGCTGCTCGAGCAGAGCCGCCGCACCCAGCGCCTGTTCAACATCGTGATGGGGTGCATCGCGGGGATCTCGCTGCTCGTCGGCGGCATCGGGATCATGAACATCATGCTCGCGACCGTGCTCGAGCGAACGCGCGAGATCGGCGTGCGGCGCGCTGTGGGGGCGAAACGCCTCGACATCCGCAACCAGTTCATCATCGAGTCGTTCTCGATCTCGGCGTTCGGCGGCCTCCTGGGCGTGATCGCGGGGTTGGTGATCGCCAAGGGCGTGGCCGCGTACGCGGGCTGGCCGACGGTGGTCACGGTCTGGTCGATCCTGTTGTCGACGGGAGTCTCGGTCGCGGTGGGTCTGGGATCAGGCATCTATCCCGCAGTGCGGGCCGCCGGGCTCGATCCCATCGAAGCGTTGAGGTACGAGTAGTCTTTTTTTCGGCGCTAGACCTCGTACGTCGCGCGCAAGACTCGAAACGGATACGTCCGGCCGTCGCGCGGCGCGATGCGCGCCCGCCAGGTCTGCGGCGGCTCGAAGCGGAACGAGAGCGTCTTGTGGCGGCTGCGGGTGAGCCGGAGCGGTCCATCGTTCTCCGCCGACTCGAGCCTCACGACCATCTCCCGCAGCCCCTCGGAGGGGATCTCGGGGCCGTCGAGGTGGCGCGTGTGCTTCCACCACAGCATCTCGTCCACGTTGTCGAACTCGAGAAGGGGCGTCTGGCGGAACACCGCCTCGAAGTGCTGCGCGCGGCCGGGGAGGTCGAGCAGCTCCAGCGGGCGCACCTCGGCGTTGGACCCGAGGCGGTCTCTCAGCGACGCCTTCGGGAACAGCGCCCCGCGATCGGCGCGGGCGGGCTCGCGGAGCACGACGCGCCGCAGGAACGCATCCGCCGGCAGCACCGTGTAGCCGGTCTCGCGATCGCCGACGAACGCGCACCGCTCGGGCTCCTCCAGGTAGCGGCGCGCGGCGACGGCGAGGAGCGCCGCGTCGAAGGCCGCCGCCGCGCGATCGACCGCATCCACCGTCACCGCTTTCGTCAGCTCGTCGCGCAGCGTCGTGCCGTCGAGGTCGCCGGTGCCCGACACCATGCGCATCGCACGGTCGAGAAGCGCGAAGCGCTCCGCCCACGACGCGCGGGCGAGCTTGGGCCCGCGGTACACCGGCACGTCGAGCGCGCGCAGGATCTCCTCGCGATCCGGCAGGCCGGGCGCGGCCGCCGCGGCGGAGGATTCCCAAAGCAACGCCTTGAGCACGAGCTCGGGGTGGATCTCGACGAGCCCCGTGCGGCGCCGGTCCCGGTCGGGGTAGGGGAGCGCCGGCTGCCCGGCGGCCGCGAGCGCCGCGACGAGCTCGCCGCCCTGGAGGCCGGAAGCGCGGAGGGCGCCCAGGCGCACGCCGAGCCGCCGGTGGACCCATCCGTCCACGCGCCGCGACTTCCCCGGCCCTTGCACGATCGCGAGGTCGGCCGCGAGGAGGAAGGGCTCCCCCGCGGCGAGGCGCGCGGCCTCGCGCGTCAGCGCGGGCAAACCGTCGATCGCCGCGAGGGTGGCGATCCGTCCCGCCGCGTCCAGCGCCGCCAACGCGCCGCGGCCGCCGGAGGGCGTCAGATCGCGAACGGTGGCCCCGAGGATCCGCATGAGGGCGGATTATGCCCGTTTCAGGCGCCGAGCCTCTCCCGGATCGCGCCGGCCAGCCTCTCGGCCACACCCGAGACGAGCGCCTCGTCGTCGGCTTCCACCATGACCCGCGCGAGCGGCTCGGTGCCGGAATACCGGAGGACCACGCGGCCGCGCCCGGCGAGCTCGCGCTCCGCCTGGCTCACCAAAGGCCCGATCTGCGGGTGCGCGCGGAGGTCCGGCTTCGACTGGACGCGCACGTTGATGAGCTTCTGCGGGAAGGGGACGATGCCGTCCAGGATCGACTCGAGGGGCTCGCTCTCCGAGCGCAGCGTGTCGAGGAGGAGCAGGCCGGTGAGGATGCCGTCGCCGGTCGTGCTCCGCTCGCGGAAGATGACGTGCCCCGACTGCTCGCCGCCGAGCGCGATGTCGCCCTCGATCATCGCCTCGAGCACGTACTTGTCGCCGACCGGCGCCCGGTGGAGGCGGATGCCGAGGTCCGCGAGGCGCTTCTCGAGCCAGAAGTTGCTCATGATCGTCGCGACGATCGCGTCACTTCGGAGCCGCCCCTCGCGCTTCAGTCGCCGCCCGACGAGGAACAGGATGTGGTCGCCGTCCACCACGCGGCCGCGCCGGTCCACCGCGAGGCACCGGTCGGCGTCGCCGTCGAAGGCGAGGCCCATGTCGGCGCCCTCCGCCTGGACGCGCGCCGCGAGCCCGTCGAGGTGGAGCGAGCCGCAGTGGAGGTTGATGTTCCGGCCGTCGGGGTCGCAGCCGATGGTCCGCACCTTCGCCCCGAGGTCGCCGAAGATCCGCGGGGCGACCGAAGACGCGGCTCCGTTGGCGCAGTCGAGCACCAGCGTCAAGCCGGAGAAGCGGCCGGCCGCGACGAAGCTCTCGAGCTCCCGCACGTACCGCGTCGCGAGCTCGCCGTCGGCGAGGGCGGAATCCCCGCTCTCCGCCGGGGGCGCGTCCTTCGCGAGGATCAACGCCTCGATCTTCGCCTCGAGCGCGTCGGGGATCTTCATCCCGTCCCCCCCGAAGACCTTGAGGCCGTTGTCCTCGAACGGGTTGTGGCTCGCCGAGATCATCACGCCGGCGTCGAAGCCGCCCGAGCGCGTCGCGAACGCGAGGCCGGGGGTGGGGAGCACGCCGGCGTCCACGGACGTCCCGCCGCCCGCCCGGAGACCCTGCGCGACGGCGGCGGTGAGCCACGATCCGGACGCGCGCGTGTCGCGGCCGATGGCCACGCGCGGCGGACGCCCCAGGCGCTCCGAGAGCACGCGGGCCAGCGCGCGGCCGAAGACGCGCACGGTGGGCGCGTCGAGAGGATAGTCGCCGGCGACGGCGCGGATGCCGTCGGTTCCGAACAGCTGCTTCATCGGGCTCTCCTGAGGTCCACGGTCCGAGGGGTAACGCTCTTGACGGTGATCTTGGCCCGGGCGTCGTCGTCGAGCCCGGTGAGCTCGATGCGCAAGGGGACCGAGCGGGCGTCGCCCGCGGCCTCGGCCATCGCGCGCAGGTTCTCCGGGCGCAGCGTCGCGACGAGCGCCGAGGGCGCCGAGACGGTGACCGACACCGACGACACGGACGCCGTCCCGCCGTCGCCCGCGACGACGACCGGCACGCGCGGGATCGTGACGTCCACGGGGGCGAGGTCGATGAACACGCGCACGTCGAGCGGTCGCGCGTCGGCGATCGTCACGTCGGCGCTCTCCGCGACCGGCGCGACCCGCGCCACGAACGACTCGCGGCGGCCGTCCACGGCGATCGGGTCGGTGCGTACGCGGCTGGTGTTGCCCAGGCGCGACTCGGGCCCCTCGACCTGGAGGTTGTCGGGGTTGGGGAGCGCGCGGTAGAGCGCGTAGCCGCGCGGAGGCCGGCCGGAGATCGTCGGGACGACGGGGACCTCGCGGCGCACCTTGCGGGCGAGGTTGAGCTTGAGGCGGTCGGGCTCGACCTGGACGACCTCGACGTCGGTCGGGACGCCGCCGACCAGGCGCGGCGACAGCGCCACCGTGCGCTCGCCGGGGGGCGCGTCGCGCAGATCCACGCGCACGTCCAGGTCGTAGGGGTCGATGCGGCGGAGGATCGACTCGGGCGCGCGCAGGCGGACGGTGACCTTGAGCGGGGGAGGCCCCGCGAGGGCGGTCTTCGGGCCGAGGCTCACCTCGACCGGCACGCTGAAGTCCTGCACCGCGCGCCCCTCGCCGGTGACCGCCACCCAGACGGCGAACGCGAGCCCCAGCGACAGGAGCTTCAGATGCCAGCGTCGGGTGAGCCGCTCAAACATCGCGGGCCTCGGCGGGGGCGGTGTGGCGTCCGAAACGCCAGCGTCCCTCGCGGCGGCCGGCGAGCGCCGCCTCGAGGCGGCGGGTCAGCTCGGAGGCATCGAGGTCCTCCTCGATCCGGCCCGCCTCGCACCACGACACGGTGCCGCGCTCCTCCGAGACGACCACCGCCACCGCGTCGGACTCCTCGGTGATGCCGACCGCGGCGCGGTGCCGGGTTCCGAAGCGCCGCGAGAGGTTCGGGTTTTGCGTCAGCGGGAGGTACGCGCACGCCGCGCGGATCCGGGTCCCGACGATGATCACGGCACCGTCGTGCAGGGGCGCCCCGCGCTGGAAGATCGACACGAGCAGGTCGTACGAGACCTCGGCGTCCAGCGTGATCCCCGTCTCGGAGAACGCGCGGAGGCCGAGCTCGCGCTCCAAGACGATGAGCGCCCCGAGGCGCTTCCCCGCGAGGGAGACCGCGGCGAGGGCGACCTCCTCGACGACGTTCGCGTACGGGCGGCGCGTGAGCAGCGCGGACAGCGGCGTCCTCCCGACGCGCGCGAGCGCCTGCCGGAGCTGGTTCTGGAACAGCACGATGACCGCGAGCGGGATGTAGAGGAGCACGTCGCCCAGGACCGCGTGAACCGCGGGCAGGTACAAAAGCCCCGGCCGGGTCACGAAGTGCAGGACGACCAGCGCGACCACGCCGACGATCATGTGCACGGCGCGGGTGCCGCGGATCAGGAGGAGGAGCTGGTAGATGATGACCGCGAGGATCAGGATGTCGAGGACGGCGAGGCCTCCGAGGTCGTGGAGGTGGACCGCCGCGGCCAGCCGCTCGAGCATCCTCTGTCCCCAAGGCGGCGGAGCCGCCCGCGTCAGGTCGTCCGGATCGCGTCGATCATCCGCGTCACGCGCTTGGTCGCGGCGACGTCGTGCGCGCGGATGAACTGCGCCCCCTGCCACGCGGCGAGCGCCGCGACGGCAAGGCTCCCCTCGAGCCTCTCGCCCACCGGGAGGTCGAGCGCGGTCCCGATGAACGACTTGCGCGAGGCGCCGACCAGGATCGGGCGGCCGACGCTCCGGAGCGTCGGAAGCTCTCGCAGGATGCGCAGGTTGCCGGACGCCGACTTGCCGAATCCGAGGCCGGGATCGACGACGATCTTATCATCCGCGACGCCCGCCGCCGTCGCGCGGTCCACGCGCTTGCGCAGGAAACCGACGACCGACGAGAGCAGGTCGACGTACTCGGTGTCCTGCTGCATCGTCCGCGGCGTCCCACGCATGTGCATGAGGACGAGCGGGACGCGCCCGTCGCGGATGACCGACGCCATCGCGGGATCCGAGAGCGACGAGACGTCGTTGACCATGTCGGCGCCCGCCTCGATGGCCAGGCGCGCGACCCGCGCCTTCATCGTGTCCACGGAGACGCGGACCGAAAGCTCCCGCTTGATCGCCTCCACGACCGGCACGACGCGGCGGATCTCCTCGTCCTCGGGGACGGAGGCGGCTCCGGGCCGGGTGCTCTCGCCCCCGACGTCGAGGATGTCCGCCCCCTCCTCGACCATCCTTCCCGCCTCCTCGACCGCGTCCCCGGGGCGGCGCGAGGCCGAGCCGCCGGAGAACGAGTCGGGGGTGAGGTTCAGGATCCCCATCACGCGCGTCTCGGCGGCGAGGTCCATGCGGACGCCGTCGGCGAAGGAGAGCGTGAACGCGACCCTCTGGTAGGCGGCGAGCGTCGTGCGCACCGCGGCCCCGAGCGCCTTCAACCCCCGCGATTCGAGGACGGCGCCCAGGCGCTTCATCGTCTCCTCGTCGGCGACGAGGAAGCGCGGGGCGCTGCCGCCGGAGCCGGGGAGGCCGTCGAGGACGACGACGCCCAGCGCCTGGGCTTCCTGCTCGAGCTTCCGCGCGTCGTCGGGGTCCACCGCGTCGAGGCGCAACGCGCGCCTCACGCGTTGGGAGAGGCGCTCGGCCGCGACCGCGACGGTCTCGTCCACGTCGGTCATGGCGCGCATCGCGCGCGGGAGCTGGGACAGCTCGATGACCCGGGGGTTGTGCTCCAAGCCTAGGCCGGCTGGCGGCCGGGTGCGGGCAGCACGCTCGGCCGCGGGTGCGGCGCCGCCTCGGTCACTTCGGCCCCCGCGGTGGGGGGGCCCGACGGCGGCTCGGGGAGCGACTCGCCGCGCACGAGGGCGGCGATCTGCTCCGCGTCCAGGACCTCCCGCTCGAGCAGCGCGAGCGCGATGCGCGTGAGCGCGTCGCGGTTCTGCTCGAGGATGGCCTTCGCCGTCGTGTACCCCTGGACCACGATCGCCTTGACCTCGCGGTCGATCTCGACGGCCGTGGACTCCGAGTAGTCGCGGTGCTGGGCGATCTCGCGGCCGAGGAAGATCTGCTCCTCCTTCTTGCCGAAGGTGAGCGGACCCATCGCGTCCGACATGCCCCACTCGCAGACCATCTTCCGCGCCAGCTCCGTCACGCGCTCGATGTCGTTGCCGGCGCCGGTCGTCATGCGCTGGAAGGTCAGCTCCTCGCTGACGCGTCCGCCCATGAGCACCGCGATCATCGATTCCAGGTACTCGCGCGAGTACGTGTGCTTGTCGTCCACCGGGAGCTGCATCGTGACGCCCAGCGCGCGGCCGCGCGGGATGATCGTCACCTTGTGGAGCGGATCGGCGTACGGGACCTTGTACGCGACGAGCGCGTGTCCCGCCTCGTGGAACGCGGTGATCCTCTTCTCCTCGTCGGAGATGATGAGCGAGCGCCTCTCGGCGCCCATGATCACCTTGTCCTTGGCGATCTCGAAGTCGTCCTGGATGACGGCCTTGCGGTTCCGTCGCGCGGCGAACAGCGCGGCCTCGTTGACGAGGTTCGCGAGGTCCGCGCCCGAGAAGCCCGGCGTGGCGCGCGCCAGGAGCGCGAGATCGACGTCGGGGGCGAGCGGGATCTTGCGCGCGTGGACCCGCAGGATCTCCTCGCGACCGCGCACGTCGGGGCGGCCGACGACGACCTGCCGGTCGAAGCGGCCCGGCCGGAGGAGCGCCGGATCGAGGACGTCGGGGCGATTGGTCGCCGCGATCAGGATGACGCCTTCGTTCGTCTCGAAGCCGTCCATCTCGACGAGGAGCTGGTTCAGCGTCTGCTCGCGCTCGTCGTGACCGCCGCCCAGGCCCGCGCCGCGGTGCCGGCCGACGGCGTCGATCTCGTCGATGAAGATGATGCAGGGGGCGTTCTTCTTCCCCTGCTCGAAGAGGTCGCGGACGCGCGAGGCCCCCACGCCGACGAACATCTCGACGAAGTCGGAGCCCGAGATCGAGAAGAAGGGGACGTTGGCCTCGCCGGCGATCGCCCGCGCGAGCAGCGTCTTGCCGGTCCCCGGGGGGCCCATGAGCAGGACGCCCTTGGGGATCTTCCCGCCGAGCTTCTGGAATTTCTGGGGCTCCTTGAGGAACTCGATGATCTCCTGGAGCTCCTCCTTGGCCTCCTCGACCCCGGCCACGTCCTTGAACGTGACCTTCTTCCCCTGGGCCGACGTCAGCTTCGCCCGCGATTTACCGAAGGACAGTGCCTTGTTCCCGCCCGACTGCATCTGGCGCATGAAGATGATCCAGACGACGACGAGCACGGCCAGAGGCGCCCACATGATCAAGAAGGAGAGCATCGTGTTGTCGGTCGGCTTCTTGGCCTTCACGACGACGCCACGATCCCGCAGCGCCTTCATGAGGGCCTCGTCCTTGACCGTGTAAACGTGGAAGTTCGAGACTTGCTGGCCGGTCGCGACGAGGCGCGGGCTCTTGAACTTCCCCGTGATGTCGTATCCCGAGGCGTCGGGGGCGATGTTGACTTCCTGGATCTCCGCCGCATCGACGAGGCGGTAGAACTCGGAGGCGTCCAGGTCGGTCCGCTGGGCCGATGCGGTCGCGAAGATCTGGTACGCGATCACGACCACCCCGAGAAAAACCAGCCAAACGAGGATGGTCCGGAGATGGGTGTTCACTCTGTCGTGCCTCCTGGAGACTCAATCAATATATAGGTGCGATCCGGGGCACGCCAAGCCCGTCATCGGGAGACGACGTAGGTCACGTAGGGCAGGTTCCGGTACAGCCCCTCGACATCCAGCCCATACCCCACGATCCACCGGTCCGGGACCGTGAACCCCGTGTAGTCCGGGCGGAAATCCACCGCGCGACGGGCCGGCTTGTCGAGCAGGACCGCGACGCGGAGGCGGGCGGGGGTCTCGTCGAGCAGGCGCGCCGACAGCGCCGAGAGGGTGCGCCCCGTGTCGAGGATGTCCTCGACGAGGAGGACGTCGGCGCCCCGCACGGGGAACGGGATCGGGACGCTCCGCGGGTCGCCGCCGCGCTCGATCGACACGATCGGCACGAGCGCCAGGCGGATCGGCATCGGCAGGCGCCGCACGAGGTCGGCGCAGAAGACGAACGCGCCGTCCATGAGCGCGATCACCGACAGCGTCGTGCCTTCGGGCGTGTCCGCGGTGATCGCCGCGGCCATCGCTTCGATCCGCGACCGCAGCGCCGATTCGGAGATGAGGATCTCGGAGGACAGTCGCATGGGGTCAGGTCTCCCATTGCACCATGAATCCCGAAACCACCGAGCGGGATTTTCGAGACGAATGATGCAACGGGAGACCTGACCCCGTATCGTTCCGGCATGCGGGGGGCGAAGATCATCCTGGCGGCCGGCATCCTGGCGACGGCGATGGATCCTCGCGCGCAAGACGGTCCGTACAAGCGCAGCGTCCCCGCGGTTCCGATCGTGGCGCCGCTCCCGCCGTCGCCGCCGGAAACCGCGCGGATGGCGAAGCCGCCCACGGTCACGGTGGAGCTGGCCGTCGATGCGCGCGGACGCGTCACCGACGTCAAGACGACCGACATCCACCCGAAGTCCAAGCTGGACGCCGTGTTCAAGGAAGCGGCCGTGACGGCCCTCAAAGCCTGGCGCTTCGCGCCGGCGGTCGAGGGCGACGCGTTCGCGCCGACCACGGTGAAGATGCAGGTGCAGTTCACGCGTCCGTCGGGCGCCGCGCCCGATGCCTTCTCGCCCTCCCTGTTCAGCTTCTACGAGGAGGCGGATCCGTATGCGGCCGCGGTCGATCGGTGGCTCGCCCGGATGGCGAGCGAGGAGCGGCTTCAGGCGCTTCGGGAGATCGTGAGCGCGGGGGAGGCCGCGGTCGATCCCGCGCGCCGCCAGGCCTTCGATTCGCCGTCGTTCTCGGTCATCTGCGAGGCGAGCGAGCCGGACACGGCGAAGAAGATCGCCGCAAACCTCGAGGCGGTGACGCACACGCTCGAGTCCTCCCTCCTGCCGGGCCTCACGCTCCAACCGGCGGACGAGCGGCTCGCGACGTTCGTCTACGCCTCCCAGCCGGCGTTCCTCTCCCTCGCGGGGAGCGCCTCGGTGCCGGTCATCGGGCCGGGCTTCTACGGCGGCGTCGGCATCCTCGCGTTCCACCGCGACGTGGGCACGAGCGAGGAACTGCTGGCGATCCTCCTTCACGAGGCGACGCACGCGTTCGTCCACCGGCGGCTCACCCGACCCGGCGTCAACCTCCCGCTGTGGCTCTCCGAAGGGCTCGCGGAGTACGTCGGGAACTCGGACATCGAGAAGGGGAAGATCGTGCTGGGCAGCCACAAGCCCTTCCGCATCTACCACCGTCCCGGCGAGACCTTCCGTCAGAAATCGATCGCGACGGTCGGCGCGAACGAGGTGAAGGCGGCCCTCCGCGACGGCCGCGCCCTGACCGTGGAGCGTCTCCTCTCGGCACCGCCCACGAAGTTCCGCGACGCGGATCACGCGATGTACTACGCCGAGTCGTGGCTCCTCGTGCACTACCTCAGGCACGGGAAGCCCGAGTGGGCGGACCGCGAGTTCCCCTCGTTCCTCCTGTACGCCGCGGAGGGCTTCGCGCTGGACGACGCGATCGCGCGCGTCTACGGGCTGAGTGGACCGGAGCTCGAAGCGGGCTTCAAGGACTACGTCGCGGCGTTCTAGGGCTTGGTCCCTTTCAACGACTGGTACGTCTTCAGCTCCTGCTGAGCGGCCGCCTCGTCGCCGAGCGCCGTGTGGCACTTGTACAGGTAGAAGTGCGCCTCGACGAGATCGGAGCGAAGTGCCAGCGATCGTTTCAGGGGCTCGAGCGCCGAAGCGCACTTTCCCTGCGCCTCGAGGACGCGCCCGAGCTGGAGGTGCGCCAACGGCCGATCCGGGTTCGCCTGAATCGCCGTACGCAGCGCTCCTTCGGCCTGGGGCCATTTCTGGAGCCGGATCGCCGCCATCGCCAGGTTGTAGTGCCAGACGTCGTCGATGTGCGTGTCCGCGGCGACGGCGCGTTGGAGCAGGTCGTACGCCGACGCCGCGTCACCGGCGGCGAGACGCTTGCTGCCCTCGTTGAACAGCTTGAGCGCGTCGGTCTCTCCCGCCCAACGTGAGTCCGACGTCGCGCCCGCGGCGAGCCGCTCCTGAGGCGTCGCGAGGGCCAAGCGGATCGCGTCCTTGGCCGTCGTGTTCTCCGGGTCGAGCGCGAGCGCCTTCTCGAAGCACCACCGCGCATCCGCATCGCGTCCGGCGTCCCGGAACGACCAGCCGAGCGACACGAGCGTCGATGCGGCGAACGGAACCTTCTCGGGAAGCAGCGCCGTCAGCTCCGCCTTCGCATCGTCCAGCTTTCCCGCGCGCGCCAGACACGACGCGATCTCGAGCCGGGCGAAGACGTCCTTCGGAGAGACGGCGACGAGGCGCCGCCCCGCGGCGACCGCATCGTCCCAACGCCCGAGACCGCGCAGCAGGATGAAACGGCGGCTCAGGAGCTCTCGCGTCTCCTTGAGTGCGAGCTGGGCGTCCACGATCGACAGCGCTTCCGCCTTGTCCTCCTGGCGGGCCGCGAGCCGGTACGCGGTCTCGAGGAGCTTCGGGTCGTCCGGCGTGCGCGCGCGCGCCGCGCGAACCGCATCGCCGAGGATCTTCATCTCATCGGTCGTGATGCGGGGATCGTCGGTGAGAAACCGGATCGCCGTGACCGGGAGCGTCGCGTCGGGCCGGGCCAGCCGCTCCGCCAGCGCCTTCCTCGCCGCGGCCGCCGCCTCGGGCGAGGCGTCCCGCATGAGCTGCACGTAGACGACGGCCGGCAGCCCTTCGGACGGGTACTCCTCCAGGGCGCGCCGGACCAGGGCCTGTGCCTCATCCTTCCGGCCCGCGGCGGCCTCGATGCGAGCCTCGCGGAGCAAGCGGACGCACCCCTCCGCGGGGAGGCCCGGCGCCGCGGCCGCCGCGAGCCACGCGGCGGCGGCAAGCGCGATCACCACGCGCGGAACGAGCGGCGGATCGTCGTGCCGGTCTTGTCGCGCTTCGGGTTGACCTCGATCTCGGCCTGGGGCGGCTCGGTCATAGAAACTCTGTCCCCTTCGAGCTTGGCGGGCGCGATGCCGACGACCAGAGAGCCGCTGCGCGTGGACGGACGCACGAGGCACGTCGGCTTGGTCTCGAAGACGACGTCGTTCTTCCCCTTCTTCACGAAGGCGGTCGCGTCGAACCAGGCGTTTCCTTCCGACGCTTCGTAGACGAACTGTCCGTTGACGAACACGGCGACGCTCACCTGGGCCGCGGGGCCGGTGACGTAGAGCCAGTATTGATTCTTGAGATCGGTCGGCGGCGGCTGCGACGGCGGCCCCGCCCAGAAGCGCATCGACTTCGTGCAGGCGGGCTCCGCTCCGGCGTCGGCGGGCACGTACATCTCGACGAGGGGCGTCCCACTCGCCTCGACGGCGCGCTTGGTCTGCTTCACCGAGTGGATCGACACCGAGAGGTCGTCGCGCTCCGAGCGCGCCTCATCGCTCTTCTTCAGAGTGATGCCGACCTCGTTGATTCCGGGCTTCACGAGATCGGCGATCTCGTGGAACCAACGTGGCTCGTCCTGCACGAGGAGGACGAATTGGCCGTTGATCGTTATCTCGACGTCCGTCGCCACGGGTCCACCGTGCGCGACCAGCCGCAGGTCGTTCGCCCAGGCCGGCGGCTCTTCCGCGTGCGGCGCTCCCGTCGCCAGGATGCCGAGTAGGACCCCTCCGGCCGCCCATGCCCTCAT
>Ga0068859_100002124_pt1 | contig 20176 bp, 8 predicted proteins | sample KBSSwiS22_FD_66585 | JGI IMG/M metagenome (GOLD analysis project Ga0068859, IMG submission 66585) | Switchgrass rhizosphere microbial communities from Kellogg Biological Station, Michigan, USA - KBS Switchgrass S2-2 | ecosystem: Host-associated > Plants > Roots > Rhizosphere > Soil ...
AGGCTCTGTGCCTGCGCAACCCCAACCAGAATCAAAAAGATGAGACTAATTCGCAGCAAGCTTGCAATCTGAGGTATTAGCGAAAAGAGGCGAAAGTTCTTGTTAGATTTGGCGACCATTTTATAGGGAACTCCTTTTTTAAGCGTGCTTCCCGTGGCATGGGGTAGGAACGGGCAGGAGTATAGAGATGGGCAAAAAGCCCCGTCTTTAACCAGTTACTAATGTTTTGCTAACTAATTCCTAAGAGGTTTTGACCATGAGTATCATTGCTGCCGGACAGCTATTTGCCGATGTTTCAACGAGCGGGAATGTGCACGCGGTCATGACTAAGCTGAGCCGCTGCAGAGGTCCACGCGAGAGATCGAAGGACTTGCCTGCTTCGGCTCTCGTTGTTCCTGCGCCGCATCAACAACCGGCAAACTCAGCGTCAACGATCTGTAGAGATTGAATGTCCGTCTATATTGGAGAAGGGTTCGCGCAGGGGCTTTGCACAAAGAGTCGTAAATACCACCCACGGAAGTGGGTGGATTGGCTCAGTGCCTTTCTACAGAAATATTCCTAACGGGACGTTAATCCCACCCAACGGCAGTGGGTGGATACTTCAAATCCCTTCGAGAGAGCATTTGAACAATCCACCAACTGCCGTTGGGTGGGATTCGAGCGGCGATTCAGAGTTGGAGTAGAAAGGATCTGAAATGGAGCTTCTCTGTGCAACCTCTGCGTCCTCTGTGTCTCGGTGGTTTATTTTTGCTCGGAATTTATCACCACCGAGACACAGAGGACGCAGAGGTTACACAGAGATGAGCGCTATCACGAGTTTTTGTGCAAAGCCTCGCGCAGGATCTGTTTCATACTTCGATCCAGCGCGGGCACATTCAGACGGCCTCTAATAGAGATGGCGTAAGGAATTGTAAAAAGGCTTTGTCGTGTTCAAACCGATGAATGCAAAACAGACTCACTACCCACAGGGTTGCTAAAGACTGGGAGATGATGTTTACTGAGACCACTTAAGGTCCAAGGCGCTTTTCTCGATCATCTCGTGACGCAGGCCGAGACTGATACTCTTATCACCATTTTTCACGCCACAAGAACCTTCCCCCCTCGTTTGAAGATTTGAAAGTTACTTCTCTTTGGCGCACAAAGCGATAATTCCGCCGGCGAAAACTGGCAGGACTCCTAAGCCGAGTCAGCACTTCTCCAAAATAGAGGCAGCCGATAGACACTCTGAATGCCTCCATCTGCTGTTTGAAGCACAGGTTGAGCAGACACCCGAAGCAATAGCTTTAATCTTTGAACACCAGCGCCTAACGTATCGAGAGGTGAATAACCGAGCGAATAAGCTCGCCCACTACCTACTCCAGTCACAACTAAAACCGGAAACGCTGGTCAGTATTTGTGCTGACCGTTCGGTGGAAATGGTCGTCGCGCTCCTTGCCGTTCTTAAGGTCGGCGCTGCTTATGTCCCAGTTGACCCCGCATACCCTCCCGAACGGGTGAAGTTCATGCTGGACGACTGCCGTAGCCCGGTGCTGCTTACGCAAAAGCATCTGCTCAAATCGCTGCCCGTCTCCACTGCGCGCGTGATTTGTCTCGATGCCGATTGGCCGAGTATCGACATTCCTGGAGCGCATAACCTGTCCATCGATCCCGCGCCTGACAATCTCGCCTACGTTATCTACACCTCCGGTTCCACCGGCAAACCGAAGGGTGCGATGAACACCCACCGAGGCATCTGTAATCGCGTGCTCTGGATGCAAGACGCTTACCGGCTTGATTCAACTGACCGTGTATTACAAAAAACGCCCTTTAGTTTCGATGTGTCGGTGTGGGAATTCTTCTGGCCTTTGATAACAGGCGCCGCCCTGGTCATAGCGCGGCCACTCGGTCATCACGACAATGCTTACCTCGCCAAGGTGATTTACGATGAGCGGATTACAACCTTGCACTTTGTGCCTTCGATGTTGCAGCTCCTGCTCGACGAGCCGGATTTGCGACAATCGTGCATCACGTTGCGGCGTGTTATCTGCAGCGGCGAAGCTCTCTCGTACGATCTTCAGAACCGCTTCTTCAAACATCTGGATGCTGAGCTCCACAATCTTTACGGGCCGACAGAAGCTGCCGTTGATGTCACCTTCTGGCCGTGCACACCTGACGATGAGATGCACGTTGTGCCGATTGGACGCCCGATCACGAACGCACAAATTCACTTGCTGGACCAACGCCTGGAACCTGTGCCGGTCGGCGTGGCTGGCGAATTACACATTGGCGGAACCTGTCTTGCGCGCGGATACCTGAATCGCGCTGACCTAACCGCCGATCGCTTTATACCTCATCCACTCGCCACGCAACCTGGAGAACGCCTTTATAAGACCGGTGATCTCGCGCGTTACCTGCCTAACGGAGCGATTGAATATATAGGACGTGTGGACCATCAGGTGAAGATTTGCGGGGTTCGCATCGAGTTGGGCGAGATTGAAGCCGCTATTGTCGAGCACTCGTCCGTTCGCGAGACGGTCGTGCTCGCCAGAGAAGACACACCTGGTGACAAGCGACTAGTCGCGTACCTCTCAGCTAATGACGCTATTAAACCTTCCAATGGTGAGCTCCGCAGCTTCCTGCAAAAGCGGCTACCTCATTACATGGTGCCGGCAGCGTTCGTGTGGATGGAAAAACTGCCGTTAACGCCCAACGGCAAAATCGATCGTGTCGGCCTGCCGCCGCCTGCCGACTTCTCGCGCGACGGACAACAAGTCACCTTACCGCGCACTCCCATCGAGGATCTGATTGCGGGAGTATGGCGGGAAGTCATGGGTCTCCGGTCACTCAGTATTCACGATAACTTTTTCGAACTGGGTGGCCACTCGTTGCTGGCTTCGATGCTGGTCTCGCGTCTACGCCGCTGTCTACAAGCTGAACTGTCTGTACCTGACGTCTTCGATTCTCCGACAGTCGCGCAGCTCGCTGCGAAAATAGACGCGCGTCGCCAGGCTGGAAACCGGAGGCTAATTACCGCACCAACCCGAGACAAGCGTCGCGACATTAAATTAAGGCTTTCTCCGGCTCAACAGCGTCTGTGGTTTCTACACCGGCTGAAGCCTGAGAGCGCTTTTTATAATCTGCCGCTGGTCGTGCGTTTGCACGGGCGCTTGAACGTTGCGGCGCTCGAAGAGAGTTTCAAGGAACTCAGCCGGCGTCACGAAGTGCTGCGCACAAGGTTCGTTGAGACAGATGGCTGGCCGCTGCTAGTTGTAGACGAGCCGTCGCCGCCACAGATCACCGTGTTGGAGGTGAGTGACACAGACTATGCTCAGAAGGAGGAAGACGCGTTGCGCATCGTACAAGCGCAGGTGCGTGCTTCGTTCGACATAACAAAAAATCCGCCGTGGCGGATTGTCCTCGTGCGACTCAGCAAAGAAGAGCACTTGCTGGCGATTGTGATGCACCATCTTATCAGCGACGGCTGGTCATTAAATGTGCTCGCAAAAGAACTCTCGCTCGTTTACTCGGCTTATGTGGAAGGACGTACCTCGCCGCTTGCAGAACTGCCTATCGAGTATCGAGATTATGCCGCGTGGCAAAGCGCGTGGCTGTCGCAGGGAGCGGAACAGGAACAGTTAGAGTATTGGCAAAAGCAGTTGGAGAGCAGTCAGATCGTCCTGCAATTACCCTCCGATCGGCCTCGTCCATCAGCAGAGACTTACGAGGGGAACACCTATCACACGACCCTGCCGGCCCACCTGGCAGAAGCTCTCAAATCGTTGAGCAGGCGTGAATCAAGCACGCTCTTCATGACGCTGATAGCCGCCTTCAACGTCTTGCTTTACCGCTATACCGGACAGCAGGACATCAACATCGGGACACCGCTCGCCGGGCGCAACTGCCCCGAGGCAGAGAACCTGATCGGGTTCTTCGTCAATACCGTGGTTATCCGAACTCAACTTTCGGGCAATATGAGTTTTCGCGAGTTATTGCAGCACGTGCGCGAGACAACTCTGGCCGCGTACGCCCACCAGGAGATACCGTTCGAGAGTCTGGTAGAAGCGTTGCACATAGATCGCAGTTTGAGTCATGCACCCGTGTTTCAAGTGGTCTTTGGCTTCAACAACATGCCGAATGCGAAGTTGGAACTTATCGGATTGCAGTCGACTGTTTTGGAGATCGACACAGCGACAGCGAAATTCGACCTGGCGTTTCTCGTTGAGGATATGGGAGCGGAACTCAAGCTGGCAGTCGAGTACAACACCGCGCTCTTCAACGTCGAAACAATCGAGCGTATGACCAGGCATTTTCAGACACAGCTCGAAAGCATCGTCGCCTATCCGGAACAACGCCTCTCAACCCTGCAACTGTTGACGGATGGCGAAAGCAATCAAATGATCGTGCTATCGAATGATACGCGCACAGACTTTCCGCAGGACGCATGTATCCATCAACTGTTTGAAAGACAGGTGCAGCGCGCACCGCACGCCCTCGCTGTGGTCTGCGAAAACGAGCGGCTCACTTACTCCGAATTGAACCGAAAGAGTAATCAGTTGGCGCGGCGTCTGCGATCAATGGGAGTCGGGCCGGAGAGTTTAGTCGGCATTTGCGTCCAGCGTTCGGAGAAGATGATCGGGGGCGCACTCGCCGTGCTAAAAGCCGGTGGAGCTTACGTACCATTCGACCCCGCCTACCCTAAAGACCGCATCGCCACGATGGTCAAAGACGCTTCCCCGAAAGTATTGCTGACAGAACAGAGCCTACTCGAAAGTCTGCCACCGTGCGATGCATTGGTATTCTGCCTGGACACCGAAGCGGAATCACTTATCACGGAAAGCGATCTGAATCTCCCATGCACGACGCACAGCGAAAATTTGGCTTACGTTATCTTCACCTCAGGTTCTACCGGCAAACCAAAAGGGGTCGAGTTACAGCACGGAGGCTTAGTAAATCTTGCCCTCTGGCACCAGCAGAGTTACGGGTTAGACGATAGCTCGCGCGTGTCGCAAGTAGCCGGCATGTCGTTCGACGCAGCAGTATGGGAGATTTGGGGCAACTTGATAGCAGGAGCCGGCCTTTATATACCCGACGAAAAAACTGCGCTCTCGCCAACAGAGTTCTGGGGGTGGCTGGAAACCAGAGATATCACACACAGCTTTCTGCCGACTGCATTAGTCGAGAATCTGCTCGCGTTAGCTGAGGCCAGGATCGGAGAGGATGTCGCATCAAGCCCCAACACGCTTCGATATTTGTTCACAGGGGGCGACAAACTACATCGGCGCCCTAAGCGCCGGCTACCGTTTTCTCTGGTTAACCTCTATGGTCCAACGGAAACTACAGTCGTCAGCACCGCTGCTGTAGTCGAGAGCGCCGCCGATACCGACGTGGCTCCATCTATTGGCGTCCCGATCAACAACACGCAGGTCTACATTCTCGATCCACAGCTTCAACCAGTACCTTTTGGTGTGCCGGGCGAGCTGTATATCGGGGGCGTGGGGTTGTCACGTGGCTATCGCACCCATTCTCAACTCACGGCCGAGAGATTCATTCCTAATCCTTACGGTGGCGCGAGAGGCGAACGGATGTATCGGACAGGCGATTTGGCGCGCTACCTTTCAAACGGACAAATCGAGTGCCTGGGTCGCGTGGATGAGCAAGTTAAGATCAGAGGATTCAGAATCGAATTAGGAGAGATTGAGACAAGGCTCAGCCAACACGAGGCGGTGCGCGAAGCAGCCGTCGTAGTCGCTGCCGACAATCATTACGGTGGCCGGCTTATCGCGTACGTCGTTGCCGGCGCGGAGCAACAGGCGACGGCAGGCGAACTGAGGAGTTACGTGAAGAATACCTTGCCTGAATACATGATACCCGCCGCGTTCGTCACACTCGAAGCTTTGCCCCTGACACCGAACGGTAAAGTCGATCGGCGCCGTCTATCTGCGATGGAAGCTGTGCAGCCGGAAGTAAAGGAGACGTACGTAAGTCCACGCTCAGAACTCGAGCGCGGTATAGCAGGAGTATGGCAGGAAGTACTGAAGGTGCAGAAGGTTGGAGTTCACGATAACTTTTTCAATCTTGGAGGACATTCGTTGTTGATCGTTCAGGTCAACGACAAGCTGCGTGAAGCGTTACAAATTGATGTTTCGATCGTCGACATGTTCAAGTACCCAACCGTCAGCTCACTGGCCGAACATTTAAGTGATCGAGCAATAGCAACGGTCACGTCTCCAGTAAAAACCTCTGCGCAAACGCGAATCGAGGCGAGGAATCTTCAAACAGAGTTGCGCCGGCAGCGCCGGCAGACGCGAACAGCAGAGGAAGCATTCAGTGAATAAGGATCATCTATTCGACAATCATCAAGCCGCGGAGCTGGCAATCATTGGTATGGCCGGCCGGTTTCCGGGAGCCAAGAATATCGCGGAGTTCTGGCAAAACCTGAAAGACGGCGTAGAGTCTATATCCTTCTTCACACCAGAAGAGCTCCAGTCGCAAGGAGTCGACCGAACAATATTCGCTGACCCCGCCTACGTCCCAGCCAAAGCGATTCTTGCAGATGTCGAACACTTCGACGCAGCCTATTTCGACTACAACCCCCGCGAAGCAGAAATGCTCGACCCGCAACATCGCCTACTCCTCGAGTGTTCCGTCGAAGCCTTCGAAGATGCGGGTTACAATCCCGAGCAGATTCCCGGGCGCACCGGCGTCTATGTAGGAGTGAGCGGCGCGACCTATCGCGCGGTCAATCTGGCCTCACGCCCTGATCTCATCAACCAAATCGGCGCCTATCAGGTTGAGATTGGGAATCGAAGCGACTTTGCGCCGACCATGATCTCTTTCAAGCTCAATTTGAAAGGACCCAGCCTCAACATCCAGACAGCATGTTCCACGTCGCTGGTCGCCGTTCATACGGCCTGCCAGAGTTTATTGAATGGCGAGTGTGACATGGCGATAGCCGGCGGTGCGTCAATCTCGTTTCCGCATCGGGAAGGTTACCTGTATCAGGAGGCAGGAATTATGTCACCTGACGGACACTGCCGCGCTTTCGACGAAAGTGCGCGCGGCACCGTTGCGGGTGAGGGCGCCGGAGTGGTCCTGCTTAAGCGCCTGGTTGAAGCTCTCGCGGACGGGGACACAATTCATGCAGTAATCAAGAGCTCGGCTGTCAACAATGACGGCTCACTGAAAGTAGGATTCACCGCACCGAGTCTGGACGGGCAGGCTGAAGTGATTTCCGAGGCGTTGGCGCTGGCTGGAGTTGAGGCCGACTCGATCACTTACGTCGAGACGCACGGAACGGGAACGCCTCTTGGCGATCCCGTTGAGATGGGCGCCCTCACGCAGGCCTACCGGACAAGTACGCAGAAGCGCGGCTTCTGCGCCATCGGGTCACTTAAAACAAACATCGGGCATCTGGATGCCGCGGCGGGTATCGCAGGACTGATCAAAACTACGTTGGCGCTCAGGCACCAGGAAATCCCTGCGAGCCTGCACTACAAAACGGCCAACCCGAAAATTGATTTTGAGAACAGTCCTTTCCTGGTCAATACAGGTTTGAGAGATTGGAATACGGCCGTGGGACCGCGACGGGCAGGCGTGAGTTCCTTCGGGATCGGTGGGACCAACGCACACTTAATTCTTGAAGAAGCTCCGGCAGTCTCGCCCTCGCCTCTGGGATGGCCATCGTTATTGCTTGTCCTGTCAGCCAAGACAAGCTCCGCGTTGGAAACCGCAACAGAGAATCTGGGCCAGTATCTGAAGGACCACACCGATGTCTCGCTGGCCGATGTTGCCTACACTTTGCAGGTTGGCCGAAGAGAGTTTCCCTACAGGCGAATACTCGCCTGCCGGGACACGAACGATGCGATAGCCGCACTCACAGCTCGCGACTCGCAAAGAGTGCTGACGAGCTTTGAAGAGCCGAGGCATCGTCCTAACGTGTTCATGTTTCCAGGGCAGGGTGTGCAATACGCGGGAATGTCGCGGGAGTTATACGAGACAGAACCGGCGTTTCGGGAACAAATTGATCTCTGTGCGAAGTTGTTGCTTCCCCGGCTTAATCTTGACCTGCGGGACGTGCTCTACCCGCGCTCCGAAGATCAGGAACAAGCGACACGCCTCATAAAGCAAACTGGTATCACGCAACCGGCAATCTTTATCGTGGAATATGCGCTGGCGAGATTGTTGATGTCAGGCGGGGTGCGGCCGAACGCGATGATCGGCCACAGCATTGGTGAATATGTCGCGGCGTGCCTCGCTGGTGTGTTTTCGCTCGAGGACGCCCTAAAGCTATTGGTGGGTCGTGGTCGTCTGATGCAATCGCTACCGGAAGGCCTGATGCTGGCTGTCCAGCTTCCCGAAAAGGACGTGAAGAATTTCCTCCGGGAGGGACTGTCGTTGGCGGTGGTCAACACTCCGGAAAATTGTGTCGTCGCCGGGGCTCCGCAATTAGTTAACGATCTTCAAAGCGTACTTCGTCACCGAGCGGTTCAGTCGCAACTGATTCATACTTCACATGCCTTCCATTCAGAAATGATGGAGCCAATACTCGCCGAGTTTACAGAACAAGTTGCGGAGGTGAAGCCGAGAACACCCTCGATTCCCTTTATCTCTAACGTCACCGGTACATGGATCACCGGCGCGGAGGCAACCAATCCATCTTACTGGACGCGACACCTGCGCGAGACCGTTCGCTTTGATAAAGGAATCGGCGAACTGCTCAAAGATCCAGATGGGATTCTGCTCGAGATTGGACCAGGTCAAACGTTGGGCACGTTTGCAAGGCAGCACCCGCTGCGGAGTTTTAACCAGGTGATATTGTCTTCGCTCCCCAGTGCACATGAGCCTCGCTCGGATATGCAGATCTTTCTAACCGCGCTCGGCAAACTCTGGTTGGCCGGAGGGCACGTAGATTGGTCAAGCTTCTATGGTCCGCAGCAGCGACGTCGGATTCCTCTGCCAACCTACCCCTTCGAGCGTAAGCGTTACTACGTTGAGCCGCACTCCGAATTTACGTCTGTATCCGCGCTGAAGCCGGACAAACCTCAGACGTCAGAGCTTCACGTTCACCCAAAATCCTCGAAGACCTACTTCGCTCCGGAAAATGAGGCCGAAAGGACACTCACCGATATCTGGCAGGAACTACTCGGCATTCGGCAGGTCGGCATTCACGACAACTTTTTCGATCTCGACGGCCACTCTCTGCTCGCGACGATGATGGTTTCGCGTGTACGTAAGTCCTTCGGCGTGGAACTTCACATGAGCGAAATATTTAAAGCGCCGACGATTCATGAGCTGATATTGATTGTCTCCCAACGCGTCATCGAACAGCATGATAGTCAGAGCATTGCTCAGCTCGAAAAACTTCCGCGGGGATCGAGTCGATCCGCAAAATGACCGTTCGGGACTGGCTCAGCCTCGCTATACGGTTGCAAATAACGGGATACATCCTGAGAGATCAAATTAAGGAGATAGGGCCGGACTTTATCGAGGAAGAAATGATCCCCAGGAAGCATCTGGAGTGAAAAAGGAGCCGTGGTTTGTTTACTCCACCCCTCGATCTGCTCACGTTTCACATCCTCGTCCTGTAGACCACCGAAGGCAGTAATTGGAACGAAGCACGGAGCCCGGTGCGAGTAAGCATAGGTTTGCACAATCTCAAAATCCTCGCGGAGATACGGAAGCATCAGTTCCATTAATTCCGGATTCTGGAGCACTTCTTGTGGCGTGCCTTTCAAACGCTCCAGCTCCTTTAGGAATTCAAGCTCCGGTAAGTCATAGGTTGATGGCTCGAGATTGGGCAGTTGCGGAGCGCGATGACCGGAAACAAATAGATGCCGCGCTTCTAAAGCGTATCTCGTACGTAAGATCTGAGCTAGTTCAAAGGCAATGATCGCCCCCATGCTGTGACCGAAAAAAGCAAACGGCTTATTCAGATAGGGATGAATGATTTGAGCAATCTCATTGACGAGTGGTCCAAGCCGGGTAAAGGATTGCCGGGTATGCTGGCGACCAAATCTTCCTGGAGCCTGCACTATGCAGACTTCGACCTGAGCGGGAAGTCCTTCCGGCCACTGCCGAAAAGTAAAGGGTCTACCACCCGCGTAAGGGAAGCAAAACAACCTCAAGCTGGCCTGGGAATTTGGTGACGGAAACGTCAGCCAGGGATTTTCGGACGATTTATGATTCATGCCATTGGGAAGTGTCGGCGGTCCCTAACAAAACCGATCTAATAGGCGAGTGAGATGTTGGCCACCGCGGACTCAACGGCGCGCAAATTTGCTGACAACGGGTCATTAAGCCTGAGCGTAAGACATTTGGTGCCTCCGCCTGCTTTTAGAAACTCCGACAATCCTGTCTCGATAACTTCAAACCCGGCTTGCTCCAGCTGAGAACGCAGTTTGCTGCTTATGCAATTGAGAATTAAAAGGTCGTCAATGTTGACGGCGTTGCACGCAAAGTGGACGGCGTCTTCCTCTGAGATAGCAATCCGTTTGTTACTCGGAACCCTTTGCGCAATCAGGCGGCGCGCCGGCTCATCGAAGGCGGGCGGGTAATAGAGCAAATAGCCACCGCTGAGAGGGCAGAAGCACGTATCGAGATGGTAGAACCGCTCATCTACCAGGTGCAGTGGCAAAACTTCCACGTCGAGATAGTTTGACAGATGCTCTTGCGCGGCCAATACCGAACGATAGCCCCAACCCATCCATAAAAAGAACTCTTTCTGATCCAACAAGGCGTCTCCGGCTCCTTCAAAACTCAAGCCAGCCGGTGTCTGGTAAACCGTATACTGATTATTGAGGAACCACTCCTTGAAGTGTTGTTCTTCGCCTTGGCGTTCAGCATTCAGAAAACGGCTTACCACAACCTTGTCGTGCACGATCAGCCCTGCATTAGCCGTGAAAGGCATATCGGGCAAACCGGGCTGCGGATCAATTAGCCTTACGAGAGCGCGCGCACTTATAGACTCATATAATTCCTGCCACTGTTGCAGAGCACGTTCCGTGCAAACTCCATTTGGATGAAGGGCCATCCATGGGTTAATGACATAAGCGAGCTCAAAATATTTTGGCAAACACATCAGAAAAGTATGCGTGAAAGTCATATATACCTCTTTCGATTCTTCGTCACAGACGCAGCTTCGCTCAAGAAGTGAGATTGACGAGGGGTTGACTGGAATACCGGAAAGAATTCGCTTGAATCAATCGCAGAGGAGTTTGACCCAGGCGACCATCAAATCGTTTGCGCCGGGAGCCGTATGCCACCACGAGAATGGTTCGCCTGGATCGGGGTAGATGGCGAGGTTGTGTGCCGCTTTAGGAATAAGGATAGCCGTGTACTGTTCGTTCCCTGCCTTCTTGAGTGCTTTCTCGATTTTGGTGAGGCTCTCTATGGGAGGAACGAGTTCGTCACGCTCTCCATAGATCAACAAGATCGGAATGCGAACTTTCTCCCAGTAAGGCAGGCTGTTGAAGTTTCCAATCGGAAGATAATGCTGCCACAACCAGTCTCCCTTCTGAGGTAGTTCCAAAAATTCAAACCATCGCTTGTTCCGGGATTTCTCCATATTCGACTCATACAACTCCCAACCTTGGCCGGAACGCGCGAGGTCAATGAAAATGGTGTACATCTCCATTGCCTCCTTAACCTCCTCATCAGAATAGCCGTGCTTCCGGAGGCTCTTTCGTACGCGATAGATATCCTGTTCGTAGGCAGGCCCGGCATAGCTTGCCGCACTGATTGCGAAAGCCAAAGCATTTGAACGCGTGGCGATTAAAGGTGTGAGAAATCCTCCCTGGCTGTGGCCATAGGTTCCGATTTGTCGAGGATTGATCTCTTTGCGCGTTTGCAGAAACTTGAGACCCGCGATGGCGTCATCAGCCAGGTCTTCAAAGCTGGCCCGCTTCCAATCACCACTCGAACCGCCAACTCCCCGTTTGTCGTAGATTAATGCGGCCACTCCACGACGCACGAACCCCTCAGCGCGAAAACGCGCAGTACCCCAGCGACTTTCCGGCCCACTACCATGCAGAAAAATGATCGCCGGATGAGGTCCTTTCGTGTTTGGGATTAATAGTGATCCCGAGAGGACAACAGGTCCGTTTTGGAATCGGACCTCTTCGATCTTGTAAGGAAGCAATTCGGCATCGACGCGATGCAAAGAGAACGTCCCTTGAGCGTCGCCTTCCTTGAACGTTCCGGTAATCGTAGTGTCGTTCTCGTATCGACCATCGAATACAAGACCGCCGTCCCCCAGTTCGAAATGAATGTTCGGATGCGTGTAGCGAACAGCGTCCAGCGGATAGTCCAGGGTCGCTTGAGTGGTAGAACTGAAGTTTCCCTCCAAGCCTTTAGCCCCGCGTAAAAAGTTGAAACTGACCGGCAACTCCGCCCCTGCTCTAACCATAACGCCTTGCCAACGACCTTCAATCGACATTTTAGGAATCGCTGACGACGCACTTTGCGTTAAGAGCAACAAGCTACCAGTCAGCAGCAAAAGTAATGTTTTCACAGTGCCGCAGCCTTAATTATTAGCTGCGGCAGCGACTTGGTCTTCCGCCATTTTTTTGCGCAGGCTGAGTGGCCGCATGTCCGTCCAGACCTCTTTGATGAAAGCCAGGCATTCATCCTTAGGCCCGGATTTTCCCGCATCGGTCCACCCGAGCGCATTCTCGCGGTCGACGGGCCAAATTGAATACTGTTCTTCGTGATTCAATACAACTTTATAAATCGTATTGTCTTCTCTGTCGTTCTGATTCTGACTCATTGTGCCTCCTCGGCTATTGTCTAATTTTGAGTTTTCACATGAGACGTTCTTTATCGACACCGGCAACATGTGTCTGCTATCGCATCCGCGTGAGCTATTACGCGTCGCGAAGCGCAACTACGGGATTGACTCTGGTCGCTCTATACGCAGGAATAAAGCTGGCCGCGAGAGCCACGCCAACCAGAAACAACGAGACCCACAAGAATGTGGTCGGATCGGTCGCGCTGATACCGTAGAGTAAATTTGATATGAAGCGCGTCAGGATCAGGCTCAACGTCAGGCCAATAAACAAACCTATCAAGACAAGCCTCAAAGCATTTTTCAGTATTAAGTTGAAAATGCCTTGCCGCTGCGCGCCTAAGGCCATGCGCAGACCAATATCGTGTGTCGCCTGCGCTACAGAGTAAGAAATAATCCCGTAGATCCCCACTGACGCAAGAATCAAAGCAAGGGCGGCGAAAATTCCAAGCAGCAGTGTTCGAAAATGCGGCTGCGCTACTGAAGCTTCGACGAGCTGGTCCATCGTTTTTAGATTGGCGATGGGCTGATCGCGATCCACCGTCCTGACAGCATTGCGTACGGCGCCGGTGATCTCTGCAGGATTCGATTTGGTCTGCACGACAATGTTCGTGGCCCCGGCTGGAAATTGAGGGATGTACATTTCCGGAGAAATGCTGCGGTCCAAGGCCAGATGGTGAATGTTTCCCACAACTCCGACAATCTCGTAAGGGGCCGCTTCATTGAGATCAATGATGAGCCGCTTACCAGTCGGATCCTGATTACCAAAATACTTTTCCGCAATCATTTCATTGACCACGACCACGTGAGCGCCTTCACTCACCTCCTGCGCCGTGAAATCGCGGCCACTCTTGAAGGGAATCCCCATGGTCTTGAAGTAGAGTGAGCTGGCCGAGCGGTAGTTGGCCAGGATTTTGTTCTGCGAAGGATCGGTGCTCCCTCCTTCGACGTGAAAATATGTATCGTTGAGTTGGCCGGTCAACGGTAGTTCGGAAACGGTGGATGTAGAAACCACACCGGGTATGGCTCTGAGTTGGTCCAACAGCTGGTTAAAGAAATTGGCCCGCTGTTGCGGTTTGGGAAACTTGGCTGGCGGCAGCTCGATCTGCATCGTTAGCAGGTTGCTGGTCGTGAAGCCGGGGTTGACGTCCGAAAGCCGTGAAAAGCTTCTGATCATCAGTCCGGCGCCAATCGCCAGTACCAGCGCCAGGGCGACTTGCGCGACGACCAGAATGTTGCTGATGCGGTTGCGCTTCACACCTCCACTTGAGCTCCGGCCTCCCTCTTTGAGAGTTTCATTGAGGTCGGGCCTTGAAGCCTGCAACGCCGGCACTAATCCGAAAATTAAGCCGGTCAGGATTGAAATGCCGAGACTGAAGAGAAGCACGCGAGCGTCCAAAGTGACCTCTTGTAAACGAGGCACGTTGCTCGCTGTAAAGGCAATCAAAAGCTTGGTGCCCACAAACGCCAGGAGAGTTCCAGCAAAGCCGCCAAGCATCGCTAAAAACACACTCTCAGTCAGTAACTGCCGCAGCAAACGCGAGCGGCGGGCGCCGAGAGCAGTGCGGATAGCGATCTCCTTTTGTCTTGAGGCGGCGCGTGCGAGCAGCAGGTTCGCGACATTAGCGCACGCCAGCAACAACACGAAACCTACGGCTCCCAGAAGCATGAGCAAGGTCGAACGAACGTTCCCAATGATCTTTTCGTTCAACGAAACAAGCCTTAGACCATAACCCTTGTTTGTGTCGGGATATTGTTGGGCCAGTTGACCACTCATGATATCCATCTCAGCCTGGCCCTGGTCCAGTTTTACATTCGGCTTGAGCCGGCCAACAAGACGAAGAAAGTGAGCCTTGCGAATCGTCATTCCTTTGACGTAAAAAGGCGCAACCTCCCACATTTCAGTGTTCTCGGGAAAATTGAAACCTGACGGCATCACTCCCACGACGGTGAATGGTTTTCCATCCAAGGGAATACTCTTTCCCACAATGTTCGGGTCGGAGCCGTAACGCCGTTGCCAGATGCCATGACTTAAAACGGTCACTGGCTCGTGTCCTGCCTGCTCCTCTTCCGGGGCAAAAGTACGGCCCAGCAGCGGCTTCACTCCCATTGTGTCAAAGAAATTAGCAGAGGTAGCGGCGCCGGAAATTCTTTCGGGATTATCCATGTCATTCAAATTGTGCGTCACCGTTAGGAAAGCGGCGAGTTGTTCAAATGATTGTGAGTGCCCGCGATAATCGAAGAAATCCGGTGGCGATACGGCGCCTTTATCACCGCTGGGTGACTTGCCCCAAATCCAGACCAATCGCTCGGCGTCGGCATACGGGAGTGGTCGCAGCAGAACAGTGTTGACGACACTGAAGATGGCGCTGTTAGCTCCGATACCAAGAGCCAGAGCGATCACGGCGATCACCGTGAAGGCTGGGTTCTTGATCAGCATCTTCACGCTATATCTGATGTCCTGCAATAGTACTTCCATGATAGACCTCCACTTTCTAACGCTGAATCCGTGGTAATTGGCGATGAGTTCGCAGCCCGGATCGTGGCTGCTCTCACACTTCCGGAAGGGATTGGTTTAAGCGACTAGTTAGTGAGAACCGGTTCCAGTTTGGCCAGGCTTTCAGCAGCGCTAAGCCGATTGAAGGCTTCCCATTGGAATGTTTCGGAGGAGTGGGTTATTTCCCGATCGTACTCTATCTTGCCGTAGTCCAATTTAATGATGCGATCAGCCACGTAGTAATACCTGTCATCATGGCTAATAACAATTATCGTTTTGCCCTTCGCTCTGAGTTCAGGCAGCAGTTGCAGGTAAAAGACCTCCTTGAAAACGGGGTCCTGGTCGGCTGCCCACTCGTCAAATACGTAGATGGGACGATCTTCCAGGTAAGAAGTCAACAGCGCAAGGCGCTTGCGTTGTCCTTGAGACACCGCAGTCGACGACAAGGCGCCGTTTTTGATCTCCACGCTGCCCCGCAACTGTAGTTTGTCTAAATACTCCTGCGCCTGAATATCGAGGGCATCGCTGGAGTGGCCGTTGTTAAGACCAAGCAGAGTATCGAACAGGTAGAAGTCTGAGAAGACCATTGAGAAGTGCTGGCGATAAGCATCCCTCGTTTGGTCGGTGATGGGTTGGTCGTTCATACGAATCTCTCCACTTTCGGCGCTGTAGAGTCCGGTTATCAGTTTGCCGAGAGTAGTTTTTCCACTTCCATTACCTCCAACGAGAAAAACCAGCTCGCCTGGTTTTAAGTTGAGACTGAGTGGACCAAGCGTAAAGCGTGTGGTCTCATTTTCTCGCAGATAGCTATGCGTTACACCCGTCAACGACAAGTCGGCCCAGGCATTCTCAGGACCCAGTTGTCCCGCGGCTTCCACCTCTGTAGATTTCTCTTCCAGGGAAAGCCCCAGCGACTCGATCTTCTCCATCGCGATTTTCGCGCGGCCAAAAGCCGGCAGCAGTGAAGAGAGAATGTCCAATGGAGACACAATGTAGAGCATAACCAGAATGGAGGCAGTAAGTGTCTGAGGGCTAACGACCATGATTCGCGGCAGCACAAACAACAGTAGCCCGATAATTACAAAGAACATCATCTGTCCCCAACTGCCGGCCGCTGTGTAGAAGCTGACCCCGATGATGTTGTTACGACGATAGTCTGTGGCCGTAAATTCCAGAATCCGCGAGATAAACTCTTCACGCCGCTGATGGTGGAGTTTGATCTCCTTAATCCCTTCTGTTAAAGCGCGGAAGTGTTTGAACAACGTGTCCTGGTTCTCGCGCGCACGCTTGGTAAATTTGGAGCCTCTCTTGGTCAGGAATTTGAAGCCGGTAATTCCCATCGAGAGAAAGAAGACCACCAGTACAAGAGATGTCCAACTGATATAGCCTAGATAAAACAGGCTCGCCAGAAGGACCGTGGCATGCGTGCAGACGAGTGGAATCAATACAAAGACGCTGCCGATGACAAGGACGTCATCCGTCAAGGTGGCCAGGAGTCGTGGAATGCCGACATTTTCCAAATGACGCAGAGGTGCTGCGACGATGCGCCGGCAGAGATGCATGCGGAGATCGAAGATCGCTCCCTGAACGAGGTTAGCCATCAGGATCTGCGAGATGAGTCTGGTCAGCGGTAACAGGAAACACAGGCCAACGAATCCCCAGATTAGGGAAAGTGAGAACCTGGCTTCGCCCATCGATAACGAAGAGGTAATTAAGGCTAGCAGAAAGGCGTGACTGCCTCCGCTCAAAACGCCCGCGATAACCGCCAGCAGCACGGTACCTTTCGCACGCCGGAAAAGAAAGGCAAAGATTGTCTTCATGGTTTTATTACTCCTTCTGAGTTTCTGTTGATACATTCCGTCAGCCGCTCAGCCAATATCTGGACGTTCGGTTCCAGCACGATCACAGAATGGTTTCCTGGAATGTTGTGGGTCTCCACTGGCAAGGTAGAAAGCTTGCCCCAACCAAACGTGGGGTCTCGTAGTTCTCGACGCATTGCCTCGTCAAAATGTTCTTCCACTTCAGCGTCCGCGTCGCCGGCGCGAAAGAGAGTTATAGGACCGGGATACAGAGTGGCGGAATAGTTCTGCACCGCGCTCATTCTTGCTCTGTAACCCTGAATATGGTGTTGCAGCCACGTCTGTGAAACATCGTCGGTCAGGATCTTTGCCTTGGCTAGTTCCCGCAGAACGTAGTTGAATTTTTCATCTGGCTGCAGGTGCTGAAGGCTATCGAATGTGACGGGCAGCTCCATTCCCCGTTGATGTCCGAGATCTCGGGCGATGATCAGTAGGAGAGTAGTGTCATCGAGGTCCGCAATTCTGCCGACGATATCAGGAGCGGGAGTATCCATGATGACCAGCAACGCTACTTTTTGGTTGGCCCGGGTGAGTTGTTGGGCCATCTCGAAGGCCACAATACTTCCCCAGGAAAAGCCTCCTAAAAGATAAGGCCCGGTCGGCTGCACTTCCCGGATGGCTTGTACGTAATAGTCGGCCATCTCCTCGAGCGTAGAAAAGGGATCACCTTCATCGCTGATGTCTGAGAGTTCCTGAGCCTGGAGTCCATAGAAGGGTTGATCGGGGCCCAGGTGACGAACGAGATCGCGAAAGCAAAAAACGCCGCCACCAATCGGGTGGACACAGAAGAATGGCGGCTTCGACCCGCCGGTCTGGAGCGCTACTGCTGGAGAAGGTCTCCCTTTCCCGTTCGTCTCAGGCTTTGAAATGGACTTCGCCAGACCAGCAACGGTCGGTATTTTGATCAGCCTATTCGGCGGCAGTTTTATTTTTAGTATCTCGCTGAGACGCCGCATCACCTGAATGGCAAGTAATGAGTGACCGCCCATGTCAAAGAAATTGTCATGCACACCGAGCTGCTTAACCCCAAGCAGTTCCTTCCATACACCCGCAATGATCCGTTCCTTTTTGTTTCTCGGTGGGAGGTACTCTTCGCGCAGATTCTGTCTGTCGTGCGACGTTGGCGTCTCCTCCTTAATCGGGGCAGGCTCTGAAACAAATGCAGCGGGGGCTCGGGCTTTTTGAGATATGTAGCCTCTTAGATCCGTTGGGCTAACAAGTACTTGAAGAGGTTGCCTTAGACGGACCACATGAGAGAATGCTTCCATGCCATCCTCCAACTTGATCGCAAAGCCCGACCGCTCTTCAATGTAATCTTTAGTCTGGGCCTCTTCTCTTTCCGACTCGTGCCGCAGTTCCCAGTTCAAAGTGATCCATGGTGTAACCGTCGTACGCTGCAGCTTACGTGTGAAAGCGTTCAGGAAATGCGCCGCTGCAGAATCAAAGATGGATTCAGATCCTCCGACCTCCGGCGCAAGAGAGTTGAGGAGGAGACAGAAATCCGGTTGGTGTTCGCGCAGGACCTCTTCCAAAACCAACAGTTCTTGTGTTTTCGCTTTTACCCGCCGCTGAAATTCTGCCAATGAGACCGCTTGACCACTCGTTTCTTTTCGCAGGTTCACTGTATGAATGACGCCGTGTAGAGCGCCAAATTGTTTAAGCGTTTGGTCCAGCACTTCCCGCGTTTCTTTCAGCACACCCGGCTCCGCGTATGCCAAAAGAATGTGGGCGCCGGTTTTCTGAAGCGTGCGTGTCTCGTGTAGCAGGTGGCTGATGCTGGTTTCGTTAGGATGATTGGCCAGCCATTGATCCCAGTCTTCAAATTTCGGAATGGACGGCGGCATAGCCAGCACCAACTTGGCTTGCACAGTCCGCGCCAGATACGACGCCAGCTTGATGCCCGCACCGTCTGGTTCACATGTGATCAAGTAGACGCCACCGTGTCTTAACCCGGCTTGTACGTGCTGATCAGTTTTAACTGAGACGCGCTCCAGAGACTGCACCCAGCGCTGCTGACTACGGTAGGCGATTACTTCCTCAGATGAATCTCCCAATAACTCGGCAATTAGTTCGCGAGTGACGTGTTCTTCCGGCAAGCTATCGAATTCAGTCTCGCTCAGATCGATGCTTCGGAACGTAAGACGAGAATGATCCTGCTTCATGCTCTTGATACTCAGAGCAGTGGCTTTCTCGGGCCGCAAATTTTCGTGGCCCAACACTTCATGAATATTGTTCGAGATATGGGTGAGCTGTAAGGGAGTGGCGATCTCTTGCTCCGTCAGTGCCTGGGCCAGAAACAACAGACTATAGAAACCCGTAGTTTGAGCGTCATCAAAGATGTCGATTTTGTTTTGAGCTTCCCTTCGAGGCGTGACACTCCATAGATGGACAATCCTGTCAGGAGTTCCGTCACATTGGCGGAGGTCATTAAACAAAGCCGCATAATCGGCCTGGCTCTTTGGATTAATCGTGAATTGATAATTTCCTGATTTCGAAAACTGCTCGCCTATCCGAACGAGGGTGACTTCATGGCCGTGTCGTCGTAGTTGCTTTGCGATCTCGGGGCCGAGACATTCGTCATCGAGAAGCAACCAACGCAACTTCTTGCCGGCTATCTCGGTATGTTTGATCGCCACCGGGCGGAGAGATTGTTTCCACACGTGAGTGTAAAACCAATCTGCGAGAGTTAAAGTTTTTCCTGATGGAGTTTTGGAACCGTTGCGGCCATTACTTTTTGGTTCAGCCCAGTAGCGCTGGCGTTGGAAGGGATAAGTCGGGAGCGGGAGTCTGACTCTTTTCTCTTCGCTGTAGTATTTGCTCCAGTCGATTTCCACGCCCCCCAACCACACTTGGCCCACCGCCGCACTCACTCGCTCCTCTTCGCTTTGCGGCTCCCCCTCGCGCTCCGCTCCCAGCGTCGGCACTACCACTGCGCCCGCGCCCCACACCGCCCGCGCCAGCACACTCAGCGCCTGGCCCGGCCCCACTTCCACCACCACACTCTCCCCACCGCGCTGCAGTTCCTGCAATCCCGCCCAGAACCGCACCGGCTCCCGCACC
>Ga0068859_100002128_pt1 | contig 20159 bp, 16 predicted proteins | sample KBSSwiS22_FD_66585 | JGI IMG/M metagenome (GOLD analysis project Ga0068859, IMG submission 66585) | Switchgrass rhizosphere microbial communities from Kellogg Biological Station, Michigan, USA - KBS Switchgrass S2-2 | ecosystem: Host-associated > Plants > Roots > Rhizosphere > Soil ...
GGCAAGCCCGTCTACCTTCGCGACCTCTGGCCGACGAGCGAGGAAGTCTCCGCCCTCCAGCGCAAGCACGTGACGAACAAGATGTTCGCCACCCGCTACGCCGACGTCTTCAAGGGGGACAAGAACTGGCAGGGCATCAAGGTCGCCGGCGGCCAGACCTACGCCTGGGACGGCGCCTCGACCTACGTGCAGAACCCGCCCTACTTCCAGGACATGAAGATGGAGCCTGCGGCGGTGACCGACATCGTCGAGGCCCGGGTGCTGGGCGTGTTCGGCGACTCCATCACCACCGATCACATCTCTCCGGCGGGTTCGATCAAGGCTAGCTCGCCCGCGGGCGTCTACCTGCGCGAGCATGAGGTGCCGGCCTCGGAGTTCAACTCCTACGGCGCCCGGCGGGGGAACCACGAAGTGATGATGCGGGGCACCTTCGCCAATATCCGCATCCGCAACCGCATCACTCCGGACATCGAGGGCGGTGTCACCAAGCACTTCCCCTCGGGCGAGATGATGTCGATCTACGACGCGGCCATGCGCTACCAGTCCGAGGGCCGCCCGCTGGTGGTCTTCGCCGGCAAGGAATACGGCACGGGCTCCTCGCGCGACTGGGCGGCCAAGGGCACGCGGCTGCTCGGCGTGCGCGCCGTGGTCGCCGAGAGCTTCGAGCGCATCCACCGCTCCAACCTGGTCGGCATGGGCGTGCTGCCGCTGCAGTTCACCCAGGAAGGGTGGCACAAGCTGGGCCTGACGGGCGAGGAGATCGTCACCATCCGCGGGCTGACCGAGCTTGCGCCGCGCAAGCAGCTCATCGTGGAGATGTACCGCCCCAGCGACGGCCGCATCGCCCGTTTCCCGGTGCGCTGCCGCATCGATACGCCGACCGAGCTCGAGTACTTCAAGAACGGCGGCGTGCTGAACTACGTTCTGCGGAACCTGGCGCGCCAGGCGGGCTGAGGGGACGTGCTCCTCCTCCCAGGCCGGGGGGAGGAGCCCTCACGTCTTGTTGTGATTTACACCAACCGGAAGTCCGCTTAAGCCTCGCCCTTGATGCGGAAGGGCGCGCTCTTCAGTCTGTTCCTGCTCGCCCTGCCGGCGGTCGCGACGGCCAGGACTCCGGTCTTGGTGGAGCTTTACACCGCCCAGGGCTGCGCGTCCTGCGGCGAGGCCGACGCCTACGCCGCCAAGCTCTCGGAACGTTCCGGCGTCCTCATGCTGACCTTCCCGGTGGACTACTGGGACTATCTCGGCTGGCCGGACACCTTCGCCAAGCCGGAGTTCAGCGAGCGGCAGAAGGCCTATGTGGCCAGGCTCGCGCTGCGCGAACCCTATACGCCCCAGGTCATCGTCGACGGCCGCGCCGAGGCGCCGGGCCTGAAGCCCGCGCGGGTCGACAAGCTGGTGCGCGACGCCGGCCGGGCCGCGCGCAACCCGCCGGACGTACGCTTCGTGGGATCGCGGCGCGTGGACGTGGGCCTGGGCCGCAGCCCCTCCGGCGGGGCGGAGGTCTGGCTTGTGCGCTACGACCCCCACCCCCAGGACGTGATGGTGAAGACGGGCGACAACCGCGGCCGCACGGTCGTCCAGAAGAACGTGGTCAAGGAAATCAAGCGCCTGGGCCGTTGGCGCGGCCGCCCGCAGGCTTTCCGCCTGCCCAAGGCCTCCGAGGAAGGGCTGGAGATGGCGGTGATCATCCAGGCGCCGAAGGGCGGGCGGGTGCTGGCCGTGGGCCAGCCGCGCAAGGATTGAGCCCGGCCATCCAAGGATTTCAAGGCCCAGACACACAACAGCCCGCGCAGCTGGAGAGGCCTGCGCGGGCTGAAGTGTGTCGGCTGGCCAACCTGTCGACCCAGGGGGGCTGGGGGGGCTGTTCAGGATCCGGGGCCAGCAAGTCTGACCAACCGACATGTCCCTTAAACCCTCCGCATCTGGCGCGCAGGGGACCGAAATAAGGTCATTTCGGGGCGCTGGGCTCGGGGCCCGCGTCGCCGCCAAGCCCTCGCTTTCCCGACCTATTTCGGTTTAGGCTTAGCCGCGATGGCTTTCGATCCGTCTTTCGCCGCGCCGGGCGGAGCGCGCGTCTTCTTCGAACGGCGTGAGCTCGACCGCCTGCTCAGGCTCTACGGTCGGATGGTGGCGCAAGGGGAATGGCGCGACTACGCCATCGACGGACTCAAGGAGGCGGCGGTGTTCTCGGTATTCCGCCGCACCTCCGAGGCCCCCCTTTATCGCATCGAGAAACGCCCCGCGCTGGCGCGTAAGCAAGGCGCCTGGGCGGTGATCGGCCAGGGCGGCATCATCCTTCGGCGCGCCCACGAACTGGAGACGGTGCTGCGTATCTTCGACCGCGGACGTTTCCAGGTCGTGGACTGACGCCTGCAAGAACGAGGTGGCTTTCGTGGTTCGACAAAAAACCCCGGCGGTGACCCGCCGGGGCTCGAAGGCTGAATTCCTCTGCGCGGCTAGCGGCGTTGGCCGACGAACTGCAGGAGGAATTGGAACAGGTTGATGAAGTTCAGATAGAGGTTCAGCGCGCCGTAGTTGGTGGCCACCGCCGTCTGGGCCGCGTCGCCGCCCAGCTCGTAGTAGGTCATCTTGAGCCGCTGGGTGTCGTAGGCCACTAGGCCCGCGAAGATCAGCACGCCAAGGATGCTGAGGATGAAGCTGAAGCCGGGTGGGCTCCAGAACATCCGCACAAGCGACGCCAGCACCAGGCCCCACAGGCCCATGATCAGGAAGCTGCCAAAGCCGGTCAGGTCCTTCTTGGTGGTGTAGCCGACCAGGCTCAGCGCGCCGAAGGCCGTGGCGGTGATCAGGAAGGTCAGCGCCACTGAGGCGCCGGTGTAGGCCAGGAGCCAGACGCCCAGGCCCGCGCCGATCGCGGTCACCACCGACCAGTAGATGACGCCCGCCGTCCGCGCGGTCGGGTTGCGCATGAACATGGCGCCCAGCAGGATCGCCAGGGGCACGAAGCGCACGATGGTCCCGAGCGCCGTGAAGCCGGCCAGCCGGCCTTCCGGCGTGGTGACGTAGAGCAGTTGCGTAACCGGGGCGAAGTCGGCCGTCACCCAGGCCAGAGCTGCGGAAAGCAGGAGGCCCAGCGCCATCTTGTTGTAGACGCCGAGCATGAAGGCGCGAAGTCCCGCGTCCACCGACATGTCGGCGCGATCCGCGGGGATCGTGCGCGCGTAGCCGCGGTTGAAGTCGCTCATTTGGAGGCCTAGCCCTTGTTCGAACGTCCCCTATCGGACGCATGCGAAATATCGTGTTGGGCGGTGAAGGACGCAAGACCGCAAAAGGTTAAGGGGATTTAACCTTTCCCCCCTTGGGGGTGGAGGCAGCAGAAAGCCCATGATCCGCCTGTTCGCCGCCATCGGCATGCCGGCTGAGACGGCCCTCGCCCTGGCCCGTCGGCAGACGGGCCTGGACGGCGCGCGTTGGCGCACGGCCGAACAGCTTCACCTGACGCTGCGCTTCTTCGGCGAGCTGCGCGAGGACCTGGCCCGCGACCTGGACGCCGAACTCGCCGGCGTGGCGGCGGCGCCGTTCGACCTGGTGCTGGAGGGGGTGGGCGCGTTCGGCGACGGGAAAGACCTGCACACGCTGTGGGCGGGCGTGGCGGACAACCCGGCGCTCACGCGGCTGGCCAAGGCCTGCGAGACCGCCGCCCGGCGCGCCGGGCTGAAGCCCGAGGCCCGACGCTACCGGCCGCACGTGACGCTGGCCTATCTGCGCCACGCCGACCCCGACAAGGTCGCGGCCTGGATCCAGGCCAACAACCTGCTCAAGTCCCCGCCGATCCGCGTGGACCGCTTCGGCCTCTATTCGAGCTTCCTGGGAGGAGGGGGGTCGCAATATCGCCTGGAGGCCGAGTACGGGCTTCAGGCCTCGACCGCATAGTCCTTCAGCACGCCCAGGGGGACGATGGCCAGGGTTTCCTCGTGGGTGGCCTCCAGCACCACGCGAGGGGCGGCTCCGGCGTCCAGCGCCTCCTTCCAGCGCGGCGCGCAGAGGCACCAGCGGTCGCCGGGCTTGAGGCCCATGAAGCCGAACTCCGGCCGCGGTGTGGAGAGATCGTTGCCGACCGACTTGGAGTAGGCGAGGAACTCCGCCGTCATCACCGCGCACACGGTGTGCATGCCTACGTCCTCGTGGCTGGTCTCGCAGCAGCCGTTGCGGAAGAAGCCGGTCATCGGCTCGGTCGAGCACGGCTGGAGGTCCTGGCCCAGCACGTTCCTGGCGGCGGCTTCGTAGCGGGTGGTGGCCATGGCGCCATCCTAGCCCTTATGTGGGGCGCTTCGCCAAGACTCATGAGGACCCGCGACCGATGAGCATCCGCCCGCGCCGTAGCGCGCTTTACATGCCCGCCGGCAATGCGCGGGCGGTGGAGAAGGCCCGCACCCTCGACTGCGACGTGGTGATCCTCGACCTGGAGGATTCGGTCGCTCCCGACGCGAAGGCCGAAGCCCGGGCGCTGGCGGTGGAGGCGGTCCGCGCCGGCGGGTTCGGCGGCCGGGAGGTGGTGATCCGGGTGAATGGCCGCGACACGCCCTGGGGGGCGGCCGACTTGGGCGCCGCCGCAGCCAGCGGCGCCGACGCGGTGCTGGTTCCCAAGGTCTCCAAGGCCGAGGACCTTGCCCACTACGCCCAGGCGCTCGGCGGGAAGACGCGGCTGTGGGCAATGATCGAGACCGGCGAGGCGATCCTTCGACTGGAGGAGCTGGCCGAGGCCGCCGGCCCGGCGCGCAACGACGTGTGGATCCTGGGCGCCAACGACCTGGTGAAGGAGACGCGCTGCCGCCCAGGCAAGAGCCGCTGGCCGCTGGTCCCGGCCATGAGCCTGGCGGTGATGGCGGCGCACTCGCGCGGGGTCGACATCCTCGACGGGGTCTACAATGACATCCCCGACCTGGAGGGGCTGGCCGCCGAATGCGCCCAGGGCGTGGAGTTGGGCTTCGACGGGAAGAGCCTGATCCATCCCTCGCACCTGGAGACCACCAACGCCGCCTTCACTCCGGCCGCCGAGACCGTCGCCTGGGCGCGCACCGTGCAGGCGGCGTTCGCGGCGGCCGAAAACGCCGGCAAGGGCGTCCTGAAGGTCGAAGGCCGGATGGTGGAGCGCCTGCACCTCGCCGAGGCCGAGCGCCTGATCGCCATCGCCGAGGCCATCGCGAAAAAGGGATGAGCATGCGGCGCGGACCGGCCGGCCTGTTGTTGGCGGCGATCGCGGGCGCGGCCGCCGCCCAGACGCCGCCCCCGGTCATTGCGCCGTCCGGGCCCAAGGTCGATGCGCCGGGCCGGCTGCCGAGCCCGGAGGCCACGGTGTCCGACCTGGCTTACGACGCGCGGCTGATGTCATCCTACGCCGCGGCCCAGAGCTTCCAGGGCGCCTTGGACGGGAGCTGGACCCTGGCTGCCGCCGATGGCGGCGGCGACCTCTACGCCTTTCAGTTCACCGACAGGCTGGGCGTCCTCGAAGGCGCCTGGCGCGACCTGAAGCGCGGGCATGGCGCGGACGCTTCGGGGCTCATCGAAAGCGCCAGCCGCAGCCCGCCAGGCCTGGTGCTGAGGTTCGCCCCGCCCGGCCAGGCGGCCGTGGAGGTGGCGCTCCGTCCCGACCTGACGGGCGAGCTCCGGCAAGGCCAGGCGCGGACGGCCGCGGCGCTGCGAAAGAGCGCCGCCCAGCTTCCCTGATCAGCCGGAAAGGCCCAGCGCCTCGCGCGCGGCGCGGAGCGCGGCCTGCAGCGCCGCCGGCGCATAAGGTTGCGCGGGGCCATGGCCCCAGACGGGACCTGGCCAGGCCGCGTCGTCGGGGCGACGGCCCAGCACGTGCACGTGGAGCTGGGGCGTGACGTTGCCCAGCTGGCCGACGTTCAGCTTCTCGGCCGGGCGGCCCAGGACCTGGCCCACCGCCCGCACCGCGCGGCCGGCGGCCAGCACCTCGTCCATCAACGCGGATCGATCGGCGACGCCCAGGTCCTCGAGCTCGCGCGCCGCTGGGACGCGGGGGATCAGCACGATCCAGGGGAAGCGCGCGTCGGCCTGCAGGCGTGCGTGACAGAGGCTAAGCTCGCCCAGGGCTTCAGCGGTGGCGGTGAACGCGGGGTCCAGGCGGAATAGGCTCATGGGCCCTGCCTAGCACGCGCGGGGCCTGCGGCATTGCAGCAAGGCTGCGGCTGGGCTAGGGACCCGCCGACCCGCCTCGGCGGACATCCATTCAAAGCATCGGAGCAGCACCATGGCCAAGAAGCCTGTCCGCGTCGCGGTCACCGGGGCCGCCGGCAACATCGGCTACGCCCTTCTCTTCCGCATCGCCTCGGGCGCCATGCTGGGCGCGGACCAGCCGGTCATCCTGCAGCTCCTGGAGATCCCCAGCGAAGGCGCCCAGAAGGCGCTGAAGGGCGTGGCCATGGAGCTGGAGGACTGCGCCTTCCCGCTGCTGCAGGACATGGTGCTGACCGACGACCCCAAGGTCGCGTTCAAGGACGCCAACTGGTCTCTGCTGGTGGGCTCCAAGCCGCGCGGCCCCGGCATGGAGCGCGCCGACCTGCTGAAGGACAACGGCAAGATCTTCATCGCCCAGGGCAAGGCCATCGACGAGGTCGCCGCCGACGACGCCCGCGTCGCGGTGGTGGGCAACCCCTGCAACACCAACTGCATGATCGCCGCCAGCCAGGCCAAGCGCCTGTCGCCCGACCGCTTCACCGCCATGGTGCGCCTGGACCAGAACCGCGGCCGCGCCCTGCTGGCCAAGAAGGCCGGCGTGTCGATCAACGACGTGTCCGACCTCTACATCTACGGCAACCACTCGCCGACCATGTTCGCCGACTTCACCCATGCCAAGATCGGCGGCAAGCCCGCCGCCGAGGTGATCGGTGACGAGGCCTGGCTGAAGAACGAATACCTGCCCACCGTCGGCAAGCGCGGCGCGGCGATCATCGAGGCCCGCGGGCAAAGCTCGGCGGCCTCCGCCGCCAACGCCCTGGTCGACCACGTTCGCGACCTGACGACGCCCGGCGCCGTGCACGCGGTGGCGATCAAGAGCGAGGGCCGCTACGGGTTCGACCGCAATGTCTGGGCCGGCATGCCGGTCCGCTCCACCGCCACGGGCTTCGAGGTGGTCGAGAGCTACCAGATGGACGATTTCGCCAAGTCCAAGATCGCGATCACCAACGACGAGCTGGTCGGCGAACGCGACACCGTCAAGGACATGCTGGGCTAGACTCTTCCCGGTCCGACTGACGAGCCTTGGACGGCGTCAGCGGACCTCTTCCGGCGCGACGCCCTCGGCCATCTGGTCGAGCTCGCCGATGCGCTGGGCGTAGACCGAGGCGAGCGCGTCGGGCGAGCGGGCGGCGGCGTCTTCGCGGATCGCCATCCAGTCGCGCTGCTCCTGCCGCAGGAACCGGGCGTCGACCCCGGCCTCCAAGGCCCGGCGATAGGCGCGCGCCATCCGGCGGTCCGCTGAGGCGAGCTGCGGGTCGTCGCAGACCGCCTGTTCCGCGCCCGGCCGCGCGGCGGCGCAGTCGAAGCTGGCGCGGGGCGCCGGGGCCGACGGCGCCGGCTCGATGCTGATCGGCGCCTGCGACTGCGGCTGCGGCTGTAGCGGCGCGGACGGCCGGACGGCGAGCGGAGCCTGGCGGCGCGCGGCTTCGGCCATCTCCGGCGGCAACACCTCCAGGCGGCCCAGGGCCGGAGCGGGCGGCCGAGCGGGCGGGGGGGTCGCCTTCGTGATGGTCATCGGCGTCTGTGCGGCGCCGGGCGTGGCGACGGCTTGCGACGTGACGGGCGCAGCCGACCCGCCGATCAGCTGAGGCCGGGCGAGCAGCCCAAGACCCAGCCCCAGCGCCAAGGCGACGCCCACGCCCCCAAGCACCAGTCCCCGACGCGCCGGATGGCGAGGCGAGGCCTGCGCCCGCGGCGGCGCTGGCGGCGGGGTGTCGGCGAAACCCTTGTAGGTCATGCTCCCCCAGGGATCTTCGGGCCGGTCGGACCGCATCGTCACCTCGGTCTTCGCATCCCTCGGCTGACCAAACTGCTGACGCCCAAGCGGGTTTCAACGGCCAAGGCGCGCGGAGGGCTTAATCGCCGCGCGAAGCCTGCCGGGTCTGGTCCTTCAGCTCGGCGATGCGCGCCAGGTAGACGTCATGCACCGCCCAGGGCGCCTCGCGCGCGGCGGTGGCGCGCGCGGCGATCCAGCGCTGTTGCTGACGCTCCAGGGTGGAGGCCGGAACGCCGGCCGCCTGGGCTTCGCGGTAGGCGCGGCTGAGCTGACGCTCCGCCGATCCGAGCGCCGGATCGGCGCAGGTCAGGGCCGCGCCCGCGTCCGGCAAGGCGCAGCGCAGGCTGGCCTTGCGCAACGGCCCGGCGCGGCGCGCCGCCTCCGCCCGCTGGGCCTTCGCGGCGGCGGCGGCCAGCGCCTCGCGTCGGGCGGCCTCGGCGCGGGCGCGCTTGGCCCTGGCCTCCGCCAGGCGGACCGCCTCGGCCCTGGCCTGTTCGGCGATGAGCTTCCGCTTCAGCGCCTTGGCCTGGGCGCGGGCTTCGGCCATCCCGCGGGCGGCGGCTTTGCGGCGGGCGGCGTCCTTCGCCTCGGCCTTGGCGACCCGAGCCTTCGCGATCTTCTCCGCGCGGCGATGGGCTTCAGCTTCGAGGGCGTCCCGCCGTTCGATCTCGGCCTTCCGCGCCGCGACCGCCTTGGCGCGCTGCGCCTGCGCCGCCTGGGACCTGGCCTTGGCCTCAGCCTCGAGCTTCGCCGCCGACGGGCCGCGGCGCTCGGGCAGGGCGCGCATGATCGAGGGGCGCGGGTCGTCCAGTTTCAGCGGCGCGACGGCGTGGACGCGCATGAGACCCTCAGGCGGACGCCGCGGCGCCAGCGGTTCCGCCTCGATGGCGGGCGCAGGCGCCAGGGGTTGGGCGGCGACGGGGGCGGCGGGCCCGGCGTGCGGCGTGGGACGCGCCACCCGGATCTCGATCCGCCGCGTCTCCGCAGCCGGCGCGGCGGGGCGGCGGGGAAGATGGCGGGCGGTCAGCTCGTGCTCGACGTCCGAGGGCCGAGCCCAGAGACCGAGCGCGGCCCCCAGCACGCCGGCGCCGGCCACTCCGGCCATCATCATCCGCCTGGACATGCGGCGGCGTGCGCCGCTCGACGCGGCCGTCAGCTCGTTAGAGGGATCGATGGACATGAATGGGCCCCCGGATGCGCAAGACCCCCGAGGTGCGCGCCCGCGCGGCCGGCCTGCCCAGCAGCCGTCCTCGCCCCGCTTCACGCTCTCCCGCCCTGATTGAGCCACAATCTTGACCGCAAGGCCAGAGCGTCGCCATGGGCAGAAGGTAGCAGCTTGGCCTTGGGCGCCCCCGCGCCATATTCGCGGTGAACATCGCAACGGGCTGGGTTAAGCAGGCGCGCGGATCGGGCGGGCGTAGCCGTCGAAGGACCGATGCACGAACTGGTTTTCCACGACCCGACCGGACGTAGGGCCCGGCGCATGCGGCTCTGCTGGGGCCTGCTGCTGGCGTTGGGCTCGCTGCTGGCCGCCAGCTTCTTCGCCACCCTGGCCATCGCCCCGCGCCTGCCGAAGGTGACCCTGAAGGACCCCCACGTCCTGCAGGCGCTGCACGTGGAGACCGCCCACAAGCTCCGGGGCAAGCGTGATTGGACGCGTATCCCGCACCCCCGCGCCGCGGCGACGGGCGGCGGCCCGGCCCGGCCGTTATCGGTGGGGTTCTACGTCTCGTGGGACGAGAGCTCGCGCGAGTCCCTGGTCCGCCATGTGAACGACGTGGACGTCGTTTCGCCGCAATGGATCCAGCTCAACGGCTCGTCCGGCGTCGTGGATCTGACCGAGGACCCGCAGGCCCGGGCGATCATCGCCTCGGCCCACAAGCCGCCCTCGATCATCCCCGGGGTGATCAACGCCCGCAACGGCGTCTGGAACGGCCCTCAGGCCGACGCCCTGCTGGCCGACCCGAAGGCGCAGGACCGCCTGATCGCCACGCTTGTCGACCTGGCGGGCCGGCGCGGCTTTGCCGGCTATGTGTTCGACCTGGAGAACCTCTCGGACGCCTCGATCCAACGGAACTACCCGGCCTTTGTCTCCAAGGCCCGCGCGGCCCTTAAACCTCTCGGCCGCGAGGTGTGGGTCACCGCGCCGTTCGACGAGAATTGGCCGCTGAAGCGCCTGCAGGCGACGGCCGACGCCGTCGTGCTGATGGCCTACGACGAGCACTATGGGACCGGCGATCCTGGCCCGACCGCGGGACAGGACTGGTTCGAGACCTGGCTCGCGAAGGACATGAAGCAGCTCGATCCGGCGCGGGTCATCATGGCGCTGGGCGCCTACGGCTACGACTGGACCCAGGCCAGCGCCGGCGCGAAGGGCTCGTCCGAGGCCGTCACCTTCATGGAGGCCATGCAGACCGCCCATGATTCCGGCGCCCGCCCGCAGATGGACGAGGCCAGCCTCAACCCGACCTACAGCTACGCCGACGACGCCGGCCGCAAGCACTCGGTCTGGTTCCAGGACGCGACCACCCTGTTCAACCAGATGCGGGTTTCCGACGGCTTCCGGCCTTTGGGTTACGCGCTGTGGCGGATGGGCGGGGAGGACCCGCTGGTCTGGAAGCTGATGCGCCACGACTACGACGCCGCCAGCGCCGAGGGGCTGGACCAGCTTCAGCCGGGCCAGGGGGTTAATTTCGACGGTTCCGGCGAGGTGCTGCGGGTGGAGAACACGCCCACTCCCGGACGCCGGACAATCGAACGCGACCCCGACACGGGCCTGATTTCCGGCGTGGACTACCAGGTCCTGCCCACCTCCTATGTCGTGCAGCGCTACGGATGGCGCCCCGGCTGGGTGGCGCTGACCTTCGACGACGGGCCTGACGGCCGCTGGACGCCCAAGATCCTCGACATCCTGAAGGCCAAGCAGGCGCCCGCGACCTTCTTCGTCATCGGCAAGAACATGTCGCGCTTTCCCGGCCTGGTCGCGCGCGAGATCCGCGAAGGCCACGATGTCGGATCCCACACCTGGACGCATCCGAACATCGGCGTGATCCCCGCCGCCCAGACGGTGGTCGAGCTCAACGCCACCCAACGCCTGTTCGAGACCATCACCGGCCGTTCCATGCGGCTGTTCCGGCCGCCCTATTTCGGCGACGCCGAACCTTCCACGCCCAGCGAGGTGGCGCCGCTGCTGGCCGCCCAGCGGCAGGGCTATTTGTCCGTCGGCCTGCGCATCGACCCCGACGACTGGAAGAAGCCCGAGCCCAGCCACATCGTCCAGGAGACCATCGCCCGCCTTCAGGACAGCAACCGGCCCGGCCAGATCGTGCTGCTGCACGATTCCGGCGGCGACCGCAGCCGTACGGTCGAGGCGCTGCCGCAGCTGATCGACGAGATCCGCGCCCACGGCTATCGGCTCGTCACCGTAGCCCAGCTCGCGGGCATGACTGACGCCCAGGCCATGCCGCCCACCTCGCGCACCGACCTCGAGCTGTTGCTCGACCGCCTGGGATTCGGCTTCTTTCATGACGCCGAGATGATCCTGCAGGCCCTGTTCATCGCCGCCATCCTGCTGGGCGTCGCGCGCCTGGGGTTCCTGGCGATTCTCGCGGTTGCGCACCGGCTGCGGATCGAGCGTCGCACGCCGCCCCTGACGGAGGCTGCGTCCGGGCCGCTGGTCAGCGTGCTGATCCCCTGTTTCAACGAGGAGAAGGTGATCATCGCCTCGGTTCGGCGGATCCTCGCCTCGACCTGGCCGAGGCTCGAGGTGCTGGTGCTCGACGACGGATCGACCGATGCGACTTCTCCTGTTACCGCCGCGGCCTTCGCCGACGAGCCCAGGGTGCGGCTGCGCAGGTTCGAGAACGGCGGCAAGGCGCGGGCGCTGAACTTCGGGCTGGCCGAGGCCAAGGGCGAGATCGTCGTGGCCCTGGACGCCGACACCCTGTTCCCGCCGGACACGATCACCAGGCTCGTGCGCTGGTTCTCCGACCCCAAGGTCGGGGCGGTGGCCGGCAACGCCATCGTCGGTAATCGCCGCAACCTGATCACCCGCTGGCAGGCGTTGGAGTACGTCACCGCCCAGAACCTCGAACGTCGGGCGCTGGCGGCCTTGGGCGCCGTGACGGTGGTGCCGGGCGCGGTGGGGGCCTGGCGACGCTCGGCCCTGGAGGCGTTGGGCGGCTATCCCACCGACACCCTGGCGGAGGACCAGGACCTGACGATCGCGGTGCAGCGCGCCGGCTGGAAGGTGGAGTTCGACCCCGACGCGCGGGCCTACACCGAGGCGCCGGAGACGGTGGCGGGCCTGCTCAAGCAGCGCTTCCGCTGGTCGTTCGGCACGCTGCAATGCATCTGGAAGCACCGAGGGGCCCTGTTCAGCCCCAAGCGCCCCGTCCTGGGCTTCATCGCCTTGCCGCAGATCTGGCTGTTCCAGATCGTGCTCACCGCCATCGCGCCGCTGGTCGACTTGGCGATCGTGTGGAGCGCGGTCAGCGCGCTTTACGGCTGGTTCTTCCACCCGGTGGAGTGGTCGCCCGACGACCTGATCCGCCCGCTGTTCTACTGGGCGGCCTTCATCTTCCTGGACCTGTCCGCGGGCATGCTGGGAATGGCGCTGGAGCGCCGTGCGCCGTGGGCCGACTTGGTCTGGATGCCCGTGCAGAGGTTCGGCTACCGGCAGCTCATGTACTATGTGGTCGTCAAGTCGATCGATGCGGCCCTGCATGGCGTGCGCGTGAGTTGGGGCAAGCTGGAAAGGCGCGCCACGGCGGCGGTCGGCAAGGTGCGCTGAGCCGGGCTTTTCCACCCGAAAGCAAACCCTCCGCCAAGGCTTGGAATTTCATCTGTCGCGCTGTTGCAACGCCATACTGCGGCGCCTATAAACCGCGCCACCGAGCGCTCCGAGGCGCGATCCAGGCGAACGCCCCAGACCACATGAACATCCACGAGCACCAAGCCAAAGCCGTTCTCAAAGAGTTCGGCGTCGCCGTTCCGCGCGGCTATCCGGCCTATTCGGCGGCGGAGGCGGTGAAGGCGGCGGAGCAGCTTGGCGGGCCGGTGTTCGTGGTCAAATCGCAGATCCACGCAGGCGGCCGCGGCAAGGGCCGCTTCGAAGGGCTGGGGCCGGACGCGAAGGGCGGGGTCCGGGTGGTCAAGTCCGTCGAGGAGGTGCGCAAGAACGCCGAGGAGATGCTCGGCCGCGTGCTCGTGACCCATCAGACCGGGCCGCGCGGCAAGCAGGTGAACCGCCTTTACATCGAAGAGGGCGCTGCGATCGCCAGGGAGCTGTATCTCTCCCTGCTGATCGACCGTGAGACCAGCCGAGTCTCGGTGGTGGCGTCCACCGAAGGCGGCATGGACATCGAAGAGGTCGCGCACGCGACGCCTGAGAAGATCACCACCTTCACCATCGACCCGGTGACCGGGGTGTGGCCGCACCACGGCCTGCGCCTGGCCAGGGCGCTGGAGCTGACCGGCGACCTGCAGAAGCAGGCGTCCAAGCTGCTCGCCCAGCTCTACGAGGCGTTCCTCGCCAAGGACATGAGCATGCTCGAGATCAACCCGCTGATCGTCAATGGCGACGGCCAGCTTAGGGTGCTCGACGCCAAGGTCTCGTTCGACTCCAACGCCCTGTTCCGCCACGCCGACATCCGCGAGCTGCGCGACGAGACGGAAGAGGACCCCAAGGAGATCGAGGCCTCCAAGTTCGACCTGTCCTACATCGCGCTCGACGGCGACATCGGCTGCATGGTCAACGGCGCGGGCCTGGCCATGGCGACCATGGACATCATCAAGCTCTACGGGGCCGAGCCGGCCAACTTCCTGGACGTGGGCGGCGGCGCCTCCAAGGAAAAGGTGACCGCCGCGTTCAAGATCATCACCGCCGACCCCAACGTGAAGGGGATTCTGGTCAACATCTTCGGCGGCATCATGCGCTGCGACATCATCGCCGAGGGGGTGATCGCCGCGGTCAAGGAGGTGGGGCTGCAGGTCCCGCTGGTGGTGCGGCTGGAAGGCACCAACGTCGAGCAGGGCAAGGCGATCCTGGGGTCGAGCGGCCTCAACGTCATCGCCGCGGACGACCTCTCCGACGGCGCCGAGAAGATCGTTCGGGCCGTGCAGGGGGCGCGCTGAATGTCGGTTTTGGTCAACAAGAACACCCGCGTCATCTGCCAGGGCATGACCGGCTCGCAGGGCACCTTCCACACCGAGCAGGCGATCGCCTACGGAACCCGGATGGTCGGCGGGGTCTCGCCGGGCAAAGGCGGCCAGACGCACCTTGGCCTGCCGGTGTTCGACACCGTCGGCGAGGCGGTGAAGCAGACAGGCGCCGACGCCAGCGTCATCTATGTGCCGCCGCCCTTCGCCGCCGATTCGATCCTTGAGGCGATCGACGCCGAGGTGCCGCTGATCGTCTGCATCACCGAAGGCATTCCCGTCGCCGACATGGTCAAGGTGAAGCGCGCGCTCGCCGGCTCCAAGTCGCGGCTGATCGGGCCGAACTGCCCTGGCGTCCTGACGCCGGACGAGTGCAAGATCGGCATCATGCCGGGCAATATCTTCAAGCGCGGCTCGGTCGGCGTTGTCTCGCGCTCCGGCACGCTTACCTATGAGGCGGTTTTCCAGACCACGCGCGCGGGGCTCGGCCAGACTTCGGCGGTCGGGATCGGCGGCGACCCGGTGAAGGGTACGGAGTTCATCGACGTGCTGCAGATGTTCCTCGACGACCCGGAGACCGAGTCGATCATCATGATCGGCGAGATCGGCGGATCGGCCGAGGAAGACGCGGCGGAATTCATCAAAAATTCAGCCGTGCGGAAGCCTATGGTGGGCTTTATCGCCGGCCGCACGGCGCCCCCTGGGCGCCGGATGGGGCACGCCGGCGCGATCATCTCTGGCGGCAAAGGCGGCGCCGAGGACAAGATCGCGGCGATGGAAGCGGCGGGAATTCGGGTGTCGCCATCGCCGGCGAAGCTCGGGGAGACCCTGCTCGAGGTGCTTAAGGGCGCCTGAGCGAGTAAGTATCGCAAGCGTTAGGGCGGTCCGCGCTCGGCTCCTCTGATCAGAAGCTCCGCGGCCCCGGCCCCCGGAAGGCGGACGAGATGGCGGACGACGCAGGGCTGATCAACCAGGTTCTCGCAGAGACCTCGTTCCTCTATGGCGGCAACGCCGCCTTCGTGGAGGACCTCTACGCCCAATGGGCGGCCGACCCGCAGTCGGTGGACGCCTCATGGCGCGCCTTCTTCCAGACGCTCGGCGACCGCGCCGAAGAGGTGAAGCGGGCGGCCGGCGAGCCCGGCTGGACCCAGCCCGGCGCCCCGCTCCCGCGTCCGGAATGGGTCTCGGCCCTCGATGGCCTGTGGCCCGCCGTCCAGGCGAAGGTGGAGGCCAAGGTCTCCGCCCGCGCGCCCGAGGCTTCGCCCGACGCGGTGCGCGCGGCCACCCTGGATTCGCTTCGCGCCATCATGATGATCCGGGCCTATCGGATGCGCGGGCATCTCAAGGCCCACCTCGACCCGCTGGGCCTGGCGACCACGCCCGGCGACGCTTCCGAGCTGGATCCGGCGAGCTACGGCTTCGCCGAGGCCGACTTCGACCGTCCGATTTTCCTCGACTTCGTGCTGGGCCTCGAGAGCGCGACGCTGCGCGAGATCCTGGAGATCCTGCGTCGCACCTACTGCGGCAACCTCGGCGTGCAGTACATGCACATCTCCGATCCCAAGGAGAAGGCCTGGCTGCAGGAGCGGATCGAGGGGCGCGACAAGGAGATCGTCTTCACGCCGGAGGGCAAGGTCGCCATCCTGAAGAAGCTGATCGAAACCGAGGGCTTCGAGAAGTTCCTGCACCGCCGCTTCCCCGGCACCAAGCGCTTCGGGCTCGACGGCGGCGAGGCGATGGTCCCGGCGCTGGAGCAGGCGATCAAGCGCGGCGGCGCCCTGGGGGTGAAGGACATCGTCATCGGCATGCCGCACCGCGGCCGGCTGAATGTGCTCTCGGCCGTCATGGGCAAGCCCTACCAGGCGATCTTCCACGAGTTCCAGGGCGGCTCGACCATGCCGTCCGACGTGGAGGGCTCGGGCGACGTGAAGTACCACCTGGGCGCCTCGTCGGACCGGGAGTTCGACGGCAACAGCGTGCACCTGTCGCTGACGGCGAACCCCTCGCACCTGGAGATCGTCAACCCGGTGGTGATCGGCAAGGCGCGCGCCAAGCAGGCCTTCGCGCTGCGCGAGAACCCCACCGTCGGCCGCGGGCATGTGCTGCCGTTGCTGTTGCACGGCGACGCCGCCTTCGCGGGCCAGGGCGTGGTGGCCGAGTGCTTCGCGCTTTCCGGGCTCAAGGGCTATGGCGTCGGCGGCACCATCCACTTCGTGGTGAACAATCAGATCGGCTTCACCACCAGTCCGAAGAACTCCCGCTCCTCGCCCTATCCGTCCGACGTGGCCCTGATGGTCGAGGCTCCGATCTTCCACGTGAACGGCGACGATCCGGAGGCGGTCGTGTTCGCCGCCAAGGTGGCCACCGAATACCGTCAGATGTTCGGCAAGGACGTGGTCATCGACATGTTCTGCTACCGGCGGTTCGGCCACAACGAGGGCGATGATCCGACCATGACGCAGCCGTTGATGTACCAACAGATCAAGGGACACCCCTCGGTGAGCGAGCTCTACGCCCGGCGTCTGGTGGGCGAAGGCGTGGTCACGCAGGCCGACGCCGACAGCTGGACCCGCGCCTTTGCGGAGTACCTCGACGCGGAGTTCGACGCGGCCAAGGGCTACAAGGCCAACAAGGCCGACTGGCTGGACGGCAAGTGGTCGGGCCTGAAGCTGCCCCAAAGCGACGAGCGGCGGGTCACCGGGGTGCCCCGGCAGAAGCTGCTAGACCTCGGCCGCAAGATGACCACCGTCCCGGAACGGATCGCCGTGCACAAGACCGTGGAGCGGGTGGTCGCGGGGCGGCGTCGCGCGATCGAGGCCGGCGAGAACATCGACTGGGCCACGGCCGAGCACCTGGCCTTCGCCACCTTGCTGGACCAGGGCTATCCGGTGCGTCTGTCCGGTCAGGACAGCGTGCGCGGCACCTTCACCCAGCGTCACTCGGGCCTGGTCGACCAGAAGACCGAGGAGGTCTACTTCCCGCTGCGCAACCTCGGCCCCGGCCAGGCGCACTTCGAGGTGCTGGATTCAGCCTTGTCCGAAGAGGCGGTGCTGGGCTTCGAATACGGCTTCTCGCTTACCGACCCCAACACGCTGACCTTGTGGGAAGCCCAGTTCGGCGACTTCGCCAACGGCGCCCAGGTGGTGATCGACCAGTTCATCTCGTCCGGCGAGCGCAAGTGGCTGCGGATGAGCGGCCTGGTGCTGCTGTTGCCGCACGGCTACGAGGGCCAGGGGCCCGAGCACTCCTCCGCCCGGCTGGAACGCTACCTGCAGGCCTGCGCCGAGGACAACCTTCAGGTGGTCTATCCGACGACGCCGGCGAACTATTTCCACGCCCTGCGCCGCCAGTTGCTGCGGGAGTTCCGCAAGCCGCTGATCGTCATGACGCCCAAGAGCCTGCTGCGTCACAAGCGGGCGGTGTCGAACCTCTCGGACATGGCGGAAGGCTCGAGCTTCCACCGCGTGATGGTGGACGGGGCCGAGGTCGGGTGCGACGTGGGGGGGGTCCAGCTCAAGCCCGACGCGGAGATCAAGCGGGTGCTGATGTGCTCGGGCAAGGTCTATTTCGACCTGGTCGAGAAGCGCGCCGCCGAAGGCCGCGACGACGTCTACATCCTGCGCCTGGAGCAGTTCTATCCCTGGCCGCTGAAGTCGGTGTCCAAGGAGCTGAAGCGCTTCAAGAACGCCGAGTTGGTCTGGGTCCAGGAGGAGCCGAAGAACATGGGCGGCTGGACCTTCGTCGATCCGTGGCTGGAGCTCACCCTCGATCGGATGAGCATCTCGGCCAAGCGCGCCCGATACGTCGGCCGGCCCGCGTCCGCCTCGACAGCCGCCGGCCTGATGACGCGGCATTTGAAAGAGTTGGAGTCCTTCCTTAAGGAAGCCTTCGCCTAAACGACCGCGGCACGACCCGCGCAAGGAGCTCCGTCTCTCATGGCCGACATCATGACCCCCGCGCTTGGAGAATCCGTCTCCGAAGCCACCGTGGCCCGGTGGACGAAAAAGGCGGGCGAAGCGGTGCGCAAGGACGAGGTGCTGGTCGAGCTGGAGACCGACAAGGTCAGCCTGGAGGTCGCCGCCCCCGCCGACGGCGTGCTGGCGGAAATCCTCGCCCCCGAAGGCGCCAACGTGACGCCGGGCGCGGTCCTGGGCAAGGTGACCGAAGGCGCCGCGGCCGCGAGCGCCGCCGCCGCGAAGCCGGAGCCCGCGCCCGCCCAGCCGGCGCCGACCCCTGCTCCTGCGCCAGCCCCCGCGGCTGCGCCGGCCGCCGCCGCCGGCGCACCGGTCCTGGCCCCCTCGGCCCAGAAGCTGGCGACCGAGAACAAGCTCGACCCGGCCGCCATCCCCGGCACCGGCAAGGGCGGCCGCATCACCAAGGGCGACGCGCTGGCGGCGCTGGAGGCCCGCGCCAGCCAACCGGCTCCGGCGCCCACGCCGGCCGCCCCCCGCCCGGTCCATGAGCGCGAAGAGCGGGTGCGCATGACGCGTCTTCGCCAGACCATCGCCGCCCGGCTGAAGGAGGCGCAGAACACCGCCGCCATCCTCACCACCTTCAACGAGGTGGACATGGGCGCCGTCATGGCGCTGCGCTCGGCGCACAAGGACGCCTTCGAGAAGCGTCACGGGGTCAAGCTCGGTTTCATGAGCTTCTTCGTGAAGGCCTGCGTGCACGCTCTCAAGCAGGTCCCCGAGGTCAACGCCGAGATCGACGGCCAGGACATCGTCTACAAGAACCACTACGACATCAGCGTCGCCGTGGGCACGGACAAGGGCCTGGTCACGCCGGTGTTGCGCGAGGCCGACAGCCTGGGCCTGGCCGAGATCGAGAAGGGCATCGGCGACCTGGGCAAGAAAGCCCGCGACGGCAAGCTGACCCTGGAGGACCTTCAGGGCGGCACCTTCACCATCTCCAACGGCGGGGTCTACGGCTCGCTGATGTCGACGCCGATCCTCAACGCGCCCCAGTCGGGCGTGCTGGGCATGCACAAGATCCAGGATCGCCCCATGGCCGTGAACGGCCAGGTGGTGGTCCGGCCGATGATGTACCTGGCGCTCAGCTACGACCACCGCGTCGTCGACGGCCAGGGTGCGGTCACCTTCCTGGTGCGGGTCAAGGAAGCCATCGAAGACCCGCAGCGCCTGCTGCTGGACATCTGAGACCGCGGCGGACTCGAGCGAAGTTCAGATCCAGCGCACCCGAGGTGCGCCGCGAATACGAGGGCGGGGATTCCCATGGCTGACTCCTATGACGTGGTGATCATCGGCGGCGGGCCGGGCGGCTACAACGCCGCCATCCGCGCCAGTCAGCTGGGCCTCAAGGCCGCCTGCGTGGAGATGCGCGCGACGCTCGGCGGCACCTGCCTCAACGTGGGCTGCATGCCCTCCAAGGCGCTGCTGCACGCCTCCGAGCTCTTCGAGGCCGCCGGAGGCGAATTCGCCACCCTCGGCATCGAGGTCCAGCCGAAGCTCAACCTGCCCCAGATGATGAAGCAGAAGGGCGAGAGCGTCGGCCAGCTCACCAAGGGGATCGAGTTCCTGTTCAAGAAGAACAAGGTCGATTGGGTGAAGGGCCAGGGCCGCATCTCCGGCCCCGGCCAGGTGGAGGTCACCGCCGAAGACGGCGCCAAGACCAAGCTTGCGGCGCGCAACATCGTCATCGCCACCGGGTCGGAGCCGGCGGGGCTTCCTGGCGTGACTGTGGACCAGAAGCGCATCGTCGATTCCACCGGCGCGCTCTCGCTGCCCGAAGTCCCCAAGAGCCTGGTGGTGATCGGCGCCGGCATCATCGGCCTGGAACTGGGCTCGGTGTGGCGCCGCCTGGGCGCCAAGGTGACGGTGGTCGAGTTCCTCGATCGCATCTCGCCCGGCATGGACCTGGAGGTCGCCAAGGCGTTCCAGCGGTCGCTGGCCAAGCAGGGCATGGACTTCAAGCTCGGCATGAAGGTGACCGGCGCCAAGACCTCCAAGAGCGGGGTCAGCCTGTCCATGGAGCCGGTGGC
>Ga0068859_100002132_pt1 | contig 20140 bp, 18 predicted proteins | sample KBSSwiS22_FD_66585 | JGI IMG/M metagenome (GOLD analysis project Ga0068859, IMG submission 66585) | Switchgrass rhizosphere microbial communities from Kellogg Biological Station, Michigan, USA - KBS Switchgrass S2-2 | ecosystem: Host-associated > Plants > Roots > Rhizosphere > Soil ...
CCACTGATGGCATGGAGAATGACAAGGGGTATGAGTTTTTCGGGAAATTGGAACCGGCCGTAATTGTTGGAACAATTGGTGGTGAGCACCGGCAGTCCATAGGTGTGAAAATAGGCGCGCACCAGGTGGTCCGAAGCAGCCTTGGATGCGGAATACGGGCTGTTAGGCGCATAGCGAGTAGCTTCCGTGAAGGCGGGATCGCCCGCGCCGAGCGAGCCATAGACCTCGTCGGTGGATACGTGTAGGAAACGGAAGTAGTCACCTTGATCAGAGCTTAGTCCCGACCAGTAGGCACGGGATTCTTCGAGCAGGCTGAAGGTCCCGTTCACGTTGGTACGTATGAAATCGTCGGGACCGTGGATCGAGCGGTCCACGTGGCTTTCAGCAGCGAAATGCACGATGGCACGCGGGCGATGGGTGGTCAACAACTCAGCGATCAGATCGCGATCGCAGATATCGCCTTGCACGAAGCGGTAGCGCTCGTCGGCAGTCACTGTCGCTAGGTTCGCCGGATTTCCTGCGTAGGTCAGCTTATCCAGATTGAGGACGACCGAAGTTTCGGTAGCGAGCCACTGCAACACGAAATTTGAGCCAATAAAACCCGCGCCGCCGGTGACCAATATGCTGTCCGCGTGCATGAGAAAACCTGTTCCGAAGGGCTAATTATCGTGCATTTTGCAGGATTTGTCCGCTCTCGGCATCAACCCGGGGGCTCTGAATAGATGAAACGTTCGCCTAGGATGCCGACGATTCGGCCCCCCATCCCTACCATCCCACAGGTTAGAGCAACGGTTCGAGCCCCCAAACGCGGGATCACCCACAACGTGGTATGGTGATTTCTTCGGTCAACAGCCATGAGAGCCCTACTTCTTTCCCAATACAAGAAACTCGAGATCACAGATCTTCCAGTTCCGGTGCCTAGTTCCGATGAACTCCTGGTAAAGGTTGCGGCCTGCGGCATTTGCGGGAGCGACGTCCACGGCTACGACGGGTCCTCCGGGCGCCGGATTCCACCGATCGTGATGGGCCATGAGGCGGCAGGCGTGGTAGAGCGCGTGGGGACCGGAGTAGAGAATTTTAAGGTAGGCGACCGCGTCACTTTCGACTCCACCATTTATTGCGGCGAGTGCGCATTCTGCCGCCGTGGCGAGGTGAACCTGTGCGACAACCGTCAAGTGCTGGGAGTCTCTTGCGGCGACTATCGGCGCGCCGGCGCTTTTGCCGAGTTCGTCGTGCTGCCGGCGCGGATCGCCTATCATCTGCCGGCCAATCTGTCGTTTGCAGAGGCCGCGCTGCTCGAAGCGGTCTCTGTCGCACTGCATGCGATCTCGCTAGTACCGATTGCGCCGAATAACACTGCGCTCGTTGTGGGTGCTGGAACCATTGGACTCCTCCTCCAGCAAGGCCTGAAGGCGGCAGGCTGCTCTCGCGTGTTCGTCACCGACTTGGATGAGACACGTCTGACATTGAGCAAGAAACTCGGCGCGACGGAGACTCTGCGGTCGGGCCCAGAGCTAGTCGAAAACGTATTGCAGCTCACAGGCGGCCTAGGAGCGGATATCGTCCTCGAAGCGGTCGGCAATACGCCTGCCATCCGGACATCGGTCGATTGTGTCAGGAAAGGCGGCCATATCGTATTGGTCGGAAACATCACGCCTGAGGTCACCATTCATCTGCAGAAGGTGGTCAGCCGTCAGATTCGGCTGCAGGGATCGTGTGCGTCCGCCGGTGAATATCCACGCGCAATTGAGCTCATGAGCAAAGGTGCCATCAATGTGAAACCGCTGATCACGGCGGTCGCGCCCCTCCGGGACGGTCCAGCGTGGTTTGAACGCCTGTATGCGCATGAACCGAATCTCATGAAAGTCGTGCTGGAACCTGGAGCTGGCTCATGAGTGAGCTTTTTGACTTGACCGGCCGGGTCGCAATTGTGACCGGAACCAGCCGTGGCTTGGGTCAATATTTCGCGCGCGCGCTGGCCCGGGCGGGAGCTGACCTGGTGCTCACCAGTCGGGATCGAACAACGCTCGAGCCGTTTGAGGCGGAAATCGCTGCCCTAGGGCGGAGATCGGTATCGCTCGATCTCGACGTACGCGATCACGGCAGCATCCAGAAAATGGTGTCCGCGGCATCGGATTTTTTTGGTCGCATCGACATCCTGGTCAACAACGCCGGTTGCAATGTGCGAAAGCCGGCGGTTGAAATCACCTGGGACGACTGGAATTTGGTTCTCGACACCAACCTGCGCGGCACCTTCTTCGTTGCGCAAGCCGTGGCACGGCGCATGATTGAGCGCGGTTATGGCCGAATCATCAATCTTGGCTCCGTCACCTCGGTTGCGGGCTACGCGGGACTTGGGCCGTATGGAGCCAGCCGCGGCGGCATCCGCCAGCTAACCATGAGTCTTGCCGATGATTGGGGAAAATACGGTGTAACCGTAAACTGCCTTGCTCCGGGTTGGTTTCGTACGGCACAGAACAAAGTCATGTACGAAGACACGGAATGGGTCGAGTATCTCAAGGAACGAATTCCTCTGAAGCGCCCGGGCCAGCCCGATGATCTGGATGGCGCAGTCGTTTTTCTCGCTTCGGAGGCCAGCTGCTATGTGACAGGGCAAACGCTCCTGGTGGATGGCGGAATCTCGACCGGCGCTATGAGGGCTCTGCCGAGGAAGCAAAAGGCCTGAGCGCGTTCCTGCCTATTCAGCAACCAGCAGATTTTCCGCGAACAGCCACTCACTGTCAATCCACTGCGCTTCGCAGCGCAAACCTGCGTACTCCGCCATATCGAAAATCTCCTCAGCCGCGTACTTATGGCTGCTCTCGGTCCAAATGGTTTCGCCTTGTTCGAAATCTACTTCCAGATCGGCACGGGAGATGGTTACGGTTTGCGCGCGCTTTGATCGCAAGTGCATTTCGATGCTGCGCGCTTCTTCATTGATGCGCGCTTCATGAGTGAATTGATCTAGATGAAAGTCCGCATCCAGTTCGCGATTGATGCGAGCTAGCAGGTTTAGATTGAACGCGGCGGTTACACCAAGTTCATCTTCGTAAGCGGGGAGTAGTTCGTATGCCGGCTTCTCGAGGTCAGTTCCCAGTAGAAGTGAGTCCCCCGGGCGCAGAATCCGGCGGATTGCGGCCAGGAACTCGACGCCTGCATTCCGGTCAAAGTTGCCAATCGTGCTCCCCAGAAAAAGGACGAGCAGATGTTGTCCCCGCTTGCGATGTGCGGCAATCTCAACCAACCCGTCCAAGTACTCTCGTTCGAAGCCAAGGATGCTGACCGAATCGAGATCCTGAAGTTCCTGCTGGCAGCGCACGAGGGCGGCGCGAGAAATCTCAATCGGGTGATAGAACGTCCGCTGCCGACGCGACAACGCTTCGAGCAACCAGCGAGTTTTCCGGCCGTTGCCACTTCCGAGTTCGGCAACCACCACCGGGCCCGCCAGTCGGCTCACGATTTCTTCGGAATGGCGCCGTAGCAATCGGTCATCGGCACGGGTGAGACCATACTCGGGCAAATGACTAATCACCTCGAACAGGGCCGACCCGATATCGTCGTATAGATATTTGGATGGGAGTTCTTTTTGGCCCTCTTTCCTCAGGCCAGCCCGAACATCCTCGGCAAATTCATAAGCAGGGTTGGGAGTAATGGCGCGAACTAGCATTCGTTGCTCCTCAATCAGTGGCGGACGCAGCGGAATCCAGCGTAGACGTATTGGTAATGCGATTGAAACCAGTTGCGGAAAGTAGACCGAAGCATGCATGCCGCCGTTCGGGTCGACCCGCCTTTCATCACGAAGTGCTTTCCGTCAAAAAAATCCGCCGAGTACCCGCGGTAAAACGAAAACGGCTCAAAGCCCTGGAAAGGCGCGAACGGAGTCGACGTCCATTCCCACCCATTGCCGACCATCCCGCCCACGCCGAAGGCGCTCGCGCCCGCTGGCAAAGCGTTTACGGCGATGGGATCCCAGCTGGCGAAGTCGGCATTGCACAATCGGCCACTCGCAGGATTCTCCCCCCAAGGATAGGCGCGCTCCCCTCCTTCCTCGGTGCCGTACGCGGCACGTTGCCACTCGGCTTCTGTGGGAAGGGACTTCCCTGCCCAGCGGGCATATGCTGCGGCTTCCGCATGACTCACGTAGACCGGCCAATCCAGTGGCAACGGGATCTCCCCAAACATGGCCCGGTACCGCCACCGCTCGCCTGACTTTTTCCAGAACACGGGATGGGAGATAAGCTTGCTCGATTTCCACTCCCAATCGGGAGCACTCCAGAATTCCGGCGCTTCGTATCCACCCGCCTTGATGAAGTCGAGCCACTGCGCATTACTAACCATGAACTGATCGATCTCGAAGGTAGGCACGTTCACCCTGAAGGCTTCGAATTCGTTGTCCCAGCCGAATTTGCCACTCTCCCGGGAAAGTCCCAGGCTAACGGCACCAGCTGGAACCTTGATCATTTCCGAAGCGACTGGAGAGGTTACAAGTTGGGGAGTGCCGTTCTGCCCATTCTTTTTTTCACATGGGAGCTGATGCAGCATGTAGGCCAGAGTCTCAACATGCATCAATCGGTGTTCGATAGCGACGTTGAGCAGAGTATTCAGGTCGGGGTGGGGCCTTACACCAGGTGCGAGAATCCTGTCCAGGGTTCGCTCGACAACGCTCCGTACCTGACGGACGTAAGCCTGCACTTCACCGAATTGCGGCCAGTCCGACGGCTGGTCGGTCGGCAATCCCCCTCCCACCGGATCGATACCAAAGGCAAAGAGCCGATCAAACTCCGGGCGAAGGCTCCGTTCGCTCAAAACCCGTTCGGATAGCAGGTTCCAATCAAAGGCTTCAAGATGTCCGACATAAAAGACAAGGCGATGGCGCTCAGGAATCGGACGCTCGTAGATGGCGCCCGGGCTTACAAGGCGAAACAGCTCATCACTACGTTCGCGAGCGTCATGGATTCGCTCCAGCAATTCGTGGCGAAGCAGAGCACTTTGTTTGGCTAGTCCCATTCGAAGACCTCTTTCCCGGCCCTAGAAGATGGCAATTCAATCCTCGACCCGAACGAATCCCTGGCGCGTCATTTCTCCAGGAGCGGATTGATCCACATAGCACCAAACCCATGCTTCGCCGGGTTCGATGGAACGGATCAGAGGATGCTTGGTACGGTGAAAATGCTTGGTCGCATGCTTGTTTTTCGATGAATCGCAGCAGCCGACATGGCCGCATTCCAGGCAGAGACGTAGGTGGACCCATGTGTCTCCGAGTTTGACGCAGTCTTCACAGACGTGTTTGTCCGTGCTGGTCAACTTGATTTGGTCGAGATGATCGCATTGAGCCACAATTGCCTCCACAGTATCCAGTTCAGATGCCTGGAATCAGCGATGGTTCCACCTGCGGTGGACCAAGGGCATTGTTATTCCGAGGGCCGGGAAGACATGGTGCTACCTTTGGAATCGGGCCCTACAGTAGATGACAGCACAGGCGATTCGGGTGCAAAGAACGAGTGCGGTTCTCCCCTACGGAAAGAACCGCACTTTGCGGGCCCTTAGACGGCTCTCAACCACAACCTATTGCGTTTTCGCCCCCGTCAGTTCCCGAATCAAGGCAGCTTCGCGTTCACGATAGGGACGTCCGTCGGGGTAGAAAATGTCGTGGAACCAGACTGGCGGCTGTTGCAGAACATAGGGCCTCTGCCATGAATCCCAAGGCAGATTAGTTTGGGACTTGCCAACCACAAACCCCCAATTGATCGCGCCAACGTTGTGTTTTTTCGCGATTGGCAAGATGGTATCAAAGGTACTACCAACCGAGCGCGCCATATATTCGGTGCAGATAATCGGACGATGATACTGCTCGAGCAGGGTTAGGTGCTGCTCGAAGTCTTCCGGCCAGTTGTAATTGTGAAACGAGATGACGTCAGATTGCTCCAGCTGCACGCGAGTGATTGGGTCCGCTTTCTCCATAGACCAATCCCCTTCCCACACCCCGCTGGTGAGTGGCTGGGAGGGATGCACTGAACGCGCCCACTCAAAGACTTGGGGCAGCAATTGGAGAACCCGTTTCTGTTTATCGCTGAGCTCGACTTTCCCATAAGCTCCGCCGTTGGTATTGGAAGGCTCGTTCCAGACGTCCCAGGCAAGCACTCGCGAATCGTTTGCGAACGCGCCGACCACGCCTTCGACGTATGCACGCAATCTGGATTCTTGTGCTGGGTCGGTCAATGCTTTCGCACCGGGGCTTTGGACCCAACCTGAATTGTGCACGCCGGGGATGGGAGGACGCTGGGGACCCAGTTTGGGATTGGGGTCCCAGCATGAATCGAACAACACAAGCATGGGGCGAATGTGATGCTTCGACGCAATTGACAGAAAGGTGTCTAGGCGTTTCTTGAAGCCGTTTGCATCTTGTTGCCATAGCAGATCGTGCAAGAACACACGCATGGTATTCATGCCCAGGCTCTGTGCCCAACCGAATTCTTTGTCAATCTGAGACGCATCGAAGGTCTCTGCTTGCCACATTTCCAGTTCATTGATTGCATCGGCGGGAAGGAAATTGCTTCCAACAATCCAAGGCTGGCGCCCGTACCACGCACTCGCCTGCGCCTCGCTCCAACGTCCCTGAACCTGGGCGTGGGTCGCTCCTACGAGCAAAACCACAAACAGTGGAAGAGCTATTGTTTTCGTCATACGCATTTCCCCCCGAGAATTTCGTGATCTAGTCATGGTGAATCTAGCAGCGCTTAAAGCAGACCGTACGGCAATGTAGCAGCGCCGAATGCAGAAGACAAGTTTCGATCAGCATGGCAAGCCGAAGCTACGGCCGAATGACTTCCTGAGCGCCGGTGCATTTGGCGGTGATGAGCGTAATGTCGTCGTGTTGTTCCTCGATGCTGAAAGCACGCACTTCCTCCACAACCGACGCCAACAATCGTTGGCTGGGAAATGCTAGATTTCGTCTCAAAGTGTCAACCAGCCGATCTTCGCCAAACTCGCACCCATGGATGTCAAAGGATTCCGTCACTCCGTCGGTATAGAGCACTAGGGTGTCACCCAGTTGCAATTGTCTCTCGTCAAATTCGCACTTCCATTCATTGAACAGGCCGAGAACGGTGCCGGTGGAATCCAGCCGTTCCAACTGTCCATTGGCCCGCAACAAAAGCGCCGAGTAGTGGCCGCAGTTCGCATAGCGAAGTCGATGCACGTGGTCGTCGTACTCCGCAAAAAATAATGTCGCATAGGCGCTGTCAATCGTGTTTTGGTAAAACAGCCGGTTCACGGATTGGAGAAACTGTTTTGGCTCGTCCCATGCAGTGGCATACTGGCTGCGCAGGTTTGCCTGCAGGTTTGCCATCAAGAGAGCAGCCGGCATCCCCTTACCGGAAATATCTCCCAGTACCAGCCCTAGGCGCTGCGGTCCCAGGCTCAGAAAATCGTAGTAGTCTCCTCCCACGGCGCGCGCAGGAAGACACACTCCGGCATAGTCGAGCGATTTCAGTTGAGGCAGGGACTGGGGGAAAAGCCGTGCCTGTACCTGCTTAGCGAACTCCAATTCCTGCGCCGCTCGACGTTCGTGTTCAACCTTCTCTGCGAGGGACTTACGTTCGGCGTCCAGTTCACGGCTCAAATCGTCCGATTCGACCAGCTTAAGGGAATTTCCGTCGAGGTCCTCCAAGCTGGCAAATAACCCTCCCCAAGCCGGCTTATGGGGCGGTTGCTGAAAATGAACTCCGCGGGCATGCCACTCCTCGTAGCGCTCGACCACATTCTCGGTGAGGAAAACTAGAGGCGCGGTGCGGCCGATGGAGCTGTATTCTTCTGAGCCGGGCTGGGCCGGAGCGAGGCACACCATCGCGCTGCCGTCCGGAGGGCCCACCACTACAAATCTTCCACCTGCGACCGCACTATCAAAGAGCAAGTTGAACCCGAGCTGGTCAACATAGAAACGAATGCTCCGATCGACGTCCCGCACATAAATGGTAACGAAAAGAATCCGTAGATAGGGAACCTCCGAATTCAAACGAGGAATCGTTCTCGGCCATTGGGCTGATGCGGGGTTGCTCATCGGCGGGATTATATTACGTGCTGCCGGATGGTTTGGCCCCCAAACGCAAAGAGTGGACCCCAGGTCCACTATCCAAGCGAAAGAGGTAGACCTGATAACACCTGTCCTCGTACCAACGTCTAACTTCATGGGAGCGCTGCGCTCATGGCCTCCAGTCCAGAAGATATAGGCGGTCCGTTCCTGTCAGGCCTCACGTTTCGACCTGTGAGGGGGCCAGCTATGGCTGAACCTGTGGACGAAACATCACTTGTGCGTGCGGCGCGTGACGGGGATCGAGCGGCGTTTGGCCAGCTCTATGACCGATATGCACGGATGATCCACGGAGTTCTGCTCGCTAGGGTTCCCTTCCACCAGGTCGATGACCTCGTTCAGGACGTCTTCATGATTGCCCTTCGGCGGTTGCCCATGCTTCGCGAGGTAGAAAGTTTCGGAGCGTGGTTGACGGTGATCGCCCGCAATCGAGCAAATGACTACCATCGCCGATCAATACCAGAGGATCAACTCGCGGAGGAAGCCTGTCACGACGCCCTCGTGAGTCCTAATGGCGGGGAAAATAGCCAGGCCGCGGACGTATTGCAGGCCATCAAGAACTTGCCAGATGCATACCGGGAGACATTGATTCTTAGGCTCGTAGAGGGTATGACCGGCCCCGAGATAGCCGCACGCATTGGAATGACGCACGGGTCGGTTCGAGTCAATCTACATCGCGGCATGCAGCAACTTCGCGAGGCTTTAAGTTTGAGTCGGAGCCGTCAACGTTCCCAATAGGAGATGTCGTGAATCATGGACTATGACAACAATCAACCGGAACCCCAGGCGAGGGCGAGAAGTGACGACTACTTGTGGGATCGATCCGGCAAAACCGATCCCGAGGTCCAAAAGCTAGAAGCTCTGCTTGGGAAATTTCAACATGATCACCGGCGGCTGGTGTTTCCTGAAATTGTCCAAAAACACAGATGGCCTTGGCTCCCGCCGCGGATTCGACCCTTCGTTTTGGCCACAGGCTTAATCACCGCCGTCGTGATCGCCGCAGCCATATTCGTGCATCAGCGAGAGCAGCGGACCCCTGTTGCGCTGTCCGGTTGGACCGTTTCTCGCATGACAGGAACACCGCACCTTGGGAACGTTCCTGTCGGAGGGAAGGAGGACAGCCGCCTCGAGATCGGGCAAATACTTGAGACGGACCCGCAGTCGCGAGCTCGCCTTCGAGCTGAAAGCGTTGGACAGATCGAGATAGAGCCCAACACTCGCGTGCGTGTACTTGCGATGCTGGCCGGTCTGAAACGGATTGCCCTAGACCGGGGGACAATTCACACCTACATCTGGGCGCCACCAGGTCAATTCGTAGTGGACACGCCATCGGCGATGACCGTGGACCTAGGTTGTGCCTACACCTTGCAAGTGGACGATTCCGGAGCAGGGCTGGTGCGCACGTCGCTTGGGTGGGTCGGATTCAAACTCCAGGGACGCGAATCCTTCATCCCTGCTGGAGCGGCTTGCGCGACTCGGCCTAGGCTGGGCCCTGGAACACCGTACTTCGAGGATGCATCAGCGAGGTTTCGCACCGCTTTGAGGCAATTTGATTTTGAGGACAAAACACCGCGGCAGCGCGCCACGGATCTCGCCACGGTCCTCTCCGAGTCTCGCAAACGAGATGCGCTAACACTGTGGCACTTACTGAGTCGTGCAGACGACGAACAGCGAATGGCGGTCTACGAGCACCTGCGCGCACTTGTGCCACCTCCGGCGGACGTCACCAAAGAAGGGGTTTTGCGACTCGATCAGGTCATGCTTGATCGCTGGTGGAATGAACTGGGGTTTGATGACATCTCAGTTTGGCGGCACTGGGAGCGCAGCTGGTCGGCAACAGCAATACCTCAGCAAAAATAAAGAGCGCTGGCAGCCTTCCTCACCCCCCCTGTTGTTTTCATTTAGGCCAATCTGAGTTGTTAACAGTCCACCCCTCGGTTCGCGTCTCTTACATCGTTAGCTCAAAACGACGAAGACGGAGGGCCTTGAACCATGAATTTGCGGCTACGCTCGAAATCGGCAATCAGAACTGTGGGAATCTTGTTAGCCATGACTACTTCAGCATTCGCGGGGCCGCCTCTGATCTGTCATCGAATCGAGATCGGTCAAGCCAAAACCCTGCCTCTGATTGATTGGAACGAACACGGAACCTCTGGCTACAACCTAAAGAACCTATCCAGAGACACCTTTGCCATTCTCGATGCAAACGCCCCAGTGCTGGTGCGGATGGAAACGCTTAGGCTGGCCACCATTTATGCCCGACATAGCCCTGCAGTAGCGAAGGAATTGCTAACTAGACTTCATGCGCGTGCGCATGATTCCTCTGGACAATCGGCAGCCCTTGCTTGGTTTGATCTTGGCTACATGACTGAGGCTTACAAGCAATGGATGCCTCAAAACTCCAATCCCGCCGCGGGACTCGACGGATACGCATGGGTAAAGAAAGCCATCAGCCTGTTCGGCCAAGACGATCCCGCGATGGAGTTCGCGGCCGCCCTGATCACCTTGTCTGGCCCTGCCAACGAGCACAAAGAGCACGTGCGCAAGTCAGTAGCGGGAGCGAAGAGCGATCCGCTTCTAGCTCAAAATCTGACCTCTCGTTTCGGCGACGGGATCATTGCTCACGCGCTCAATCCAACTCGGGAGAAATAGCGATAATGCTTGCAGCTCGAGCGACGTTGCCGCTGAAAATTGGAACCCGGGTTTCTCTCCTGGGATCGTTGGTTATTGGACTGCTGGTCCTAAGCATCTCCGATCACGTGAAAGCGCGGCCGCAAACCGCATCCGGCCTAATCGCTCATGAATGGGGAACATTCACCGCCGTAGCCGGCGCCGACGGCCGCGCCCTGCATTGGATTCCTCTAATAAATCCAGCCGAACTGCCCGGTTTTGTGCAACACCTCAGCAGCCCCGTCTTCAAGTTTGGCCTACGCGGAACCATTCGCATGGAAACGCCAGTACTGTACTTTTATTCCCCGCGTGAGCAGCCCGTGTCAGTCAAAGTTGCCTTCGCGAAAGGATTGATTACCGAGTGGTATCCCCATGCGGGTCGCGTTCAACCCGCTGTAGTCGAGGCGAATACCGATCTCGACCAGTTACCATCAGCCGGAAGTATTACGTGGAACAATGTCATCGTCTCCCCCAGCCTAGACGTCGACTTCCCGCACGACTCTAGCCAGACCCGCTATTACGCAGCTCGAGAAACCTCCTCCGCTCCGCTAAGGGTCAAAACCGCCGCGGGAGAGGAAACTGAAAAATTTCTTTTCTATCGCGGAGTTTCGGCCACACCTTTATCCCTATCTGCAAGGCAGAGTTCAGATGGCAGGCTCGTCATTGACAGCAAAGTGCCAATTCCCGCCGCAATCCTGTTTGAGCGCCGAGGAAAGCGAGTCGGTTACCGAGTTGAGCAAGGCGGAGCAAACGAGCTGAAGTTTGAACCCCCGTTACTCACCGACCACATAGAATCACTGTATGCCGAACTCGAAGCGATTCTTGTCAATCAAGGACTCTTCCTCGACGAAGCACACGCGATGGTCGAGACCTGGAAGAGTTCTTGGTTCGAGGAAGGAAGCCGATTGATCTACATCGTGCCGCGCGAATTCGTGGACAACGTGTTGCCACTCGCGATAGATCCTGCTCCGGAACAAGTCGTCCGAGTTTTTGTAGGCCGACTCGAGATCGTTACGCCGACGACGGTGAAGGCGGTAAAAACCGCAATCGCGGCAAACGACAATGCCGCTTTAGACAGATACGGCCGTTTTCTGGAACCCATTCTCCAGATTTCACAAGCGAAGCATTGACTCATCGAATTCCTTGTCGAAGAAAGCCGGACAACAGCCACCTACTACAAACAAGGATGGTTGGGTTGCGGGAACTAATGATTGAACCAGCCTCGGTTTCAGCATCTCGCATCTTACATTCTTTTAAATGGATGAGTCTGGTTACCATATCGTTCGGCGGTGAATACACATCCTCCTGTAGCACAACTCTGGTTGCGACAACCGTCCAGAATAGGTCGCCCATCCCAGAAGGGTAATGTTCTTCAGGCTCGAGGCTGTGCTGTTAGCACCAATACTTTTCGGTGGCATTGCGATAGCACAGGCGACGCACTCCGGATGCGAAATGGCCGGATCTGTGGTGGAGAAATGCGAACCGTCACTGATACGATCGAGCTCCACATCCCGAGCGCGCGTCTTATCGAATGCTCCCGCGGTCTCCAATATGCAACCAATTGCTTCTCCGCCATCCATTCGCAAAGAACACTTCCATTGGGGCAAGGCAATAGGAGAATCCTTCATCTTTCTTACGATAGAGCAGGCATATGTGGTGCATGAGGACTATCGTTGGGTAACGACAGAAAACGGCGTCCCATTCAACCACTATTGGCGGGATTACAAACAGTCTCTTCACACTTGGATCGATTCTGGGTGGAACGATGGAGACGATCCGCTTTACAACTACGTGGGACACCCGATTCAAGGAGCAATGACTAGCTTCATCCAGATCCAGAATGATCCCCAAGGATCACGGTTGGAATTTTCGAACACCAAAGCGTACTGGTGGAGCCGATTCAAGGCGACAATGTGGAACGCCGCCTACAGCACGCAATGGAGCGTTGGCCCCTTAAGTGAACTCACTGTAGAAAAATACGGGACCAAAGCCCGCTCGCCGTGGAACCAGGACGGAACATGGCCTTGTCACGAAAGGGATTGCTACACGGGAACTGGGCAGGTGAATCTTGTCATCACCCCTTTAGGCGGGCTCGGCTGGCTACTTACAGAAGATATTCTCGACAGGTACGTTTCGCGCAGAGTTGAAGCAGCCACTACCAACCGCTTTTGGATTGACTTGGTGCGGTGTGCCACAAACCCAATTCGTGGAGGAGCGAACATTTTGCATGGCAAGCGGCCCTGGTATCGTCCATCGCGTGATGTGCCTTCCGGGTACTTCTTGAGCAAATGAATTGCCAATGGTTCTATCCAAAGGTTCTCAGTTCTGATCGTCGCCTAAATGCCGCACTTCTATTCCGTCTATCTGCAAGTTATGACAGTTCCTAGGAACGGCCCTAAGGAATTGGACTATACGCACGCCTGATGAACGTTGCCCCTCACAAGTCAACCGGGCTGAAGTTGACTCGCGTCCACGCGTTGGCTTGTCTCACCGCACTTCTCCTATTCCACTGGGTCTCTGCCCGAGCGAGCGCTCAGGATCCACTTGGGTCATGGGAGGAAGGGCCGGCGAAGAAAGCAATTCTTGATTTCGTTGCTCGCGTCACGCGGCAGGGGGGACCGGACTTCGTGCCGCCCCCCGAACGAATTGCGACCTTTGATAACGACGGCACACTATGGATCGAGCAGCCACTCTACACTCAGTTCGTTTTTGCGCTCGATCGCGTGAAGGCGATGGCCCCGCAGCATCCCGAGTGGAAGACCCAGCAGCCCTTCAAAGCAGTACTGGAGAACGACAGAAAGACTCTGCTCTCAAGCGGGCAAGCGGGAATCATGAAAATCCTGGCGGCCTCCCACACCGGCTTCACCAGCGATGAGTTTGCAACGATTGTCACTGAGTGGATCGCGACCGCCAGGCACCCTCGGTTTAGGCGGAGATATGTGGAATGCGTCTATCAGCCAATGCTGGAGGTGCTGGCATTTCTACGCACCAAAGGATTCAAGACCTACATTGTGTCCGGAGGAGGTGTTGAGTTCATTCGGCCATGGGCAGAGAGGATTTACGGCGTGCCGCCAGAGCAAGTGATCGGCAGTTCCGCAAAAGAGAAATTCGAGCTTCGCGGCGAAGAACCTGTCCTGCTCCGGCTACCGCAAGTAAACTTCGTGGATGATGGTCCTGGGAAACCAGTGGCCATCAGCCAATACATTGGGCGTAGGCCGATCGTCGCATTTGGCAACTCCGATGGTGATCAGCAGATGCTGGAGTGGACAGCGCGTGGCAAACCCAGCTTGATGCTGATCATTCACCACACCGACGGCGAGCGTGAGTACGCTTATGATCGTGAGTCCCAGGTGGGAAAGCTCGACAAAGCCTGGGACGAAGCGAGCAAAAAAGGATGGATTGTCGTGGACATGAAGAAGGACTGGAAGACCATTTTCCCCATCGATTAGAAGCCTTGGAAAGGCATCCCTTAGGGCGAATGGAGTTGCGGACGGTCTTCGAAGCGTGTGTCTGTCGCCTCGTTGGGAAATGGCGAACTGACAATCAAATGAGACCGGCAGGGAGGACGCTTCCGATCCACTTTTCGTAACTCTGCGGTCAAGAATTGCTCAAATGTATTGCGTTTTGCTCGACAGTCCCTTTCGGGAGCTGCCAAAATGAGCCTGCCATCAGAATCAGAGACTTCTTAGCTACATGTCAAAATTCATTACGTCGCCATTGCAGATTTGTCCCTCGTCTGAAACGAGCATGGTGTCTGCGGGTATCCCCGAAACCCGGGAACTCATTCCCGATTGCGGGACTCGATTGAACGCCGGGAAAATGAGGCCCTTGAACCAGGCCTCCTCGACCCTCCTCAGTTGATACTGGTCCGGATGCTGACGAAGGAACTTTGCGACGCTGGGCTCCGGAAAACGGCCATTGACGACTCGCAACCATCCCCGGCTCACCCAATTCCTAATGGATTTGGCGCTGACGCCCAGCAGATGACGGAGATCTTCCTTGCTGTATCCTTCCCTGACCCGAGCGCTAATTTTGAGCTGTTTTAGTTTTGCTTTGACCGATGCAGGACTGCGATCGAGCTTCTTGGCAATTGCGGATGCCGTGCTCGTGCCCGCGTGCTCACCAAGGGCGTCAATTTCCTCGATTGCCCAGGGCCGGCGTTGACAAAAGGCAAGGCCAAGAACTGCCGCTCGATTGAGAATTACGGGCCGAGTAAATCCACAAGAGCGCTGGATGAGGTCAAGGCTATAAGTCAGATCAATTCTTGTCCGGGCTCGCTGATATGCGTACTGTAGCTTTCGGTCGAGTTCTGGGCTCCAATGGAACCTCTTGTTTTGCGGGAATCTACGCCGGATGCGACAGCTATGACAGAGCTGATCGGCAATGCAACCATTCAAACGGCTGCAGCTGATGCAAACTACTGGGGTCTTTGGAATTCCGCGCATGGAGATCCACAAAACCAACTGCAGGTCTGGTCCGCCTGTCGAATACCCTTAAAGTATCGATCACATACCTGAAAATTGCCTGAAGACAGTCTGCGCGGGGTCATCGGCCGTAGACATCTAGATTGTTCGCAACCCAGGGATCTCAGGGTTATCATCGTTAACGCATGAGGATTCTCGTCGTCGAAGACGAAAAAAAGATGGCTGAGCTCCTCCGCAAAGGACTGGAAGAGGAACTTCATTGTGTCAGTGTTGTCTACGACGGACTCTCCGCCATTGAGTTTGCGCGTACGTCGCAGTTTGACGCGATTGTCTTGGACGTGATGATCCCGGGCGTAGACGGCTTCGAAGTGGCCCGCCGTTTGCGTCGATTGGACGATGGTACACCGATCCTCATGCTGACCGCGCGAGACGCGGTTCCAGATATTGCACGCGGTTTAGATCTGGGAGTCGATGACTATTTGACTAAGCCATTTTCCTTCGTCGAACTTCTGGCTCGTCTTCGAGCTATAACGCGTCGCGGAGGTGCACCGCGTCGCTCTCTCCTCAAGGTTGCCGATCTGGAGCTTGATCCTGCCACAAGGCGCGTGCTTCGAGGTGGACATGAGGTTCATTTGACTGCCACAGAATTTCGCTTGTTAGAGTTCCTCATGAGGCGAACTGGTCGAGCGGTATCACGAGACAGCATCGTCGAAACCGTATGGGGCAACTTTGAGACGGTGGAAGACAATACTCTGGAAGCCTTCATTTCATTGCTCCGAAACAAGATTGACAAGGGTTTTCACCACAAACTGATCCATACAATTCGTGGCGTTGGCTATTCGTTACGGGAGGAAATGTGAGGTTCCGTTCGCTGCAAATTGGCACAAAGCTCACTGCCTGGTACATGCTGTTCATGTTGATCGGCTTCGCTGCGGGTGGCGGCCTTGCCTTTCTCAATATGAGGAACAGCATTCACGCCACCGTGGACGGGCAACTTCGAGAACGTTTGAGTGTGGTCCGGGAGACGGTTGATCGGAGAATGCGTGCTGGCCAAGTTAGAGAGCTACGGGAAGAGCTCGACGAAGACTCCGAGTTACGCCCGGAGAGCGACCTTCTCCAAATATCAGACCGGGAAGGTCGATGGATTTATCAATCGCGAACGATCAAGCCGTTTCAGCTGTCGCCGCGACCAGCGAAGACGGCTACCAGCGAAGCAACAACCGGGGTGCTCGAAGGCACACCTATACGCTTGATCGCCGAACCCGTCTCGTTAAACGGCGAGGTCTACTACATTCAAATTGCGGCTCGCATGGACGGGTTCTATGGAGCGCTCAACCGATTCAAGGGCAGGTTGTTGGTATTCTTGCCATTAATCCTGGTTATGGCAACGGCAGGCGGCTATTGGACTAGCCGACGAGCGCTCTCACCTGTCGACGCGATCAGCCTCGCAGCACAGCAGATTAACCCTCGCAACCTTTCCTCTCGAATCACTGTTCCCGATACCGGAGATGAACTACAACGACTATCCGAGACTCTGAATGCAATGCTCGGCCGGGTGGATGCGGCAATGCAGAAGGTTACTCAGTTCACGGCTGACGCATCTCACGAGCTCCGGACTCCTATCACAATCATGCGTACTCGCGCAGAGTTGGCTCTCCGTCGCCTACGCACCGAGAGCGAGTACCGAGAAACCATTGCGCAATTGCATGCGGAATTAGTTCGGACTTCCCAACTGGTGGACAATCTCATGCTTTTGGCTCGAGCGGATGCCGGAGCCGATCTGATCCAACTTGAAGAACTCGACCTTCTGGACCTTATCCGGCGGGTTGTCTCGCGGGCGGCACCCTTAGCGGAAGAGAGAGGCGTTTCCCTACGTGCAAACCTACCGCAAAGCAACGCGGTCTGGATAGAAGGCGATTCTCAACTATTGGGGCGACTCTTCTTGCAGTTGATCGACAACGCTGTAAAGTACACGCCCCCTCCAGGCTACGTCTCCATCGAAGTCGTTGACCTGGAGAAGACGACGCGGGTTGCCGTGGTTGATACTGGAATCGGTATCACTGAAACGGACCTGCCTCATATTTTCGATCGGTTTTACCGTGCTGACAAAACACGATCGCGAGAATCGGGTGGGGCGGGCATTGGGCTGTCGATTGGACGCTGGATTGCGGAAGCCCATTTAGGCTCTTTGAATGTCGAAAGCCGCTCGGGAATAGGCAGCAAGTTCTTTGTGATCCTGCCAAAGAAGCTTGTCCGAGCCAGCCCTGACGCCATGACGCTGAAGGCCTGATTGCGGATCCCACTCTCCCCCATTTTGATCTCAGCTTAGAGTACCAACTTACCGCACAGCGTTAGGCCGGCACTGGCCTTAACCCCGAGACTTGTTACATGGCGTTTTGCCATTCGCACCTGGGTGAAGCGTCGTTGCTTCTGTTGTTCCCTGGCCCTACCGATCTGTGCCATCGCTCGTTGCAAGTCCCGCCAACGCAGCGCGTCCGGCTTCGACATACTACGTGTGAATAGCACTTGTGCATATGGGGCGTGACCTGGCCCGCGATTCCATGAATTCGTTTCGCTTGCCATCTGGACGACGACTCCCCTTCCTGACTTGCGTACAAGGCGGAAATCAAGAATAATCGCGTCCGCCGCACGCAGGACCATGTGGTCCCGAAAGCTCGCGGCAGGAGACTCTGGGGGATGCGAATTTGGATCGGTTATTCACTGTGCTCGATGATTGTTGTGCTTGGCTCGTTTTCGCTCGTGGCCGGTTCTCCACCACTGTTGGCGCAAGCGTCGGATCCCGGCGACATTATTATTCAGCGCGATGTGCCGTTGAAAACGCGCGACGGTGTGACGCTTCGCGGAGATATTTACCGCCCCAACTCCCCCGACAAATTTCCCGTAATTCTTATGCGCACGCCGTACGACAAGAGTGTGGGCTGGGCGGTTGCGCCGGCGCCAAGGATTGTCGCGCGCGGTTACGTGCTCATTATTCAGGATGTTCGCGGACGCTACAGGTCCGAAGGCGAATGGTACCCTTTCCGCCATGAACAGGCCGACGGGTACGACAGCGTGGAATGGGCCGCATCGCTTCCCTACTCGAACGGCAAAGTCGGCATGATGGGAGCATCTTATGTCGGCGCGACCCAGATGCTCGCCGCCATCAGCACTCCCCCGCATCTTGCTGGCATCGCACCTAACGTGACGGCAAGCAATTATCACGACGGCTGGACATATCAGAGTGGCGCGTTCGAGCAATGGTTCGATCAGAACTGGACAACTCAGCTCGCTCGCAACACGCTTGATCGATTGATCGACGAGAACACGGATGCACGAGTCGGCGCGCCCACGCTTCCCCTGGTGAACTACCCGGTTTTTAACTTCGGGCAATTGCCTGCCGAAGCGCAGCTCACCGCTGCCATTGCTCCTTATTACAAGGATTGGCTCGCACATCCCGACTACGACGACTACTGGAAACAATGGTCGATTGAGGAAAACTTTGCGAAAATTGCCGTGCCTGCGCTACAAGTGGGCGGTTGGTATGACATTTTCAGCATCGGTACGCTGCGCAATTACATCGGGGTCAAGGCACACGGAGCCACCGAAGCTGCGCGCAATCAGCAGCACCTCCTCATGCAGATTGGCGGGCATGCAGGTTTCGGGCGGCGGATCGGTGATGTCGACTTCGGGCCGCACGCGTTAGAGAATCCCTACACGGACGTGATTCTCGATTGGTACGACTATCTGTTCAAAGGCGCCCATAATCAGTTCTCAACCGACAAGCCGGTCAAGATCTTTGTAATGGGGGCAAACGAATATCGTCAGGAAGACGATTGGCCGCCGCCGCAGGTCCACTACGTCAACTACTTCCTGCATTCCGGTGGCAAAGCGAATTCGCTGCGCGGGGATGGTTTTCTTTCGACCGCTGCGCCCAAATCTGAAGCGCCGGACTCATATATATACGATCCCGGGAATGCGGTTCCTACCATCGGTGGCCCTCTGTGTTGTGCCCAGGAACTCATGGAGCCGGGTCCGCGCGATCAGCGATCGGTCGAAAATCGCGATGATGTCCTGATTTATTCCATGGGGCCGCTAGGAGAGGACGTGGAAGTTACTGGACCCATCAAGATGACGCTCTTCGTGAAATCATCCGCCGTAGATACTGACTTTACCGGAAAGCTCGTCGATGTCGCGCCGGATGGCTTCGCTGAAGATGTCGCGGAAGGAATCCTCCGCTTGCGGTATCGCGATTCACAGGAGCACGCATTGCTGATGAACCCTGGAGAGACGTATCGGATCTCCGTTGATCTTTGGTCGACCAGCAATGTATTCCTCCGCGGACATACTCTGCGCTTGGAAGTTGCGAGCAGCAATTTCCCTCGATTTGATCGCAATTTGAACACTGGAGAGGAAATCAAATCCGCGCGTAGGTTCGTTTCCGCCAAGAACACGATCCTTCATGACGCGGCGCATCCGTCTGCATTGGTGTTGCCGATCATGCCCGCGCAAGCGAAGTGAGTGAATCATTGATCGGGGCGGCATAAATCAACCTGAATGGAAGGCATTGGCAAAGAAGAGCCGCCTGCCCCGAGGGAGCGTTCCCAGCAGACCGCGACCGCCTGGGGGTCCATTGAGTGTTCGTTCCGGAGGCAAGGTCATGCGCTTCGATCCGAGAGAGGCAGCTCGCCTAAAACTTGTACCAGTCAGGATGGGGGCCAAGGTGCAGGCGCATGGCCAGGGCAATCGTTACAGCCACAAACATCAGAAAGGCGGGCACTGCGCCTCCAAAATCGCGCACTCTGAGGTGTGACAGAATCGCACCAATAAAGAAAAGGACCAGGGCCATACCAGACACAATGCCGACCAGTGGCCTGAAAATGCCGACAACGAGCCCCACTGCACCGGCAACTTCACAGAGCGCCAAAAGCGGAAAATACTCCAGGGGAACACCGACGAC
>Ga0068859_100002133_pt1 | contig 20138 bp, 18 predicted proteins | sample KBSSwiS22_FD_66585 | JGI IMG/M metagenome (GOLD analysis project Ga0068859, IMG submission 66585) | Switchgrass rhizosphere microbial communities from Kellogg Biological Station, Michigan, USA - KBS Switchgrass S2-2 | ecosystem: Host-associated > Plants > Roots > Rhizosphere > Soil ...
CACCCTTGCCGGCGCCCTCGGACCACAGGCGATCGACTTGCGCAGTCGGCGCGAATTCGACCAGTGGTGTCGGCGGCTCGACGTTGTCTTTCTTACCGAGGCTCTTGAGCCAGTTGCAGCCGCCGAGCGCGACGCTCAAAGCAGCGATGATGAGGATCGAGCGTTTCATGAGCCCCTGCTCTCCTTGGTGGCGGCCGGCGCCGCGGCGGCCGGGGCGAGATTGTCGAGCTTCATCTGCACGAAACTGCGGTTCGGCGCCTGTGGATCGAGATTCGAAAGCGCGTCCTGGTACGCGGCGCGCGCTTCGTCGTTGCGCGAGAGCTTGGCGAGGATGTCGCCGCGAAGTTCACCGGCAAGCGCGGTGTATTCGCCTTTCGGCAATTCATCGACGAGCTTCAGCGCTGCGTCGGCTTCGTTCTGATCGAGCTTGATGCGCGCGACGCCGAGCGTAGCGAGCGACTTCAGCGCGGACACGGGTGCGTGCTGGCGTGCCCATTCGAGATCTTCCGACGCGGCCTTGAGGTCGCCCTTGGCGGTGGCGATGTCGGCCTGGCGCATGGCCGAGAACACGGCATACGCGGTATCCGGGAAATCCTTGCGCAGCGCGTCGGCGATCGCGTTGACGTCGTCGTTGCGCTTGGCTTCGGCGGCGTCGAGGAGAGCCTGGTACTGCGTCGCCGCTTCGGCCGCGTGGCGCAGCCGATGCACTTTCCACTGCTGCCAGCCGAAGATCAGGAGAAGGCCGAGCGCAATGCCGATCGCGATCGACATCGCGTTTTCGCGCAACCATTTCTGGACGAGTTCGCCCTGCTCATGTTCGTCGAGAACTTCAAAAGCCATGGAATCTCCGCAGAAAAATCGGTAACCGCCGGCGGCCATGCCGGCGCGAATCGCAAGCGTCGAAACGCGCTTTCCAGTTATTCACCGCCGGGCGGCGGGGCGCGCAAGGCCAGCTGCGCGAAGCGGCGCAAGGTTATCAGGAAACGCCTTGCGGGCGGCGGCCTTGGGACCCATCGGCCGCCGCGCAAGTTCAGCGGCGCGTCAGAAGTCCGTGCGCGGCGCTTCGGTGCCGTTGCCGCCGAATACGCGCAGGCGAGCGACGTTGGCGCGGCGGAACGGCGCAAGATCGAGCGCAGTGCCGTCGACCTTGACCTCGGTGCCGTCGGCGTTGCCGAGGCGGATCGAGAGTGCTCCATCGCTCGAATAAGTCTTCACGGTGCCGGCCGCGAGGAGGCCGTATTCGAGCTTGCTGCCGTCGGTGCCGGTGATCTCGACCCAGCTCGCGGCAGAAAGCTTCAGCGTCAGCGTGTGCGCGCCGCTCTTCGCGGGCGCCGGAGTTTCGGGCGCCGGCTGCGCGGCCGCGGGCTGCGCGGCGAACGGTGTCATCGACGCGACGACGGGCATCTGTTCTTGCTTCGGCGGTTCGATGGCGGCGACCGAGGTCGTCGTCGTTTCCGTCGCCGGAGGCGGCGTTTCGGTCGTGGCGTCCGAAGATTCGGTCGATGCGGCGTTGTCGTCGGTCGCGGCCGGCGGAATCGTGATCGTGGTCGAGCCGTCGAGCGGCGTCGTGCGCGCGAGGTTCTGTTCGAGACCGCCGTGCGTGGCGAGCCAGACGGCCGGCAACACGATGAGACCGGTCAGGATCACGTAGGTCGCGCTCACCGAGTAGCGATCGAAGAGATAGCGCGAGCGCGAGACCGTGCCGGTCGCGACCAGCGGCGCCGTGCGCGTGTGCACGGCGGCGACGTGCTCGGCTTCCTCGATCGAGACGCCGACCAGGCGCGCATAGCTCGAAAGATAGCCGCGCAGATAAACGCCCTGATCCATGCCTTCGTAGTCGTCGTCCTCGAGCCGCGCGATGAGACGCAGCGGAAGCCTCAGCTTCGTCGCAGCTTCAGCGCGACTCAGGCCCAGGCCTTCCCGGGCGGCACGCAGGCGCGCGCCCATGATGGGACGGGGCGCGATCTCGTCGGAAGCGGTCTGTGTCGCTTCGTCTCGGGTCACTTCGAGGGTCTCGGCCAGGACTTCGTCGGACGACGTCCCCTCGTGATCAAGCTCTTCGGCTCTCATCATGGCGTGGCTTCCGGTTGACAGCGGCAGCGAGAACTGCGCGGTGTCTTGTTCGATCGAAGAGCCGGCCTCCTGCTCACGGGATGCCGGGCTCGCCCCTGGGACGGCTTGTTCTAGGTTTTCTTTCTCGCCGCCGCTATTCATGACTGATTCTGCGCGTTCAACGCACGTGCTTGTTGTGACTCAGGAAACGATTGGAGAAGTCGGCGCGTATAGTCGCTGGCCGCCCCGCCGTTGCCGAGCCGGAGCTCAATGTTGCGGCCCAGCATCAGCGACTCGGGCCGCGCCTGACCGACCGCCTCGAAGCGCTGCATGAACGCGCGCGCCTTGAAATAGTCACCTTTCTCGTACAAAACCGAGGCGAGCTGGAACAGCGCCTCGCCGTTGTTGGGGGCGCGATCGAGCGCCCGGCGCAGGAGCCGCTCGGCTTCGTCGCGCTTGCCGGCCTTGAGGAGGCACGTCCCGCCGTTGGTCATCGCGACTTCGGGCGTGTCGTAGAACGGATCGGTGATGGCGCGCTCGAAATAGCCCGCCGCCTCGTCGTAGCGGCCGGTCTTGCACAGGAACGTGCCGTAATTGTTCAACTCGTTGCCGCCCTTGGGCTTCAACTGCGCGGCGCGCCGGTAGTGTTCTTCGGCCTGCTTCTGATCGCCGATGCGCTCGTAAAGCAGCGCAATCACCGTATGCGCGTTGACGTAGTCCGGATCGAACGTCAGTGCCTTGTTGAGCTTCTCGAGCGCGAACTCGAGCTTGCCCTGCTGCATGTACTTCTGACCAAGCTCGGTGTGGACGCGCGCGGCCTCGGCGCGTTCGCTTTCCTTGCTTTCCTTCTTGATGTTCGGGCCCGGAGCCGCGCCGCAGGCGGCGAGCGCCAGAGACAGCGCCACCGCGGCGAAGCGCAGGAGCGCGTCATGCCGCATGGGCGACGCCCTCTTCGATCTTGCGGCGGAACTCGGCCTGGCGGCGCGTGCGGTCGTCGACCTGGCCCTTGAGCTGGCCGCAGGCGGCGTCGATGTCCTCGCCGCGGGTGCGGCGCACCATCGTCAGCACGTCGGCGTCGAGCAAAATCTTCTGGAACGCGCGGATCACCGTTTCGCTGGAGCGCTTGAAGCGCGTGCCGTGGAACGGGTTGAACGGAATCAGGTTGACCTTGGCCGGCAGGCGGCGCATCAGCTTGATCAGCTGGCGCGCGTGCTCGGGTTTGTCGTTGACGCCGTCGAGCATCGTGTACTCGAACGTGATCGTCGTGCGCGGACGGCGCTGCGCGTAACGCGCGCACGCGGCGAGCAATTCGTCGATCGGATATTTCTTGTTGAGCGGAACGAGCTCGGTGCGAAGCTCATCGTTCGGCGCGTGCAGCGACACCGCGAGCGAAACGTCGCTCGCTTCGGACAACTTGTCGATCATCGGCACGAGACCGGCGGTCGACAGCGTGACGCGCTTGTTCGCAAGACCGAAGCCGAGATCATCGCGCATCACGCTCATCGCGCGCACGACGTTGTCGAAATTCAGCAGCGGCTCGCCCATGCCCATCATCACGACATTGGTGAGCTTGCGCTGCTGATGCGGAACGTTGCCGAGGTGCTTCGCCGCGACGAACACCTGACCGATGATTTCGCCGGCCGAGAGATTGCGGTTGAACCCTTGCGTTCCGGTCGAGCAGAACTGGCAGTTCAATCCGCAGCCGACTTGCGATGAAACGCACAGCGTGCCGCGGCTGGTTTCCGGAATGAACACGGCTTCGATCGCGTTGCTGCCGTCCATGCCGAGCAGCCACTTGTACGTTCCGTCCGAAGCCTGTTTCTCGAACAAAGTCTTCGGAGGAACGATTTCGGCCTTGTTTTCGAGCTTTTCGCGCAAGGCCTTGCCGACGTCGGTCATCTCCGCGAAGTCGGTGACGTGACGGTGGTAGATCCACTTCATCACCTGCTCGGCGCGATACGGCTTTTCGCCGAGCTGTGCAAATACCTCGCGCAGCCCTTCGCGGTCGTAGTCGAGCAGATTGATTTTTTCCGTCGTCACCGTTTCATGTCCTCAACGCGGACAAACTTCGGTATCGGAGAAAAAGTATGCAATTTCCACTTTGGCGGTTTCCGGCGCATCCGATCCGTGCACGGCGTTGGCGTCGATCGATTGCGCGAAATCCGCGCGAATCGTTCCGGGCGCGGCTTTCTTCGGATCGGTTGCGCCCATCAGATCGCGGTGCTTGGCGATCGCGTTGTCGCCTTCGAGCGCCTGGATCATCACCGGTCCCGAAATCATGAAGTCGACGAGCGGACCGAAGAACGGACGCTCGCGATGCACGGCATAGAAACCTTCGGCTTCGCGCCGCGAAAGATGTTTCATTTTGGCAGCGACGATCTTGAGTCCCGCTTTCTCGAATCGGCTGTAAATCTCGCCGATCACGTTCTTCGCGACGGCATCGGGTTTGATAATGGAAAGCGTGCGCTCCAGCGCCATCGCTGCTTATCTCCTGGTTGATCGGTGGGAAGGATCGGAGCCCGCTGCTGTTATAACGCCAAAGTCACGGCAATCCGCAGGCTTAGCTCACAATTCAGCTTCGGATTCTAGCTAAAAACGACCGGTCATTGCACCCTTTTTACGATCTCGGATTGACCTTGCGCCGATGCGCCCCTAGGATTCAAACAACCGTTTGACTCTTTCTCCCGCCTATATTCCGGCCCGGCCTCTTACCGATTCGTGACAGCTGCGCACTTTTCCACTCGCGAACGCATCCTCGGCGCCGCCGAAACCTTGTTCGCGCGCCACGGTTTCGCAGGCGCATCGCTGAGGCAGGTGACGGCGGCGGCGAACGTCAACCTCGCGGCCGTCAACTATCACTTCGGCTCGAAGGACAATCTCATCGAGGAAGTCTTCCGCCGCCGGCTCGACGAGCTCAACGCGCGAAGACTCGCCGCGCTCGCGGCAGCGACGGCCAAGGCAGAGCTCGATCTCGAAGACGTGCTCGCGGCCTTCGTGCGTCCTGCTCTCGAGCTCTCGCTCGATCAGCCCGGCGGCCATGCGTTCATGCGCGTGCTGGCGCGCGCGTTCGCCGAGCACGACGAGCGCCTGCGCAAGTTCCTGTCGGACAACTACGGACACGTGCTGCGCGAGTTCGCGGTCGTTTTTGCCCGTCTTTTGCCGCTTCTGGACAAGGAAGAGCTGTACTGGCGCCTCGACATCATCACCGGCGCGCTGACCCATTCGATGGCCGATTTCGGACCGATGAAGCGGCGCGGCAGCGTCTCCGAGGAAGTCCATCGCGAGCGCACCGCGACGCATCTGATCCGGTTCGCCGCCGCCGGCTTGAGGGCGCCCTGATACGCCTCGCGACATCCGTTGCTTCGTACGTTTTCTCCGCAATTCCCCAACTCAAGAGCCTTTATGACCCCTATCCCTCTTCGCATCCGCAAGGTCGCCGTCCTCGGCGCCGGCGTGATGGGCGCGCAGATCGCGGCGCATCTGGTCAACGCCGACGTCGAAACGATCCTGTTCGATCTTGCGGCCAAGGACGGCGACAAGAACGGCATCGTGCAGAAGGCGATCCAGAACCTCGCCAAGCTCTCGCCGAGCCCGCTGGCCGAGAAATCGCGCGCGTCGGCGATCGTCGCCGCCAACTACGACGAAGACCTCGAGCTGCTCCGCGGTTGCGACCTCATCATCGAGGCGATTGCCGAGAGGCTCGATTGGAAGCTCGACCTCTATCGCAAGATTGTTCCGTATGTCTCTGATAATGCTGTAGTAGCCAGCAATACCTCGGGACTTTCGATCAATGCGCTGGCCGAAGCGCTGCCGACTGCGCTGAGACCACGCTTCAGCGGCATCCACTTCTTCAACCCGCCGCGCTACATGCATCTGGTCGAGCTGATCCCCGATCGCGAAACCGATCGCGACGTGCTCGCCGGCCTCGAAGCGTTCCTGACCACGACGCTCGGCAAAGGCGTCGTCTACGCCAAGGACACGCCGAACTTCATCGGCAATCGCATCGGCGTCTTCTCGATCCTGGCGACGATGCACCACACCGAGAAGTTTGGACTCGGCTTCGACATCGTCGACGCGCTGACCGGTCCCGCGATCGGAAGGCCCAAGAGCGCGACTTATCGCACGGCCGACGTCGTCGGCCTCGACACGATGGCGCATGTCATCAAGACGATGGCCGACACGCTGCCGAACGATCCCTGGCATCGCTATTTCGATGCGCCGGCGTGGCTGAAGGCGCTGATCGAGAAAGGTGCGCTCGGCCAGAAGACCGGCGCCGGCATCTATCGCAAGGTCGGCAAGGACATCCTCGTTCTCGATCCGGCGCAGCGCGATTACCGCCCGTCCAACCAGGGCGCCGACACCGAGACCGCAGCGATCCTCGCCATCAAAAACCCGGCCGAGAAGTTCGCCAAGCTGCGCGCCTCGTCCGATCCGCAGGCGCAGTTCCTGTGGGCGATGTTCCGCGACCTTTTCCACTATGCCGCGTTCCATCTCGCCGATATCGCCGAGACCGCGCGCGACGTCGATTTCGCGATCCGCTGGGGCTACGGCTGGAAGCTCGGCCCGTTCGAGACCTGGCAGGCCGCCGGCTGGCGCGATGTCGCCGGCTGGATCGCCGAGGACATCAAGGCCGGCAAAGCCATGAGCGACGCACCGCTGCCCGCGTGGGTCAGCGACGGCCGCAACGGCGTGCACGGCCCCAAAGGATCGTTCGCGCCGAAGAGCGGCAAGGACGAACCGCGCTCGACGCACCCGGTCTACAAACGACAGCTCTTCCCCGACGCGCTGATCGGCGAGAAGTTCGATACCGGCACGATCGCTTGGGAAAATGACGGCGTGCGCCTGTGGCATCTCGGCGATGACGTCGGCATCGTCTCGTTCAAGACCAAGATGAATACGGTCAACGACGCCGTGCTCGACGGACTGCAGCGTGCGGTCGAGGAATCCGAAAAGAATTTCAAGGCCGTCGTCATCTGGCAGACCGGCGAGCCGTTCTCGGCCGGCGCGGATCTCAAAGGTGCGCTCGGTCTTCTGCAAGCCGGAAAGGTCGCCGAGTTCGAAGCGATGGTCGCCAACTTCCAGGCGACGAGCATGCGCGTGAAGTATTCGCTCGTGCCCGTCGTCGCCGCGATCCGCGGCATGGCGTTCGGCGGCGGCTGCGAATTCCAGATGCACTCAGCGCGCACGGTGGCGGCGCTCGAAAGCTACATCGGTCTCGTCGAAGCCGGCGTCGGCTTGCTGCCCGCCGGCGGTGGACTCAAGGAGATAGCATTGCGCGCTTCGCGCTCCGCGATCGACGGCGATCCGTTTCCGGCGCTGAAGAAAATGTTCGAGACCGTCGCGACGGCGAAAGTCTCCGGCAGCGCGATCGAGGCCCAACAGATGGGACTTCTGCGCGAGAGCGACGTCATCGTCTTCAACAGCTTCGAACTGCTCTACGTGGCCAAGCAGGTCGCCGCTTCGCTCGCGGAATCGGGCTGGCGCCCGCCCCTGCCGGCGCGCGACATCATCGCCGGCGGCGACGTCGGCGCGGCATCGCTCAAGATGATGCTGGTCAACATGCTCGAAGGCCGCTTCATCTCGCCGCACGATTATGACATCGCCTCGCGCATCGCCGACACCTTGTGCGGCGGCGTCATCGAACGTGGTTCGCTCGTCGACGAGCCGTGGCTCCTCGATCTCGAACGCAAGCATTTCGTCGAGCTCGCGCAGACGGCGAAGACGCAAGAGCGCATCGCGCATACGCTTTCGACCGGCAAGCCGCTGCGAAATTAAGTCGACGTCGTCCCGGCGAAAACCGGGACCCATTTTGACTTTCGGTCTGCGACAAGAACAAATGGATCCCGGCTTCCGCCGGGATGACGAACAGGAAAAACGAGAAACGCCATGAGCCAGCAAATCCAAGACGCCTACATCGTCTCCACCGTCCGCACTCCGGTCGGCAAAGCCCCGCGCGGCGTCTTCCGCAACACGCGTCCCGACGATCTTCTCGCGCATGTGCTGCGCGAAGCGATCAAGCTCGCGCCAGGCATCGACACCCATCGCATCGGCGACGCGATCATCGGCTGCGCGATGCCCGAAGCCGAGCAAGGCATGAACGTCGCACGCATCGGCGTCCTCCTCGCCGGCCTTCCGGACACCGTGCCCGGCATGACGATCAACCGCTTCTGCTCGTCGGGCCTGCAGGCCGTCGCGCTCGCCGCCGATCGCATCCGCCTCGGCGAAGCCGACCTGATGCTCGCCGGCGGCACCGAGTCGATGAGCATGGTGCCGATGATGGGCCACAAGATCGCGATGAATCCCGCGGTCTTCGCGGACGACAACGTCGCCATCGCCTACGGCATGGGCATCACTGCCGAAAAAGTCGCCGAGCGCTGGAAAGTGAGCCGCGAAGAACAGGATTCTTTCGCTCTGCAAAGCCATCAACGCGCGCTCGCCGCGATCGCCGCCGGCGAATTCAAGGACGAGATCGCGCCGTTCGCGCTCGACGATCACTATCCGGATCTCGAATCGCGTTCGATCAAGACCGATGCGCGCCGCGTCGACACCGACGAAGGCCCGCGCAAGGACACCAGCCTCGAAGCGCTCGCAAAACTGAAACCCGTGTTCCGCATGGGCGGCAGCGTCACGGCCGGCAATTCCTCGCAGACCTCCGACGGCGCCGGCGCCGTGCTGCTCGCCAGCGAAAAGGCACTCAAGGAATACGGCTGGACGCCGCTCGCGCGCTTCGTCGGCTTCGCCGTCGCGGGCGTGCCGCCGGAAATCATGGGCATCGGGCCGAAGGAAGCGATTCCGCGTGTGCTCAAGGCGACCGGCATGCGCAAGGAGCAGATCGACTGGATCGAGCTCAACGAAGCATTCGCCGCGCAATCGCTCGCGGTTATGAAGGATCTCGAGCTCGATCCCGCGAAGGTCAACCCGCTCGGCGGCGCGATCGCGCTCGGTCATCCGCTCGGCGCGACCGGCGCGGTGCGCACGGCGACGATCGTGCATGGCCTTCGCCGCCGCAAGCAGAAATACGGCATGGTGACGATGTGCATCGGCACCGGAATGGGTGCGGCGGGAATCTTCGAAGCGCTATGAGAAGAGCGGTTCGCTCGCAGAGGCGCAAAGGCGAGGAGAGAGCAAAAAGATTTTGTTCTTGGCTTTCTCTGCGTCTTTGCGCCTCTGCGAGAAAATTTCTTTCGCTCTTAAAGCAACCGAAGGCGCCGCTTATTTCTTATCGGTAGGCGGCGCGACGTCGTCGCGCGCGAGCCCGACCTGTACCCAGCCGAGATTGATGCCGATGCGAGTCGCTTCCGGATTCGCCCACGCGTATGCGAGCGCGCGCCCGCCGGCGTCTTCGACGATCGAAAGCTTCAGCACCGGGATATTGCCGTCGCGATAGGTCAGACGTTCGAGCGCCAGCGAATATCCGGACGCGCTGCCGTCGCGCCAGACGAGCGGCGTGCGGCCGCCTTCGCTGCCGAGCCGCACGTCGCGATTCATGTGCCAGTCGCCGCTGTCCGACGCGGCCTTCGGACCGCCGCCGTTGATCGCCGCCCAGCCCGCGAATCGGCGCACCCAGCGTGCGTTCTCGCGTGCGTCGGCGCCGCGCGCCTGGTCGGCGTAGAGACGCAGGCGCAGCCATTCGCCTTCGCGCTCGACATCGAGCGGCAGCAGAGCCGCTTCTGCACCGATGCCCGGAGCGATCGCCGTGCACGCGGCGAGATCGGCGCTCGCGCGAAAACCCGCTGCGTTCGTGTTGCCGCGAAGCGCGCAGGCATCGAGCGGGGTCCATTGCTTCGCATCGAATGTGCCCGCTGACGTGGCGACGATTGCGCGGAACGGAGTCAGCACGACCGATCCGCCGGCTTCCGTACGCCGAATCGCCCAGACCGCGTCGAGCGGCGCGCTCGCATCGAGATGCACGCGCCAGAGCGAAAATTCCTTGTCTTGAGTCGGCTCGATCGCGACGACGACATGCGGCGGCGCGATCGCTCCGGAGTCTCGTGCCTGCCAGACTTGTTCGTGATTGTCGAACTCGGCGCCGGCAGGCGCTGCGACGGCGGCGCGCGCAGGCGGTGCCCGATCGGCGCGGCGCAAATCGTGACAGGCTCCGACGCAAACGAAGAGCAGCGCGATCAGTATCCGTTTCATCGGCACAGCATAGCAGCCGCGACCGGCGGCTCGATTCGGCGACGGACGGCAACGCGTCGGGACACCGCGGCCGCTATGCTCGCGATTGCCTCGGGGGAACGCATGAACGTCGAAATTCATCGCGCCGATCCGCGTCTGCGCCGGCTGACCTTGATCGTCATGAGCGCAGGCGTCGTCGTCGCGCTGCTGGCAATGGTCTGGGTGCATCAATGGCTGCGCTCGACCAGCATGATGCCGACCGCGCAGCTCGTTGCGGAGCTCAACATCATCGTCGGCGCGGCCATGAGCGGCGTCGCGCTATGCCTGCTGCTTCTCGCGGCTTACGCCGCGCGTCTCGGCCGGCGCATCGCCGACGAACGCCGCTGGCCGCTCGCCCGCTCGCGTGTGCTGCGCGACACGCAGGTGCGCTCCGGCAACGATGCGCTCGCGCTTGGGCGGATGCTCAATCTCGCGTCGATTCTTCTGATCGTGCTCGGCATCGCCGCCGGCATTCTCGGCTGGCACTATTTCGGACCCAGCGCCTAGAGGCGCGCCAGCGCCTGATCGAGATCGCGGATCAACACCTCGGGTTCTTCGAGCCCGATCGAGAGACGCACGAAATTGAGCGCCGCGCCGCCGCCCGGCGGCTGCAGCGGCGCCGATGCCGGATAGACGGCTGCGACCGGGAACGCTAGAGATTCGTAGCCGCCCCACGAGACCGTCATTAGGAATCGATCGAGACCGTCGCAGAAGCGCTCGACGGCAGCGACATCGGACGCATCGAGCTCGATCGTCATCAGACCGCTCGCGCCGCGCAATTGCTTTTCAGTGAGACCGAGCTGCGGGTTGTCGCTCGCGCGCGGCGAATACACTTTGCGCACTTTCGGATGCGCGGTCAGGAATTTCAGCACCTCCGCGCTCGTCGCCGCGATGCGCTGCATGCGCACCGGCAATGTGCGAAGGCCGCGGATCATCAGCCACGCATCGTTCGGTGCGAGGATCGCGCCGAGCGTCATGTATGGGCCGCGGAAAATATCGCGCAGGATCTCGCGGCTTCCGCACAGCGCGCCGGCGACGACGTCGCTGTGGCCGTTCAAATACTTCGTCGCCGAGTGCGCGACGAGATCGATGCCGAGCGCGATCGGCGACTGGTTCAGCGGGCTCGCGTAGCTGTTGTCGCACAGCGTGCGAATGCCGCGCGCCCTCGCAAGCGCCGCGACGGCGGAGATATCTTGCTGCTCGAACGTCATCGAGTTCGGGCTTTCGAGGACGATCAATCGCGTCGCGTCGGTCAGCGACGCCTCGAAATTCGCGATGTCGGTGCCGTCGATGAAGCTCGTCGCGACACCGAAGCGCGACAGAAGATCGCGCAGCACCGCACGCGTCCAGCTGTACGGACGCGCGACGCAGATCGCGTGGTCGCCGCCTTTGAGGCTCGCGATCACCGCCGCCGATATCGCCGCGGCGCCGCTGCCGAACATCAGGCAATCCTCGGCGCCTTCGAGCGCGGCGACTTTCTTGCGCAGGATTTCGACGGTCGGATTGTTGCCGCGCGTGTAGACGTGATTGCCGAACTCGTCGCGGAAACCTTCGCGCATCGCAGCGACGGTCGGAAACGCAAAGATCGACGACTGCATGATCGGCGGCGCGACCGCGCCGAAATAGCGTTCGCGATCTTCGCCGAGGTGGTTGAGGATGTAGCTGAGGTCCATGCGCTCTGATCTTAGTCGCCGCGACTCTTCAAATATTCGCGTGTCGCGTCGCCAATCTGCGCATCGTTCAGTGCCATGTGCAGCGTCGCCTTGACGAGACCGAGCTTGTTGCCGCAATCGAATCGAGTGCCGACGAAGCGATACGCGAGCACCGGCTGCTCGGACAGGAGCGTCTCGATCGCGTCCGTCAGCTGGATCTCGCCACCGGCGCCCGGCGTCGTTTTTTCGAGCAAATCGAAAATTCGTCCGGGCAGAACATAGCGGCCGACGATCGCGAGATTCGACGGCGCCACGGCGGGTTTCGGTTTCTCGACGACGAGCTTGATCTTCGCAGCCCGGTCGGAAACCGGCGTCGCATCGACGATGCCGTACTTGTCGGTCTGCTCGCGCGGCACTTCCTCGACGGCGATGACGCCGGCGTTCTCGGACGCCGAGAGCTCGGCCATCTGGCGCAAAGCTCCCGCGCCCGAACCGTTCCAGATCAGATCGTCGGGCAGGATCACGCCGAAGGGCTCGTCGCCGACGACCGGTTTCGCGCACAGCACCGCGTGGCCAAGACCCAGCGCCTCAGGTTGCGTGACGAAGACGCAGCGCACGTTGCGCGGCAGCGTTCCCTGCACGAGCGCCAGCAGCGCGTCCTTGCCGGCTTCGGCGAGCTTGCTTTCGAGCTCGTAGGCCTTGTCGAAATAATCCGCGATCGCGTGCTTGTAGCGGTTGGTCACGAACACCAGCGTGTCGGCGCCGGCATCGACGGCTTCGTCCACCGCGTACTGGATCAGCGGACGATCGAGCACCGGCAGCATTTCCTTGGCGACGACCTTGGTCGCCGGCAGGAAGCGGGTGCCGAGACCGGCGACGGGAAAGACCACCTTGCGTAGACGTTTCTGCATTCGGATTCCTCAGGCGGAGCGCGAACCGATCGGGATGACTTCGGCGGCGACGCCGTTTTCGTGAGTGGTGAATTCGGGCAGCAATTGATCGAGTACGCGCTTGAGCGTTTCTTCGTCGTAGTCGGCGACGGCGACGGCGGCCTGACGCAGCTGCGCCATCAGGAGACTCCACGCCATGCTGCGCGGCTGCGCGAGGAAGATCTTCGCGTGCTGCGTGTCGCTGTAGTTTTCCTGCGGATGGAAGAGCTCTTCGAAAAGCTTCTCGCCGGGTCGAAGTCCTGTGTAGACGATCGGGATTTCGCCTTCCGAGGATTTGCCGGCGAGCCGGATCATCTGTTCGGCGAGATCGCGGATGCGCACCGGCTCGCCCATGTCGAGCGCGAAGATCTCGCCGCCCTGCCCGAGCACGGACGCCTGCAAAATCAATTGGCAGGCTTCCGGAATCGTCATGAAATAGCGCGTGATCTCCGGATGCGTGACCGTGACCGGTCCGCCGGCGCGAATCTGCTCGCGAAAGCGCGGCACGACCGAGCCTGCCGAATCGAGCACGTTGCCGAACCGCACGGTGATGAAGCGCGTCTGCGACTGGCTGGCGAAGTTCTGGCAGAAGATTTCGGCGACGCGCTTGCACGCGCCCATGACGCTGGTCGGATTGACGGCCTTGTCGGTCGAGATCAGCACGAAGCTGCCGACGCCATGACGATTGGCGGCTTCCGCGACGACTTGCGTGCCGAGCACGTTGTTGCGGAACGCTTCGCGGACCTGGCTCTGGAGCAGCGGCACGTGCTTGTACGCGGCGGCGTGGAACACGACTTGCGGGCGCGCCTGGGCGAAGATGCGCTCGCACGCGGCCGCGTCGCCGCAATCGCCGAGGCGCGCGTTGAAGATGAGATCGGGATAGCCGCCGCGCAGCTCCTGCTCGATCGCGTAGAGGTTGTATTCGGAAAGATCGAGCACGGTCAGCGATTCGGCGCCGAGGCGCGCGACCTGCCGGCAGAGCTCCGCGCCGATCGACCCGCCGCCGCCGGTGACCAACACGCGCTTGCCGGCGAGCTGGGTGCGGATCGCAGTCCAGTCGAGCTGCACGGGATCGCGGCCGAGAAGATCTTCGATCGCGACTTCCTTCAACTCGTTGAAGCTCGAGCGACCGGCAACGACATCTTCGAGCCGCGGCACGGTGCGGAAGGGAAGATTGCAGCTTTCGCACAGATCGACCGCGCGGCGCATCTGCGCCTTGCTCGCGGCCGGCATGGCGATGACCAGCATTTCGGCCGCGGTTTCGCGTGCAATCTGCGGCAGCTGATCGAGCGTGCCCAGCACCGGAATGCCGTGCACGCGCGAGCCGCGCAGTTGCGCGTTGTCGTCGAGAAAACCGACCGGCGCGTAGCGGTTCTCGCGACGAAGATCGCGCACCAGCGCTTCGCCGGCCTTGCCGGCTCCAAGCACGAGCACACGCTGGCTCGGTGCGCGCGTGATGAAATCGATGCGGCTGTCTTTCCAGTAGCGATAGAGAAGACGCGGACCGCCGAGCAGCACGGCGAGCACCAGCGGATAGACGATCAGCACCGTGCGCGGCACGGTTTCTAGACGGTTGTAGGTGAACAGCGTCACCGCGATCGCGAGCGCACCGAGCACGGCGGCTTTGGCGATGTTCCACAGATCCGGCAGGCTCGCGAAACGCCAGAGGCCTCTGTAGAGACCGGTGAAGCGGAAGATCAAACCTTGCGCGGCCAGCACGAACCAGACTTCGGGTCCGAACAGCGAGACCGGCGAGGGATTCGGAGCCAGCGACCAGCGCATGACGCTGACCGCGGTCCAGGCGAGCCACACCATCAGCATGTCGTGCGCGACGACCGCGAAGCGCGGATGGATCGCGGCGATCAGATTACGCGGCTGCATGGCGACTCCGCGCGCGCACGACGGCGAGGCAGCGCCGCTTGCCGACGAACCAGACGATGACGGCGAGCGTATAGACGGCAGCGGCGGCGGCGATGCCGGACCCTGTCGAATCGAGAGCGGACGAACGATTCATGCAGAAGATGACTGGCAGCACGATCAGAAGGTTCCATCCCATGTAGAACGCGACGACGCGCGCATGCGAATGCCCGCAGCGCACCAGCCACTGGTACAGGTGTTCGCGGTGCGCACTATACCAACGGCGGCCGCGAAACATGCGCGAGATCAATGTGCAGGTGGCGTCGGTTACGAAGGCCGAGCAGGCGACGATGCCGCTCGCGGGCGCGATATCCGGGAGGTTCATTTGCCAGCAGACGGCGACGGCAATTAAGAACCCGATAACTCCGCTTCCGACATCGCCCATGAAGATGCGCGCGCGGGGGAAGTTGAACGGCAGGAACCCCGCGATGGCCGCGATCCAAATGACGTACTGCCACGAACCTGAGGTCGCGGACGCGTGATGCTCCAGGCCTGCAAGAACGGCGAGAACAAATATGGCTTGCAACGCAAGTATGCCGTTAATTCCATCCATGAAATTGTGCAAGTTGATCGACCAGACAGCACCAAGCACGGTAAGGATCTCGATCGATACGGCGAGCCAGATCTGCGCTCGTGACAAATAGTTGAAGGCCGGAGTGCCAAAGGCGACAAAGATCGCCGGAAGTACGAAAAACCATACCGCTGCGGCGCAGTGCGTCGCGAAGCGCTTGCGCGCGGATAGCCCGCCGTGATCGTCGGCCCACCCGACCAATGCAACTCCCAACACGGGCGGCACAAGCCACAGTATCGGAAAATCAGGCGTGCCCAGTGTTGGCATCAGCCCGCAGACCACGATCGCTACAACAATGCCGATCCCACCGCCACGCGGCGTCGGCACGCTGTGCGAACGGCGCATGCCCGGCTCGTCGATGAGATTGCGTCGCCGCGCGTAGAGGATCGAGGCTTCGGTAAGCAACGCGGACAGCACCAGCGCCGAGCCGGTCCAGATCAAGGGCGCCGACACGTTCGGCACCGTGCCGCTACTCGCCGACGACGCCGTGGATCGGCCGCACCGTGCCCCAGCTCTTGCAGCTCGGGCACTGCCAGTGGTGCGCCTTCGCGCCGAAGCCGCACTTGTTGCAGCGGTACATCGCCTGCCCTTCGACGAGCTTACGCGTGAGGTCGCGCAGGATCAGGAAATTGTCGCGCGCCTCGCCGCTCGCGGTGTGCAGGTTCACATCGATCAACGCCATCAGCGCGCGCACCGACGGGCGCTGTCGCAACGCGCGGTTGAGGAAGTCGACGGCAGCCGCTTCGCCTTGCGTGCGCGTGTAGAGGCGTGCGAGCGCGAGCACGGGCGAAACGCCTTGATAGGTTTCGGTGATGCCGAGCAGAAATTCCTCGGCACGCGCCATCTGTTGCGCACGCGCGTAGCAGTCGAGCAGCGGCGAAAGGATTTCCGGCACGTAATCGACGTCTTGCTCGGCGACCTGCTCGAACGCGGCGATCGCGCGATCGAGATGTCCGTCGGCGGCTTCGACATGGCCCTTGATCATGCTCGCGCGCACGCAGGCCGCTTCGGCCGAATACGCTTCGTCGATATGCTCGCGCGCTTCGTCGAGCTCGCCGCGCGAACGCGCCTGCTCGGCCAGCTCGCAATAGAACTGCGCGATCGTCGCGCCTTGCGATTCGCCGGTCGCCTGCTGCAGGCGGCGCGCGTGATCGATGGCCTTGTTCCAGTCGCGCTCGTGCTGATAGATCGCGATGAGATGCTTCAGCGCAGAAGGCGCCTGCGCGTTCATCGCGACGAGATCGGTGAACAACGTCTCCGCGCGATCGAGCAAACCTGCACGCATGTAGTCTTCGCCGAGCTCGAGCAGCGCGACGGTTTTCTCGTCTTCTGAGAGGTTCGGTCGCGCGATCAGATGCTGATGCACGCGGATCGCGCGATCGACTTCGCCGCGGCGCCGGAACAGGTTGCCGAGCGCAAGATGCGTCTCGACGGTGTCGCGGTTGAACTCGGCGAGCTTCAGGAACACTTCGATCGCCTTGTCCTGCTGCTCGTTCAAAAGATAATTGAGGCCGCGGAAGTAGCTCGTCGAAAGCTCGCTCACGCGCGCGCCGGACGTGCGCTCGCTGCCACGCCGGCCGAGCACCCAACCTGACAGCGCGGCGACTGGCAACAGAAGGAAAAGAAGCGCGAGCTCGCTCATGCGTCGCCGATCTCACCGTCGCTCGGCGGCCTCGGCTCGGTTCGCGCGCGTTGCAGCTCGCGCTGTGTCGCGCGCAGATCGCGGCGCAGGCGCGGCACGCGGGCGAGCCAAGCGACGAGCCCGCCGAGCAGCCAGCCGAGGCCGACCGCGCTCAGGAGAATCGCGCCCTTCGGCACGCTCGGCTGCGCGAAATAGAGATCGATCGTGATGCGCTCGGAATTGAGCGCGCCGAACAGCGCGCCGAAAACGACGAACGCGAGAATCAGGAAGAGAATGACCAGACGCATACGAGCGGAAACGGGCCTGTCGCGGTGAGGATCGGGCCGCGCCTGGCGCGGCGGCGTCACCCTATCATGACTGCACGGGATGGCCGGCGGAAGGCGCGCGGCCGCGAGGCGGCCTCTCAGTCGCCGTCGTGTCCGGAGTCGGCGCCGTCGTTGACGCGCTCGCGGAGTTCCTTTCCGGGTTTGAAATGAGGCACGTGCTTGCCCGGCAGCGCGACCGCGTCGCCGGTCTTGGGATTGCGTCCCATGCGCGGCGGACGGTAGTGCAGCGAGAAGCTGCCGAAGCCGCGGATCTCGATGCGCTCGCCGCCGGAAAGCGCCTGGCTCATCTGCTCGAGCAGGCTCTTCACCGCGAGTTCCACATCGTTGGCGGCCAGGTGCTTCTGACGCTCGGCCAAGGCCTCGATCAGCTCCGACTTGGTCATTGAGGTATCAGCTTGAGAGTCGTGGTCGGACATTGCGCGTTATGTGCAGGCGGACAACCGCCAAAAAGGCGCGCGGCGAAGAATCGCCGCGCGCCGGTCTTCAGACTCAACGATTGAGCTGTTCCTTGAGCAGCGCACCGAGCTTGGTCGTGCCGCCGGAAGCGCTCTGGTATTCCTCGAGCACCGACTGCAGCTCGTCCTCGTCCTTGGCGCGAATCGAGAGCTGCAGACTGCGGCCCTTGCGATCCATGCCGATGAACTTGGCTTCGACCTTGTCGCCCACTTTCAGGTGCTGCGTCGCATCCTCGACGCGTTCCTTCGCGATGTCGTTGGCGCGCAGATAACCTTCCACGCCCTCGCCGAGATCGATCGTCGCACCCTTGGCATCGACCTCGCGGACGGTGCCGTTCAAGATGCTGCCCTTGGGATGTGCGGCCATGAACTGGCCGAACGGATCCTGCTCCAGCTGCTTGATGCCGAGCGAAATGCGCTCGCGCTCCGGATCGACCGCCAGAACCACGGCTTCGATCTCATCGCCCTTCTTGAAGTTGCGCACCAGGTCTTCGCCGGTCGTCTGCCAGGAAATATCCGACAGATGGACCAGACCGTCGATGCCGCCGTCGAGGCCGACGAACACGCCGAAGTCGGTGATCGACTTGATCGTGCCCACGACTTTGTCGTTCTTCTTGTGGATCGCGGCGAACGCTTCCCACGGATTGGCGCGGGTCTGCTTCATGCCGAGCGAGATGCGGCGGCGCTCTTCGTCGACGTCGAGCACCATGACTTCGACTTCGTCGCCGACCTGCACGACCTTGGCCGGATTGACGTTCTTGTTGGTCCAGTCCATTTCCGAAACGTGGACCAGGCCTTCGACGCCGGGCTCCAGTTCCACGAAGCAGCCGTAGTCGGTGACGTTCGAGACCTTGCCGAAGAGACGCGTGCCCGTCGGATAGCGACGCGCGATGGCGACCCACGGATCCTCGCCGAGCTGCTTGAGTCCGAGCGAAACGCGGTTGCGCTCGCGATCGAACTTCAGCACGCGGACATCGAGCTCGTCGCCGACATTGACCACTTCGGACGGATGACGAACGCGCTTCCACGCCATGTCGGTGATGTGCAGCAGGCCGTCGATGCCGCCGAGGTCGACGAACGCACCGTAATCGGTGAGGTTCTTGACGACGCCCTTGACGACTGCGCCTTCCTGCAGACGCTCCAGAAGCTTTTCGCGCTCCTCGGAGAATTCGCTCTCGACCACGGCGCGACGCGAAACCACCACGTTGTTGCGCTTGCGGTCGAGCTTGATGATCTTGAACTCGAGTTCCTTGCCTTCAAGGTAGGACGGATCGCGCACGGGGCGCACGTCGACCAGAGAGCCCGGCAGGAATGCGCGGACGTCCTTGATGTCGACGGTGAATCCACCTTTGACCTTGCCGGAAATGCGGCCGGTGACGGCGGCGTTGGCGGTCTGGGCTTCCTCGAGTTCGTCCCATACGAGGGAACGCTTGGCTTTTTCGCGCGAGAGCATCGTCTCGCCAAAGCCATTTTCGATGGCGTCGAGCGCGACTTTTACCTCGTCGCCGACGTTGATCTCGAGCTCGCCCCTTTCGTTTCTGAACTGCTCGATCGGGATGATGCCTTCGGATTTCAGGCCGGCATTGACGACGACGACGTCGGAACGGATCTCGACGACGATACCGGAGACGATGGCGCCAGAGCGGAGCTTGGCGATCGATTGGCTCTGTTCGAACAGTTCAGCAAAACTTTCGGTCATGTTGGGTTCTCAGGAAAAAAACAGGCCGGCTTCCTTATCGACGGAATGACCAGCCCACCTTTTGGGGACGCGAATGACACCGCGTCGTTCGTATTCCGGCGCAACGCCGGGCCGTTTGCTTCTTGCGAAGCGTTTTCTTCATTACGATGCAAGCCAGAGCGACTCAGCCGGCTCCGTGGACGACCGCGAGCACGCGGGCAATCACGTCTGGGACGGGAATGCCTGTGGTGTCGACGATCAGCGCCCCCGCCGCTGGCCGAAGCGGTGCGACCTTGCGGTTCGCATCGCGTTCGTCGCGCGCCTCGATCTCGCGCAGAAGGGATGAGAGCGTAACATTCAAACCCTTTTCTTTCAACTGCTTATATCGCCTTCGTGCTCTTTCTTCGGCGCTGGCGGTAAGGAACACCTTGTAAGGCGCGTCGGCGAAAACGACCGTTCCCATGTCGCGGCCATCGGCCACCAGGCCCGGCGCACGGCGAAACGAGCGCTGTTTGTCCATCAACGCGGCGCGAACGTCCGGTATCGCCGCGATCGCGGAGGCCGCCGCGCCGCAGGTTTCGGTGCGGATCTCGTCGGTCGCGTCGAGTCCGTTCACGATGACCCGGGTCTCGCCGCCGTCGCCAGGGTCCCTGAACGAGATCTTGGCCGTCTGCGCGATCCGCGTCACCGCTTCGGCGTCGGAAAGATCCACGTCCGCCTGCCCGGCCGCATAGCCGACCGCACGGTACAGAGCGGACG
>Ga0068859_100002135_pt1 | contig 20128 bp, 16 predicted proteins | sample KBSSwiS22_FD_66585 | JGI IMG/M metagenome (GOLD analysis project Ga0068859, IMG submission 66585) | Switchgrass rhizosphere microbial communities from Kellogg Biological Station, Michigan, USA - KBS Switchgrass S2-2 | ecosystem: Host-associated > Plants > Roots > Rhizosphere > Soil ...
GGCTCGATGGTCGAGTACAAGTTCGGCAACAAGACCTACGAGCTGCTGCCGCCCGCCATCCGCCGCGACTACCACCGCTACACCTACCTGGTGCCGTGGTTCGACGGCCTCGTCAAGGGCGATACGGTCTACCACCGCTTCCTGCGCCGCATGTCCGCCTGGCGCCTCTCGCACCAGAAGTACGACTGGCCGGTGGAGTTCAAGCTCTACGACATGGGCAAGAAGCTCGGCCGCTCGTTCGGGCTGCGGCGGGGTCCCAAGCTCGAGGCGCGCGCCGCAGGCGTGGCGCTCGAGGGCACCACGCACAACGTGCGGGAAGCTGCCTCGCTCGCCGGCTGATTCCGGCACGTTTCGCGCAGCGGATCAGCTGTTCCTGCAGCTCGGGCGCTTCCGCGGTCGATGATTGGTGCCGGACGCCGGTCCGGCTAGATTGGGGCCCCGTCTACCGGGCCACCCTATGTCCGCGACCGACACCGCCATCAAGGATGTCCGGATGATCGGCGTCCCCATGGACCTCGGCGCCGGCCGGCGCGGGGTCGACATGGGGCCGTCCGCCGTGCGCTATGCCGGGCTCGGGCAGCTCGTGCAGGGGCTGGGCTTCAGCTACTCCGATGGCGGCGACATCAGCGTGCCGCTGCCCGAGGCGCGCGCTCCCGGCAAGGGGGCGCGCTACCTCAAGGAGATCCACCGCGCCTGCGAGCGCCTCGCCCAGCGCGTCGAGAAGCTCATGGACGAGGGTGTCATGCCGCTGGTCGTGGGCGGCGACCACAGCATGGCCATCGGCACCATCACGGGCGTCTCCAGCTCCTTCCGCAAGCGCGGCGAGAAGCTGGGCCTGATCTGGGTGGACGCGCACGCGGACATGAACACGCCCGAGACCTCGCCCAGCGGCAACATCCACGGCATGCCGCTGGGGTCCGTCATGGGCTACGGCGCGCCCGAGCTGGTCAACCTGGGCGGCTTCTCGCCCAAGATCGACCCGGACAACGTCGCGCTCATCGGCATCCGCGAGGTGGACCCGGGCGAGCGCGAAATCGTGCTGCGCAGCGGCATCCACTACTACGAGATGATGAAGGTGGACGCGCGCGGGATGGGCGCCGTGATCGAGGAGGCCATGGCGCACGCCATGCGCGGCACGGCGGGCGTGCACCTGTCCTTCGACATGGACGCGGTCGACCCCGACTACGCGCCGGGCGTGGGCACGCCGGTGCGCGGCGGGCTGTCCCTGCGCGAGTCGCACCTGATCATGGAGGTGGTGTCCGACAGCGCGCGCCTCGTCTCCATGGAATTCGCCGAGCTGAACCCGATCCACGACGTGGCCAACCAGACCGGGCAGCTCCTGTGCGAGCTCGTCGGCTCGGCGCTGGGCAAGAAGGTCATGCCGACGACCGGGCCGCGCCGGCGTTGAGGGCGCGGCTGCTGCTCGCGGCGGCCCTGCTGCTGGCGGGCGCTCTGCTGTGGGTGCCCACCGCGCGCGTCCCGCTGTACTACGACATGCTGGCCTACTCGGCGCAGGCGCTGTCGCTGGCCACCGGCCACGGCAACACGGTCTCGGTGGGCGGCCACGACGTGCCGGGCATCTATCCCGCGGGCCTGCCGGCGCTGGGCGCGCTCGCGCAGACCGTCCTCGGGCCCGACCTGCGGCACGCGCAGGCGGCGGTCTTCGTGTGCGCCCTGGCCACGCTGGCCGCGGTCTGGGCCATGACCCGGCGCGTGGCGGGCAGCGCGGCGGGACTGGCGGCGCTGCTGCTGCTGCTCTCCTGCGCGGCCTTCCGCGACACCGCGCGGCTCACGCTGTCGCAGGTGCCGACGGCGCTGGCCGTGGCGCTCTCGGCGTGGTGCTGGCTGGTCGCGCGCCGGCCGCGCGCGCTGTTCCTCGCCGGACTGCTGGCCGGGCTGTCGCTGCTGCTGCGCTACGCGAACGTGTGCTTTCCCGCCGCGCTGCTGCTGGCGGAGCTGCTGGCGGGCGGGCGCGGCGAGGGCTCGCGCGGGCGGCGCCTGCTGGCGCTGTTGGGCGGCCTGTCGCTCGCGGCGGCGCTGGTGCTGGCGCACGGCGCGCTGATCTACGGCTCGCCACTGGCCACCGGCTACCCGCTGTGGGGCTTCGACGCGGCCGGGCAGTTCAGCCTCGCGAACGTCTTCGGGACGGCCAGCCCCAAGGCGCCGGGCGCCGAGGGCGACTGGATCCTGGTGCGCGCCCTGCTGGGCCTGGGCGACGTGCAGTCCGTGGCGGTCGTGCTGCTGGCGCTGGCCGGCGCGTGGGCGCTCTGGCGGCGCCGCCGTACGGATGCGGTGGCAGGCCGCCTGCTGCTCCTGGGTGCGCTGGGCATCGGGGCGCAGGCGCTGTTCCTCGCGGGCTATGCCTTCCGCTCCGAGACCTACCTCGTGCCGACGCTGCCGCTCGTGGCGGCGATCGCCGGCGTGGGCGCCGTGTGGCTGGTGACCGAGCGCCTCGGCACGCAGCGCGCCGCGCTCGCGCCGCTGCTGGCGGCGGCCGTGCTGGGCGCGGAGCTGCTGCGCACTCGTCCGCCCGACGCGGCGCTGCAGCCGGCCCTCGACCGGCACGACAGCCTCGCCGCCGCCGCGGCGGTGCTCGAGCCCGATGCGGTCCTGCTCACCACCAGCGATCCGGCGCTGGTCGAGCCGCTGCTGGGCGGCGCGCCGCGCCGCAGCTTCATCTACCTCGGCCCGTACGTGAGCCCGGTGGTAGAGCGAGCGGGGCTGGAGGCGCTGGCGGCCGAGCGCTGCAGCCCGTTCTCCGTCCCGGCCTGCGCGAAGCGGCAGGTGGAGGCGGGCCGGCCCGTGTACCTCGACCAGAACCCGCCACCGCGCGGCCTCGCGCCGCTGCACAGCAAGCTGCGCGAGGCGCTGCTGGAGTCCTTCCGCCTCGAGCCGACGCCCGCGCCCAACATCTTCCGGCTGGTGCCGAAGGACGCCGGGGACGCGCCGGTCAGCCACCCCAGCGGAAAGTGAGCTCGACGGCCACGTCCGGCGCGAGGCTGGCGCTCACCGGACATCCGCGCGCGGCGGCCTCCAGCACGCGGCGGCCCTCGGGCCCGGGATCCTGCGGCACCGCGATGTCCACGACGAGGCGCCCGATGCGCCGGCGCGGCGTGGCCACCATGTGCTTCTCCACGCTGGCCGTGGCGCCGGCGAGGTCGAAGCCGCGGTCCTGCGCCGCGATGCCCATGAGCGTCAGGATGCACGTGCCGACGGCCGTGCCCAGCAGGTCCGTGGGCGAGAACGAGCGCCCCTGGCCGCGATTGTCGACGGGCGCGTCCGTGATCAGCTCGGTGCCGGACGGCCCGTGCACGGCGCGCGTGCGCAGGCCGCCCTCGTAGCGGACATCGATGCGGACCACGACGGCCTCCGACGATCGGGCGCGGCAGGGGCCGCGCGGACGGGGTTCGGGCGCGGCAGCGGCCGCGCGGAGGGTGCGACTATACTGCGCGCCCGTCCGTCCCGAGGTCAGCATGCCGTCGCGATCGCGCCGCGAGCCCTCCCTGTGGAGCCAGGCCGGCCGCCGCGCCGCGGCCGAGCATGCGCCGCTGGCCGAGCGGCTGCGGCCGCGCCAGCTGGACGAGCTGGTGGGCCTCGCGACGCTGCTCGCGCCCGGCGCGCCGCTGCGGCGCGAGGTGCAGTCGCGCCGGCTGGCGTCGCTGCTGCTCTGGGGCCCGCCGGGCAGCGGGAAGACCACCCTCGCGCGCGTGCTGGCCAGCCAGGCGGGCCACGAGTTCATCGCGCTGTCGGCGGTCTCCTCGGGCGTGGACGACGTGCGCTCCGCGCTCGACGCCGCGGACGACGCCGGCGCGCGGGGCGCCCGCACGCTGCTCTTCGTGGACGAGATCCACCGCTTCCACAAGGGCCAGCAGGATGCGCTGCTGCACGCGGTGGAGGAGGGGCGCATCACGCTCGTGGGCGCCACCACGGAGAACCCCGCCTTCCACGTCAATGCCGCGCTGCTCTCGCGCTGCCGCCTGCTGCGCCTGCCGGCCCTCGCGCCGCAGGACCTGCGCGAGCTGCTGGCGCGCGCGCTGGCCGACGCGGAGCGGGGCCTGGGCGCCGCGCAGCTGCAGCTGCAGCCGCAGGCCGGCGAGGTGCTGGTCGCGCAGGCCGGTGGCGACGCGCGGCGCCTGCTGAACCAGCTCGAGCTGGCGGCGCAGCTCGCGCAGGGCGCCGGCCGCGCGACGATCGAGCCGGACGACGCCCGCGCCGCGCGCGGCGAGGCCGTGCCGGCCCACGACAAGGACGGCGACGCGCACTACGACCTGCTCTCGGCCCTGCACAAGTCGCTGCGCGGCAGCGACCCGGACGCCGCCGCCTACTGGGTGCAGCGCCTGCTCGTGGCCGGCGAGGACCCGCGCGTCGTCGCGCGTCGCCTCGTGCGCATGGCGAGTGAGGACGTCGGGCTGGCCGACCCGCGCGCGCTGGGCGTCGCGCTCGACGCGCTGGCCGCGGTGGAGTTCCTCGGGCTGCCCGAGGGCGACGCGGCGCTGGTGCAGGCGGCCATCTACCTCGCGCTCGCGCCGCGCTCCGACGCCGTGTACCGCGCCTCCGGCGCCGCGCGCGCGGCGGTGGAGCAGCACGGTGCGCTGCCGGTTCCCGACGACCTGCGCAACGCGCCGACGCCGCTGGCGCGCGCGCTGGGGCACGGCCGCGGCTACGTCAGCCCGCACGCCGCGCCCGAGGCGGTCACGGCCCAGGAGCACCTGCCCGAGGCGCTGGCCGGCGCACGCTTCTACGAGCCCGGCCCGCGCGGCGCCGAGCCCGAGCTGGCCCGGCGGCTGGCGGAGATCAGGCGCCGGCGCGCGAGCGCGCGGGGCGCGCCGCCGGACGCGCCGGCAGGTGCTGCGCCAGCTCCTCCAGCAGGGCCAGCAGGCACGCCCGGCTGACCGACTCGGGCAGGCTGGGCTCGCCGCGCGCGCGGCCGGCGGCCTGCGACGGCAGCAGCGGCACGTGCACGAAGGCCGCCGGCAGCCGCGGGTGCCGCGCGAGCAGCTCGAAGAGCAGCGCGTTGCACAGGTGCCGGCCGGCGTCGCGCGAGAGGCGCACCGGCAGCCGGCGCCGGCGCAGCGCCGTCGCCAGCTCGGCCAGCGGCAGCCTCGAGACGAGGCGCGCGGGCGCACCCTCCACGAGCGGCTCGTCCAGCGCAGCGTGCCCGCCGTTGTCGCGCTCGCCGCGGAAGTCGATGCGGTTGTGCGCGACGGACTCGAGGTCGACGTGCAGTCGCCCCGTGCCCTGCCCGACGCCCAGCACGACGTCCGGCCGGTGCGCCCGCAGCGCGCGCTCGAGCGCCGGCGGCATGGCGCGGCGGTCGACGGGCAGCACCGCGGCCGCGAGCCGCAGGCGCGGATGGGGCGGGCGACCGCGCGCGAGGGCCCGCACGAGGCGCTCGCTGGGGTTGATGCGCGCGCCCCCGAAGGGCTCGTAGCCGGTGAGCAGCACCGACAGCGCGCTCATGCGTCGTCGCGCGCGAAGTGGTACACGCCGCGCTGGCCGGACGTCTCCTCGACCGCGAGGCGCAGCGAGCGGATGCGCACGTCGTCGAAGGTCGCCTCCAGCCGCCGGCGCAGCTCGCGCCCGAGGTGCGTGGCCAGGTTCTCGGCGCTGATGTTGTTGACCGGCAGCACCAGCACGTCGTCGGACGGCGCGGCGTAGACGCGCTCGCGGAAGCGCACCTCGATGCGCCCGTCGGGCAGCGGCGCGACGCGCAGCACCTCGTGCTGCCCGGGCACCAGCCAGTGCTCGTCCAGCTCATCCACGAGCGCGCGCACCAGCGGCTTGACACGCTTGAAGTCGATGACGAGGCCGTGCCGCGAGAGCGAGGCGTCGATCTCCACGAAGACGCGGTAGTTGTGGCCGTGCAGGCGCTCGGCCGTCCCGTCGGGGAAGATCAGGAAGTGGGCCGCGGAGAACTTGAAGTACTCCTTCTGGATGTCGATCGACCAGCGTTCCATCGGCCTCTCTCGGGTGCGCGGGGCGCCCCAGCATAGGGCATCGCGGGCCCCGCCCGGCCGCGCGCGGGCCCCGGCCGCGCGAAGGCCCCGGCGGCGCGCGGGCGCTGTAGACTGCGGGCCTCTCTCCCGGAGGGTCGCCCATGGCTGCCCGCTCCGTCGCGCTGTTGTGCGCCCTGCTGCTGCTGCTCGCGCCGCCGGCCGCCGCCACATGGTCCATCGTGCTGGTGAACACGACCACCGGCGAGGTCGGCGTGGCCGGGGCCACCTGCCTCGAGGGCCTCGACCTGCTGAAGATCCTGCCCGTGGTCGTGGTGGGCAAGGGCGGCGGCTGCGCCCAGGCGCAGATCGACACGACCGCGGCCAACCGCAAGAAGATCTTCGACAACCTGATCCTCGGCACGCCGCCGGACCAGATCATCACGATCCTGCTCGACGGCGACCTCTTCTGGAAGTCGCGGCAGTACGGCATCGCGGACGAGTCGCCGGCCGCCGCGGGGTACACCGGCGGCGCGGCGATGCAATACAAGGAGGACGTCCACGGCACGGTGGGCGACATCACCTACGCGATCCAGGGCAACGTGCTCACGGGCGCGCCGGTCATCGCGGCGGCGGTGGCGGCGGTGACGGGCACGCCCGGCTCGCTGTCCGACCGGCTGATCGCCGGCATGGAGGCCGCGCGCTCCATGGGCGGCGACGGGCGCTGCTCGTGCAGCGTGTCCGATCCCACGAGCTGCGGCTCGCCGCCGCCCAGCTTCGTGAAGTCCGCGCACATCGCCTTCATGGTCGTGGCGCGCATCGGCGACGTGGACGGCACGTGCGGCGCGCTCAAGGGCTGCGCCAGCGGCGAGTACTGGCTGAAGTTCAACGTGAAGGGCCAATTCGAGGCGGACCCGGACCCGGTCTACCAGCTCGAGGACCAGTACGCGGCCTTCGTGGACACGCTGCACGGACACCCCGACGGTCTGCGCTCCGTGGCGGGCTTCGACCACGACGAGCTGCTCGCCGACGGCCAGAGCACGCGCACGCTGACCGTGGCGCTGTACGACTACTTCGGCGCGCCGCTGCTCGCGGGCGGCGCGGCCGTGACCGTGACGCACGCCCCGGGCAGCGCCGGGTCGTCGACGGTCGGCCCGGTCACGGACCACGGCGACGGCACGTACTCGGTGGAGGTCACCGCCGGCAGCGAAACCGGCGAGGACCTGTTCGCCGTGCGCGTCGACGACGGCTTCAAGCCGGCCACGCTGTATCCGTATCCCGCGCTGCGCCTGCGCGAGGCCCTGGAGGCCGATGCGGACTCGGTGTCCGCGGCGCTGGGCGGCAGCGTGCAGCTCGACCTGCTCGGCCCCAGCGCCGACGCGGGCCGTGGCTTCGCCGTGTTCGTCTCCGCCACAGGCAGCGAGCCCGGGCAGATCCTGCCGACCGGCGTGCTGCTGCCGCTCAACCTCGACCAGCTCTTCGTCGCGACGCAGCGCCTGACCGACATGGGGGTGCTGTCCGGCTCGCCCGGCGAGCTCGACGGCGCCGCGCAGGGCGCGGCCGCGTTCGTGCCGTCCCGGGCCCTGCTGAGCGCGCTGCTGGGCGTCCAGATCTCGTGTGCCTGGATCACGCTCGGTCCGGTGGACTTCGCCAGCAATGCGGTGAACGTGGCCATCGAGCCCTGATTCGCTTGACATCCGCTGCAAGTCGTCGTTCGATGATCCCCGGCGCCACCCCGACCGGCGTCCGCCGGTGCGCCCGCTCCGCTCCCTGCCGGAATCGCTCCATGCGCATCGCGTTCACCGCGGCGGCTCTCCTCGCGCTCGCCAGCTCGCTGCCCGCGCAGCAGTTCGACTTCAACGTCTCGAAGATGGCCCAGCTCGAGCAGCACTACCAGTACAGCAACATCTGGGGCTGGTCGGCGCCCGACGGGCGCGAGTACGCGATCATGGGCGAGTTCAGCGGCACCTGCATCATCAATGCGACGGACCCGCTGAACCCCTACGAGGTGGCGTACTTCCCCGGCCCCGACTGCATGTGGCGCGAGATCAAGGCGCGCGACCAGTACGTGTACGTGGTCAACGACTGCGCCGGCGGCGTCCTGGTCATCGACATGTCCGACCCCGAGCATCCCGTCATCGCCAACGAGTTCGGGATGAGCTACTTCCAGCACGCGCACACCGTGCAGATCGACATGCAGACCGGCAAGCTGTACGCCGACGGCACAGCGCAGGGCATGGTCGTCTACGACCTGGCCGTCGACCCGGTGAACCCGCCCAAGGTCACGCAGTGGAAGGGCCAGGGCCTCTCCGGCGTGAACGGCTACGTGCACGACATCTACATCAAGGACGGCGTGGCGCACGCGGGCCTCATCTACGACGGCCTGTACGTGCTGCTGGACGTCTCCCAGCTGCCCGCCATCTCGGTGCTGGGCTCCAAGCTGTCGGGCCAGGAGTTCACGCACTCCACCTGGACCACCGAGGACGGCAAGTACTGCCTCGTGGCCGACGAGAAGGGCGGGCCGCGCAACCTGGAGATGTGGGACGTGTCCGATCCCACCAAGCCCAAGACCGTCGCGAACCTCTCGCAGGGGCCCAACACCGTGGGCCACAACCCCTACATCCGCGGGCACGTCGCGCACGTCTCGTACTACAAGCGCGGCTACATGGCCTTCGACGTCAGCGACCCGACCAACCCGGTGAAGATCGGCGAGTACGACACGACGCCCAGCGGGAACGAGATCGTGATGATCGCCGGCGCGTGGGGCGTGTACCCCTTCGCGCCCTCGGGCTTCATCTACGTCAGCGACATCCACCGGGGCTTCTTCCTGCTCAAGCTCAATCCGGCGTGTCCGCCGGATCCCCTCGGCCGGCCGGTGCTGTGCGAGGTCTGGCCGGGCAAGGTGTCCACGGAGGGCCAGGCGGCGCCCAAGGTGCTCCTGACCGGCGGCGGGATGCTCTCCGCCACGGCCGTGCACGTCGGCCCGGTCACGCTGGGCCCGGGCGAGTTCAGCGCGGTCGACGACCAGGTGCTGGCCTTCTCCATGCCGGCGCTGGCGCAGACCGGCCTGGTGGCGGTCACGGTCGAGAATGCGCAGGGCGAGTCCGACCCGCTGCAGCTGCCGCTGCAGGTGCCGGGCGGTCCGGAGCTGGACTCGGGCGCGTCGCACGTGGCGGTGGGCGGCTCGATCACGCACGTGCTCGACAGCAACGCCGGTGACCTGCAGTTCCTGGCCCTGTCGCTCGATCCGTCGCCGTCGCACGCGACCAAGGTCGACTTCGCCATCGGCGCGGGCTTCTCGAGCCTCGTGCTCTTCCCGCCGCTGGTGGCCGGGCCCGACGGCGTCACCGCGCTGCCGCCGCTGGTCGTGCCGCCGGCGGGCGCCGGGCTCACGGTGTACTGGCAGTTCGCCGCGCTGCCGGCCGTGCCCAGCGGCCCCGCGCCCGTGAGCAACGTGACCATCTCCGTGCTGGATCCGTAGCAGCCCAGGGTCCGCAAGTCGGTCAGGCCGAAGGCCGAAGAGGGGGGTCGTCCGTACCCTGCGGAGGCTGGCCCCGTGACCGACATTCCGATCGCGCCGCCCGACGAGCAGCCGCCCGTGTCGCTGGCGGCGGCTGCCCGCCCCTACGATCCGCCCGAGACGCCGGCTTCGCTGGAGGCGCCGGAGTCACCCGAGTCGCCGGACGCGCCGGACGAGGCTCTCGAGCCGGCCCGGACGGGCGGCAGCGCCGCGCAGGACTTCGACCCGCCCAAGTGCTACCCGGTGCGGGACAAGCTGCTCTCCGTGCTGGACCTGCTGCACCGCTTCACCGACAAGAAGTGGGAGCGCAACGGCATGTCGCGCCTGGCCGACCTGCACCTCAAGGTGGGCGAGCCCGCGCGCTTCCGCCTCGACGGCGACCTGATCCCCATGGACAAGGCCGCGCCGCTGACGAAGGAGGTCGCCAAGCAGCTGCTCTATCCGCTGCTGCGCTCCGACCAGATCGAGAAGCTCGAGCGCGAGTACCCGCAGGACGTCGATGCCGCCTTCCACATCGAGGAGGAAGGCGGCATGAACTTCCGCATCAACGCCTTCCACGACCGCGACGGCGTGGCCTGCGTCATCCGCAGCCTGCCGCGCACCGTGCCCTCCATGGAGACGCTGGGCTTCCCGGACGAGGAGGTGCTGCACAGCATCCTGCACCTGTCGCAGGGGCTCGTGGTCATCACGGGCATCACCGGCTCGGGCAAGAGCACGACCATCTCCTCGCTGCTGTCCGAGCTCAACCGCACCGAGAACCTGCGCATCATCACGCTCGAGGACCCCATCGAGTTCGTGATGAAGAACGAGAAGTGCCTCGTGTCCCAGCGCGAGGTGGGCCTGCACACGCCCACCTTCCACGGCGGCCTGCGCTCGGCCCTGCGCGAGGACCCGGACGTCATCCTGGTGGGCGAAATTCGCGACACCGAGACGGCCACGCTGGCCCTCACCGCGGCCGAGACCGGGCACCTGGTGTTCACCACCCTGCACACGCGCGACACCAAGGGCGTCGTCACGCGCATCGTGGACCTGTTCCCGGCCGAGCGCAGCAAGGAGGTCATGTCGCAGCTGTCCTTCTCGCTGGCCTACGTCATCGCCCAGAAGCTGGTGCCGCGCTCCGATGGCAAGGGGCGCGTGGCCACCTACGAGGTGCTCAAGAACGTGCCGGCCGTGGGCAACCTCATCCGCACGGGCAACTGGCACCAGATCTACGCCACGATCCAGCTCTCGGCGCGCGACCACATGATCTCGATGGAGAAGCACCTGACGCAGCTGGTCGCGCGCGGCGTCATCTCGCGCGAGACCGCGGTGCAGTACGCCAACGATCCGAGCCAGATCGTGTTCGGAGCGAACGGTCAGCCGGCCCCCGCGGCCTGAGGTTGCCAACCCGACGCGACCCGATACAGCACCGGCACACCCGCCACCGCGACGAAGGGCGCGGCGCCCATCACGACGGTCTCCCGACACCGCCGTGACGTGCTTGGAAACCCGACGTCGGCGGCTTAGAACGTCCTCGGCATGCCCCTCCCGCCGTATCAGACACGCTCGACGATTCCGGCCCTGGTGATCCTGCTGGGCCTCGCGGCCTCGTTGTTCACCTACAGCGTCGTGCGCCACGCGGAGCAGGCGGCCGAGGACGCGCGCTTCGCCGACCGCGCACGCCAGGCCGCCGCGCGGCTCGAGGACGAGGCCCGGCACGAGATCGACATCCTGTCCCGCCTCCACGACCTCTACCGCATCAAGGCGCCCAGGGACGATGCCACGCTGCTGGCGCTGACCGACGGGCTGTTCGCGGGCGAGAAGCGCGACCCCGCGCTGGCCTACATCGGCTGGGCCGTGCCGCTGGATCCGGTGCAGGTCGCCGCCTACGAGCTCGACCCGCACCGCACGGCTCCCGGCGAGCCTGCCTTCCACGTGCACGGGGCGGACGGCGCGCCGGTCGATCCGGCCTCCGTCCAGAGCTCCGACGGCTATCGCCACTGGGTGCTGGACCAGGTGGCGCCGGGCCGCGCGGGCAGCCGATTGCGCGGCCTCGACCTCGCCACCGACTCCGCGGCGAACGACGCGATCGACGAGTCGCTGAAGTCGGGCCGCCTCACGGCCAGCCGCCCGTTGCACCTGGTGGAGCCCACCGCCGAGTCGGGCGACCAGGCCGTGCTCCTGGTGCTGCCGGTCTTCGACGCCGACGATCCGCGCACGCCCGACGCGCGGCAGGAGTCCGTCACGGGCGTGGTCGTCGCTGCGCTGGCCATCAAGCCCCTGCTGGCGCGCGCCTTCCCCGAGGAGATGCTCCGCGCCGAGCAGGCCGTGAGCGTGGACGTCGACGAGGGCGGGATGCCGCTCGGCCACGCCGGCGCGGAAGCGCTGCCCGGCGCGGATGCCACGCCCATGTCCGTGCGCGTGGCCAACGCCCTCTGGACGCTGAACATGAGCCCGGCCGAGCCCATGCGCCGCACCGTCGTCGACTGGCTCGACCGCACCTCGGTCGTGCTGCCGCCCTCGGTCTTCGTGGTCATGTGCCTGCTCTCGTGGATCGTCTGGAGCCAGCAGCGCCAGACGGACGTGATCCGCGTGCAGGTGCAGCGCCAGACCGCCGAGCTGCGCCGCCAGAACGACGCGCTCGAGGCCAAGGAGCTCGAGCTCGAGGAGGTCAACCGCAAGCTGCTCGAGATGTCCAACACGGACGCGCTCACCGGCATCCTCAACCGGCGCGCCTTCGAGGTGCAGCTGGACAAGGAGCGCGAGCGCAGCCGCCGCACGACCACGCCCTTCGGCCTGATCATCTTCGACATCGACCACTTCAAGGACTACAACGACCGCTACGGCCACGCCGCCGGCGACGAGGTCCTGCGTCGCGTGGCCCAGCTCATGCACAACGAGGCGCGCCGCATCGACAGCGTCGCGCGCTACGGCGGCGAGGAGTTCGTGATCCTGACCACGGGCACGGACGCCGCCGGCCTCATGGCCCTGGGCGAGCGCGTGCGCCAGCGCATCCAGCAGGCCGCCATCGAGAACGCCGCCTCGCCGCACCGGCTCATCACCATCAGCGGCGGCGGCGCGCTGTCGTCCGCGGCGACGGGCGACCCGCGGCAGGTGTTCGACCTGGCGGACCGGTGCCTGTACCAGGCGAAGTCGACGGGCAGGAATCGCGTCGTGATGGTGATGTGAGGCGGGACTGCGTTAGCCGGGCGCCCGGCCGGATGCCGGTGCTCCGGGATACCGCATGAATCTCTACCCGCGCGTGCGCCGTGCGCTCCAACACGGCCTCCCTGCGGCCGCCGTGCTCACGGCGATCGCGTGCTCGGCTCCGGTGCTGAGCCCGGGGGACACTCTCGCTGCCGCGACGATCGAACTGAACGGGCGCCGGGGCCCGACCGCGGGTCTGCAGGAAGCCATCGCAGCCTGGCTGGAAGGCGGTGGCTTCGTCGTCGTGCGAGCGAGCTGCGATGCCACCGAGGCCGAGACTCAGGCGCTGCTCGACCGAATCTGGCTCGCAGGCGCACCGGAAGTCGTCCTTCAGCGGTGCGCGCCGCTGGGTGCCCTCGACTTCGACGTCCGCGTGGTGCCGCCCATCACCTGGAGCCGCTGCCCGCTCGGTCGGATCAATGCCCTCGATTCGCCGGCGGAATGGTTGGACGGCCCGGACAGCGTGCTGCTGCGCAGGCCCAGCGTGAGCGAGTTGGCGCCATAGCCTCGTGCGCTGGGCCTCTCAGCTGCGCTCGATCCACTCCTCGACGTTCTGTCGCAGCACGCGCAGCGTGACCGCGCCGCTCCCCAGCACCACGTCGTGGAACGCCTTCAGGTCGAAGCGCTCTCCGAGCTTCGCCTGCGCCTCCGCGCGCAGCGCCAGGATCTCGCGCTGCCCGACCTTGTAGGCCACCGCCTGCCCGGGCCACACGATGTAGCGGTCCACCTCGTTCTCGACGTTGTTCTCGGCCAGCAGCGTGTTGGCGGTCATGTAGTCGATGGCCTGCTGCCGCGTCCAGCCGTAGGCGTGCAGCCCGGTGTCCACCACGAGCCGGCACGCGCGCCAGGCGTCGAAGGAGAGCATGCCCAGCCGGTCGAGGTCGCTGGAGTACAGGCCCAGCTCGTCCGCCAGGCGCTCGGTGTACAGCGCCCAGCCCTCCACGTAGGCGGTGCTGCCCGTCTCGCGCCGGAAGCGCGGCAGGCTCTCGGTCTCCTGCGCCAGCGCGATCTGCAGGTGGTGGCCGGGGACGGCCTCGTGGAAGGCGAGGACCTCGGCGTCGTAGCGCGGGCGCGTCTCGGGCGCGAAGGTGTTGATGAAGTAGCGGCCGGGCTGCGAGCCGTCGCTGGCCGGGCCGCGGTAGTAGGCGATGGTGGTCTCCTGCTCCTCGGCGGCCGGCACGCGCACCACGAGGCAGGGCGTGCGCGGCAGGCGGCCGAAGACGGCCGGCACGGCGGCCTGCGCGCGCGACAGGGCCTGCTCGGCCGCGGCCTCCACGTCCTCGCGCGTGGCGAAGTGCAGCGCCGGATCGTGGCGCAGTCGCTCCTGCGCCTGGCGCACGAGCAGGTCGGTGCGCTCCTCGCCGCGGGCCAGGCCGGCGGCGGCGCCCTCGCCGAAGACCCGCGCGGAGAGCACGGCCGTCTCGGCGCGGATGTGGGCGATCTCGGCCAGCCCGAAGTCGCGCAGCTCGGCGGCCGTGAGCGGCAGGCCGGTGTGCATGAGCACGAGCTGCTCGTACAGCGCCGGGCCGTCCGGCAGCGCGGCGAGGCCCGGGTGGTCGTCGTCGCGCGCGCGCGGCAGGACCTGGTTCTCGAGGACGTCGCGGTAGCGCACCAGGGCGGGCAGCAGGTGGTTGGCCAGCGTGGCGCGCGCCGACTCCAGCAGCACGCGACGCTCGAAGGCCGCCAGCGTGTTGTCCATGGGCGGGTTGGCCAGCGGCCAGTCGTCCACCGGCTGGTCGATGAGGCGCTGCAGCTGCGCGATGGCCAGCTCGACCGCGTGCGCGCTGGGCACGCGTCCGTCGGCCAGGCCACGCCGCAGGCGGGCGGAGCAGCCGTCGAGGTACGGCTCCATCGCGGCCCAGCGCTGCAGCAGCGCGGCGCGCTGCTCGGGCGTGTGCGTGGGCTGCTCGGGCGCGAGCGAGAACAGGCGCACCGGTGGGCCCTCCAGCGGATCCACGGTCCAGTCGTCGAGGTGGCTGTCGAGGCCGATGAGCCGGCTCTGGATCTCGTCCCGCAGCAGCTCGAGCGTCTCGCGGTCGGTGGCGGAGAGCGCGGCGGGGGCGAGGGCGTCGGCGCGGCGCTGCAGGCTGACGAGCCGCTCGCGCTCGTGCCGCCGGCCGGCGGGCGTCGGATCGGGCAGCGCGCCGAGGTAGCGCGGGTCACCCAGCCGCCCGGCCCAGATGGGGTCGGCTGCCAGCAGGGCCTCCCACAGGTCGGCGCACAGGCTGGCCAGAGCCGGATCGGAGACGCCCGCGGCGGCGTCGGGCCAGGCGTGCGAGGTGTTCAGCGGGCCTCCGGGAGCGGCGGGAGCACCGTGGCAGCCTGCCAGAACGAGCAGCAGCAGGGCCGCGCGCCGGCGTGACGAACTCGTGGATCGTGGTCGCGGCACGCCGCGCTCCCTAGAATGCGCGCTCCAGCATGACCGGCGGGCGCCGCCGGAGAAAGAGCCGCGCGGCCGGCGCCACCCGCGCGCGGAGGAGCGCCGTGTCCCGCCGCCTGCTGCCCGTCCTGGCCCTGCTCGCCGCCTGCGCGACGCCGGCCGCCCCGCTGCGCGTCGCCGCGCCGCTGCCCGCCGCGCATCCGCCCGCCACGGCGACGGTGCCCCAGGTGGACGACTACCACGGCACCTCCGTGGCCGACCCGTATCGCTGGCTGGAGGACGACAACAGCCCGCAGACGGCCGCCTGGGTGGCGGCGCAGAACGCCGTGACGCAGAAGGAGCTGGCCGCGCTGCCGCAGCGCGAGGAGCTGCGCTCGCGCCTGACCGAGCTGTGGAACGTGCCGCGCGTGTCGGGGGTGCGCCGCGCCGGCCCGCGCTACGCCTGGTCGCGCAACGACGGCCTGCAGCCGCAGGACGTGATGTGCGTGGGCGACAAGCCGGCGGCCGGCGGCAAGGTGCTCTTCGATCCCGCGGCGTGGAGCACGGACGGCACGGTGGCGCTGGCCGAGACCGTCTTCAGCGACGACGGCGCGCGCGTCGCCTGGTCGGTGTCCGACGGCGGCTCCGACTGGCGCATCCTGCGCGTGCGCGACACCGCCACCGGCACGGACACCGGCGACGAGCTGCGCTGGCTCAAGTTCACCCGGCCCGTCTGGAACCCGGACGGCAGCGGCTTCTGGTACTCGCGGTTTCCGCAGCCCGAGCCGGGCCAGGAGCTCGTGGCCACCAACCACGACATGGAGGTGCGCTACCACCGGCTGGGCGACCCGCAGTCGGCCGACCGGCTCGTGTACTCCGACCCGGCGCACCCGGACTGGAACTACAGCATGGAGGTCAGCGACGACGGCCGCTGGCTGGTGCGCTCCACCTGGCGCGGCTCGGCCAACAAGCGCCTGATCCACGTGCGCCCGCTGTCCGCGCCCGACGACGCGCCGTGGTCGGTGGTGGACGACAGCTGGGACCTGGACATCGAGTGGCTGGGGGACGACGGCGACGTGCAGTACGTGCGCACCGGCTGGCAGGCGCCGCTCGGCCGCGTCATGGCCATCGACCTCGCGCACCCGGAGCGCTCCGCGTGGCGCGAGCTGGTGCCCGAGCGCAAGGACGCGCTCGAGTCGGTGGGCCTGTTCGGCGACACGCTCGTGCTGACCTACCTGCGCGACGCGCACCACGTGGTCGTGCTGCACGGCTTGAAGGACGGCGCAGAGCGCGAGCTGCCGCTGCCCGGCCCCGGCAGCGTGGCCGGCTTCGCGGGCCGGCGCACCGACCCGGAGACCTTCTTCGAGTTCAGCTCGTTCACCGAGCCCACCTCGGTCTGGCGCCTCTCGCTGCCCGACGGCGCGACGCAGCGCGTCTGGCGACCCGACGTGCGCTTCGACCCGGACGAGTTCGTGACCGAGCAGGTGCGCTACCCGAGCAAGGACGGCACGCAGGTGCCCATGTTCCTGGTGCACAAGCGCGACACGCGGCCCGACGGCAACCGTCCCGTCTTCCTGTACGGCTACGGCGGCTTCGACGTCGCGCTCAAGCCCGCCTTCCGGGCCGACATCATCCCGCTGCTCGAGCGCGGCGGCGTGTGGGCGCAGCCCAGCCTGCGCGGCGGCAGCGAGTACGGCGAGGCCTGGCACGAGGCCGGCATGCTGGGCCGCAAGCAGAACGTCTTCGACGACTTCATCGCCGCGGGCGAGTGGCTGGTGGACAGCGGCTGGACGCAGCCGCGGCGCATCGCCATCTACGGCCGCAGCAACGGCGGCCTGCTGGTGGGCGCCGTGCTGACGCAGCGGCCCGAGCTGTGGGGCTGCGCGCTGCCGGCCGTGGGCGTGCTGGACATGCTGCGCTACCAGCGCTTCACCATCGGCTGGAGCTGGGTGCCCGAGTACGGCAGCGCGGACGACCCGGCCGCCTTCCGCTGGCTCTCGGCCTACTCCCCGCTGCACAACGTGAAGCCGGGCACGCACTACCCGCCGACCATGGTGCTCACCGCCGACCACGACGACCGCGTGGTGCCGGCGCACAGCTTCAAGTTCGCGGCCACGCTGCAGGCCGCGCAGGGTGGGCCGGCGCCGGTGATCATCCGCGTCGAGTCGCGCGCCGGCCACGGCGCGGGCAAGTCGGTGGAGGGCAAGATCTCGGAGGCCACCGACCTGTGGGCCTTCGCGCTGGCCGCGCTGGGCCAGAGCTGATGGCCCCTGCGCCGAGGGGCCCGGAGCCGAGGGCCGACGAAAGCTTCGACCTGTCCGGCCGCGTCGCGGTCATCACCGGCGGTTCGGCCGGCATCGGCGCGGCCACGGCGCGCCGGCTGGCGGCGCGCGGCATGCAGCTGGTGCTCGGCGCGCGGCGCGTGGAGCGGCAGCAGGCGCTGGCCGACGAACTGTCCGCCCGCCACGGCACGCGCGCGCTCTCGCTGCCGCTGGACGTGGCCGACGGCGCCTCGGTGGCGCGCTTCGCGGAGGCGGCCGAGGCCTTCGCGGGGGAGCCGGGCGTGCACCTGCTGGTCAACAATGCCGGCCTGGCCAAGGGCGTCGCGCGCATCCCCACGGCCAGCGAGTCCGACGAGCGCGACTGGGAGACCATGTTCGCCGTCAACGTGCTGGGCCTGCTGCGCGTCACGCGCCGGTTCGTGCCGGGCATGGTGAAGCGCGACGCGGGCCACGTCATCAACCTCGGCTCGCTCGCCGGCCTCGAGACCTACGAGGGCGGCTCGGTCTACTGCTCCACCAAGGCCTCGGTGCGCATCATCAGCAAGGCCCTGCGCCTCGAGCTGCTGGGCAGCCAGGTGCGCGTCTGCTGCATCAACCCCGGCCTGGCGGAGACGGAGTTCTCGGTTGTGCGCCTCGGCAGCCAGGAGAAGGCCGACGCGGTCTACGCCGGCATGACGCCTCTGACGGCCGACGACATCGCCGCCAGCATCGAGTGGGTGGCCAGCCTGCCGGCGGTGATGAACATCGAGGAGCTGAACCTGCAGCCGGTGGACCAGGCCTCGGCGCAGAAGGTGCACCGGCGGCCGCGCTGAGCCGGATACAGTGGCCGGCATGCTCCGGCCGCTGCTGCCCGCCGCCGTGCTGCTGCTCGCGTCGGGCTGCTCGCCGTCCGCGGAGGACGCGCCGCGCGGCGCGTCGCGGAGCGCCGGGGCGGCGGCGCCGCGCGACTGGCAGCCCGGCTCGGACGATCCCTCGCCGCCCATCGCGCGCTGGGAGCTGGTGCAGGGCCTGCGCGACGACCTCGCGGCGCCGCGCAGCCCGTCGGACGGCGGCGGCCGCGGCACGCTCCTGCTCGAGCCGGGGGACGACGGCTCGGTGGTGGCCGGGGGCACGCGGCGCTGGGCGCTGCGCTACGAGGCCGGGCCGCTGGGCGTGGCCGAGGGCGGCAAGGTCTTCTTCCAGGCGCCGCCCTTCTGGGGCTGGAGCACGCCGCAGGTGCAGGACCGCGACGCGCTGGGCTTCACCACGGTGGAGGGCCCGGCCAACGGCCCGCAGCTGGACGTCTTCACGGCGGACGTCTCGCTGCTGGCCATCGGCATCTCCGGCCGCGCGCTGGCCGAGGGCGAGACCCTCACCCTGGTCTACGGCGCCGGGCCCGCCGGCGCGCGCGCGGACCGCTTCCGCGACGGCGACTCGCTCTTCCGCTTCGCGGTCGACGGCGACGGGGACGGCGTGCGCGCGCTGGTCCCGGACCCGCCGAGCGTCGTGGTGCGCGCCGGGCCGCCGGCGCAGATCGTGCTGAGCGGCGCCAGCTCGGCGCGCCCCGGCACGACGGCGCGGCTCGCGCTCGCCGTGCTGGACGCCGGCGCGAACGCCGGCGTGGACTTCGCGGGTCCGATCGCGCTGCAGTACGACGCGGGCCTGACGGGCCCCCCCAGTGTGACGCTCGCGGCCGGCGACGGCGGCTGCGCCGAGGTGCCGGTGCAGGCGCTCACCCCGGGCCTGTGGCACGTGCGGGCGAGCGGCGCTGGACTCCCGCCCGCCGAGAGCAACCCCCTGCAGGTCGCGGCCGAGGGGCGGCGCATCCTGTGGGCCGATCTGCACGGCCACAGCGGCATGTCGGACGGCACCGGCACGCCCGAGGACTGGTGGGCCTACGCGCGCCGCGCGGCGGGCCTCGACGTGGCCGCGCTCTCCGATCACGACCACTGGGGCCAGCCCTTCCTGGATGCCGCGCCGGACCACTGGGCGCACCTGGAAGCCTGCGCGCACACCGCCGACGAGGAGGGCCGCTTCGTCGCGCTCGTGGCCTACGAATGGACCAGCTGGATCCACGGCCATCGCCACGTGCTCTCCTTCGAGGACGACTTGCCGCTGTACTCGTCGCTGGATCCGCGCTGGGAGACGCCGCGGCAGCTGTGGGACGCGCTGGCCGGCCGCAGCGCGCTGACCGTGGCGCACCACACCGCGGGCGGGCCGATCGCGTGCGACTGGAGCTGGGCGCCCGATCCCGTGCTCGAGCCGGTGACCGAGGTCGTGTCGGCGCACGGCAGCAGCGAGGCGGCCGACTCGCCGCGGCGCATCTACGACTTCCAGGCCGGCCACACGGCGCGCGACGCCCTGGATGCGGGCTACCGGCTGGGCTTCGTGGGCAGCGGCGACACGCACGATGGCCACCCGGGGCTGGGACAGCTGTCGCAGCCGGGCAGCGGGCAGTCGGGCCTCGCGGCCATCCTGTCCGAGGACTGCACGCGCGCCGGCGTGCTCGAGGCGCTGCGCGCGCGGCGCTGCTACGCCACCAGCGGCCCGCGCATCCTGCTGCGCGCGGCCATGGACGGCCTGCCCATGGGCTCGGACGTCGAGCCCGGCTCGCACCAGCTCGCCGTGCTCGTGGCCGGCACCGATGCGCTGGAGCGCGTCGAGCTGGTGCGCAGCGGCGCGATCGTCGACGGCCTGGCCGGCGACGGGTCGCGCGAGACCAGCGTGGTGTGGACGCTGCGGGAGCTGCGCCCGGGCGAGTACGTCTACGTGCGCGTGGTCCAGGCGGACAGCCAGCTGGCCTGGAGCAGCCCGTTCTTCGTGCGCTGATCTTGACCGCGCGCGGCGCGGCCCGCAGACTCGCGCCATG
>Ga0068859_100002136_pt1 | contig 20126 bp, 19 predicted proteins | sample KBSSwiS22_FD_66585 | JGI IMG/M metagenome (GOLD analysis project Ga0068859, IMG submission 66585) | Switchgrass rhizosphere microbial communities from Kellogg Biological Station, Michigan, USA - KBS Switchgrass S2-2 | ecosystem: Host-associated > Plants > Roots > Rhizosphere > Soil ...
TTAGAGTTGGCAGCGTGTTTGGCACTTAACCGTGAGCGGGTTCGAGCGGTGGCGCGTTTGCTCGCCTTTTTCCTCGCGCATCCAGAATCATGTGACAGATAACTGCGGCGATGATGATCGTGCCGCCGAGTAGGGCCCAGCTCGAGGGGCGTTCGCCGAGTACGAGGAAGACCCAAACGGGATTCAGCAGCGGTTCCACGTAGCAAACGATACCCGCATCAAGCGATCTCACGCCGCGCGCCATGCCGCTTGTGAAAAGCATGTAGGAGATGCCGAGTTGGACCACGCCGAGATACAGCACACCAACGAGATCGTATCTGCTAATGCTGGCGAAGGCTGCTACGCCCCACGGCGCCGTTATGAGCACGGCCAGAGCATTGCCGTAGATTACTGACGAAGCACGATTGACTTCACGCGACCGCGGGTGACGCAGCAGTAGAAAATAGATCGCGAAGCAGAGACCTGACGCGAGCGCCATCAAATTTCCGGCGACGTCCTGCGGTCGCAGTTGGCCCACGAAGAACAACGCCATTCCGCCCAGACAAATCAGCACAGTGATCAGATCACGTGAACGAAATTTCTCTTTGTAGATTACGGGCTCGAGTACCAGGAGATACACAGGAGCCGTGTACTGCAAAAAGATCGCATTCGCAGCCGTGGTCTCTTTCGTCGCCAGGACAAACAGAATCAGCAGCACTGCATAAAGCACCGACGCAACCGCTGTTACTGAATTCAGACCGAACCCTTCATGTCTGGTGAAAAACGCGACGGTAAGGACAGCGAAGAAGGAGCGCCAACAGGAAAGTGAGAGCCCGGAAAGCTTCACCCACTTGATAAACAGACCGCCCGTGCTCCAAAGAATAGCCGCAGCCAGGACGTAAAGAAGGGGCATAAGTTAATCTGCGGCCTATCTATCCTTCAGTCTACGCAGGTACTTCCCAAACACTCCATTCCACGGCGGAATCACGATCGAAACCGCGCCTTGCGACTGCGCCTGGCACGCGAGCCGGATCAAGGGCTTCGATTCTGAAGTGTCGACGTAACCAAACTCCTTGATCTTCTTTCCTTCACGAGCAGCAACGTCCGAGAGTTTCTCCGCGCCACCGAGAACTCCAACCCAGCACGTCCCGCAAGACGCCGAACGACACTCAACAGGAATCGGTCCTTCGACTCGGCGCGGATCAATCTCACGCCAGTTGCGCGAACGATCGTCAGCCGCACCCCACGCGAGGTCCTGAAGATGATTCAATCGGTACTTCGCGCGCTCGTCGTTTTCGTCATAGGTGACGGTCCACTTCTTGTCGACGGTTCTGAGAAAAGCAAAGAAGCCCTGACTATCGTCAACCGCGCGCTCCCGTAACACGTCCGCGGGAGACTTCCGTGCATGTTTCTTATCAAGCAGCGCTTTGCCCGGCGCAGCTTCAAACGCCGCCAGACCCGCTTGCCTGATTGTCATGAACGCCACCGCAGTGATGCCGATAACGAGTGATTCATCAACCTTCGCCTGCTTCGCCGCCTCCCTCGCGACAGCAAGTATCTCGTCTGAAAGCGATCCGCCGCCGGAAAATGCACGAGCATACTTTTCCGCTGCGCTCTTCACTTCCGGCCAGAAACGATGACCGTAAAGAAACGTGTGCGACGAGTCGATCTGATCCTTTAGCCGGTAATTGCCTTGTATCAACAACTGTTGTGCGAGTTTCTCGGGATCCTCAGCCTGCTTGAGAGCATTGAAAAGAGAGAGTGGGTAAAAAGCGAACCAGATCTGCGTCGCGTTGCGATCAACTTCGTGAATCGAACGCAGCAGAGTGGTCAGAGTCGCTGACCACTCTTCCTCGTCGTGCTGTTTAAGATAACTTTCGAATTGTGTACTCATATTCGTGGTGAAAGGTTTTCTCCCGCAAAGGCGCAAAGCCGCAAAGTTTTTCTCTTTTTCTAAGGCCTATCTTTGCGCCTTTGCGTCTTTGCGGGAGAGCTCCTTCTGTTGACAACGCTCAACCTACGGAGTAAAAGTCAGTTACCGAGCCCGAAGCGATCTCCCCAATTATCTTACAACTCGAGGAGGCTTTAAGATGGACGCCGACAGACCAGACGTTGGGAAATCAGGACGTACGTTCGACAGTGCTTATAGTTTTTCATTCAGCATTGTCATTGGTCTTGTGCTCTTCATTGCCGGCCTCGTCATCAGCCTGACGCTGGGCCAGGGCGCGACTGCCGGTCTCATCTTCGGCATTCCCCTACTCATCGCGGGCCTCGTGTTGCCCGTGTTTATGATGCGCGACCTTTTCCATCACAACGAAGTCAACGGCGCCTGCCCCTTCTGCGGCGCGCCAATCAAAACTTCAGACGCCACCATTCGTTTGAACTGCCCTTCATGTAAGCGCTTGATCGAAGTGCGGGAAACTACGCTGCAACCCGGCGAGTGAGACTTCAATAGCCAACAGAGAGCCAACCGCGCGTCAAGTAATCGCTGAACGTCAGCGCGAACAATATCGCCATCCAGAACAGAGCCGAAGCGACAATCACCCACACGAGTCGCGAGCTGTAACGCACGTGCATGAAATAGAGCACGACAAACGTTGCCTTAGTAACAGCGATCGTCATGGCCACAATCGTATTTAGCCGGCCCGGAAAATCAACAAAGGCCGCTGCCACAGTCAACGCCGTACCCACCAGCAGCACCAGAAAGATCGTCACGTAAATTCTGACTGGAACTATATGTTCGCTCATCGTAACTAAACGTGCTCCATGTGCCGCCCAAGCAGATAGAGCAGCGGGAACAGAAAGATCCAAATAATGTCAACGAAGTGCCAGTAAAGCCCGATTACTTCGACCGGACTGTGATACTCAGGATCGAAACGTCCTTTCAGTGAAAAGATCAGCAAGAACGTCAACAAACCCGCGCCGATGATCATGTGCAGCGCGTGCATGCCGGTCATGGCGAAGTAGATCCAGTAGAACATTTCGACCTGTCGCACTGTCGCGTTGCCGAGGAGGTGCAGCTTGTGCGGATCGTGATCTCCTTCGTGTGCCACTTCCGGGCCGAACGGCCGCCCCGGAATCAGGCGACCTGGGATCAGGCTGTCCTCATATTTATCGTGGTACTCCTTCGCCTTCACGCCCAGAAACGTCAACCCAAGCAGCAGCGTGAGCACAAGACAGATCACCTGCGGTCGTTGCTTGCCAACCTGCGTAAAGTAGACGGCCATCGCCATCGTAAAACTGCTGAAAATCAGCACGGCCGTATTGAGCGCGCCGAGTGTGATATCGAGGTGATTGCTGGCTGATGCAAACGCCGCCGGGAATTTTGCCCGGTAAAGCGTGTAGGCCAGGAACATACCGCCGAAGAACATGAGCTCAGTCACGAGAAACACCCACATGCCGAGCGTGCCCGCTTCGCGTTGCTGCTCCATGTTCTCGAAGTGGTGCTGGAGCGCGCGGTGGCCGTGGACTTCTTGTGTAGTTGCGTCCATCAAACTTCCCTTAAATGCGTTCGAGTTCGGGGCGGAATTTACCCACGACTTCAGTCTCTTCCGCGGGTGCGAATTCGTAAGCTTCCCAGGTCACGATCGGAGTGACTTCGAAATTCTCAGTTGGCGGCGGCGACGCCGTGCGCCACTCGAGTCCCGGCAGATGCCACGGATTAGCCTCGGCATGCCTGCCGTAACGCATGGACCAGACGAAGTAAATTGCCGGTATCAACATGCCGAAGCCGAGAATCGATGCGCCCGCTGTCGAGAGCACGTTGAATACCTGAAACTCCGGTGGATACGCGTGATAGCGACGCGGCATTCCGAGATAGCCGGCGACAAACTGCGGCAGGAACGTCAGGTTGAACCCAACGAAGATCACGAGTGCACTAAACCTGCCCCACCCTTCGGGATACATGCGCCCGCTGATCTTCGGCCACCAGTAGTGCAGCCCGCCGAGGTATCCCATCAAAGCGCCGCCGACCATGATGTAGTGGAAGTGTGCGACGACGAAGTATGTGTCACTCAGGTGCACGTCGACCGCGAGCGACGCCAGGAATAATCCGGTCATACCGCCGACGGTAAAAAGCCCGATGAAGCCGAGTGCAAAGAGCATCGGCGTGTCGTACGAAATCGATGATCTGTAGAGCGTGGCCGTCCAGTTGAAGACTTTAATCGCTGAAGGAATCGCGACCGCGAAACTCAGAAACGAGAAGATCATTCCGGCGTAAACTGACTGGCTCGTCACAAACAAGTGATGACCCCAGACCAGAAAACCAAACACGGCAATCGCGAGACTCGAAAACGCGACGAAGCTGTAGCCAAAGATGTTCTTGCGCGAAAAATTTGCGATCAACTCGCTGATCACGCCCATCGAGGGCAGGATCATGATGTATACAGCCGGATGCGAGTAGAACCAGAATAAGTGCTGAAAGAGAATCGGATCGCCGCCGAGCGCCGGATCGAAGATGCCGACATGCGCGATACGCTCGAATGCCAGCAACAGAATCGTGATCGCGATGACGGGCGTGCCAAGAATCATGACCAGACTGGTCGCATAAAGAGACCAGACAAAAAGCGGCATGCGGAACCAGGTCATGCCCGGCGCGCGCATTGTGTGAACGGTAACGATGAAGTTGAGCCCGGTCAGGATCGACGAGAAGCCGTTGATAAAAATTCCCAAACCGGTGGCGACGACGTAAGAGTTTGAAAATGTCGTGCTGAATGGTGTGTAGAACGTCCAACCGGTATCGACGCCGCCGGCGAGCAGGGCATAGATCGTGATCACGCCGCCCAGCAGGTAGATGTACCAGCTCAAAAGATTGATCCTGGGAAAGGCGAGATCTTTGGCCCCGATCATCATCGGGATCAGGAAGTTCCCCAGCGTCGCCGGTATCGACGGAATGAGGAAGAAAAAGATCATTATGATGCCGTGCTGGGTGAAGACCTTGTTGTAAGTTGCTGACTGCATGAAGTCGCCCGGCGGCGTCAGCAACTCGAGGCGAATCATTAATGCGTAAAGCCCGCCGATGAAGAAAAAGAAAGTAATTGAGCCGAGATAAAGCAGCGCGATGCGCTTGTGATCCTTAGTCAACAACCACGACTTCAACCCGTACTGGGCGTTGATGTAGTTGACCTTCGGTGGCTCTGGTAATTCGAACGACTCTATCGGTTTCATAAAAATCCCTGGTCACAAAAAGGCACACAAGGCACACAATCAGAACGGAAAGCGTTTTTGCTTTCAGTTCTCTTTTGTGACTTTTGTGCCTTTTTGTGGCTCATTTCTGGTTCTGTGTTGGTGACGGCGCCGTCGGTGCTTGTGCTTGACCACCTCCACCTCCACCTCCGGGCAGTGACTTAATAAACGCCACAAGCTGTACCAACTGATCCTCACTAATCTGACCCTGGAACGTCGGCATGATTGGCCCAAAGCCGGCGACGAGCTTCGCCTGCGGGTTGATAATCGACTCGCGCACGTACGCTTCGTCTACGCGTACCTTCTCGCCGCTTTGCAACGCAGTTTCGCTTCCAAACACGCCCGCCAGCGTCGGTCCGCGTCCGCCTTCGCCATTGGCACCGTGACATGATGCGCAGCCAAGCGTTTGAAACAACTGCTGCCCCGCCGCCGCGGGAGTTGTAGTGCCGGTGCTGCCGCTCAGCCAGTTATCAAACTCGCGCGGTTCCATCACGATCACCGAGCCGGTCATGCCGGAGTGATTCATCCCGCAATACTCCGCGCAAAACAGGTGATAGGTTCCCGGTGTCGTCGCTTCAAACCACAGCGTCGTGTACTTGCCGGGCACGACGTCAGCCTTTGTACGAAAGGCGGGCACGAAGAAATCGTGAATCACGTCTTCCGATGTCATGATCAACTTGACCTTGCGACCAACGGGGACGTGCAACTGGTTGATCTCGCGCTGCCCGGTGGCGTGCTGCAGTTTCCACATCCACTGCTTGCCGACCACGTAAACTTCAATCGCATCCGCGGGCGATTTGTACTGTGTGAAATAGACGCGCGCGCCCCAGCCAAACATCGTCATCGCAATGATGAAGGGAATGATGGTCCAAACAGTTTCGAGTTTGTGCGAACCTGCTATGGGTCGCGGGATCTCGTAAGGTGTGCGCCGTCTATAGCGAATGACAAAAAATATCAGGACCGCTGAGATTAGCAGCGAAAAGAAGAGCGTGACGCCTGAGAGATAGAAGTAGAGCGCGTCGACCTGCCACGAGAAAGTCGAAGCACTGTCAGGCACCAGTGGAATCCACGACTGCATTACTTAGCCGTGCCTCCAGTCTTGCGTCCTTTAAGCAACAACAACATCGCCACGATTCCAATCATGGTGATTACGCCGGCAATTCGCATCACTCTCATAATCGGTGCGCCGTATTTTCCGCTCGCAGGGTCGTAGTGATAGCAATAGAGCAGCAGTTGATCGACAGGCGAGCCGATCTTGTTTTCCGACGATTCGATCAGTCCGAGACGCAGGTCACGCGCGGGATAATCGACGCCGTAGAAATAACGTGAAAGTTTTCCCTGCGGCGTCGTCACCATGATGCCGCTTGCGTGGGCAAACTGTTTGGTCGCTTCATCGTAGTGATAGCGGAAGCCGGCTGCGTCGGTTAATTTCGCGATGTTTTCCTGGTCGCCGGTCAGGAAGTGCCACCCGTTACTCGCATTTGCCTGCATCTTGCCGGGCAGGTAATTGACGTAAACTTTTTTCTTGGCGGCCGCGAGTGTATTTGTCTCGCGCGGGTCGAAACTGACGGTTACGACTTCAAACTCGTTTCCGATCTGAAACGGCAGCACGCGGAACGACGTCACCATGCCGTTGAGCACTTGCGTGCAGAGCATCGGGCAGTCGTAGTAGACAAACGCGAGCACCACGGGCTTCTTGCCGAAGTATTGGCCGAGCTTTACGGGCTGTCCGCTTTCATCACGAAAGACGAGATCGAGCGGCAACTGCTGATCGAGTTTCTGTTCGATCTTAACGTCGCGCAGCGCAGTGGGCAGTCCGGTGGAAGGACGCCCCGCCTCCGGCCGCGCGCCGTACAACGGCGAGCTTGGTCCTGGTGGCGACTGTGCCCACGCAGACGACACGGCAAAAAAGAAAACTATCCACAGATTACACAGATAAATGCAGATTTTTCTCTGCTTATCATCTGTGTAATCTGCGTAATCTGTGGATCTCATTGCACCCTCTTCTCCGTTTCTCTGCCGGAGCTCGCAGCGGTGGGCATGCTGATCGCATAGTCGCTCAATTTTCCACTCGAACCTTTGACCTGCGTTGGCAGTCCTTCACCGGATACAACTTTGTCGATTGCCGCATCGATCGGCATGCCGACAACCTTCCCTGACTGGTCCTTCAATCCCGTTTTGAGATTCTCTTCCCACTGCTTCCGCAGCACTTGATACTCCCTTTGCGGTATATCCTTTTCGAGGCTTCGTCGTTGCCCGTCTTCAGTGGTGATGGCGAATCCGGGCGCGGCCTGTAGTCGCGGCTCCGGGGGCAGCTTTTCCTCTTTCGTCAACGCCATCGGACCGGGCTGTGGCGCTTTCGCTGCCTGGTTGTTGAAGTATCTAAACAACAGCCACATGCCGAGGCAGACAGCTGCCGTCGAGATAGTCAGCACGACCACAAACGTGAGCACGCCGCGGACACTGACGTCACTCGCCTCATGCGTGACTTCGACGTTGCGAATGTGCGAAACATCCGGCGTCTCCGTCTTGTGCCCGTTACCTTTATGCTTTTCTTTCATTCGCGTAAATCCGTGTAATCCGTGGCTAATGTCCCATGTGCATCTGCTCGAGCGTCGATTCAAACTGCGGATCGTTAATCGGAATCAACGGTCGTTTACCCAACTGCCACGTAAACAGCGCGAGCCACAAACCACCAAAACCGAGCAGTGCAATTACATCAACCAGGATCCACTTACTGTGTCCAAACGCAGGCGCGAGCATCCATAAAAGATCAACCATTCTCATTACGATTATCAGCACTGCGACAAGCACCAACCGGCGTGGATTGCGTTTCAAACCACGCGACAGCAGGAACAAAAACGGCGCCGCGAAATGCAGTATGCCGATCGTTATGATGAGAGCGCCCCAACCGCCGTGAATGCGGCGGATGTACCAGACAATCTCTTCCGGAAGATTGCCCGACCAGATAATCAGAAACTGTGAAAAAGCGAAGTAGGCCCAAAGCATCACGAGTGCCAGCAACAACTTGCCGAGGTCGTGAAAATGTAACGGCGCGACGATTCGCCGCATCGGTTCGTCGCCGGAGAGATTCGCCATCACCGCGATCACAAACGCGAGCGCACTCAGGCTCCACGCAGCCACGAAGATGAATCCATAGATTGTTGAAAACCATTCCGGCTCGAGCGACATGTACCAGTCGATCGACGCGAACGACACAGTGAATATCAGCGCCACCATTCCCGGACCGCTCAAGAGGCGCATCTGTTTTGTGTAGCGATTGTCGGCAGTGCGGTCCTGCGCGAGCGACCACTTGTTCAGCAGAAACGCGAGCGTTATCCACACTGCGAAATACACGACCGCGCGCACCGTGAAGAATGGCACGTTCAGGTATCCGGACTTGAACTGGACCATCGGATGTTGCGCTGCTTCTTCGTGATCGGCCCACTCGTGATAGATCGAATGAGCGCCAATAATCACCGGCAGAAACAGCACCGCCATTATCGGCAGCGTCCTCGTTGCAGCTTCGAGCACGCGTCGGATCACGAGACCCCAACCGCCCCCGGTCAGGTGTTGCAGCATCAATAACGCAAGCGATCCGACGGCAATTCCGGTACAGAAAGTCCAACCAATCAGATACGACTGGAAAAACTGCCGTGGGTTGAAGAACGCACTGGCGATAAGAGCGAGGAGAAACACTATGCCGACTCCGGCCGCGCGCTTCTGTAAATCCGACAAGTTCGGAGGATTGAATGATTGAATCATTGGTGTCCTCCGACTGCTGGTGTTGGTGACGGTAATACTGCCGGCGCGGGACTGGCCGAAGCCGCGGCGGCAGGATTTTGCTGACTGGTTTGCAAGGCGCGGATGTAAGCGATGATGGCCCAACGATCCTGCACCGGGATCTGCGGCGCATAAGCCGGCATCGCGCCCCAACCGTTTGTAATCGCGTCGAAGAAATGTCCGACGGGCGCATTGCGCAGGCGGTCGTCGTTGAAAGAAGCGGCACGACGGAAACCACGGCGCACGATCATGCCGTCGCCATTTCCGGTCATGCCATGACAGGCGCTACAGAAGATGTTGTAACGCTCGCGGCCGCGCAGCACCGTCTCTTTCGTGATCGGAAATGGAAAGGTATCTATATCGTCAGGAAAACTGCTGGTTTGGGTGCCTGACTGTGTGCCTGATATTTGCTGTGTCGCGGGCGTGGCGCTCGCGCCGGGAGCTTTTGCTTTCTTCCCCGTGAATAGCTCGGTGTTTTCGCGCAGGTAACCACGCGGCACCGTTCCTTCAATCGGCTGCCGGCTCGACAATCCGTCCGCAAAGAACGTCGAACCGCGCAGTGGCTTCATCTTCGGCTGGTCCTGCATGTCACGACGACAACCAACGAGCAGCCACAAAGAGGCACAAACAACACAAAGAACCAATTTGAATCTTTTGTGCCTTTTTGTGGCTGCCATTTCAGACTTCGACATCATTAACTTCGAGCGCATCCAGACTTTTCAACAACTCAACTACTTCAGCGTGATTAAACTTAGGATCGTTTGCTTCGATCGCCAGGAAAAACCGATCCCGTGTTGCCAACGCGAAATTCGGAGCGTTGAAAACCGGATGATAGGGTTGCGGCAGTTTATTCAGCACCAGCATTCCCAACACCGCCGAGAACGCCGCAAACAGCACCGTCATTTCAAAAGTAATCGGAATAAACGCGGGCCAACTGTTGAAGGGCTTGCCGCCAACGTTGAGCGGATAGTTGATGACTTCGATCCAGTACTGCATGAAAAACCCTGACAAGCCGCCAATCACGCCACCGATAAAAACAATCAACGGCAAACTCGTGTGCGTAAATCCGATCGCTTCGGAAAGTTCTTCAATCGGATACGGCGAGTAACCATTGATGCGGCGGTATCCGAGCGAGTAAACGCGTCGCGCCGCGGCCACGAGATCCGTCGGGTTCTCAAACTCGGCCATCACGCCGTAAAGCGGCGGCGCGTGACGGCGATGCGTCAGCGTCGGCCCGCCTGCCGCTAATGGTTGCTCGAGTTTGTCGTCCTCGCGGTCCAACTATTCCTCCACCTCCGCCTCCGGCAGAATCGTGCGCATCTCAAAAATCGAGATCATCGGCAGGAAGCGTATAAACAGAAACAGCAGTGTAAAGAAGAACCCGATCGTTCCGATAAACATGGACCAGTCCCACACCGTCGGCTGGTACATGCCCCACGATGAAGGCAGGTAATCACGATGCAAACTGGTAACGACGATCACGAAGCGCTCGAGCCACATGCCGATACTGACGATGAACGAAATGATCCAGAGCGCCAGCAGGTTGGAGCGTATTTTCTTCGACCACAAAAACTGCGGCGTGATGATGTTGCAGAGAATCAACGCCCAGTAATACAGGTGATATGGACCATGCATGCGGTTCCAGATCATGAAGCGTTCATACTTGTTGCCGCTGTACCAGCCAAAGAACGCCTCCATCATGTAGCCGTAGCCGACGATCAATCCGGTGGCGAGCATCACCTTGGCCATGTTGTGCATGTGGCGCATCGTGATGAAGCCTTCGAGACCATAGAAACGTCGCAAAGGGATCGTCAGCAGCAGCACCATCGCGAAGCCCGCGTAGATTGCGCCCGCGACGAAGTACGGCGGAAAGATCGTCGCGTGCCAGCCCGGAATGATGCCGACCGCGAAGTCGAAACTGACGATCGTGTGAACCGAGAGCACGAGCGGCGTCGCGAGACCCGCGAGCAGCAGGTAAGCCATCTCATAGCGATGCCAGTGACGCGCGGAGCCGCGCCAGCCCATCGCGAGCATGCCGTAGAGAATCTGAAACGGTTTACTGCGAGCGCGATCGCGCAGCGTAGCGAAGTCGGGAATTAAGCCGACAAACCAGAACATTGCTGAGACGGTGGCGTAAGTCGACACCGCGAACACGTCCCACATCAGCGGGCTGCGAAACTGCGGCCAGATCCCCATCGTGTTTGGATACGGAAACAGCCAATACATCAGCCAAGGGCGCCCGAGGTGAAAGATCGGATACATGCCGGCTTGCGCTACGGCGAACAACGTCATCGCTTCAGCGAAGCGGTTGATCGACGTGCGCCAGCGTTGTCGCAGCAGGAGGAGGATCGCGGAGATCAGTGTGCCGGCGTGACCGATTCCGATCCACCAGACGAAGTTGAGAATGTCGATACCCCAGGCAACGGGAACGTTGACACCCCACACGCCGATACCAACGAACAGCAGGTTCGTGATCGCCAGCATCATTAGCTGGAAGAGCGCGAAGGAGATCGCGAAGCCGAAGAACCACGCCAGCGACGTCTTGCGCTTCAAGACGATCGAGCTGATCTTGTCGGTCACTGAGGCAAACGTCAGCCCCGGATCGATCACGGGCGCGGTCGAGTGCATTGGACCTTCGGTGTATGGTTTTTGCGCTTCGTCCATCTGAAATCCATCCACAGATACACAGATCAGTTTTTTTAAAATCTGTGTAATCTGTGGCTAGGCTTTAATCTCCGGATTCGGGTTCTTTAGCTGCGACAAATAAGTTGTCCGTGGTCGCGTGTTCAATTCTCCGAGCAACGAATAATTACGCTCGCTTCTTTTCAATTTCGACACGCGACTGTTTGGATCGTTCACGTCGCCAAAAACAATCGCCTCAGTCGGACAAACTGCCTGGCACGCAGTCACGATCTCGCCATCTTTGACTTTTCGATCCTCGAGTTCCGCCTGAATCTTTGCGTTCTGAATGCGCTGCACGCAGTAAGTACATTTCTCCATCACACCGCGGCTGCGCACCGACACGTCTGGATTGCGCATCAGTTGATACGTCGGCGTGTTCCAGTCCTGATAAAGGAAGAAATTGAAGCGTCGCACCTTGTACGGGCAGTTGTTGGAACAATACTTCGTGCCGACACAGCGGTTGTAGACCATGTCGTTCAGGCCTTCGGCACTGTGCACGGTGGCGTGAACCGGACAAACAGGTTCGCACGGCGCATTCTCGCAGTGCATGCACGGCACCGGCATGAAGTTGATGCCTTCCGGGTGATTCGGATCGAAGCCTGAAAAGTAAGTATCGACGCGGATCCAGTGCATCTCGCGACTACGCACCACTTCATGCTTACCGACAACCGGAATATTGTTTTCGGACTGGCAAGCGACCGTGCAGGCGTTGCAGCCGATGCAGTTGTTCAGATCGATTGCCATGCCCCAGGCATAGTTAGGCGTGTTCTCATCCTGGTTGCTGTAGGGATAATCAGGATAGAGCGATGGATGCGTGTGCTTCTCATCTTCATGCACTTCACCATGGAGAAACTGTTCGAGTGTTTGCGAACGAACGACGTCACGTTCTTCGGTGCTGAAGTTTGGATCTTCGAGATTGAAGTGGAGCTGCGTTGTCGCCAGCAGGTGATCTCCGGTGACCCGGCGTACCTGGGCACCGGCAATGAACCACGGCGCGAACGAAGTTCGAATCTTGTAAGCATCGAAGCCGACGATCTCGTTCTGTGTTCCCATGCCGATCTCACCGCTTCCGACTTTACCCGCTAAACGACGACCGTAACCGAGGTGAACAGTGATCACACCGTCTGGCTGACCAGGCATAATCCAGAGCGGCGCCTCGATCGATTGTCCCTGCGGGTTGGTGATAGCAACCACCGGAACGTAATGTTCGCGACCTTTCACGGCGCCGCCGTTGTCGTCTTCACCGGTGAGTTGTTGAGCTGAATTCGGACTGACGACAGCGACGTTGTCCCAGGTCACCTTCGTTAATGGACGCGGGAGTTCCTGTAACCAGCCATTGTTGGCGAAACGCCCGTCGTAGATTGAAGGATCGGTGCGAAACACGAGCTCGAAACCGCCCGCTGGGGGTGGTTGTGCGGGCGTTTGTTGACTCGCCCAACCGGAATTGAACGAGACAGTTTTAGCCTGGAACGCTGAGTCAGGAACAAAACCATCGTGAATCGTCTTACGCCACCAAACCTCAAAGTCCTGCGATGGCGAAGGCGAAGGCGCCGCGGGAGTCGGAGTCGCGGCAGCAGGTGTCCTTTCCGGCGCACGGGCCAGCGTTTGTTGTGAACTCTGATTGTTTCGTGTCCCTGCTGTCTGCCCCTGCCCCTGACCGGATCGCTGCTTCTGCCAATAGCTCTTCACGATCTCGTACGGCTTGCGATCGTACTTGTCCGAAAAGACTGCCAGCAGTTCGTAAGCTGTTTTGCCTTCATAGAGAGGTTCGATCAGCGGCTGCATGATCGTGACAGTCCCGTCGTAAGAACGCGTGTCGCCCCACGACTCGAGATAGTGCGCAGCCGGCACGTGCCAGTGACACAACTCGGACGTCTCGTCTCTGTACTCACTCAAATGAACACGCAGCTTGACTTTCTGCAGCAGCTCTAATGTGAACTTGAGATCCGTGGGCGTGTTGTGGACAGGATTGCCGCCAACGATCACCAGCAGGTCAACCATTCCGGCGTTGATATCCCCAACGAGTTGCTGTAGCGAGGTTCTATGATCGACAGACTCAACTTCGAGCGGATCGGTGTAGAAGACAGTCTTCCCGACGTTGCCCAGCGCATTGTTCATGGCGTGCGCGAGCGCGTGCATAAACGGCGGCTGGCCATCACCAGCGAGCACGACACTCGCACCTTTGTGTTGTTGCAGATCGCGAACCAGCGGCTCGATCCACGCAAGATTTACGCTTGCACCGCCGCCCTGGGCGCCAACTCCCGCCGCGATTGTTTTCGCAATCGCTTCGATTTCACTCGGCTTAACTTCCCACGAGTGATCGGCTATCGCGCCCGTATTCGACGGTGTCGTCTCAACGACGTAGAGACGATTCATCTCACGATTGGTCTCGGTAATCCGGCGGCGTGCGATGAACTCACGTGAGTAGCGCACATAACCCGGAAAAATCGGCGAGAGAAAATCGCAGTCAAGCGAAAGAATGCGCTGCGCGAGATCGAAGCGATACGTCGTGTTTACCGGCTGGCCCAAAGCCATCACCGCGCCGCCGCGTGCGTTATCGCGATTCGCCGGCTCATACTGGTGCCACTTCGCCTGCGGCAACGCGGCCAGTAAATCTTTCATCTGCGCGCCGAGCGTCGGCGAAATGATCGACTCAGTCAGGAAACGAATGGTCGCGCCCGGCTTCGAACGCACCTCGTCGAGCGCGGAACGCATCGCACCGACGAACGTCGTCCAGGTGCTGATCTGTTCGCGAAAAGTCGGCGTTGGTGAGCGATCGGGATCGTAAAGACTGAGTATCGATGCTTGCGTGAAGATGTCAGTCGCGCTCGAGCCACGCGGATCTCGCACCGGATCTTCCGGCGGAAAATCCACCGGCCAGTTGTTAGGATGCTCGGGATTTCCCTCGATCTTTGTGGGCCGGCCTTCATTACTACGCACGATCACAGGCGTTGCGGCGCCAAATAAAGGCGCGGCAGTCGCGTAGAAAAGCGACTTGCCGGGAACGTGCTCTTCCGGCTGTTTGACGTTGGGAACGATCTTCTCAGGCGGTTGAAAAACACAGCCACTCAAACCAGCGAGGGCCAGCGACGCGCCCATCAACTTCATGAACGTGCGGCGCTCAACCGGGTCGTTCCATCCTTCCGCCTGTTGCGGAAACTCGTGCTCTACAAACTCACGAAACACCGGCGTGTCGGCCAATTCATCCAGACTGCGCCAGTACTTCTTCGCACCGCGCGGCGTCTCAGCATCCTGCAAAGCAAGAATGTGATCGCGCATCAGTTTGAAGTTTATGTGACGATCGCTATCGCTCATTGCAAACTCTAACGGTGGCAAGTGGAACAACTTTCAAGCACGTGTCTTCCCTGAATGCGATATTTCGCTTTCAACTCAAATCCCTGTTCCAGTTCCTTTGCGGTTTTGTTTTCCTGCCGCCACTCCATGTTGTAAATCTCTTCGACCGGGCGGACGAATCGCTCCGGCGCACGATGACACTCCAAACACCACTCCATCTGTAGAGATCTTGCCTGGTAAATGATTGGCATGTCGTCGACGCGACCGTGACAAGTCGAACAGCCGACGCCTTTTTTCACGTGAATGCTGTGATTGAAATAAGCGAAATCAGGCAGGTCGTGTACACGTTGCCACTCGAGCGGCTTGCCGGTGCGAAAACTCGCGCGCACCGGTTCGAGGTATTGACTCTCGGCCCAGATCTGTTTGTGACAGTTCATGCACGTCGTGGTTGATGGCAGACCGGCGGACGCCGAAGTTTCCACGGACGTGTGACAGTAGCGGCAGTCGATGCCGTCGTCGCCGACGTGATGTTTGTGACTGAATTGAACAGGCTGCTGTCGTTCGACCCACTGGCCTGTATTCCAGGACGAACGATTCAGCTCAACGGCTACCCACAGCAAAGCAACAATTATGAAGAGAGCGCCATAAATCGTAATCTTTGCCAGCGCGTTTGTGCTGTGATGGAAAATCTGTGGCATTGCCGCAGAATTAAGTGAGTCGGGTGCTAGTCAAACCGGTACCGCTGGCAGACGAACAGCCTACAAACCTTTCGCACTCATAGTGTTTATTGCAAAGTACTGGGTACTTTACCAAATGGATAGGGATTTTCAAATCGCGTGAGATTTTAACCACAGATAAACGCGGAAGAACGCAGATTTAGTCTGAGGCAGCGTCGCGAGCGAGGAGGGCCGCGCCGATGGGTGCGCCATCGAGTCCGAGTTTGGCTGCGACGATCTCGGTAGCCTCAAAACACGGTTGAAATGCCCGGCGTTTTACTTCCTGAATGATTGGATTGAGGATTAACGAGCCTGCGTCCATTACACCGCCACCGAGCACGATCCGCTCGATATTCAACAGGTTGATGACGCTTGCGACGCCCGTGCCGATGTATTTTCCAGTGCGCTCGATCATCATCAGCGCAAAATCGTCGCCTTCGTTTGCCTGGTGCGCGACGTCGTCAGCAGTAAACGATTTATTGAGGCCGAGTCGGGATAAGGACGATGTGTTATCGCGATAGAGACGTTCTCGCGCGCGGCGCACGATGCTTGGCGCTGACGCGACCGTCTCCAAACAACCCGTGTTACCGCAAACGCATTCGAGTCCTTCACTGTCGATCGTGATGTGACCGACTTCGCCCGCGAATCCCGAAGCGCCGGTCCAAAGCTTTCCGTCCAGAATGATCGCGCCGCCGATGCCGTTACCGATCATCATGTAAAACATGTTGCGCGCGCCGAGACCCGCGCCCACTTTGTATTCGCCGTAAGCGGCGGCGTTGGCGTCGTTTTCGAGTTCGACTCGCAAACCTGTGGCGCGTGTCAGTTGGCTGTGGAGATCCTCGACCACAGTTGACGGAAGATCGCGAGGAGCGATGACGCGATCAGTTTGTCGATTAACCAGCCCTGGAATTGCGACGCCGATAGCGGCGACAGCGCCTCGTCGTGAACCGAGATCCTCCGCCATCGTAGCCAACTGCGGAATTAGTTCTTTAGGAGCGATCTCGCCGACACGCGTCTCCAGCAGCGCGCCGTCATGGCTGACCAGTGCCGCGCGCGCCTGGGTTCCGGAGACGTTGATTCCGATGAAGTTGGTTGGCGAAGTGGTCATGCTTTAAGCCGCGAGCGAAGCATAGTCGAGGGTTTATGGGCTGTCAAACACGAGGTTCAGGGAGTAGAATCGAGCCACAAAAAGGCACAAGAGGCCAACTGAGTATCTTGTTTAGTGTTCTTTGTGCTTTATTGTGGCCCTATGCAAATTCACTCCATTCTTCTACCCACTGACTTTAGTGAATGCGGCAATTATGCGCTCTCTTATGCCGCATCGCTCGCGCGTAGGTTTGGAGCTTCAATCATCTGCATCAACGTCATTGAGCCCATTGTGCCGACGGTGGGCTATTCCGGAATGACTGAACCTCTGCCGATCGCGGACATCACCGAGCAACTGGAAGACTCCGCCGAGCGTGAGTTGCCCAAACTGGCCGAATGCGACGAATGCTCGGGTCTTGACGTCGAGGAGCTGGTAGTTCATGGCGAAGCGGCGTCGGAGATTGTGCGCGTTGCGAAAGAACGCGACGTCGATCTGATCGTGATTTCCTCGCATGGCCGAACGGGGTTGGGACGTATCCTCTTTGGCTCAACGGCAGAATCGGTTGTGCGACATGCGCCGTGCCCGGTGCTGGTAGTGAAGCCTCCCCACGACGAAGAACCCGAACAGTAGTCAACGGTAAGTCCTCCAGTTTATTCTGTCAGCCGCTACCTGTATGCACCTCGACTTTCTCAACGATCTACTATTTCAATACGGGCTTTACGCAGTTTTTATTCTCGTAATGCTGGAGGGCGACATCACGCTCCTGCTGGCGGGTGTACTGGCGCATAGTGGCTTCTTTGGTGAATACAGTTTTGCACAGGTATTGATTTGGGGAACGGTGGGTGGCTGTCTTAGCGATAACATTGCTTACTTTGCGGGTCGTGGTTTCTCTGAGGGCGTTAGAAAATTTCGTTTTTACAGAGCAGCGCAACCGAGACTGCAAAGGCTGACGAGAAAATTCGGTCCACTCTCCATCTTTCTTTCCAAATATATTTACGGGCTTCGCTGGGCATCCAGTGTGTTTCACGGCGTGGGACACATGCCTTACCTGCGCTTCCTGCTCCTTTCGTTTGCGAGTTGCTTCCTATGGGTTTCGGTACTTTCAGGCGCCGGTTACTTCTTCAGCGGCGCGGTGATGGGTGTGATTGGCGACTTCCAGCGTGTTGGTAAAGTGTTACTCGTAATCGTAGTGATCGGAATCGTCGGGTTTTACCTGGCTGAGCGGTTCTGGATCTCGCCCAAAGTTGAAAAAGCAGACCCTGAACGACTTCAGGAACTCGAACACGCAGCCGCTGAAAAATTCCAGGATTTGCGCGAGGAGGTTCGTGAACACATTCCGTTCAAGAATCCGCGACGCGGCGATCAGAACAAACGCGAAAGTGATGGTGATTGAGCCGCGAATGAACGCGGATTAACACGGATTTGCAAACCGTGGAGCTAAATTGTTAAGTTGCCACCGATGATAATTGAGTCAACCGCACCTCCCCGTGTCGACCTTGAAGGCGGCACCATCGACATCTGGCCGCTTTATCTTTTTCATCCCGGCGCCACCACAGTCAATTTCGCCCTTTCACTTCATGCTCGCTGCCGAATTGAAACGCGCGACGATGGACGAATCATCCTCGAGTCGCGCGATCGTAAGGTCTCGTTCGAGACGACACTCTCGGCAATTGAAGACCTGTTGCTCGAAGAACGTCTCGAACTTGTTTCCAAGCTGGTCCACTTTTTCAAACCAACGACAGGATTTCATCTGGTGGTGGAGAGTGGCGTGCCCGCTGGTGCGGGCCTCGGAGGTTCGTCGGCGCTCGCGATCGCTTGCATTGGCGCGTTGAATCGATTGGTGGGTAATCGTTACGAAGAACGAAAGTTTGTGAGGATCGCTGCGAACGTCGAGTCGACAGTGATCAAAGTGCCCGCGGGGTTCCAGGATTATTATCCGCCGCTTTTCGGTTCCGTATCATGCGTACATTTCAATGCTGACGGAATGCATCGGGAAGCGCTCGACGTCAACATCGAAGAGTTAGAAAAAAGAATCGCGATCTGTTACACCGGCGAGCCGCGTCTTTCGGGCATCAACAACTGGGAAATCTACAAGCGACACATTGACGGCGATCCTGAGTTGTTTGAACTTTTTGATGGCATTCGCGACTCCGCGCGCAATATGCGCGAGGCGCTCCTGGCTGACGACTGGGACCGCGTTGCGACAGTGATGAAGCAGGCCTATCCGAATCGCAAACGTCTCGCGCCCACCATCACCACGCCACAAATGGATATGCTCGTCGAGAAGGCACTTGCGAACGGGGCCGAGGCTGCGAAAGTCTGCGGCGCGGGCGGCGGTGGATGCATCGCGTTTTTGTGTGCCGCGGGAAGACGCGCTGATGTCGAAGCTGCACTCGCAGCAGAGGAAGGCGCGGAAGTGCTCGATTGGAAGTTGGCCCGCGAAGGGTTAGTTGTTAAGGAAATTTATTAGCCACGGATTACACGGAAAAATCGGATTGTGAAATCCGTGTCATCCGTGTTACCCGCCTTCAGATCTTTGTTTCGCGGCGGCGGAGAGTGCCGCGAGGCGAGCAATTTTTTGTTGCTGAGTTTCTCCCGCCACCGGGCCGGTGTCGACCACTCCACAATACGTTCCACGTTTCATCATCGTACGATCAGCATCGCCGGTGGGTTTATGAGCCGGAGCCGATGACGCTGCCGGTGCTGCAACTGGTGGCGGCACTGTTTGATCGGGCGCCAGTTCCGTTAACACTTCAGTGACTTCAGCAGCCGAAGCAGGCTCACCGCCTTCTTCAGCGCGCTGCTTGGCCGCCGCCGACAAGGCCTTCAACCTTGCAACCTTCTGTTCAAACGTCTCACCCGCGACTGGCCCAGTGTCCTTCAAACCAACATAAGTCGAACGCTTGAACAGTTGCCGGTTTGGTTCCGCGCCGGCCTTGTGCGTCGCCGCCGCAGCGGGTTTTGGTGCGGCAGGCGCCGCGGGTTTCGCTGCTGCAGGTGCGGCTGCTTTCGGCGCAGCAGCTTTCGCAGGCGCAGGCTTAGCTGCCGCATGACTCTGACCGGCGGCTTCCGTCTCGACCATCACGTAAACGCCACGATCGTCTCGCTTGATAACCGGCAGCGTTCCTCCCGCCGCCTGTAACAATGCCTGCAACTCCGCTTCTACAAATCGATGTTGCTTATAAGGATCGCGCACGTGGCCCAGCGGCGGACCCATATAGAGCGTGCCGCACGTCTGGCACTTGTAAAGCACGTCGTCACCGCGCAAGTGAATCTCGGCGGGCTCGCCGGCAGTTCGCAACTGCTTCAAGTGACCATTGCAGAGTTTTCCCTTTTCGTTTTTCTCGTTGCAAACGGTCTGCGCGTTGGTGATCCGTTTCGGAACGGCGATGGTTTCGGTG
>Ga0068859_100002137_pt1 | contig 20115 bp, 12 predicted proteins | sample KBSSwiS22_FD_66585 | JGI IMG/M metagenome (GOLD analysis project Ga0068859, IMG submission 66585) | Switchgrass rhizosphere microbial communities from Kellogg Biological Station, Michigan, USA - KBS Switchgrass S2-2 | ecosystem: Host-associated > Plants > Roots > Rhizosphere > Soil ...
ACGCCCTGCGCGCCACCGGCCACGCCCTGCGCACCACCGGCCACGCCCTGCGCGCCACCGGCCACGCCCTCCGTGCTACTGGCTGCGCCCTGCGCGCCACCTGCCACCCCGTGCGCGGTTCCTGCTGCGTCCCATGCGCTGCTCGCAGTACCCTGCGTGTTGGCTGTTATGCCTTGCAGGCCACCCGCGGTGTCCTGCGTCTTGTCCTTCGCCTTGTTTGCATCGCCCTTGGTCGCGCCCGCGGTCTTGCCCCCATCTTTTTCCGCGCTGTGAGTTCCACGAGCGACGGTGCGATTCACGCCTCCAAAGCCGTCAGAGCCAGTGTTGAACGCGCCACCACCGTTCATGGAGCCGCCGAGGCTCCCCATGCCGCCCATGCTTCCCATGTTGCCCATGTTTGACCCCAGCCCGCCGTTCAGCGCGCCACCTAAGCCTCCACCAACGCCACCAACGAGACCGCCGGCGTACGAAGCGGCGCTGCAGAACAGACCTGTGGCGACCACGGTGCTCGCAATCAGATGACTCTTTTTCATGATCGTCCTCCTCGAGACCGCGGCCTATCCGCGACCTTCATGGAGAACTACGACTGGCCGGTGCGAATCCTTCCATGCCCGCGATGATATTTTTTTCTTAACATATTCCGGGCAGGCCGCGGCTAGCGAGCACGCTCACCCGCGAACCGCACGGCCGGCGCGAGATCCGCGCCCACCAGCCCGTAACCGTAGGTGGTATCCATCCCCGCCGGCCCCAGATCCAGCGCGTGATGAGCCAGTTCATCGACCGCGTGCGCGGCTGCCTCTTTGTCGGGTTCTCGCAGTGTGGCCGCAAGCAGGCTCGCCACGATCGGGGCCGCATAGGAAGTGCCGCGAACCACATCGAATGTTTGCGACGATTTGGCTGCCGACATGTCAGCGCCGGGAGCTGCGAACTTAACCTGCGCGCCACGACAGGCTTCGACCAATACGCGATGGCGGGTATCTACGGCGGTAACTCCAATGACTCCTGGATATGACGCGGGATACAGCGGCGGAGCAGCAGGGCCGTCATTTCCAACTGCAGCGACGATCAGATATCCGCGGGCAACGACCAAGCGTACTACGGCCTCGAGTATTGCATTGGAGGGGCCCACTAGACTGACATTGATGACAGCAACCTTCTGCCGCGCAAGCCAGGCGAATGCATCACTGATCGCATCTGCAGCACCCCCGGTTGGCAACCCACAAAACACGTCCGCGGCGTAGAGTTCGGCTCCAGGAGCAACCCCATGGAAGTCAGCCGACCGTCCGATCATCAGCGACGCAACAGCTGTTCCATGCGGCCCCGGTACCGGCGAACCGCCGCACCCGTACTGTTGTATCGACACATCTTTGAACACTGCATGCGCAACATCGACGCCACTATCGATGAGTCCAAGCCTCTTTCCCGGCACCTGTGCCTCCGGGCCGGGGCTTGCGCTGCCGCCGGCACCGCCGCCGGCATCACCGCTGGCACCACCGCTGGCACGATCGCCGGCACCGCCGCTGGGGCGATCAACAGCGCCGCCGCTGTCCGAATAGATATGATTGAAGTCGAGACTCGCCGCAGGCACGACTTCCCGCAAGCGGACCAACGCCCGTTGGGTGTCCATACCTCTCGGCGCCCCGAGAACCACGATACGCGCATCGAGTCCATCGAGGGTGCGTACCCTGACTATGGTGAATCCCGCTGCCACTGCGGCATCCAGCTCTGCATCTGACGGAGAAATGGCGAGCACTTCGCCGCGCACGATAGGCGCCCCGTTTCGATCAACATCCAGCGTTGCGCGGTTATGACGGAGCAGGTCGCGCAGCCGCAGCCGGCGAACATCCTTGAGGACCCCTGAGTCCACCTGCCCAACAGTCCCCGAAAGCGTGCGGTCCACATCAGGCAGTCGGGGTTGGGGCAAGGCGGGCAGACGCACATTGGGCACGCCGATCTGCGCATGTGCGCTCTGGGCGGTTATGATCAACAATGTGGAGACAATCTTCAGCATCGAGCCGCTGACCGCATGAAGGCACTGAGCGAAGATCTTGGCGAGCAGATTGTCGGGTTGTTGCCGCGACTGAGACGCTTCGCTCGGACGCTGACCGGCAACGTGCACGACGCCGATGATCTCGTGCACATTGCTATCGAGCGCGCCTTGTCGCGCTCGGAGCAGCTGCGCGCGGATTCGCCGGTATCGAGCTGGCTGTTTGGCATTCTGCGCAACGCCTGGATCGACGAAGCGCGGGCGCGAAACCGGCGCAATCGGGTTTTTGCCCCGGAGGAGTTGGGCGAGAGCGTGGCGGATCCGAGCGGTCATCAGCATGCGGATGTCATTTCGGTCCAGGGCGCGCTAGCCAGGCTGCCCGACGAGCAGCGCGAGGTGGTGGGCCTGGTACTGGTCGAAGGACTCTCGTACAAGGAGGCTGCCGCAATCATGAACGTGCCGGTGGGAACTGTAACCAGCCGGCTGGCGCGCGGACGTGATGCGCTCCAAGTAATGCTTGGGACGAGCCCGGATGGGACGCATGCGGCGCACGGGCGGCCGGGCACGGATGCCCAGGACCCACGATGAGCAAGCGAACGCATGCGCTGGAGGCGATCTCATGACCATTTCCGACGACGTCCTGATGGCGTACGCCGATGGGGAGCTGGACCTGAGAACCCGGGCCCAGGTGGAGGATGCGATAGCTGCGGACCCCCAGATCGCCCGCCGGGTGGCTGCACACCAGGCGCTGAGAGGCACACTTCGCGCGGGCTTCGATAAGGTTCTCGATGAGCCTGTACCGGATCGCCTGATAGCCGCAGCTCGCGCGACTTCGGGTGCGCCATCGCAGAGCCGCGTGGAGCCACCGCAGGACCGCGTAGTCGTACCGCTACGGCCCAGGCGAACCCGGACTCTCGCCCTGCCCCGGTGGGCTTTGCCGCAGTGGGGCGCAATTGCGGCGAGTTTCGTGTTGGGCGCCCTCGTATGGCATTTCGGAACTGACTGGTATTCATCCGGCCCTGTCACAGAGCGGAACGGGCAGCTCCTCGCAGCGGGTACGTTGGACAAGGCCCTCTCCAACCAATTGGCAAGTGAACAACCGACGCAGACTCCAGTGCGGATCGGTGTCAGCTTCCGCTCCAAGGGGGGCGACTACTGCCGCACGTTCCAACTGCGGGACAACACCAGTCTTGCAGGCCTCGCCTGCCGCGACCAGGACAAGTGGAGGTTGGAGGCCCTGGCCCGAAGCGAAGCTTCGCCGGCGGGGTCTCACCCGGAGTTTCGACCGGCGGGATCTGCGTTACCCGCTTCGATCGCACAAGCAGTTGATCAGGCGATAGACGGCGAGCCTCTCGATGCCGCAGCGGAGGCAAACGCAAGAACGAATCAGTGGCGCGTATCTCATTAGTCAGACCGCACAGCTAAAATGAAGCTCCCGCTACTGTTACGGCTAACCGCTGCTACCCTGGCGGCAACACTGCCAGCCTACGCCCAACGTCAAACCGTCCTCAAACAGATCGACCTCCCGCACAACTACTACTACCGGGAAATGTACCTCCCGCAGTTGACCAGCGGCCCGAGTGCGGTTGCATTCTCACCTGACGGACGAACACTCGTCTATTCCATGCAGGGAAGTCTCTGGAAGCAGGCCATCGGCTCGAGCAACGCTGAGCAGCTTACCGACGGCCCCGGATATGACTACCAACCAGACTGGTCGGCGGATGGCACCCGCATCGCCTTCGTACGGTATCTGAACGATGCGCTGGAAATTTACAGCGTTGATCCGTCTTCAGGCTCGGTGAGCCCTCTCACCCACAACGGCGCGGTCAACGTGGAACCGCGTTGGTCACCGGACGGACGGCAGCTCGCATGGGTATCCACCGCGGGCACGGGCCACTTCCATGTTTTTACCGGCGCACCAGCCGCCAGCGGCGTGACCGGTGCGGCCGCATGGCCCGAACGCAAGAGCAACATTCCCCGGTACTACTACAGCGCCTTCGATCACGAACTGAGTCCAACATGGTCGCCCGACGGTAAAGAGCTCATTTACGTCGGCAACCCTGAAACAACTTACGGCACCGGCGGACTTTGGCGACGTGCGGTGACCTCGACGGCGCAACCAGTCGCGGTACGCATTGAAGAGACCTCCTGGCGGGCCCATCCAGCTTGGTCGCCTGACGGCAAACGTGTCGTGTATTCATCGTATGCCGGCCGCCAATGGCATCAACTCTGGATCACTACACCCAACGCTGGTGGAGATCCGTTACCCCTGTCTTACGGCGAATTCGACGCTACCGGTGCTCGCTGGTCGCCGGATGGCTCGCGCTTGGCTTTCATCTCCAATCGCAGCGGCACCACCGAGATCTGGCTGCAGGACATGCTGGGTGGTGCTCAGCGCAAACTGGAGGTGCGCGAGAAGAAATACCTCCATCCCAGGGGCGAGTTGCATATCCAGACAGTGGATGCACAGGGCACGCCCATCGCAGCCCGCATCGCCGTCACGGCGTCGAATGGCTTGGCGTATGCGCCGGAAGATGCGTGGATCCGCGCGGACGATGGCTTTGACCGCCGCCACAGTCCGTTCGAGACTCATTACTTTCACACCGGCGGCGATGCTCACATCAAGATTCCGGCCGGCATTGCCAACGTGACAGTCTGGCGTGGGCTGGAAAACCAGGTTGAGAAGCGGACGGTACGAATAGGCGCAAATGAGATGCACGACGAGCGCATCACCATGCACCCCTTGCCCCTGCCGCCCGGTTGGAGCACACAGTGGCAGAGTGCGGACGTGCACGTACACATGAACTACGGCGGTACGTACCGCAACACACCGGATCGGCTGGTGAGACAGGCTGATGCGGAGGACCTGGATGTCGTATTCAACCTGATCGTCAATAAGGAGCAGCGAATACCCGATATCGGCTACTTCTCCCCCATTCCTGACAGCGCTTCGACATCGGCTGTACTGCTTTCGCACGGGCAGGAATTCCATACCAGCTACTGGGGGCACCTCGGGTTGCTGGGTCTGAATGATCACTTCCTGATGCCGGATTACGCGGCTTATTCGAACACTGCCAGTGCGAGTCTATACCCGACCAACGGTGCGATCGCGGATCTCGCTCATGCCCAGAATGCCCTGGTTGGGTATGTGCATCCGTTCGACGAGCCACCTGATCCAGACTCCAGCGCGCCGTTGACCAATGGGTTGCCTACGGATGTTGCGCTTGGAAAGGTTGATTACTACGAGGTAGTGGGTTTCAGTGACCATAGGGCGTCCGCGGATGTGTGGTATCGGCTTCTGAATTGCGGCTTTCGGCCGAGCGCGGCGGCGGGAACTGATGCGATGGCCAATTACGCTTCGCTGCGTGGGCCTGTTGGGATGAATCGGGTATATGCGATGGTCGCGGGGCTAACCCCCAGACAGACGGCGGCCCTTGCGACCGATCCTGCGGGAGCCGCTGCCGTGGCCCCGTCCCCGTCCGCGCGGGTCTCCACCTGGCTTGACAGCCTGCGCGCCGGACACACGCTGGCAACCAACGGCCCGCTCCTTGGCCTGAGCGTCGAAGGCCAACCCCCAGGCGCGGAAATCCCACTGCGCGCCAGCGGCGAGTCCACACTGCACTACAAGGGATTCCTGCGATCCATCGTCCCGATCGACCACCTCGAGTTGGTCATCAACGGGCAAGTCACGCGGACCATCCGCCTCGACAAGCATCGCATGGCCGCTGATTTCGAGGGATCGACAAAAGTCGCGGGTAACGGTTGGATGCTGGTGCGCGCGTGGAATGACCAGGCCGTCCCCGAGGTGTTCGATATTTACCCCTACGGGACAACCAACCCCGTCTTCTTCCGCACCCAGGGCGCCGCGACCCATTGCGCAGCTGATGCGGACTTCTTCCTCAAGTGGCTCAGCCGACTCGAGGCAGCAGCGGCAGCGCACCAGGGCTACAACACCCCTGCCGAGCGCGATGCCACCCTTCGCGAGATCTCCGCCGCGCGGGATGTGTTTACTGAGCGAAGGTAGACCGTCTCATGTCGCAATTCGACAAAGAGAACGCGCGGGCGAGGCAATGGCGATAAAGTCGCAGAGTTGAACAACCGCGTCACGTAGTAGCACTGCCGTTGCCCATGGGCAACACTTTTGCACGCCAGCGGGGCAGCGCGGTGCCTACGGAGCGCAAATTCGTTGCCGTTGCGCATCGCAATGCGCCGCGTGCTTGCACTTGTCATTGGATTGTGGCTAACGTGTAACGTATTGACACGGCGGTCGAAGGGACTGCTCGTGTCCGTCCTCTCAACAACAAAGTGTCTCAACGGGGATTTCAGCTTGAAATACAACAGAAAGCTGGCATATGCAGTTTCCGCCGCGCTCGCATCGGCCGCCCAGCAGGCGGCACTTGCGGCAGACGAGGACCAGACCCCGTCGGTGGGTATATCGGAAGTCGTCGTCACGGCGCAGCGCCGGTCGGAATCAATCCAGGACGTGCCGATCACCGTCCAGGCGATCACGGGTGAGCAGCTGAAACAACTCAACGTCGTTTCATTCAACGACCTGATGAAATACACGCCGAACGTCACCTTCAGTGGAAACGGCCCCGGCACGGGCAACATCTTCCTGCGTGGATTGGGCGGCGTCGGCTCAGGCAACCAGTCGCAGTCGACGACGGCCCCGTTCCCGAACGTGGCGCTGTACCTCGATGATCAGTCGATGCAGTTCCCGGCCCGTAACAACGACGTTTACCTCGTAGACATGGAGCGCGTGGAGGTCCTGGAGGGACCGCAGGGAACTCTGTTCGGCGGCGGCGCGCAAGCGGGTGCGATCCGCTACATCTCGAACAAGCCGAAGTTCGATGCCGTTTCCGGCGAGGCGAATTTCGGCTATGGCACCACTGCCAATGGCAGGCCGAATACGCTTGCGAGCGGCGTGCTCAACGTGCCGCTCACTGACAAGCTGGCACTGCGTGCGGTGATCTTTTCCGAGCGCCGCGGCGGCTACATCGACAACGTCCCGGCCACGATCAGCTACCTACCCGGCACGGCGCCGCACGATGCGGGCGGCAATCCGACTGCGAACAACGGTCCTGTGCAGGGCACGGATACCAACCCGGTCGATTATCAGGGCGCACGGCTTTCGGCCGCGTTCAAGATCACGGACGACTGGGATGTCCTGCTGCAGCAGAACTACCAGGACCTGCAGGCGGATGGCTATTTCTACTCCTATCCCACGTCCACAGATGGCAGGGCATTGGGCAAGTACCAGCTCACGGCATTCGCCCCCGGTTACAGCAAGGACAGGTACGAGAGCACGGCCTGGACGCTCAACGGCAAAATCGGTGATCTGCTGAGCCTGGTATACACCGGCAGCTACATGGTCCGACACATTGACGGGCAGCAGGACTACTCGAACTACATGCGTAGCGCCGTTGGCTCGTACTACGCGTGTATAGGTACCGGTGCCGGCTATTTCAACGAGAAGAACTTCCCCGCCAAATTCGGGCAAGGGTCTCTTGTCGGACATCCACTGCAGTGCTCCACGTCAGTCGGGAACTGGCGCGACCAGGTGAGCAACACTCACCACAGCCACGAGCTGCGGGTCAGCAGCAACGCTGATTACCGCCTGCGCGGCCTGGTCGGCCTGTACTGGGAAAAGTTCGTCATCAACGATGACATGAACTTCAACTACCTCGGCATTCCGGAGTGCACCCAGGCCAATCTCGACGCCGCACTCGCTGGCGGACCGGACTGTCTGTCCGCGGTCGGCCCGACGCCGAACACTTTTGCGAGCCATCCGGGGCTGCGCACGGGCGCCAGCACCGCTTTTGGCGAAGACGTGCAGCGCGGCTACAAGCAGCGGGCCGCGTTCCTGTCGGCGGACTTCGACATCATTCCAAAGGTACTCACAATCACCGCGGGCGCGCGCTTCTATCATTACGACGAGTTTGAGCACGGCTCCGAGTACTACAGCGAAAGCACGAGCACCGGCCTGGTCGTGAATCACCTCGACGGGGTATGCACCGCGGCCGGGCTATGCGGCTTCCCGATTTCTCTGGACAAGAGCGAGAGTGGCCATCGCCTGCGCGGGAATCTGACCTGGCATCCCACCCAGGACATCATGGCCTACTACACCTACTCGGAAGGATTCCGTCCCGGCGGCTTCAACCGTACCAACTCGGTTCCAGGCAAGCCGCCGTCACTGTCCGGGGTGGCCAAGTACTGCGGGGCTGCTTCGACGGACCCGAGGTGTCTGCCCGGTGGAGCGTTCGACGGCCAAAACACCAGCCAGTTCAACAAGCCCGCCGGCTTTGAGTCTGACCAGCTGACGAACCATGAAGTCGGAGTGAAGACCGAATGGTTCGAGCACCGTCTCATCGCCAACATATCGGGCTACGTCATGAAGTGGAGCAACATCCAGCTGCCCCTCTTCGACCCCGTGCACTTGGGCAACACCACCTTCGACGTCAACGGCCCCACCTATAAGGTGAAGGGTATCGAGCTCCAACTCACTGCGCGTGTGATGGAAGGCCTCACGCTGGAAGGCTCGAGCTCGATCAACAGCGCCGAGCAGACCGACGCGCCCTGCTTGATCAGCAACCGCGTATCGCCGTACAACCCGACCCCGATCGGTCAATGCATCACGACGGTCAAGGGCCTGCCCTACACGAATCCGTACGGTGTGCTCGGCACGCGGCCGCCCTTCTCACCGCCATGGATGTTCAACGTCAGGGGGCGTTACGACTGGAGTGCCGGCGAGTACAAGCCGTTCTTCTGGGTGGGTGCGAGCCACATCGGTCCGCAGAGCAATGAGCCGCAGAGCTTCCCGAGTGGGGATGATCCGGCCCAGAATCCGCCGACCACCACGCTGCTCCGCTACGACATCCCGGGGTACACGACCTACGATGCGGGTCTCGGTGTGAGCCGGGACAATTGGACGGCGCAGATTACCGGCAGCAACCTGTCCAACGAGTATGGGCCGACCAACATCTCGTCGGGTCAGTTCATCCGCTCGGAAATTCCGCTTCGTCCACGGGTGCTGATGGCCCAGTTCAACTGGAAGTTCTGACGCCGGGAATCGAGCGCCCTTTGCCGGCGCGAGGGCTGAGCTAAGATGAGGCAAGGCCCGCCCTCAAGATGGGGCGGGCCGGGTCCGCCCCTTTTTGTCAGCGCGCATATGCATCCCGCCCCAGCCACCGATTCGCCCCGGCCGTCCAGCGCCGATATCGCGCAGCTGCGCGAACTGCTCAGGCAGCACCGCTTCGGCGAAGTTCTGACCGCCGCCGGGGCCGTTCTCGCCACGGAGCCTGGTCACCGCGATGCCCTTCTGTTCACGGCCATTGCGCAGCGCTTTCTTGAGCAGATCCCTGAGGCTTTGAAGACGCTCGGCAAGCTGGAGCAGCTTCACCCGCGCTTCAGCCGCCTTTACGAAGAACGCGGCCGCTGCTTTGTCGCACTGCGGCAGGCCCAACCGGCGACTGCGGCCTTTGTTCAGGCCGTGAACATCAACCATGCGCTGCCCGGCAGCTGGGGGATGCTCGAAGGCTTGTATCGCATGCAGGGAGAGGCAGCCAACGCGGCTACGGCGGCCACTCAGGTGGCCACGCTGCGCACGCTGCCGCAGCAGGTCGTCGTCGCAACCGGACTGTTCGCGGACGGCGATGTGGAAGAGGCCGAGGCCCTCGTCAGGAGTTACCTGCTCCAGCACGGCGACGACGTCGAAGGCATGCTTCTGCTGGCCCGGATCGGGATCTCACACAAGATCTACTTCGACGCGCAGGTGCTGCTAGCCGCTTTGCTGGAGCGCGCGCCCGACTATCGGGCGGCGCGCCAGGACTACGCCTTCGTGCTCATCGAGCTGCACCGGTACGAAGAAGCGTTGCGTGAGGTTGAAAAGCTCGTAGCGGACGAGCCCAACAACCGGCAGCTCAAGATCCTGAGCGCGGCCGCCCGCGTCGGCTTGGGCGAGCACGACCGCGCCATCACGCTCTATCGCGAGCTGCTCGTTGGCAGAGCCGAGGACGCCGAGGCGCATCTGTCGATTGGCCATGCACTCAAGACGCTGGGCCAGACTCAGCCGGCGATCGAATCCTACCGCCGCGCGGCCGAGTGCCGGTCAGATTTCGGCGATGCGTACTGGAGCCTTGCGAACCTCAAGACGTACCGCTTCGCCTCCGATGACCTGGCACGAATGCAAAACGCGGTGGCGGCGCCAACCACCTCTCTCGTCGATCGCTATCACCTGTGTTTCGCCATCGGTAAGGCGTTCGAAGATCAGGGCAACTTTGGCGAGTCGTTCCGCTACTACCGGCAGGGTAATGAGCTCAAGCGTCCCGAATGCCGTTATCGCGCGGAGCTCATCGAGCAAAACACGAACCAGCAGATCAGGATCTGTACATCCGAGTTCTTCGCAACCCGGCAAGGCTGGGGAGACAAGAGCCCGGATCCGATCTTCATCATCGGCTTGCCGCGCTCGGGCTCGACGCTGCTCGAGCAGATTCTGGCATCGCACTCGCAGGTTGAGGGTACGCAGGAACTTCCGAACGTGCAGCAGATCGTCAGTCGCCTGCGTGGCTTCGGCCCCGAGACGGACGACCCGCGTTACCCACGCATCCTCGCCAGTCTGAGCTCTGAGGACTTCGGCAAGCTTGGAGAGGAGTATTTGGCAAGCACGCGGGTGTACCGTAGCCGCAGCGCCGGCACTCTGCGGCCGTATTTCATAGACAAGATGCCAAACAACTTCCGGCATGTCGGCCTGATGCACCTGATGCTGCCGAACGCACGCATCATCGACGCGCGCCGCGAACCTATGGCCTGTTGCTTCAGCAACTTCAAACAGTTGTTCGCGAATGGCCAGGAGTTCACGTACAGCATAGATGACATCGCGCGTTACTACCGGACGTACCTCGAGCTCATGCGGCACTGGGACCAGGTGCTGGCCGGACGCGTGTTACGGGTGTACCACGAAGACGTGATCGATGACCTGGAAGGTAGCGTCCGCCGGCTGTTGGATTTCTGCGGGCTCGAGTTCGAACCTTCCTGCGTCGCTTTCCATGAAACCAAACGCAGCGTCCGTACCGCGAGCTCGGAGCAAGTGCGGCGGGGAATCTTTCGGGAGGGGCTCGACCAATGGAAGCACTTTGAGCCCTGGCTCGGACCCTTGAGGGAGGCGCTTGGAGATGCGATGGCCCGCTACCGTGAGGACAGATGACCCCAACGGCAGACAACACTTGGGCGCTTGTGGACATGGTGAGAGAGGGTCGCCTGGCTGAGGTGGAGGAACGCGCCCGGACGCTGCTACGCGCGCACTCCTCGGATGGGATGCTGTGGAAAATCTTGAGCGTGGCGCTCTTGCGTCAGGACAAGGACGCTCTAGGAGCATTGCGCCGTGCCGCAGAACTTCTGCCGCAGGACGCGGAAGCGCACGCCAACCTCGGCGGCGAGTTGCGCAGACGCGGCGAGTGGGAGAATGCGCTCACAAGCCTACGTCAATCGCTTGCGTTGCAGCCGAAGAATCCGGACGCGCTAGTCAACGCCGCCGATGCCCAAATTTCACTCGGACGGCCGCGGGAGGCAGTAACGCTCTACCACTGGGCGTTGCAAATCGACCCGTCCCGCTCTGACGTGCACAACAACCTCGGCAATGTGTTGCTGCAACTCGGAGAAAACGCCGAAGCGGCACGCTGTTACCGCCGTGCTCTTCAAATGCGACCCGAGAGCGCACAGGTGCTTTGCAATTTGGGGAATGCGCTACGCGCGCTCGGTGAGTTCGACGAAGCCACTGTCTACACGCGGCGGGCCATCGCATTAGCCCCCGGGCTGAGCATGGCGCACAACAACCTGGGGTTGCTGCTCGCAGGACGGGGCGACCGTGCTGCGGCCATCACCAGCTACCGCGAGGCTCTACGGCACAGTCCACACTACATCGAAGCACTCAACAACTTGGGAAACGCCCTGCGGGACGAGGGTCAGATGCAGGAAGCGCTGACAGTCCTTCAGCGCGCCGTAGAGCTGGAGCCGAGACGCGCGGACAGCCTTAGCAATCTCGGCAACGTACTGCTCGAATCCCGCCGCGTGAATGAGGCGGCTGCCTGTTTTCACAACGCCCTCGGCCTACAGGCAGACAATGTGGCCGTGTATCTCGGGTTGGCCACGGCGCAGAGGGTTCAGGGTCTCGCTGCCGAAGCTGAGGCGAGCTGTGAGGCCGCGCTTGCGCGGGCGCCGCAGAGGCCAGATGCGTTGTTGCTGCTGGGGGAGCTGCACGCAGATCGCGGGCGGTTTGTGGAGGCCCAGGAGTTGTTCGAGCGAGCGAGGAGCGCGGACCCGATGTTCGCTCCCGCCTATAGCAGCGTTGCCGCCCACCGGCGCATGACGCAGGACGACACGGAGTGGCTCAGGGGCGCTCAGGCTGTGCTGGCCAAGCCCCTGCCGCTCGACCAGGAGGTCCAGCTTCGGTACGCGCTAGGTAAATACTTCGACGACATCGGCGAGTATGACCAGGCGTTCAGCAGCTATGGAGAGGCCAACGAACTCACCAAGCGTTACGGTGGAAGATACGACAGCGCTCGTTTGACGGCGCTGATCGAGCGGATCATGAAGCTGTGTAATGCCAGCTTCGTCCGCGCGAGACGGCCTGGAGCAAGCGACTCGTCGGCGCCGGTGTTTATTGTTGGCATGCCACGTTCGGGCACTTCTCTCGCGGAGCAGATCCTGGCCTCGCATCCGGCGGTGTTTGGCGCTGGAGAGGTGAGGTTCTGGGACCGGGCGTTCGCCGCGATTGAGGAGGCGGCCCGGGTGGGAGACAATCTCGATGGCCGGATTGGGGGGCTGGCTCAGGAGTACCTGCGAGGTATCAGCGAGCGCGCCGCCGGGGCCAACGCAACTGCCGCAGCCGCCGAACCCGGCATTGGCAATGTCGCGCAGCGAATCACTGACAAAATGCCCGCCAACTTCCTTTACGTGGGACTGATCCACGCCGTGCTGCCCGGGGCGAAGGTCATCCACATGCACCGTGACCCGCTCGATACGTGTTTGTCGGTGTACTTTCAGAACTTTTTCAACGTAAGTCCGTACGCCAACGATCTGGGTAGCCTAGCGCACTATTACGAGGAGTATCTGCGCATCATGGCGCACTGGCGGAGTTTGCTGCCCGAGCATACGCTGCTGGAAGTACCCTACGAGGGGTTGGTGGAAGACTTGGAAGGGTGGACGCGCCGTATGCTCGAGTTCATCGGTCTGCCGTGGGACCCGAGGTGCCTCGAGTTTCATCAGACGGACCGCGTGGTTATCACGGCGAGTAAATGGCAGGTGCGCCAGAAGATCAGCGCGTCATCGATCGGGCGCTGGCGCAACTACGAGAAGTATCTAAAGCCTCTGCGGCAGCTGGTGCAAAGGACCGAAAAATGACGATTAAGATTACACGCATAGCGCGCGCGCTCGGCGCCATCGTCAGTGGGATCGACATCGCGCAGGATCTGCCGCAGTCGGCGATTGACCAACTTGGCGAGCTGTTGATCGAGCATCAGATTCTGTTCTTCCGGGAGCAGCCGATCACCCCCGAGGCGCAAGCCCGCTTCGCGGCGCGTTTCGGCTCACTCCACGTGCACCCAATTTATCCGGTGCTCCCCGAGCTTCCCGAGATTTTGTTGCTCGACAACCATGCTGGATTTCTGCCGGACAATGACAACTGGCATACCGATGTTACGTTCACTGAGACGCCACCCCTCGCGGGGATACTTGCGTGTAAACGCATTCCTTCCTCAGGTGGAGACACGCTTTGGTCGAGCATGTCGGCTGCCTATGCAGCGCTGTCCGAACCCATGCGCCGTTTTCTGGACGGGCTGACGGCCCAACACTCGATCGCGAAGTCTTTTCCGGCGGAGCGCTGGCAAAGCGACCCCGCCTTCAAGGAGCGCTATGAGCGCGCGGTAGCCAAACACCCTCCCGTCACCCACCCGGTGATCCGCACGCATCCGGTAAGCAAGCGCAAGGGGTTGTTTGTGAACGGGGGATTTACGACTCACATCCACGAGCTGAGTCCGCAGGAAAGTCAGTCCGTGCTCGATTTCCTCAATGCCCACATCGGCCGTCCGGAATTCACGGTGCGGTGGCGGTGGCAGGTCGACGATGTTGCTTTCTGGGACAACCGGGTGACCCAACACTACGCTATTGCCGACTACCTGCCGGAGCGCCGCACCATGCATCGCGCCACGGTCAACGGCGATAAGCCGTATTGATCAGCGGGCGAAAAGCCCGCGGCGAACACCATAGCCCAGCAACATCACCACAGCGCTGGCGATGCCAAAAACGAGCGAAGCGCGCTGGTCGGGGATGAAGGCCATTGCCGCGACAATACCCAACATCCCCACAATCGCGAGCCACGTGAGGTAGGGGTAACCCCACATCCGTACACGGAGCTTTTCCGGCGACTCGCGCTCGAGCCGGCCGCGCAGCCGCAGCTGCGCGAACGCAATCAGCACGTAAACAAAGATTGCGACGGTGCCATAGGAGCTGACCAGGAACGCGAACACGCGGTCAGGCGACACGTAGCTCATGATGACAGCGCAGTATCCAAACACCGTGCCGGTGAGGATTGCCCGGCTCGGCACTCCACGTGAGCTCAACCGGGCCAACGCCTGAAGGGCGTCGCCGCGCCGGGCCAGCGCAAGCAACATCCGCGAAGATGCGAACAGCCCGCTGTTCAGCGCGGACAACACCGCCGTCAGGATCACTGCGTTCATGATGTGCGCCGCGAACGGAATGTGCAGTTGCTGCAGGGCGCTGACGTAGGGTTGCGCCATGCCCTCGCTGTTCCACGGCAACAGGGTCACGACAACAAAGATAGAGCCCACATAGAACACCAGTACGCGCGCGATGACCGACTGGGTCGCCCGCGCGATCGTTTCCTCGGGCTCTGAGGATTCGGCGGCAGCAACCGTGACCAGCTCGGCGCCGAAGTAGAAGCCCGTCGCGGCGACCGCCCCGGTCAGGACGGGGCCTATCCCGCGCGGCATGAATCCTCCATGACTCGTGAGGTTCGCCAGCCCGCCGCTGAACTGCGGCCACAGTCCCAGGATGCAAGCGGCTCCTACGCATAGAAACACGACGATGGCCGCGACCTTGATGGAAGCAAACCAATACTCCACCTCGCCCCAGGAGCGCACGGAGAACAGGTTCAACACGGTGAAGGTCAGAACCAGCCCGAGTGTCAGCATCCAGGGCGAGGCGCCGGGAAACCAATAGATCAGCAGGCGTGCGCCGGCGACTGCCTCCAACGCGACGACGATCACCCAGAAGTACCAATACATCCAACCGGTCAGGAATCCGGCGAGCTCTCCGAGCGCCAGGCGGTTGTACTCGTAGAAGCCGCCTATCGCGGGATAGGCGGCTGCCATCTCGCCCAGCATGCGCATCACGAGCACAACGAGCGCGCCAGTGAGCGCAAAGGAGATGACCGCAGCAGGGCCTGCCGACTTGATAACCACGCCGCTGCCGACAAACAGCCCCGCGCCAATGACGCCGCCGAGCGCGATCATCTCCATGTGGCGGCGCCGTAGAGTGCGACTCAGGCCTGCGGACGTGTCAGCGTGGGTGGGTCCTCGAGGCGTTGCAGCCTCGACGCTGGTTGCGCGCTCTGATTGGGGCCCCTGGCTCAATTCAACGAAACCGCGCGCCCTGTCGGGCCAACTCTGTCTGCACGGCCGCGATGTTCAACTGGTCGAACGCCTCGTCACGTTGAATCGAGACAGCCGCGGCAACACCCGCGCCCTGTCCGCTTACCGCGCAACACATCATGTTGCGGGCCGAGGCATGTGAGATCCGGTCCCCACCGATACTGCGGCCCGCTACGAGCAGATTGCCGACGCCCTTTGGCACCAGCGCCCGGTAGGGCACGTGCCAGTAGCGCCCCGTGGTGGGCAGGATCAGGATCCCGTAGCCGTCGATGAATTCAGGAAAGATTCCGATTGCATCATCGAACCGGCCCTGCTCGCGAACATCGGTGCCTGTCAGGTTGTACAGGGCGTCGATCTTGCGTGTGTCGCGAATTCCGAGGGTCATGCCGAAATTGCGCAGCTTCGCCTCTTCGCAGCCCGGCATGAAGCCGCGCAGGGCCTCCACCGCGTAGATGGCTTCGCGCCGACCGCGAATCTCACCCACTGTCAGGTCATTGGGATCGGTGCCGTCGATTTCCGGCACGTGAACCAGGTTCAGGTAGGTCAGATCGCCCTGGTCGGTGACCGTGCCCCACGTCCCGGCGATGGTATGCAGGTTGGGTGGAATGATTCCGGCCGCCAGCGCCTGTTTGAACGGTTTGCGCAGAAACGGCGAGAACATCTTGTCCTCCTTGCCGGTGGTCTCGTAGTCCCACTCGCCGTTCCCGGACCAGTCCGCGTAGGTCTGGGGATCCGCCTTGATCGCGTCGATGAAGCGCTGCTTGTTGACGCCACTCATTGAGAACATGACGGACACGGCCATCATCTCGTTGCGGGGCGACTTGTGATACGGCGCTCCGCTTCGCGCCGCAACATCGGCATCCCCGGTCGCATCGATGACCCGCTTGGCGAGGATGGCTTCCCTGCCGGCCTTGCTCTCGGTGATGACTCCGGTGATGACTCCGTTTTCCAGGATGGGCGCCACACCCAAGCGGTGCAGCAACGGCGTAATGCCAGCCTCCTGGACCAGGGTGTCGGCAACCCACTTGAACATTTCCGCATCGAGCGCGTGGCTCAGGGACTGCGGCTCGGGCATTGCCGCGCCCATGGCCTTGGCCCGTTCCTCGAACTCGATGCCAATGCCCTCGCAATCAACCGTCTTCTCGTGGCGGTACCAGGCAAAGCCCTCGACCCCCACCTGCGTGATGTTGCCGCCGAAGCAGCCATTGCGATCGATCAGCGCCGTACGGGCTCCGGCTCGCGCCGCGGCCAAAGCAGCGGCGAGGCCCCCCGGACCGCTGCCCACCACGAGGACATCCGTTTCCAGCACCACGTCGATCGAGCGCGCGGGCTCGTTGATTTTCTTCATAGCCCGGAAGCGTAGCATGGGACTGTGACGCCCTCAGGCGCCGTACAATCATGTGTCTATGGATTTTCCGGAAAAGTTTGATCTTGCGATCGTAGGCGCCGGAATTCTGGGACTGGCGTGCGCCCTGGCGGCCGCCCGGCGCAAACTCAAGGTCGTGGTCATCGAGCGCGACGACCGTGCGCGGAAAGCCTCTATACGCAATTTCGGTTTCATTACCGTGACGGGACAGGATCGCGAGGGCGTCTGGAGTCGGGCACGCCGCTCGCGTGATGTGTGGCGCGAAGTTGCTCCGCTAGCCGGCATACCTGTCCTGCAGACAGGTCAGTGGGTCGCTGCAAGACGTCCCGAAGCGGCGGCGGTACTCGAAGCCTTCATGCAGACCGATATGGCGGACGGTTGTGAGCTTCTCACTGCGACTGAAGCCCGCCAACGATGCCCCAACCTGCTCACGCCCGGCCTTCAGACCGTGCTCTGGAGCCCACACGAGCTGCGTGTTGAGTCCCGCGAGGCGATCCCGCTGCTGGCGGACTGGTTGGCACGGGACCATGGGGTCACGTTCGCCTGGGAAACAGCAGCCCATTCGGTTGGCCATGGCCATATCGATACATCGCGCGGGCCGGTTCTTATGGATGCGGCGATCGTGTGCCCGGGAGATGACCTCGTGAGTCTGTATCCAGAGCGCCTCGCGCGCGCCGGTATCGGCCGTTGCGTGCTCCAGATGCTGCGATTGGAGAGTCCGGGATTCAGGCTGCCCGGCACCGTAATGTCAGATCTCAGCCTGATCCGCTACGGTGGTTTTGCAAGCTTGCCCGAAGCACACCTGCTGCGGCGTCGGTTGGAATCCGAACAGAGTGAGCTCATTGGACACGGTATTCATCTGATCGTCGCGCAGAGTGCGGATGGCAGCCTCCTCGTGGGGGACAGCCACCATTACGACTCTGCGCACGAGGCATTCGCGGCAGAGCGCATATACACACTGCTTCTTGGCGAATACGCGGCTGTGATCGGGCGCCCGCCACCACCTGTCCGCGAACGTTGGAATGGAACATATGCGGTGGCCAACAACCGGGTAGTGCTCCTCGAAGGACCTGCCCCCAATGTAAGGTTGGTGCTCGTAACGAGCGGCGTTGGCGCCTCCACGGGCTTCGCCATTGGCGAAGAGGTGATCGCCGACTTATTCAACTGAGGTTGTACAGGCCATGACAACAATACTGGCTCGATGGTTCGACCTCGTCATCCTGGATTGGGCCGGCACCATGGTGGACTTCGGGTGCCGCGCGCCGGTGAACGCGCTTCTCGAAGTATTCAGGCGTCACGGTGTACAGCTGACGGAAGAGCAGGTCCGTCGCGACATGGGAAAGGCCAAGGCAGACCATGTATCCGCCTTGCTCAACTATCCGCAGGTCGCGAGTGCGTGGCGTGCTGCCAACGGCGGCGGAAATCCCACCGCGCAGGATCGTGACACGCTCATTGCGGAACTCGGTCCGTTGATGCGAGAGCAGGCCGCACAGTCCGCGACGTTGATTGAAGGCGCGCGTGCCGCAGTAGACACGTTACGTTCCGCTGGGCTGAAGATCGCATCTTCCACCGGATATACGCGCGACATGATGCAACCCGTCCTGGAACGCGCGGCTGCTCAAGGCTACCAACCCGATCACGTTGTCTGCTCGGGAGAGACCCCTCGAGGTCGCCCGTCGCCACTCATGATCTACAAGGCCTGCGTGGATCTCGCTGTCTGGCCCTTGTCACGTGTCATCAAGGTCGATGACTCTGAGGCCGGCGTGGCTGAAGGCCGGGCGGCCGGCTGCCTGACAGTTGGCATCACCGCGTCCGGCAACGGAGTCGGTCTGTCGGCTGATGCGCTCGCCTCCCTGCCAGCCGCTGAACGCGAAGCGCGAATCGCAACAGCCGCTAAGGCGCTTCGAGCGGCCGGAGCGGACACCGTCATCAACAGTGTCGCAAGCCTCGTCCCGGCACTGGAAGAGCACGTTAACAAACACCCCGTTGGATAGTGGAAACCCGATGAACAGCCCCATACTGCTGACTCCCGGTCCCCTCACCACCTCCCCGGAAACGAAGGCCGCCATGCTGGTGGATTGGGGATCGTGGGACAATGCATTCAACGAGCTGACGGCTTCGGTTTGCCGCGATTTGGTGCAAATCGTGAACGGCCAGGCCGAACACGTCTGCATACCCTTGCAGGGCAGCGGGACATTCTCCGTTGAGGCGGCGATCGGCACCTTTGTTCCCCGCAACGGCAAGGTGTTGGTCCCTGACAACGGTGCGTACTGCAAGCGAATCGCGCGAATGCTGGGGTACCTGGGCCGCGAAGCTGTTGTCCTGACACATGATGAACAAGCGCCCGCCGACCCTGCACGCATCGACGCCGCGTTGGCTGCTGACCCGGCTATCACGCATGTGGCCCAGGTGCATTGCGAGACCGGGACCGGCATCCTGAATCCGCTGCCCGAGATTGCGGCGGTCGTGGCGCGCCATCGCCGTGGCCTCATTGTGGATGCAATGAGCTCTTACGGCGCAATTGCAATCGATGCCCGCAACCTCCCGTTCGATGCGCTGATCGCGGCATCCGGTAAATGTCTCGAAGGCGTGCCGGGCATGGGGTTCGTGATCGGGCGCCGGGCGGTACTGGAGCGCTCTGGCGGCAACAGCAGCTCGCTCTCAATGGATCTGCTCGATCAGTGGCAGTACATGCAGAAAACCGGCCAGTGGCGCTTCACACCGCCCACCCATGTGCTCGCGGCCCTGCGCGCGGCGATCGACCAGTACCAGGCGCAGGGTGGCCGGGCAGCGCGCTTGGCCCGCTACACGCAGAACTGCGCCGCACTGGTCAGCGGCATGCGCAAGTTGGGTTTGGAAACCTTCCTGCCCGACTCCCTGCAGGCGCCCATTATCGTCACGTTTCACGCCCCGCCCGATCCGGCTTACAACTTTCCGGAGTTCTATCGCCGGGTGCGCGATCGCGGGTTCATTCTGTATCCGGGGAAACTGACCACGGTTGAGACCTTCAGGGTGGGCTGCATCAGGGCGATCGGTCCCAACACCCTGACGCAGGCGGTTGCCGCCATTGGCGAGGTGTTGGACGCTATGGGGATTCA
>Ga0068859_100002141_pt1 | contig 20064 bp, 16 predicted proteins | sample KBSSwiS22_FD_66585 | JGI IMG/M metagenome (GOLD analysis project Ga0068859, IMG submission 66585) | Switchgrass rhizosphere microbial communities from Kellogg Biological Station, Michigan, USA - KBS Switchgrass S2-2 | ecosystem: Host-associated > Plants > Roots > Rhizosphere > Soil ...
GGATCCGTATACACGTCCGCTGTACATGTTGACTTTCGCCTTGTTCAGGAAGAACTCCTGCACGCCTCCGGTCCGGTCGTCGATTGGCCGGGCATCGATCCAGACCAGAAAGGAGGCATCCGGCCGCATTGGCCGCATACCAGGCAGGGACGACGCGGCGAAACGGGTCACGAGCTCGAGATTGCCCCGCAGGTAGGTGGTGAGTGAGTCAAGCCAGGGTCCTCCTTCCCGATAGGCAACTTCGAGGCCCAGCCGGGAGAAGAAGTTGGGATTGGTCATGAAAGAGAAGCGCAGGGTATCGAACAGCCGTGCCCGCCATTCGGGATTTGCCACTGACACGACCGCGCATTGCAAGCCCGCCAGATTGAAGGTCTTGGTCGGGGCGACACAGACGAATGACCGCTGCCGTGCGCTCTCGCTGATGGAGGCGAACACAATGTGCGGCGCCGCGCTCAGACGAATGTCGCAGTGGATTTCGTCCGAGATCACGAAGATGCCGTAGCGCTCGCAAATATCATTGAGCGCGGTCAGTTCGCCGACCGTCCAGGCATGGCCGCAAGGGTTGTGCGGATTGCACAGGATGAATGCCTTTGCGCCCGAACGCGCCAGAGCCTCGAAGTTTTCAAGGTCCAGACTGTAGCGATCGTTTTCCAACCTCAGCTCATTGACCAACAGGCGGCGTCCATTGCCTGTGATGACTTCGAAGTAGGGGGAATAGACCGGGGTCTGGACGATCACACCATCGCCAGGTTCGGTGAAGCTGCGAATGATCGCTGCCATGCACGGCATGATGCCCGGGCCGGGCAGCAGGCTCTGCAAGTCTGGTGTCCAGTTATGTCGAGCCGCAAACCATGACTGGACGATCTCGAAGTGGGCGGGATCACGCAAGGTGTATCCATAAACGCCATGCTGGGCCGCATCGATCAGCCGGTCGACCACGGGTTTCGGGGCGCGAAAATCCATGTCGGCTGTCCACAGCGAGAGGATGCCCTCACCCGCGATTGCCGGCGAGTACTCGTCCCACCGATTGGCCCATTTCGCCGATCCGTAGGGTTTTCGATCGTGGATGATGTCGAATTCGGACTGCTCGACCTGCTCAGAAGGCGCACCTGAGAACCCGAGCCGCGCCATTTATGAGGGATCCGCTTCGCTGCGTATTGGCATCCAAGTGCTCGCCGAGCTCGAAATGCGGAAGCGGAAATAGGCCCAGCTGCAGACAAACAGGCCACAGACCAGCAGCAGGGCTGGCCGGCCAGCTGCGCCGTCCATGAGTGCCGAATAGACCATGCCGGCTGCGGCCACCAGCGTGACCACTGGGACCAGGGGATGTAGCGGGGCTTTGAAGTAGCCTCCGCACATACCCGTCCGCCGACCGATCAACACCGCCGTCGCCAACATTAAATATTCGGGAATGTTCTGCATTGAGGTGAAAATCAGCAGCGTTCGCTGGCCCGCGGCCATGAGAACGGCTGAGGCGAGACACACAACCAGGGTTGCCACCATGGGTGATCGTGAGCGGGGATGGACGCGGGCCAGCACCCGGTTGACGGGGCCAGGCCAGATGCCGTCGCGACCCGTGGAGTAGTAAAGGCGGCCAAAGCCCATTATGTTGACGACCAGGGCGTTAAAGATTGCGATCACCAGAACAGCGCTTATCACTGCTGTGAATTTCGGCCCGGCGACCAGGGTCATGTAGGCTACCACCGGGGTATCGGAGCCGAGAATTCGCGGCAGATCAGGCGTACTCAGCACCACGAGGACCAGGGGCACAGCGATGATGAGGGCTGCCAGCCGACCGATCCCTGTAATCAATGATCCAATTCGACGGGGGGCATCTTTCAACTCCTCGCTGAAATACAGCGCCCAGTGTGCGCCAGAGCAGGTCGAGATGGCCGAGACCACGGCGAGGCCCAGGGTCGCAGCCGATAGCGGCTTGGCCACCGCGTGATCCAGCGAAACCGGATGGATCAGCACGCTTACCAGGGAACGAGACGGATGGGCGAGGGCCACCATGGTCAGAAGAACTAGTGCGATCAACTCCAGCATGAGAAAGACGCCGGTGAGGACGGCGCCGGTGCGCACGCCCAAAACTGCCACCGCGCAGCCCAGCGCCAGGCAGCCCAGCGCGACGGGTACTTCCGGTAGGTCTGGCGCGAGCACGCGTACGTAGTCGGCGAAACCCAGTAGGCCAAAGGCAGTGACGGTCGGCGCCGCCATCATCATCATCGTGATGTATGGAAAGGCCCAGAACGGTCCGAGCACCCCAACCAAGCTGGGGTAGACTCCGCCCGCTTGGGGGAAGGCCGCCCCCACTTCGGCATACAGGTATGCGGCCACCGCTGCAATCAGCCCGCCGATCAGGACCGCTGCAACCGCCCCTGTGCCGGCCATGCGCAGGACCCCGTCCCCGTAGATGAATACCGACATGGCCGGTGACAAGGCTGAAAAGACGAGGAACACCAGTTCCAGTGGCCCAAGCGTGCGGTGGAGCGTGCGGGTAGTCCGCAAGTCGGATTCCATCGTGTTGTAGGTCTCCAGGGCCAAGCCAAGGCGGAAAGCTTGCATGGCGCGCTTGCGCCGACAAACGAAATCGACTCATGTCTGGCCCTGACGATGGACGTCACCTCGCACCCGGATCAACAATTAATGTAGACGGTGACTCTGCCCGGCTTGAAGCTCACACTCCCTATCGCCATCCGCTGCCCGTCAACATAGATGGTGGGGAAACTCACGGTAAAGCTCTCCCACTGACCGTCGGGCAGGGCGAACTTGACCGGCAAGGCGAACTTGAACATGGCGGCCTTTGTTCCGCCCGCGCCGTCAGACACGGTGACGAGCTCGCCCGACACTGACTGGCCGTCGCGACCGGTCAGTTGAATCCTCTTACCGTCCGGGAAGGAAACCTCGTGCGTGTGCTTCTGCTGAGGTGCATCGGTATAAACCAAGTGAGAGATGAAAACACGGCTGTCAGAGACGACGACGAAGAGAGCGGGCGGTTCCCGCAACGGACCTACATCAAACGCGTTCACGTATATCCGCGCGCTGCTGTTGGGGACCGGTATGTCAAGAACCCGATACGGAATCGGGCACGGACCCCCGATCGTGTGAGTCTTACCCGGTCCGGACGGATCGAGGTAGCTGATGCTGTCGCAGCCGGCCAGGGCGAACAAAGCAACTACGAGCAGTCTTCGGGCTATGACCAGGTCATGTTCTCGGTTGTGACGCCCTCGACGAAGATCAGCCGGCGCCGCAACGCTGTTTGTCGCAGCTTGAGTGCCTCGGCATACTCCGGCGAGTTGTACCATTCGTGCGCCCGACTCATGTTGGGAAATTCTACGATGACGAACAACTTTGGTTCCCAGCCGCCTTCGACCGGTTCGACCGTCCCACCGCGGACAATATAGCGACCACCGTATTGAGCTATACTCTTCTGGGCTAGATCACGATAGCGCGCTCCAAGGGCGGCGTCGACGATCTCGGTATCGGCGATGACGTATGCGGCCATCGAGTCACCTCAATGTTGGGTTTTCAAACACTCATACTACCGCGACTCACCGCGGTGGAACTGGAAGCAGCGTGGCGACGCCGCGCTGTAGCTGTTGCGACAACGCTGGGGCCGCAACCAGTCATCCCGCTACGGCCCCGCACCCCGCACTTCATGCGCCGCTCTGAATACACTAGGCGGCGTGGGCTCCCACCGCGCCCACACCCGCCGCAACTGCTGCGCCGACCGAAATCCCGCACGCGCAGCAACCCGCTCCAGATCCAGCTTGCTCTGCGTAACCAACTCCTTGGCGAACGCAAAGCGGATCAACTGCACATAGTCGAGCGGCGAGCAGTTCGCGTGCTCCGCAAACAACCGCGCCAGATTGCGCGGACTCGTACAGGCAACCGCGGAGAGCTCGTTGGAAGTCCACGACGAGGCCGGTTTGCGAGCCACCGCGTCCTGGACTCGATGCACGGCGGGGTGCAGATGGTTGCGATGCTGTACCCAAGGTGAAAGCGCCGGATCGGTCCCCGAGCGGCGCAAATACACCACCAGATCCCGCGCTACCTCGGCTGCAACCCGCGGCCCGAGTTGAGTTCCAATCACGTGCAGGGCCAAATCCAATCCGGCTGTCACGCCCGCACTGCTCAGTACAGCCCCATCTTCGACAAAGATCCGATTATCAAGGACCCGTGCAGCGGGAGCGACGGCGCGTAACTCATCAATGTGAGCATGATGGCTCGTGCACTCGAGCCCATCGAGCAAACCCGCCTTCCCCGCGAGCACGCTGCCCGCACACACGCAAAGCAACAAGCCCGGTGAAGTGGCGCCCGATTCCAACCACGCGACCACACGCTGTATCGACGGGTCATTCAAATCCACCGACACACCGCTGACACCGGTCAGGACAACAATCGAGTCCTCGGTCAGCTTCGCCGGCAGGGGATCAAGAGAGCTGAGCTGCAAGCCAATTGCCGCCTGCATCGAGCGCGCGGGCGCAATGAAATGCAGGCGGTAGCTGTCCGGCAGCTTCCGATTCGCGATTCGAAACGCTTCAGCGGGTCCCGCCAGATCGAGCAAAACCAGCTGCGGCAACACCACGAAATACACGTCTTTCACGTTAGCACCGCCGTGGATCAGCTATGTCACGCCAGCGCCTCGGCCGCGGACACGATTTGTGCAAAGCGCCCATCGAGCACCAGCTCCGTCCGCTCGCGAATTTCGGCGGCAGAGAACGTCCGCCCGGCGCGCGACCGCATCGGGAACGTCAATGTTGCATCAGTTGCAAAGCGCACCTTGAATCCAAGGTCCGATGCGTGGCGCGTGGTGGTCTCACAACACTGCTCCGTTCGGATACCCGTGACCAGGATTTCCTCCACCCCGTGATCACGTAACCACGTCTCGAGCGTGAGGCCTTCTGAAGTCTTGCCGTACAGAGCCGAATGCACTTCCTTATGGAACACCGCGTCCGCATTCAGCTTCAGTTCCGGCATCGCCCGCACAAGGCCGGAAGCAGGATGGAACGGATTGCTGACATCTGCGCCGGGCTCCTGGTGGAACACCTGCAGCACCGGGATGCCGCGCTCCCGGCACCCGTCAATCAGCGCCTGTGTATTCGACAGGAAGGCCGGCAGCTCGGCCGCCTGCCAGTACGGGCGAGCCCGAAACGATTCCTGCACGTCGATGACCAGTAATACAGTCTTGTAGATGGCGGTTTTCATTGCGATTTCCGGTGTACGCGCCTGCCTCGAGGCACTGGATGGACACATCATGCCGCCCGTCCCGCGCTGGCGCCACAGGCCTTCAAGACAGCCACCGTTCAAAAACGGCCACCCGCCGAAGCCGCTTGCCGCCGCAGCTGGTTGCGGACGAGACAGTCGCGTGCGACGGCCATCCCAACCCGTATCGGCCGCGGTTCCCACGGGCGGGACGATGGGCTTAAACTGCCAAGCCACACGAATCGTTTGAACAAAAACAGTTTGATCCGGAGGGTTTATAAGTGTTGCACCATAAGGCGAAGAACGCCGCGCCCGTGGCGTTCACCGTAATGTTCTTGTGCGCGGCCGCAGCCGCGCGGGCTGACGCGCCGCAGCCGGAAATTCCGACCTGTGACAAGAAGATCGGCACCCTCGCGGTGACCGAGCCCGAGAATCACTGGTGGCTGCAGTACAACCTGGAATCGCCCGAAGCGCTGATCAAAGTGTACGTATCCAGGTCCAAGTGCTTCACGCTGGTCGATCGCGGCAAAGGCCTTGCAGCCGCGCAAGGTGAGCGGGCTCTTGCGGGCAGCGGTGAAATGCGCGGTGGCTCGAACATCGGCAAAGGCCAGATGAAAGCCGCCGACTACGTCCTCGTGCCTGACGTTGCCATGAAAAACAACGATTCGGGCGCAAAGCGGATCGGTGGCATGTTGGGTGGGCTGCTGCCTGGAATCGCAGGCGTGGTGGCAGGCGGTGTCAGCATGAAGAGCAAGACCGCCGACGTCGTCCTCACATTGACTGACGTTCGTTCGACAGAACAGGTGGCGCTCGAACAGGGCCACTACAAGAAAACCGACCTCGGCTGGGCCGGTGGCGGTGCCGGTTTCTTCGGAGCGTTCGCCGCCGCGGGCGCCAGCAGCTACGCAAACACCGAGATCGGCCAAGTGGTCGCGGTGGCCTACCTCGACGCGTTCAGCAAGTTGGTCACCGACGTAAAGGGCATGAATCACGACGTGAAGGCCGACAATGCCCAGCAGTCAGTGACGATGGCCAAGCCCGGCAAGTTGTATGAGCAGCCGAACAACAAGTCCAAGGTCGTCCGCGACCTCGACCCCGGCACCACGCTGTACCCCACCGGTGAGAAGGACAAGATCTGGTGGAAAGTGAGCGACGAGCTCGGCAACGAAGGTTGGGTCCCTTCGCCGCTGTTCGAGCTGGCGAAGTAAGTCTGTACGTGACGCCCTGGACGGTGTGGTGCCGTCCAGGGTGGGCGCGGTGGTCAGCCGCGCAGCCGCGCGGTGCCTCGAATGCCGTCGCGCTGGGTTACCTTGCGGTGGGCCGTTCTCTGCCCCTCAATGCCCCACGTTGAAAAACGGAATCGGTGCGCCCGCATACACATTCTGCGGCAGCTGCCCGTTCCAACGCTCAGCCTTCACCCGCTCGACCTCGATCCGCCGTAACTCCAGCACATCCTTGTTCTGCGCCAACGCCGCGTTCTGGATCTTCAGCGCTTCGGCCTGCGCGGTCGCCACCTTCAGGCTGGCATAGGCATCGCCATCCGCCCGTGCCCGCACTGCGCTGGCTTCGGCTTCCGCCACTGCCACCTTCTGCTTCTGCTCCGATTCGACCGTCTTCAGCCGGTTCTCTGCCGCCAGCCGCAACTGCTCCTGCGTCACCTTGTCGTTGATGGCATGCATGTACGACTCGGAGAACTCGAAGTTGCGCATGTCAATGTTGATTACCTGCGCGCCATATAGTGCAAGTTTGGCTTGCAGCGCCGCGTTGATATCAGCGGAAACCTTGGCACGCTGCGCAATGAGGTCCGGGGCGCTGTAACCCGCCGTAACCGCCTTAAAAACCTCCTGGGTTGCCGTCTGGACGTACGAAGACAGATCACCATTGTGACTGTACTTCTCGTACACCTCGGCCACCTTGTCCGTCACGATGCTGTAACGAACCGTCAGACTGACGCTGACCGGTTGGGTATCGGACGTCGAGCCGCCCGCACCGTCGATGTTGGCCTGCTCGGCACGGATGCTGAAAATCGCGAGCTTCTGCCATGGCGGCAGCACTGCCAGCCCCTCGTTCTCAATCCCAACGATACGGCCAAATTGGGTGACGACGCCCCGGCTGCCGGTCGGCACGGAGTAGAAGGGCCACAACATTTTCAGTGCCAGCAGCCCGACGACTGCAATCACAATGTAGGTGATGCCCTTGGACGAAAAGGACGTAGTCGCAGCGCTCATCGGTACCTCTTGATTGGTAGGTGGGTACGCCGTCTCACGGCCAATCCAGCAGCCCCACCCAGTGCTGCCAGGATCGCCAGGTCCAGACTTCCCCCACCGCCGCCACCCCCAGACGCGTTGTTGGTGGTCGGATCCGCCGCCGCTGGTGAGATCTGGATGGCAACCTGGGCGGAGTTGTTGCTGGCCACATAATCGTTCGGCGATGCGACCGAAAGAGTGGCGGTGCTGCTGCCTGTGGTACCGCTCGCGACCGTCAAATCGATCCGCCGGGTTTCCTGGGGCATCAACTTGCCCAGCGAGCAGGTGACCGATGCCCCGGCTGCGGCGCTGCCGTCGATGGTACAGGTCCCGCCCGCTGCGACGGCGGACTGCACGGTCAGATTCGTCGGAAGAGCGGCATGCGCCGTTACATCGTTCGAGGTATCGTCGCCTACCGCGTGGGCAACAAATGACAGTGTGAAAGCTGAATTGGCGACCGCGCCGATCGACGTGACTGGCAACTCAACTGCCACATCGGGGGCTTCGTACGGTGTCAGGCACTGTGCGGTTTTGATCCAGGCGTTGATCTGCTCCAGGCTGCAGCTGGAGAACTGATCGCTGAAATTGACCTTTGGCGCCATCAGAAAAGTCTGCGGCGTCGTCGAGCATGCGCCGGCTTCGCCGTCGTGCGGTGCGTTGAAGTTGTGGCCCAGCTCGTGAGCGGCAATGAGCGCCGACATCAGCGTCGAATGGGCACCTTCCGACACGCTGTCCGCATATTGACTGTCACAGACCGACCCCATGTAGGAGATCCCGACGGTGTCTCCATCCAGGTCGCGCCCAGTCATCAAATGGGTGACGCCCGTTTGTTTCTGCGCCGGATGCGAGCTCCGGTAGGTGCGTACCTGGGACAATAAGTCGGCGGGTACCGTCTTGGTGAATGGCTCATCCGCGGTCGTCAGCACTGTCAGGGGCGCCAGCGAAATCTTCACTCCAACCTGGCTCGACCAGATGCCATCAACGATGTCCATGCGCGAAATGATCGTGCCTTCAGGATCGCTGCTGTATCGCTGGTAGAACTCGTAGTCGGCAATCACGCCGACAGTCAATTCCAGGCTTGGAGCTGCAGACACCGTATCCCGGACAATCGAGTTGAAGAGCATCTTGGCCGTTATGCGGCCCTGAGCCGCCGCCGACGCACTTGGGTCACTGCCCTGGTACGGCGTGCCATCGACATTCAGGATTTCACAGTACGCCGGCCCAACAGGCAGCAACGCATCCTTCAACCGGTACATCACTGGTGTTGAGGCCGATGTGTCCACGAGCGGTTGCACAACCGCCCCCGCGATCTCAGCCGCCGGCTCGATGGCATACAGTTCCTGGCCATCGGAAATCATTCCGTGCCAGCCGGTGCGCGTGCGCGTCAGCCTCACCCAGGATCCCGGTTGACCCTCGAGCTCGCCCCTCAGCGGCTCGATGTCGGCGCGGCCCGCCGGTATCGCGCGGCCGATGGCTTCATTGGGCTGCAGGACGAAATTGAAGCGGCGGCCGTACGCCTCGAAGGTCATGCTCCGGGTGTGCCCGGAAACCTCCTGTATCTGGGGGCGTATTGCCTCGTGGTAGAGGATTTTGAATGCGGGCGCGGCCGTTGCGTCCGTGAACGCATAACAGGCCAAAGCCACGCCGAGCGCACGCCGCGCAAAACTTCCCAAGGCATCCCCTATACCGGCAGCCAGACCGGAGCGGCACAATTATGGAAAACTGCCGCTTTCACCCCGGCAGCATGTCACACGGGGGCGCAAGTGCAATGTGCTGCGTATCACGAGCTGCGCTTAGACCGCATCTTTCAGGGCAATGCCCGGGTTGGCCAGCTTGTCGAGATTCGGCCGGGCGCGTGCTGCGATCAGTTTGCGGGCCGCCATCTGATCCTTCGGGCTGTTGACGCTGTCAATGGCGACCAACTCCCCCGCGCGCAGATAGCAGGCACTGAAGCTGCGCGATGCCGCCGACCCCCGGACTACAACAGTGTCATGCCCCTGGCACAACCCCACGATGATCATCTTCAGGTCATACTGATCGGACCAGAACCACGGCACCTTGTCGTGCACAGTCGGCGTACCGAGCAGATTGTGAGCAGCGCTCGCCGCTTGCTCAAACGCATTGTCAACCGACTCCAGGCGGATCCGCCGCCCGTAGTGCCGGTTCGGATGATTGGTGCAGTCACCAGCGGCGTAGATAGCCGGATCCGACGTCCGGCAATACTCGTCCACCACGATACCGTTCGCGCACTCGATGCCTGCAGCCACCGCGAGTTCGTCGGCAGCCAGTACACCAACACCAACAACCACAACGTCGGCCGGGTGCTCAGCGCCATCGCCGGTGACCACGGCCTTCACGCGACCCGTCTTGGAATCACCAACGAGCGCCTGAACCTTCGCATCCGTAATGATGCGAACCCCGTGGCGCGCGTGCTCGGTCTCGTAGAAATCTGAGATCTCTTTACAAGTAACTCGATTCATTACGCGATCGGCCATCTCGATCACGGTGACGTCCAGTCCCAACTCGCGCGCAGTCGCCGCAACCTCCAGGCCAATATAGCCGCCGCCGATAATCACCAGGCGTTGGCCCGCTCCGAAGTCGGCGCGAATGCGCTCTACATCCTCAATCGTCCTCAATGTATGGACGCCAGCGAGCTCGGCACCCGGAACAGTGAGGGGCCGCGGACGGCTGCCAGTCGCCAGAAGGAGCGCGTCGTACGGAAGGACCGAACCGTCGTCCAGCCGAACGCGGCGCGCGACACGTGAGATTTCCTGGACCCGCCGACCAAGGTGCGTGTCGACGGAGTGCTCGGTAAAGAAGTGAAGCGGCCGCAGCAGCAGGCGATCCCGGTCCAATGCGCCTGCCAGGTACTTCTTCGACAACGGCGGCCGCTGATACGGCAGCCATGGCTCGTCGCCGACCACAGCCAGCTTCCCCGTGAAGCCTTTGCGGCGTAGTGTATGAACAGCCTGGTCGGCAGCCTGGCCAGCCCCTACGATCACTATCTGTCCGAACATCGTTGGAAGCATAGCCGAAGTTTTTGGGGAATGGTGCCGCACCAGTAGTGGGCGTCAGACGCGCCCGATCGCGCCACAACGGTGCAAAGCAGATCGTCAAGGCGGAAGCTGCCACGCGAATTCCGTGATTTAGTTGCACGGCCAAGCGTGGCATGAAAGCTGCAAAAAAGTTTAGGGTCGAAAACCTGCGTATAAATAAAGCATCGAAAACTCCGACGGAGAGCGCGACATGAAATTGGTCACAGCGATTATCAAACCGTTCAAGCTCGACGACGTGCGTGCCGCGCTATCGGATATAGGCGTCTCCGGCATGACGGTCACCGAAGTGAAAGGATTCGGACGGCAGCGTGGCCACACCGAGTTGTACCGAGGTGCAGAATACGTGGTGGACTTCGTTCCGAAGACACGGATCGAAGTCGCCGTACGTAGCGACCTGGTGGACCAGGTCGTGGAAGCCATACTTAAGTCCGCCAAAACGGGGAAGGTCGGCGATGGAAAGATTTTCATCACCGAAATTGAGCGTGTAATCCGCATCCGCACCGGTGAAACCGACGACGCCGCTTTGTAATTGGCCTCCTATGCTGACCCCGGTCCACCCCGGGGTCAGCTAAACTCCCGCGAATGCCTAAAGCCATTCGCTTGCACGAAAACGGTGGCCCGGAAGTCCTGCGCTTCGAAGAAGTCGAAGTTGGGAAGCCGGCGCCTGATGAGGCCCAAGTCCGGCAGACCGCCATTGGCCTCAACTTCATCGACGTCTACGACCGCACCGGTCTCTATCCGCATCCGCTTCCGAGCGGAATCGGTCACGAGGCTGCCGGCGTCATTGCTGCCCTTGGCCGTAAGGCCAAAGGTTTTCGCGTCGGCGATCGCGTGGCGTACTGGAACCCAAAGCCGGGCGCCGCTGCGGAGCTGGCCAACGTTCCGGCTGATCGGCTGGTCAAAATCCCCAAGGGAGTGTCCGACCAACAAGCCGCGGCAGTCATCATGAAGGGCTTGACCGCCCATTACCTGCTCAGGCGGACATACCGAGTCGCCAAGGGCGATCAAATCCTCGTTCACGCCGCAGCTGGTGGCGTGGGCTTGATCCTGTGCCAATGGGCCAAGGCGTTGGGAGCGAAGGTCATCGGCACCGTCGGCAGCCAACTCAAAGCCGACCTCGCGAGTAAGAATGGTGCCCGGCACACTCTGATATTGGGGCAGGACGATGTTGTCGCCCGCGTGAAAGAGATCACCCGCGGCGAAGGTGTTGCCGTCGTCTACGATTCGGTGGGCAAAGACACCTTCATGCAATCGCTCGACTGCCTGAGGCCCTTGGGCATGATGGTCACGTTCGGAAACGCCTCCGGTCCCGTCCCGCCCTTCGCTCCGTTGGAGCTCAGTAAGCGCGGATCGCTGTTCCTGACGCGCCCGAGCCTGGTCCACCACGTTGCGAAGCGGAAGGATCTCGAGTCGGCCGCCAAGGAGCTGTTCGCCGCGGTGAAGAGCAAGAAGGTCAAAGTGCATATTGGCCAGACGTACCCGCTGGCCGAAGCCGCCAAAGCCTACACAGACCTCGAGGCCCGTCGCACGACGGGCTCCACCGTCTTGATGCCCTGATTAGGGTCATCGCAAGCATCCGTCCCTGGAGCTCAGGTCCGGCCCGCCATTGCGCTGCGCATTCCATGCTCCGCGCAAGCCCAGGGTGGCCGTCCTGGCCACCCGCTCGCCGCATGCGGCGAGCCCATGGCGGGCGTTCGGCCCTTTCGGGCCTCACCCGTCTTCGTACCCCGCCCCCGCCCGCTTATCCTGAGCCGACCTCCCCGTCAAACTGGCGATAACAATCGCCAGTTCCTGCGGCTCCACAGGTTTCGCCACGTGGTTTTGATATCCGGCCTGCAGGGCCCGCAGCCTGTCCAGTGGCGAGGCATACCCTGTGACCGCAATGGCCGGCGTCTGCCCCCCAAAGTCCGGATCCAGCGCCCGCACCTGCTCGATCAACGCGTACCCATCCATCCCTGGCATCCCAAGGTCCGCCACCAACACATGGGGCCGCTGCTCAAAGAGCTTTGTCAGTGCGGCCTGTCCGCTCTCGGCCAGACACACCTCCGCCCCATAACCCTGCAACACATTCGCAATCAACTCACGCGCGCCCGGCTCATCATCAACCACCAGGAGCCGAACCCCAGCCAACATCGACGATGTCGCAGGGCTGCTCACCACCTCATCCGCCGTTGCACCGCCCCTGGCCGCTCCCAAGCGGGTGGGTAGCCGCACGACAAATCGCGACCCCTTGCCCTCTCCAGCGCTGAAGGCTTCAACAGACCCCGCATGAAGCTCGACCAGGTGCCTGACGATCGCCAGCCCCAGCCCCAATCCACCGTGCCGACGGCTGATGGACCCATCTTCCTGGCGAAAGCGGTCGAAAACGAGCGGCAGAAACTCCGGTTTGATCCCCTGTCCACTGTCACTGACGCTGATTTCCGCTTCGCCGTTACGATGCGCGAGACACACGTCCACCTTGCCGCCAGAAGGCGTGAACTTGATGGCATTGGAGAGCAAATTGCAGACAATTTGCTGCAAACGTGCAAAGTCACCCCGCACGGTCACCACACCCGTGTCCAGCAGGGGGACCACCGTGATCTGCTTGGCCTGCGCCGCTGGTGCCATCGTTTCCAGCGCGGCCTCGACGACCCGCCGCGGATCGACCGGCATAATTTCGAGCGCGACTTTGCCGGTAACAATACGCGAAACGTCGAGAAGATCTTCGATCAGGCGCTTTTGAGCGCGAGCGTTGCGTTCGATGGTCTCCAGCGCACGCTCTTGGGTCGGCTCGTCCAGCCGCCGGGTGCGCAGCAGCGTCACCCACCCAAAGATTGCGTTCAGCGGCGTACGCAACTCATGCGACATCGTCGCCAGGAACTCATCCTTTAGTCGGCTGAGCTGCTCGAGCTCCGCCGTACGTTCCTTTACCCGGGTCTCCAGCTCCTGATTGGATCGGGCCAGCGCCGCGTGGGCGTTGTACAGATCCACGAACACCTGCACCTTCGTTCGGAGCACCGGCGCGACAATCGGCGACAAAATGTAGTCCACCGCGCCAAGGGCGTAACCCCGGGCCGTCTGCATCTCGTCAGCGTAGGAGGTGATGAAAATAATCGGCGTATGCCGACCATTGCGGTGCCCCCGAATCAGCGTGGCTGTCTCGAGCCCGTCGATGTCCGGCATGTTGACATCGAGCAGGATGACAGCGAACGAGCCTTCCAGAACACGCTTCAGAGCCTCGGTGCCGGATCGCGCCTCGACGATCTCGGCGTCGACGTCCTCCAGCAGGCTGCTATAGATCAGCAGCTTTTCCGGAAGATCGTCAACAATCAGAATTCGAGCACGGTTCACTCAGACACTACCGTACAACCCTCAGGGGGCGGGCATTTCGGCCTATTCCCAGGGCGCCGCTGCGCACAACCTCCAACAATTCCGCTTGCTGAGCCAAATCAGTCACGAATGCATTGATCTCCGCTTCACTGGCCGTGAGCTCGACGATGAACCCATCGGTCGCCGGGTCTAGAACGCGCCCACCCGTCCGCACGACGTATCCCCGTACGCCATCCGTGCGCTCCGGGCGGACTCTGAGCTTCAAGAGGATCAGTTCGCGTTCGAGATGTTCACCGCTGGTCATGTCCTCCGTGCTGACCACGTCTACAAGCTTGTTCAGCTGGTTGGCAATCTGCTGCATCACCGCTTCTGAGCCGGTGGTCACAAGCGTGAGGCGCGACACCGTCGGGTCATCCGTCGGAGCTACCGAGAGCGACTCAATATTGTAGCCCCGGGTAGAGAAAAGGCCCGCGACGCGAGCAAGCGCACCAGCTTCGTTTTGCATGAGGATCGCGATGATGTGACGCATAGCTATTGAAGACTGCCGTGGATCGCAGTCCAGAATAAAGGATTCTTCCCCGGCGCGTCTTCGCGCCGCTACTCATGCGCTGCGCGCAGGGTCCAAGGGGGATCGCTTCGCGACCCCCGAGGAGTAGCGGCGCGAAGACGCGCCGGGGAAAGGCTGATAGTCTCGTATCGTTCCCCCGTAACCGCCTGTATATGAGCGCGCCCCCATGAGCGACACGGTCATCCAACCACGCCCTTTCGGGCACCCACTCGCCGGCCAGACGATGTCTGGCGCCCGGATGATTATGCAAGTCCTTGCGGACGAAGGGGTTACCGCGATCTTTGGCTATAGCGGCGGGGCTATCCTGCCCACGTACGACGCAGTATTCCTTTACAACGAGCAGCAGGTCCGCGATAGCGAGCCGCAGATTCCGCTGATTGTGCCTGCCAATGAGCAGGGCGCTGCGTTCATGGCCGCCGGGTACGCCCGGGCTACTGGGCGCGTAGGGGTCTGTATCGTCACGTCAGGCCCGGGCGCGACAAACACTGTTACGCCAGTGCGCGACTCCATGGCCGATTCAGTGCCAATGGTCGTCATCTGTGGACAAGTGGCCCGCGCCTCAATCGGCACAGATGCCTTCCAGGAGGCACCCGTCCCCTCGATCATGGGCTCGGTCGCAAAGCACATATTTCTCGTGACCGACCCCACTCGACTCGAAGCCACCATGCGCACGGCATTCGAGATCGCCCGTACGGGCCGCCCCGGCCCGGTCGTCGTGGATATTCCGAAGGACGTGCAGAACTGGGAGGGCGTCTTCCAAGGGGGCGGAATGCTGCCCATCCCGGGCTATCGCCGTCGGATGAACGAGCTTTCGCATCGCACGCTCGATGACCTCGAAGCCTCCAAGTTCTTCGAGATGCTGGGTGAGTCCAAGCGGCCTTTGATCTATGCCGGTGGCGGAGTCATCAACGGCAATTCGTCCGTTGCGCTGGCCGAGTTCGCGGAAGCCTTCGGCATTCCGGTGGTGACCACCCTCATGGGCATTGGCGCCATTGACACCACTCACCGGCTGTCGATGCGCATGCTGGGCATGCACGGCACGGCCTTTGCCAACTACGCCGTTGAGGATGCTGACTTCCTGGTAGCCGTCGGGGCGCGATTTGACGATCGGGTCGCCGGCGTGCCCGCGAAGTTTGCTCGCAATGCCAAACGTATTGCGCACCTCGACATTGACCGGGCCGAGGTCAACAAGGTCAAGCGAGTCCACTGGAGTTACGTCGGCCTGCTGACGGAAGCCCTGCAGGTGTTGACCTCTTACGGACGGCGGAAAAAGTTTCAGCCGAGTTACGCGCAGTGGCATGGCGAGCTTGCCGAGCTGAAACGCGTCTACGCAATGAATTACGACCGTGCCAGCACACTGATCCAGCCGTATTACGTCATTGAAGAAGTCAATAAGCTCGCCTCCGGCGAAGCCATCATTTCAACCGGCGTCGGCCAACATCAGATGTGGGCCGCTCAGTACTGCGACTTCCGCCAGCCCCGTCTGTGGCTGACATCCGGCAGCATGGGCACCATGGGCTTCGGCCTGCCCGCGGCGATCGGTGCACAGATCGCCAACCCGCGCCGGCTCGTCATCGATATCGACGGCGATTCGAGTATTCGCATGAACATGGGCGAGCTCGAGACGGTGACGACCTATGACCTGCCCATCAAAGTGATGGTGCTGAACAACTTCGGCGACGGGATGGTCAAGCAGTGGCAGAAGCTCTTCTTCAAGGGCCGCCTCTCCGCCAGCGACCGCTCGCTGCACAAGAAGGATTTCGTCAAGGCTGCGCAGGCCGATGGCTTCCGCTATGCCGTTCGCCTCGACCGCAAGCAAGACGTGCCGCGGGTCATCAAGGAATTCATCGAATTCCCCGGTCCGGCATTCCTCGAAGTGATGATCGATCGGGATGCCGGCGTGTACCCGATGGTCGGCCCCGGGCAGAGCTATGACGAGATGATTACCGGCGACTTCATCCCCTCGCGTTACAAAGTGAACATCAAGACGCCGGGCGCGTCCGAAATGTTCTGACAAGGAGAGGGTTGCCGTGAAATACCTGCACACGATGGTTCGCGTGACTGACCTCGACGCCTCCCTGCGTTTCTACCGGGACGCGTTAGGACTGATGGAGTTGTCCCGCAAGGACGTTCCCCAGGGCCGCTTCACCCTGGTGTTCCTGGCAGCCCCGGGAGACGAGACCTCCCAAGTCGAGCTCACCTACAACTGGGACCCGCAGCCCTATCCAGGTGGGCGAAACTTCGGCCACCTCGCGTACGAAGTGGACGACGTCTACGCCGCTTGCCAACGCCTGATGGATCACGGAGTTACCATCAACCGGCCACCCCGCGACGGGTGGATGGCCTTCGTCCGGTCGCCGGACAACATCTCCATCGAGCTTCTTCAGAAGGGGTCCCCGCGGCAGCCGGCCGAACCCTGGAAGTCCATGCAGAACGTCGGCGTCTGGTGACCGCCCAGCCGCTTTAGGCTGGGAGCCTGGCGCGAGTCCGCCGGCCCGGGCCGGGGCCGAGCCGCCTGAGCGCACCCGCTTGTCATAAAACGGCGCCTGACAACGGCGGCCCTGACAGTCTCTATTCAGCTAACTGCTGGCATTCTGGGGTCCCTCGCAATCACGTATGATGCGTTGCCTCACGTTCGCGTGCATCCGATGAAGTCTCTACCTGGCTTGTTGATCGCAGCGGCCTTCGCTGCCTTGACGTGTGCCGTCTGGGCGTTCCTGAACCGCCCGGCAGCCGAGCCGCCTTGGCCCGCCCACATACAGGGATTCTCCTTCCAGCCCTTCCACATGGGCGAGGATCCAACTCACCTCATCCTGCCGACCGATGCGGAGATCGATTCCGACCTCAAACTCCTGCGCGGCAAGATCAACGCGGTGCGTACCTACGGCGTCAATGGCTCACTGGCTGACGTACCGCAGCTGGCCGAGCGGCACGGAATCAACGTCGCGGTAGGTGCATGGATCGACGACCACCGGGATGCCAACGAGCGCCAACTCGAGACCGCCATCGAGCTTGCGCGCACTCACCTGAATGTCATGCGCGTGTTCGTGGGCAACGAAGTTGTGCTGCAGGGCTACGTGCCCATCAAAGTGCTGGAGGGCTATCTCGACCGGGCCCGTGCGGCCATCGGTCAGCCGGTTGGAACCGCCGAGCCGTGGCACGTGTGGCTCGCGCATCCCGAGCTCGCCGAACACTGCGACTTCATCGGCGTGCACCTGTTGCCCTACTGGGAAGGTGTGCCGGTTGATACTGCGGTGGACTACTCGATCGCGCAGTTCCATCGGCTGCAGAAGGCGTTTCCCACCAAGCAGGTCATCATCGCCGAGGTCGGCTGGCCGAGCCATGGCCGAACCCACGTGAATGCCGTTGCCTCGGAGGCGAATGAAGCGCTGTTCCTGCGTCGTTTCCTGAAGCGCGCCGAGCACGATCAGCTCATCTACTACATCATGGAAGCCTTCGACCAGCCCTGGAAGGCGTATCAGGAAGGGGCGGTTGGATCCTACTGGGGCGTCTACGACGTCAGCCGCAAACCCAAGTTTGCCTTCACGGCCGCGATCGTGCGCGTGCCGGAGTGGCACACCCTGGCTGCCATCTCCGTCGCGGTGGCCCTGTTCATCCTCTTCGCCTTCTATTTCAACAGCGCCACGCTGCGCAACCGCGGGCGTAGTTTTCTGGCGGTCGTGGTGTACGCGGCCGCTACCATCACAGTCTGGGTTTTCTACGATTTCACCCAGCAGTACATGACGGTCTCGAGTGTCGTCTCGGGCGTCCTGCTGTTGTTGGGAATGCTCGGGGTGATTCTGGTACTGCTGGCAGAGGCGCATGAGTGGGCCGAAGCCCACTGGGTGACCTCCCGCCGGCGCCTGGGTCCACCCATGCGCGCGAATGGCGAGCCCCAACCGAAGGTCTCCATTCACGTCCCCGCCTACAACGAGCCGCCCGACATGGTGATCGAAACGCTCGAGGCCCTCGCGCGGCTCGATTACTCGAACTTCGAAGTCCTGGTAATCGACAACAACACGCGCGATGAGGCGGTCTGGCGGCCAGTGCAGGCGCATTGCGCCAAGCTGGGCGAGCGCTTCCGATTTTTCCACGTAGCCCCGCTGGCGGGGTTCAAGGCAGGCGCCCTGAATTTCGCGTTGCGGCAGACGGCCGCGGACGCCCAGATCGTGGCCGTGATTGATAGCGATTACGTGGTCGATCCGAACTGGCTGAGCGAGCTCGTCCCGGGCTTCCAGGACCCCCGCATCGCCATCATCCAGGCGCCTCAGGACTACCGTGATGAAGGCCAGAGCGCGTTCAAGGCAATGTGTTACGCCGAGTATCGCGGGTTCTTCCACATCGGCATGATCACGCGCAACGAGCGCAACGCCATCATTCAGCACGGCACAATGACATTGGTCCGCCGTGATCGCCTGGAAGGCGCCGGCGGTTGGGCCGAGTGGTGCATTACAGAGGACGCCGAGCTCGGTTTGCGTATTTTCGAAGCCGGCGACCAGGCGAACTACGTTCCCACCAGCTACGGCCGCGGCCTGATGCCCGACACGTTCATCGACTTCAAGAAGCAGCGCTTCCGGTGGGCGTATGGCGCGATGCAGACCCTGAAGAGCCACGCGCGCTCGCTATTCACCGAAGGCGGCTCCCTGTCTCCCGGTCAACGCTATCATTTCGTCGCCGGCTGGCTTCCCTGGGTGGCGGACGGATGCAACATGCTTTTCAACATTGCGGCGTTGGCCTGGTCGGCCGCGATGATATGCTTGCCGCGGCAGATCGACCCGCCGCTCGTCATGTATTCGGTACTTCCGCTATCGCTCTTTACCTTCAAGCTCGCCAAGCTGGTGCACCTGTACCGGGTGAGAGTGGGCGCGAATTTCCGGCAGACCGCCGCTGCCGCCATCGCCGGGTTGGCGTTGACCCATACCATCGGCACGGCCGTCCTGAAGGGGTTGTTCACGCGCGGCGAGCCGTTCTTCCGTACACCGAAGAACGGCGATTCGCAGCGAGCTCTGCAAGCCCTTGGCGCGGCTCGCGATGAAACCATCATGATGCTTGGGCTATGGTTTTCGGCCTGGGGCGTCTCTCACGCAACGACGTTACAAACGCAGGGTCCGGATCGGTTCGCATGGATCGTGGTATTGCTGGTCCAGTCGGTCCCGTACGCCTCCTCCTTGATAGTGTCCCTGGCCAGTGCGTTCCCACTGCCCGCAAAACTACTGGGCCGCGGCTATCGTCCCGCCGTCACACAGCCGCCACACCGCGCCGAGCCCGACTCGGTCTCCTGAGGCCTTCCTGAAGATCGACACACCCTGACGAACGACGCACACATGGTTCGCCCGGCCTCCGGGCGAACACTGAAAGCTATTGCTTTCATGCTTATAGCGGTGGCCGCGTTCAGTGGCATGGACACGCTGCTCAAGCTCTTGTCGCAGCACTACCCCCCGATGGAAGTCGTCGCATTGCGCGGCGCGTCCTCCATACCCTTCATGCTCCTGCCCCTCATCGTGATGGGCCGTCTGAACGCCTTAAAGCCCGTACGTATAGGCATGCACGTCATGCGTGGAGTACTGATGCTCCTGGTGCTCATAGCCTTCGTCTACGCGGTGCGCGCTCTGTCGCTCGCGGACGCCTACGCGATCTTCCTCGCAGCGCCATTGATCGTGACCGCGCTTTCCGTTCCACT